>Ga0160433_100029_pt1 | contig 174368 bp, 155 predicted proteins | sample HID1972K_E0MG_FD_108235 | JGI IMG/M metagenome (GOLD analysis project Ga0160433, IMG submission 108235) | Enriched pill bug-associated microbial communities from UW Madison campus, WI, USA - HID1972K_E0 MG | ecosystem: Host-associated > Arthropoda: Insects > Digestive system > Unclassified ...
ACAAGCACCCACACGAATTGCTTGATTCAGTTGTTAAAGAGCGGTTGGTTCGGAGCGCTTGGCTCGCTGAACCGAGGTGCGCATTCTACGCTTTCCTCTTAGTGTGTCAAGCGTTTATTTTGAAGTTTTTTCGAAGCTGCTTTTCTTACGAAAAGCGTTCAACCCCAAGAGTCGCCTGACTCACCCTGCAACTCATCGCTGCGGGAGGCGAATAATACGTCATTTCCATTTTGAGTCAACACCTTAGCGAAAAAAAATTCAAAAACTGCGCACTACCTATATGAAGCAACTAATTGCAGCCGGGTCGATCTCTAGAGAATGCACCCTTACAGCGAGCCTGAGCATGAGCGAGTCAGAGAATGGCAAGACCCCGGGCCTCTCGGCGGATGAAGAACAAGAGGTCAGCCACCATCAGCCGCCACGGGCGGCCGTGCTGCATGAGATCATCCGCTACCAGGGCGACCAGGAACTGGAACGCACGATTGCCGCGCTGTGGTGGTCGGCTTTGGCAGCAGGGTTGACCATGGGTCTTTCGTTGATGGCGATGGGGCTGCTCCATGCGCGCCTGCCAGACAGCGACAGCAGCCAGGTGATCGCCAGCCTCGGCTACAGCGCGGGCTTTTTGGCCGTGATCCTGGCCCGGCAGCAACTGTTCACCGAGAATACACTCACTGCTGTCCTACCTGTGATGACCACCCCTACACTACTAAACGCAGGCCGCCTTCTGCGCCTATGGACAGTGGTGCTGCTCGGCAACCTGGCCGGTACCCTGCTGGTCGCCTGGGTGATGCTTGAACTGCCGATCTTCGACAGCAAGACCGACGTGGCCTTTCTGGAGGTCGGCCGCAAGGTGATGAAGAATGACATCACTCAGATGTTCGCCAAGGGCATCGTCTCGGGCTGGATGATCGCCACCATGGTCTGGATGATCCCGTCGATGGAGCACGCCAAGATCTGGATCATCGTGCTGATCACCTACCTCATGGCCCTGGGGGACTTCACCCATATCGTGGTCGGGTCGGTGGAAGTGTCCTACCTGGTGTGGGCGGGCGATGAGACCTGGAGCAGGTTCTGGCTGGAGTTCGCGCTGCCGACTCTGGGCGGCAATATCATCGGTGGTAGCTTTATCTTCGCCCTGATCAGCCACGCCCAGGTGCGAAGCGACAGCGGCAAGCCACCGTCTAAGCTGCTGGATGAGCATGGCCGCTCCCCCCACCAGAAAAAAGCCGGCCACCATAAGGATGAACATCCCTAGCCCGTGCTTGGCCGGTGAGTCTTACCGCGCAGTGATTCCCTGACCGAGCGCCCTACCACCCTTGGGCTTGAGCCACGCCCTTGGAGAGAGGGTCGGCGGCGCTGCAGATGGCCTGGGATGTGAGAGGCATGTCGAACCTCATACGAATGCATCGTAGTCGATGCATCGTAGTCGATGCAGGGTAAAGGATACGCATGCCAGGCGGGAGTGGCTGCCTCTGACGGGCAACGCGCAGTCCTGATCCCACTGCAAGCCACCGCCAGCCAGCCAAGTTTTTTTCAATTCCTGGCTGGCTGCCGCTAGACTTGAACCTCATTCCGAACCTTTACCGAGGCCCGCCCGGCACACTCATGAGCCATGCAGTCACTTCCGATCTCGCGACCATCGGCAGGATCAACGCCGTGCCCGCCATCCTGCAGGTCATCTGTGAAACGACCGGCATGCGCTTTGCTGCGGTGGCACGGGTGACCGATAGCAGTTGGACCGCCTGCGCCGTGCTCGACTCCCTGGGCTTTGGCCTGGCTGTCGGCGGTGAGCTCGACCTGACCACCACCCTGTGCCATGAGATCCGCGGCTCGCATCAGATGATCGTGATCGACAAGGCCAGCGAGGACGCGCTGTACTGCAATCACCACACCCCACGCATCTACAAGTTCGAAAGCTATATCTCGGTACCGGTGTTCCGCACCGACGGCAGCTTCTTCGGCACCATCTGTGCGCTCGACCCGCAACCGGCGCAGCTTCGGGGCAGCGCCATCTTGCCGATGATGGAATCCTTCGCGCGATTGCTGTCGATCCAGATCGAGAGCGAGGAAAACGCCCAACAGACCGAGCGCGCGCTTATAGAGGAACGGGCCATGGCCGAGGTACGCGAGCAGTTCATCGCCGTGCTCGGCCACGACCTGCGCAACCCGTTGTTCGCCATTTGCGCCGGCGCGGAGTTGCTCACCCAGCGCCTGGACGATGAGAAGCACCGGGTGGTCGCCCGCCACATCCATACCTGCGGGCGCCGCGCCACCCAGCTGGTACGTGACGTGCTGGATTTTGCCCGTGGACGCCTTGGCGCCGGGATCACCTTGAACATCCAGCCCTGCTCCGACCTGGGCGAGGCACTCAGCCATGTCGCCTCGGAACTGCAGCGCGTGCACCCGCACCGTCGGATCGAGCTGCACATCGGCAACCTGAAGGACATCCCCTGCGACCGCGAACGGGTCACTCAACTGTTGTCCAATCTGATCGCCAATGCCCTCACCCACGGCGCTCCTGAAGGCCCGGTGAGGGTGATGGCAGGGGTCCATGACCAGGTATTCGTGCTCGGCGTGCACAACCTTGGCGATCCGATTCCGGCGCAGACCCTGGCGCAACTGTTCCAGCCCTTCTCGCGACCGCTGTCCGATATACCGCAGCAAGGCCTGGGATTGGGACTGTATATCGCCAATCAGATCGCATTGGCCCACGGCGGGCGCATGGAAGTGGTGTCGAGCCAGGAAGCCGGCACGTTGTTCAGCTTCCACCTGGCCCTGACTCATCGCGAAGCTGCAGCGCCGCCCACTGGCTACTGAGTGCTTGCCGGGAAATTGCGCCGTCAGTCGGCGCTCGACCTCGGCCAGCCATTGGCTGTCGAGCGTCGTGGCGAAGGCCTCCAGCCGATGCTGCCGCAGAATCCGCAGGCAAAAAAATGGGCGACCGAAGTCGCCCTAAATGCCTTGCGTGCTCGTGAATCCGAAAAGATCAGCGCGATTTGCGCCTGCTGGCGTCTTTCCAGATGAAAATTCCCAGACCGGCGAAGAACGTCACCATCAACCCGACCGTTATCACACCCGCGATAACCACGTTGTCGAAGAACATGTTGGCCCCCTCTTCACTGCCATCGTCTGATGGATGCAAAGGTAGCCAATACAGGGAGGGAGGAAATTGACCGAGGTCAATGATGCCCTGGACCGGGCACGCGAGGCGGACGCAGGCTTGACCTGCGTCAAGTTTCAGCGCTTCTTAGGCTTGCCCTTGGGCTTTTTCTTCTTGGCCTTGCCCAGCGGCATGGCCTGCTCGAAGGCCTGGCGTACCTCGTTGAGGCGTTTTTCCTTGAGGTCGTGGATACGCTTGGCGCGTTCGGTGCCGAAGTCGATCAGATTGTCTTGGCTCATGGCGGGCTCGAGGGCGGACGGATGTTCTTATAATGAAGCGCCCTGCGCTCGCTGGCCAGTGCCGGGACTCAGACCTCTATATCGACCAGCAGGCCCTGACGCGGCTGATCGTCGACCAGTGGCGCGACCGGCACGGTATTGTCGGCATTGAGCTCGTCGCCAGGCAGCGCGTCGTAGCGTTCATCCGGCGACGGCTGACGGCGTTGCTGCTGGCGGCGCTGCTCCTTGCGCAGCAACAGGGTCTGCTCTTGCGGATCGCGCTGCTGCTTGAGATTGATGGTGCTCTGACTGGAACTGGGCTGGATGGGCACCACTGGCGGCACGCTCGGCGCTGACTTGACCGGGTCGGTCTGCGAGGTCACGGGGGTAGCGCTGAGGGGAAGGATGGGCGGCAGCATGGGGTTATCTCCTGTCACCAGTCTATCGGCCTGCCATCAGCCGCCTTGAATGTCGGTACGCGGGTTTGTGCGGCACGTCACAGACGATAGACCGCAGTTAGGGTGCGTCGTCGTCCAGCGCCGGGCCGGCCTCGCTCCAAGGGCGCTTGTAGACCGCCGCCCACACCGCATCCAGATGATCGCGCACGACCTGCGGCGCCTGCTTCAACGAGACGCTGTCCTCGCGCTCGCCGCCAATGGGTTCCTCGCCGGAAGGGCTGATCAGTGACTGCCCTGTAATGGTATGGCTGGCCTGGCCCTCGCGCAGTTCGATGGCGATGGCGTGTGGCTCGATACCGCCGCCACAGAATGCGTGGCTGGCCACCGTCACTTCGGCCACGCCATCCTGGGTCAGGTCGCTGACATCACTGACATCGGCGTAGAAATCCACATCCAGATCCAACCCCGGACAGGTGGTTTCCTGCTCGATCTGCCAGCGGGGCTTGAGCGCGTCTTGACCTTCGCTGCGCCCAAACAGGGTGGCCTTGAGCACTACCTTGTCCACTTCCTGCTCGGTGTCGGCGTCAATGACCTGGCCGTCGGTACGGCTGAGCACCAGCAAGCCTTCCCCGTCGCGATCGCGAAAATGCACGCTCTTGATTGGCGTCTGCACGCCGAGCGCTTCCATTTGTTCGACCGGGATCGCAGACAGGGTCTCGAAGCTTTTCTGTTCGCAGGCGGCCAGTAGCAGCACGCTGCTCAGGGCCAAGGAGAGGTTCGACAAGCGGTGCATGGCAGGCATGTGGAATCGAGGCCCTCGTAGGCAGAGGCGGTTTTCGTCGATGAAATGACTAGACTCTTTGGTCTGCAGAGCCCTATCCGTTAAGATAGTCGGCTTTTCATCGCGGGAGTCAGGCAGTATGGCGCAGCAGTATCAACCGGGGCAACGCTGGATCAGCGACAGCGAAGCCGAGCTCGGCCTTGGGACCGTTCTGGCACAGGACGGCCGCTTGTTGACCGTGCTCTACCCGGCCACTGGCGACACCCGTCAGTATTCCCTGCGTAATGCGCCCCTGACCCGAGTGCGCTTCTCGCCTGGCGACCAGATCACTCACTTCGAGGGCTGGAAAATGACCGTGCGCGAAGTCGAGGATGCCGAAGGGCTGCTGGTCTATCACGGCCTCGATGGCCAGAACGAGCCGCGGACCCTGCCCGAGACCCAGCTGTCCAACTTCATCCAGTTCCGCCTGGCCAGCGACCGCCTGTTCGCCGGTCAGATCGACCCGCTGTCCTGGTTCTCGCTGCGCTACAACACCCTGGAGCACACCAGCAAGCAGATGCAGTCGCAGCTCTGGGGCCTTGGCGGCTGCCGCGCGCAGCCCATCGCTCACCAGCTGCACATCGCCCGCGAAGTGGCCGACCGGAGTGCGCCGCGGGTCCTGCTGGCCGACGAAGTGGGCCTGGGCAAGACCATCGAGGCGGGCCTGGTGATTCATCGCCAGCTGCTTACAGGCCGCGCCAGTCGCGTGCTGATCCTGGTCCCGGAAAACCTGCAGCACCAGTGGCTGGTGGAAATGCGCCGGCGCTTCAACCTGCAGGTTGCGCTGTTCGATGCCGAGCGTTTCATCGAGAGCGACGCCAGCAACCCGTTCGAGGATGCCCAATTGGCGCTGGTTGCCCTGGAGTGGCTGACCCAGGACGAGAAGGCCCAGGATGCCCTGTTCGCCGCAGGCTGGGACCTGATGGTGGTCGACGAGGCGCACCACCTGGTCTGGCATGAAGAGCAAGCCAGCGCCGAGTACTCGTTGGTCGAGCAACTGTCGCAGGTCATTCCGGGCGTCCTGCTGCTGACCGCCACCCCCGAGCAATTGGGACAGGACAGCCACTTCGCCCGTCTGCGTCTGCTCGACCCGAACCGTTTCCATGACCTGGCTGCCTTCCGCGCCGAGAGCGAGCACTATCGCCCGGTTGCTGAAGCCGTCCAGGAACTGCTCGATGAGGGCCGCCTGTCGGCCGAAGCCCACGCCACCATCGAAGGCTTCCTCGGTGCCGAGGGTGAGGCCTTGCTTGCGGCGATCAGTGACGGTGACAGCCAGGCCAGCGCGCGGCTGATCCGCGAATTGCTCGATCGCCATGGCACCGGCCGGGTGCTGTTCCGCAACACCCGTGCGGCGGTGTTGGGCTTCCCCGAGCGCAACCTGCACCCCTACCCGCTGGCCAATCCCGAGCAGTACCGGGACCTGGCAGCTGGCGAGCATGCCGAGTTGTACCCGGAGGTGGCCCTGCAGGCCCAGGGCGAGACCAGCGACGAAGAGCGCTGGTGGCGCTTCGACCCACGGGTCGACTGGCTGATCGACACCCTGAAGATGCTCAAGCGCACCAAGGTGCTGGTGATCTGCGCCCATGCCGAGACCGCCATGGACCTGGAGGATGCGCTACGCGTGCGCTCCGGCATTCCGGCCACGGTATTCCATGAAGGCATGAACATCCTCGAGCGTGACCGCGCCGCGGCTTACTTCGCCGACGAAGAGTTCGGCGCGCAAGTACTGATCTGCTCCGAGATCGGCAGCGAAGGCCGCAACTTCCAGTTCGCCCATCACCTGGTGATGTTCGACCTGCCTGCCCACCCCGACCTGCTTGAACAGCGTATCGGCCGCCTCGACCGGATCGGCCAGAAGCACACCATCGAGTTGCACGTGCCCTACCTGCAGGACAGCCCGCAGGAGCGCCTGTTCCAGTGGTACCACGAAGGCCTGAATGCCTTCCTGGCCACCTGCCCAACCGGCAATGCCCTGCAGCATCAATTCGGCCCGCGTCTGCTGCCACTGCTCGAGGGCGGCGTCGAGGCCGACTGGTCGGCCCTGGTCGAACAGGCGCGCAGCGAGCGCGAACGCCTCGAAGCCGAGCTGCACAGCGGCCGCGACCGTCTGCTGGAGCTCAACTCCGGCGGCGCTGGCGAAGGCCAGGCATTGGTCGAGGCGATCCTGGAGCAGGATGACCAGTTCGCGCTGCCGATCTACATGGAAACCCTGTTCGACGCCTTCGGCATCGACAGCGAAGACCATTCGGAAAATGCCTTGATCCTCAAGCCCAGCGAAAAAATGCTCGATGCCAGTTTCCCGCTGGGCGACGACGAAGGGGTGACCATCACCTACGACCGCGGCCAGGCCCTGTCGCGCGAAGACATGCAGTTCATCACCTGGGAGCATCCGATGGTCCAGGGTGGCATGGACCTGGTGCTCTCCGGCTCGATGGGCAATACCGCCGTGGCGCTGATCAAGAACAAGGCGCTCAAGCCGGGCACCGTGCTCCTTGAACTGTTGTATGTCAGCGAAGTGGTCGCCCCGCGTCACCTGCAACTGGGTCGCTACCTGCCCCCGGCAGCACTGCGTTGCCTGCTCGACACCAATGGCAACGACCTGGCGTCCCGGGTAGCGTTCGAAACGCTCAACGACCAGCTTGAGAGCGTACCGCGGGCCAGCGCCAACAAGTTCATCCAGGCCCAGCGCGATGTCCTCTCCGGACGCATCAACGCCGGTGAGGCCAAAGTCCTGCCGCGCCATGCAGAGCGTGTCGCCCAAGCGCAACGCCGCCTGGCGGCCGAAACCGATGAAGAGCTGGCGCGCCTGACCGCCCTGCAAGCCGTCAACCCAAGTGTGCGCGACAGCGAAATCGACGCGCTGCGCAAGCAGCGTGAAGACGGCCTGGCAATGCTGGAAAAAGCAGCCCTGCGCCTGGAGGCGATCCGCGTCCTGGTCGCGGGTTGATAGCCTAGCAACCTGCGGGGCACGCCACCGCCAAAAGTTGCCGCCCCCTCTCCCGGAAACGGGGGTTGGGGGCGGTGCTTCGGCGGTGGCGTGCGCCGTTACTCGTTTAGAACCCGTGGCGATTACGCCAATATCCAAATGATAGAAGTCAAAGTGCCATTAATTCCTCAGGCTTAATGCTAATTCCCTATACTGCAGGCGACAGTCTCCGCTCTAGCTTTTTTGGGGACGAGTGCAAACTCGACGAAGAGGCATTCAATGGAGTGGCTGGGACTGCAATTGTTCGCCGAATTGCCGGCGAATGGGCAGATCATTCTCGACTGCCGTCACAATCCGTTTCTGGTGGGATTGGCCTATACCGTAGCCTGCGTCGGCAGCTTCGCCACCTTGAGCATGGCCGAGCGTCAAAGCCACACTGAACACCCCGCCGCCCGCCGGCAATGGCGCGTACTCGGCGCTTTGTGTCTGGCCGGTGGCATCTGGGCGATGCACTTCATCAGCATGCTGGCCTTTCAGGCACCGCTCCAGGTGTACTACGACGTCGCGTCGACCGGTGCTTCGCTGCTGATCGTCATGCTGGCGGCATGGCTGACCCTGCACATCCTGAACCGCAGCGAAGTGCGCCCTCGCCATTACCTGCTGGCCTCCTTGGGCCTCGGCCTGGGCATCACTGTCATGCACTATGTTGGCATGGCCGCGCTGCAGACAGATGCCCAACAGTACTACCAGACCGAACTGCTGCTGGCTTCGCTGGGACTGGCCATCGCCACCAGCCTGGTGGTCCAGTTGCTGGCGCGTTACCTGCGCAACGGCAGCGGCACCCACTACGTGGCGAAGAAGTACGCGGCCAGCCTGCTGATGGGTGCCGGCCTTATCTGTACCCATTTCACCGGCATGGCTGCCATGACCCTGGTAATCCCGACCACCACTGCCCTGCAGCTATCCTCCACCGACAACAGCCTGCAACTGAGCCTGACCATCGCCTTCATCACCCTGCTGATCAGTGCCAGCAGCATCAGCGCGGCATTGGCGGACAAGAAGCTGCAAAGCAAGGAGCACGACCTGCGTCGGGTCAACGTACTCCTCAGCCAACTGGACCAGGCCCGCGTCTCCCTGCAGCAGGCCGCCCACTACGACGCCTTGACCAACCTGGTGAACCGTCGCGGCTTCAACCAGGTGTTCGCCGAACGCCTGGCCGAGCATAGCGCCAACGAGCGCATGCTGGCGGTGATGTTTCTCGATATCGACCATTTCAAGCGGATCAACGACAGCCTTGGGCATGACGCTGGCGATGAGTTGCTCAAGGTAATAGCCGCGCACATCAAGGCCGCCACCCGCAGCCAGGATGTGGTAGCGCGTTTTGGCGGCGACGAATTCTGCGTGCTCACCAGCCTCAACAACCGTGACGAGGCACGTCAGCTGGCCCTGCGCATCCTGCACCGGATGAAGGATCCTATCGACCTGGCCGGTCGGCGCATGGTCATGACCACCAGCATTGGCATCAGCGTCTTTCCCGATGACGGGCGCAGCAGCGAAGAACTGCTGAAGAACGCTGACCTAGCGCTGTACCAATCCAAGGGTAACGGCCGCAATAGCCTGAACTTCTTCAACGACACGCTCAAGGCCCGCGCCACCCTGGCACTGCAACTGGAAGAGGAACTGCGCGTCGCCTTGCTCGAGGAGCATGGTCTGTGCGTTCACTACCAGCCGATCTTCGACCTGCACAACGGCCAGGTAGCCAAGCTAGAAGCCTTGGTGCGTTGGCAACATCCGCAACACGGATTACTCAGCCCGGACCGTTTCATCGGCATTGCCGAGGCCAACGGCCTGATCGCCGAGCTGGACCTGTGGGTACTGCGCCGTGCGTGCGATGACCTGGCCCAGCTGAGCCGTCGCGGCTTCAGCGGCCTGAAGGTCACAGTGAACTGCTCGGCACTGACCCTGGGCCGTGAAGAGCTGCCTTGCGAAGTGCGATCGACGCTGTTCCATTCCGGACTTGGCGCATGGCAGCTGGAGCTGGAGGTGACGGAAAACGCGCTGATGGGTGACCTTCCCTGCACCATCAACCTGCTCAAGCGCATCCGCGCGCTAGGCGTAGCGCTGTCGCTCGACGATTTCGGCACCGGCTATTCATCGCTGGCCTACCTCAAGCGCCTGCCGCTGGACGTGCTGAAGATAGACCGGTCTTTCATCCAGGACGTACCGGGCTGCCAGAAAGACCGCGAGATCATCCAGGCCATCATCATCATGGCCCAGACCTTGCACCTGCAGGTGGTTAGCGAAGGGGTCGAGACCGTCGAGCAATACCAATTCCTCGCCGCCCATGGTTGCGACTACCTGCAGGGCTACCTGCTCAGCCACCCCGTGCCGCTGGCAGAGCTGCGCCTCGTGCTGGAGCGCCTCAATCGTCGGCAAGCCGAGGGCATCGGCGAGCTCATCCCTTGTTGCGATACAACTGCACCAGGGTTGCCGGGTCCCTTTGCAGATTCCCCTGACTGCCATGCAAGCGCATCAATTGCGCAGCGAGGCCACTGAGTGGAATTGCAGAACCTTGTTCGCGGGAAAACTTCACGGCCGTGTCGAGATCCTTGAGCAAGGTCCGCACATGCCACTTGATCGGCTCGAAGCAGCTCTGAGCCATTTGCGGGGCGAGGATCTGCAAGGGTTTCGAGTCGGCGAAGCCGCCGGCCAGCGCCTCGGCGATCAGGCTGGCGTCAACCCCGGACTGCTCGGCCAGGGCCACGACCTCGGCAATCACCAGCGCATTGCAGGCGACGATCATCTGGTTGCAGGCCTTGGTCACTTGCCCCGCCCCTACGCCGCCCATGTGCGTGACCCGCTGGCCCAGGGTCAGCAGTACGGGACGCACCCGTTCGAGGTCAGCGGCATCGCCACCCACCATGATCGCCAGAGTGCCCGCTTCGGCACCCGGGGTTCCGCCTGATACCGGCGCATCCAGCCAGGCCATGCCGCATAGCGCGGCCAATTCCGCGGCCATCTCACGTGTCGCCGTGGGCTCCAGGCTGGAGAAATCCACCAGCAGTTGCCCGGCGCGGGCGCCCTGGGCGATGCCCGCCTCGCCAAAAACCACCTCGCGGACCACCGCCGTGTCGGCCAGGCACAGCAATATCAGGTCGGTGTCCTGACACAGGTCGGCGGGGCTGGCGGCCAGGCGCGCGCCAGCCTCGACCAGTGCGGCGCATTTGTCCGGGCTGCGGTTCCATACTGTCAGCGGATATCCCGCCGCCAACAGCCGCCGGCACATCGGCAAACCCATCAGGCCGATTCCGGCAAAACCCAGCGAAGGCAACACAGTGTTCATATACGACTCCAGATAGAGGACTGTCACTCAAGTCATCGCGAGGCAGAACTGTTACCGGCGCTCTCCAGCGCCGACCGACTGTTACCAACAGCCACCCCCACTGCACGACCGCAAGCACCAGATCGGTACCCTGTGCAATTTCACGCACCCTAAACGCGCATCGTCAGGGCGCTTTCTTCTCCTGTATCACGATGAACGGCGAAACCACCACCGCCCAGATCTGCGGATCGCGCTGCTGCAGGTCAAGGGCCTGCTCTGCGGTGACCGCGGCGACGGTGCCAGCATTACGCCAGTTACCGACGCTTTGGCCATTGTTCTCGGCCATCGCCTGAGCGACCGTGATCAGGTCCAGGCTGGGGTCGACCCAAATCAGGTCACCCTTGGCCCAAAAACGCTCCAAGGCTTTCCACTCGATGATTGCTGTCTCGCCGAGCAGTTTGGCATAGAGGGTGCTTGCTTGATCAGTCATGGGTTCCTACCGCAAAAATTCGGCCACAAAAAGACTGCCATTTTTGCAGAAAAACCCGGTTTCAAATATGTAATTGGTCGATAGAAGCCACAAAGCTGGGGAATTGCCAGGCATGGAGGCAATTTGCTGGCGCTTTTTTGTATCTTTATGTCGACCAGGCGACACCCCTCGGAAAGGGCACAATAGACCCGCTTTTCAAGCGCGCGAGCCGCGCTCTACACTGTACCGGTACAGTTACCGGGAGCTATTCCGGGGGAAGGTGGGGTTGCGGCGTTGGCGTAGCCAAGTCGTTCACCCTGCCCGGTCTGTAGCCCTGGCCGCCAGGACTATAAGAATTACAACAGAATGAGTGGAGCACTATGATCAAGATTTCCAAGCTGTTCGCCGCAATGGTACTGGCCGGGGTTGCCAGCCATTCGTTTGCCGCCGACACCATCAAGATTGGCATCGCCGGCCCCAAGACCGGTCCGGTCACTCAGTACGGCGACATGCAGTTCATCGGCGCTAAACAGGCCATCAAGGACATCAACGCCAAGGGCGGCGTCGATGGCAAAATGCTTGAAGCCAGGGAATACGACGACGCATGCGACCCGAAACAGGCCGTGGCAGTCGCCAACAAAGTGGTCAACGATGGCGTCAAGTTCGTGATTGGCCACCTGTGCTCCAGCTCCACCCAGCCTGCGTCCGACATCTATGAAGACGAAGGCGTGATCATGATCACCCCCGCCGCCACCAGCCCGGAAATCACCGCGCGTGGCTACAAGCTGATCTTCCGCACCATCGGCCTGGACAGCGCCCAAGGCCCGGCCGCCGGCAACTACATCGCCGATCACGTCAAGCCCAAGGTCGTAGCGGTCCTGCACGACAAGCAGCAATACGGTGAAGGCATCGCCACCGCGGTCAAGCAGACCCTGGAAGGCAAAGGCACCAAGGTGGCCGTCTTCGAAGGCCTGAACGCGGGTGACAAGGACTTCTCCTCGATCATCCAGAAGCTCAAGCAGAACAACGTCGACTTCGTCTACTACGGCGGCTACCACCCAGAGCTGGGCCTGATCCTGCGCCAAGCCCAGGAAAAAGGCCTGAACGCCAAGTTCATGGGCCCTGAAGGCGTCGGCAACGACTCCATCTCGCAGATCGCCCAGAAAGCTTCCGAAGGCCTGCTGGTGACCCTGCCCAAGTCCTTCGACGCGGAACCTGAGAACAAGGCAATCGTTGACGCCATCAAGGCCGATGGTAAAGACCCGAGCGGTCCGTTCGTGTTCCCGGCGTACTCCGCCGTCGCGCTGATCGCCGAGGGCATCAAGGCGGCCAAGTCCGAAGACACCGACAAGGTGGCCGCGGCCATCCACGCCGGCACCTTCAAGACGCCAACCGGCGACCTGGCGTACGACGAGAACGGCGACCTGAAAGACTTCAAGTTCGTGGTCTACGAATGGCATTTCGGCAAACCTAAAACCGAAGTTTCCCCTCAGTAATTGCGTCCAACTAGCTGACCGAAAGCCCACTGTGCGAGCAGTGGGCTTTGTTTTACGAGGTTCATGGACCTGGATTCCCGCGATCCGGGAGCAGGTTCACCTGAAAATCTTAAAACCGTCACCCGCGGTTCCCTGGCCGTGCCTTGTCGAAGTGGTCCAAGACCACCACGCCGGGCCGGGTTCATCACCCGCCAGCGAATGCACTTCAGGTTTTTAGGAGCGCTGTAATGCCTGAGATCTACCACTTCTTCCAACAGCTGGTTAATGGCCTGACCATTGGCAGCACCTATGCCTTGATAGCCATTGGCTACACAATGGTTTACGGCATCATTGGAATGATCAACTTCGCCCATGGCGAGGTGTACATGATCGGTTCCTACGTGGCCTTCATCGCCCTTGCCGGGTTGGCCATGATGGGTATCGAATCACTGCCGATACTGATGACCGTCGCCTTTGTCGCGACGATCTTCGTGACCAGTGCCTATGGCTACAGCATCGAACGGGTTGCCTACCGCCCCCTGCGCAATAGCAACCGCTTGATCCCGCTGATTTCCGCCATCGGCATGTCGATCTTCCTGCAAAACACCGTACTGCTGTCGCAGGACTCCAAGGACAAATCCATTCCCAACCTGATCCCGGGGAGCATCTCCTTCGGTCCAGGCGGCGCGGAGGAAGTCCTGATTTCCTACATGCAGATCCTGGTGTTCGTGGTCACCCTGTTAGCCATGGCTGGCCTGACCTTGTTCATCTCCCGCTCCCGCCTGGGCCGCGCTTGCCGCGCCTGCGCCGAGGACCTCAAGATGGCCAACCTGCTGGGTATCAATACCAACAACATCATCGCCCTGACCTTCGTCATCGGTGCCGCCCTGGCGGCTGTGGCGGCCGTGCTGCTGAGCATGCAATACGGGGTAATCAACCCCAACGCCGGCTTCCTGGTAGGCCTGAAGGCGTTCACCGCGGCAGTACTGGGCGGCATCGGCAGCATTCCGGGCGCCATGCTCGGTGGTCTGGTGCTGGGGGTGGCCGAAGCGTTCGGCGCCGATATCTTCGGCGACCAGTACAAGGACGTGGTGGCATTCGGCCTATTGGTATTGGTGTTGTTGTTCCGGCCGACCGGCATCCTGGGCCGTCCGGAGGTTGAAAAAGTATGAACAGAAATATCAAACAGGCGTTCTTCAGCGCCTTGCTGGTCTGGGCCGTGGCCTTTCCCGTGCTGGGCTTGAAGCTCAGCATCGACGGCATCAACTTGATCGTGCACAGCCAGGGGCCATTCACCCTGACGGTGATCGCGGTCTGTTCGGTGCTGATGTTCCTGCGTGTGCTGTTCGACAAGCAGTGGAGCGCGGTGGTGCGCAATCGCTCGGAACGCAAGTTGATCTCGCCGGCGATGAGTAACTTCCTGACACTCCCGCGCACCCAGCGCTGGATCATCCTCGGCCTGATCATGGTCGCCCTGGTGTGGCCGTTCTTCGGCTCGCGCGGCGCGGTCGACATCGCCACCCTGATCCTGATCTACGTGTTGCTGGGCCTGGGCCTGAACATCGTGGTGGGCCTGGCGGGGCTGCTCGACCTGGGTTATGTCGGTTTCTATGCCGTCGGCGCCTACAGCTATGCCCTGCTGTCGCATTACTACGGCCTGAGCTTCTGGATCTGCCTGCCGATTGCCGGCCTGATGGCGGCTACCTTCGGCTTCCTGCTCGGTTTCCCGGTGCTGCGCCTGCGTGGTGACTACCTGGCGATCGTGACCCTGGGCTTCGGCGAGATCATCCGGCTGTTCCTGCGCAACCTGACCAGCCTCACTGGCGGTCCCAACGGCATCAGCAACATCGAGAAGCCGACCTTCTTCGGCCTGACCTTCGAACGTCGCGCTGCCGAAGGGATGCAGACCTTCCACGAGTTCTTCGGCCTGCCGTACAACTCGATCAACAAGGTCATCTTCCTCTACCTGGTTGCCCTGCTGTTGGCGCTGCTCGCCCTGTTCGTGATCAACCGCCTGCTGCGCATGCCGATCGGCCGCGCCTGGGAAGCGCTGCGCGAAGACGAGATCGCCTGCCGTGCCCTGGGCCTGAACCCGACCGTGATCAAGCTGTCGGCCTTCACCCTCGGTGCCAGCTTCGCCGGTTTCGCCGGCAGTTTCTTCGCCGCGCGCCAGGGCCTGGTAACCCCGGAATCGTTCACCTTCATCGAATCGGCGATCATCCTCGCCATCGTCGTGCTTGGCGGCATGGGCTCGCAATTGGGCGTGATCCTCGCGGCCATCGTGATGATCCTGTTGCCCGAGCTCATGCGTGAGTTCAGCGAGTACCGCATGCTGATGTTCGGCGCGCTGATGGTGTTGATGATGATCTGGCGTCCGCAAGGCCTGCTGCCTATGCAACGCCCACATATGGAGCTGCGTCGATGAGCCGCGAAATTCTGCAAGTCAGCGGCCTGAGCATGCGCTTCGGCGGCTTGTTGGCGGTCAACGGCGTGGCCCTGACCGTCAAGGAAAAACAAGTGGTGGCGTTGATCGGCCCGAACGGCGCCGGCAAGACCACGGTGTTCAACTGCCTGACCGGCTTCTACAAGCCCAGCGGCGGCACCATCCTGCTCGACGGCCAGCCGATCCAAGGCCTGGCCGGTCACCAGATCGCCCGCAAGGGCGTGGTGCGGACCTTCCAGAACGTGCGCCTGTTCAAGGAGATGACCGCGCTGGAAAACCTGCTGATCGCCCAGCACCGTCACATCAACACCAACTTCTTGGCCGGCCTGTTCAAGACCCCGGCCTACCGGCGCAGCGAACGCGAGGCCATGGAGCGCGCGCAGTACTGGCTGGAGAAGGTCAACCTGACCGAGTTCGCCAACCGTACCGCCGGCACCTTGGCCTACGGCCAGCAACGGCGCCTGGAAATTGCCCGCTGCATGATGACGCGCCCGCGCATCATCATGCTCGACGAACCGGCCGCCGGCCTCAACCCAAGGGAGACCGAAGACCTCAAGGCACTGATCTCCTACCTGCGCCAGGAGCACAACGTGACCGTGCTGCTGATCGAGCACGACATGAAGCTGGTGATGAGTATTTCCGACCACATCGTGGTGATTAACCAAGGCACGCCGCTGGCAGATGGCACGCCGGATCAGATCCGCGACAACCCTGACGTGATCAAAGCCTATCTGGGGGAAGCGTAATGCTGCAGTTCGAAAACGTCTCCACCTTCTACGGCAAGATCCAGGCGCTGCACAGCGTCAACGTCGAGATCCGCCAAGGCGAGATCGTCACCCTGATCGGCGCCAACGGTGCCGGCAAGTCGACCCTGCTGATGACCCTCTGTGGTTCGCCCCAGGCCCACAGCGGCAGCATCCGCTACCTGGGCGAAGAACTGGTCGGCCAGCCTTCCTCGCACATCATGCGCAAGAGCATCGCGGTGGTCCCCGAGGGCCGCCGCGTGTTCGCCCGCCTGACCGTAGAAGAGAACCTGGCCATGGGCGGTTTCTTCACCGACAAGGGTGACTATCAGGCGCAGCTGGATAAAGTCCTGCAGTTGTTCCCGCGGCTCAAGGAGCGCTATAACCAGCGCGGTGGCACCATGTCCGGCGGCGAGCAGCAGATGCTCGCCATCGGCCGGGCGCTGATGAGCAAGCCCAAGCTGCTGCTGCTCGACGAGCCCTCGCTGGGCCTGGCGCCGATCATCATCCAGCAGATCTTCGACATCATCGAGCAACTGCGCCGCGATGGCGTGACAGTGTTCCTGGTCGAACAGAACGCCAACCAGGCGCTGAAGATCGCCGACCGAGCCTACGTGCTGGAAAACGGTCATGTTGTCATGCAAGGCACCGGTGAATCGCTGCTTACCGATCCGAAGGTTCGGGACGCTTATCTGGGCGGTTGATCAGCGCGGAGTGGAAAAAAGGCCTTCGGGCCTTTTTTTCTGGACTGCTGGAGTGTCTTGCGCGGCGCTTCGCGAGTAAATCGGAGCGCCGAACCGCCGCTCCCACAGGGCCCAGTTTCGGCCGTTCACCCGATCACGGCCAACGCCGCACCTGTGGCAGCGGGCTTGGCCGCGAAACGGCCTGGTGCATGTCCAGAGACTGCATGAGGACGGAGCGGGAGCAAGCCTTGTGATCCAGCGCCAGCCTGAGTAACGTGGCGACATCTATTTCGCTGGAACGCCTGGAGTCTGTACGATGCGCGTCACCCCTCCCCTGTTGCTCGCCGCCCTGCTGCCCCTGCTCGGCGGGTGCCAGATGCTGGCGGACAAACCCGTCGACCCGAACATCGGCACCACGCGAATGCAGGGCGAACTGAGCGCCGCCGGCGGCCAGCTGCTGTTCAAGCCATGCAACGAGAGTCGCCGCTTCGTGGTCAACGACAGCGGCAGCACCGGTGTACTGCAGGAAGCCACAAACCTCGCCGATGACGCCCGGGACACCCTGTTCGCCGACGTGCGCGGCGCGCTGTCCGGCAGCACCACGGCCGCCAGCGATGGACAATTGAACGTGCAGCGCCTGTATCGCATCGAGCCGTCGGCCAGGGCCTGCAGCGATCCGAACTTCAAGCAGCTCACCCTGCGCGCCAGCGGCCATGAGCCGGAGTGGGACATCAAGGCCAGCGGCAAAGGTCTTGTGCTCAACCGGGTCGGTCAACCCCCACTGCCCCTGCCCTACCTCGAAGAACAGATGCCCGGCGGTGGCCTGAGCCTGAGCAGCGAAGCCAACAACCAGCGCATCGAACTGTGGGTAGCGCCGCAACGTTGCGTCGACAGCGCCACCGGCGCGGTGCAGCACCTGAGCGCCGAGCTACGCATCGATGGCCAGACCCTGCGCGGTTGTGGCTATTATGGCGGTTCGCGGGCCGAGTGATCACCGGCAGGCGTTTGTGCTGCCTGAAAGGGCCACGAACGGCTTATACTTGGCGGTTTGTGTAAAGCCGCCGGCCGCCCATGGCCGGGATACTGGACCCTGCCATGCTACGAATCACCGAACTTAAGCTGCCACTGGATCACTCCGACGAAGCCCTGCGCGAGGCCATCGTGCAGCGCCTGGGCATCGCCGATGACCAACTGATCGACTTCACCCTGTTCAAGCGCAGCTACGACGCGCGCAAGAAGAACAGCGAGATGCTGTTCATCTATACCATCGACCTGCAGGTGAGCAACGAGGCGCAGCTGCTGCGCACCTTCGCCGACGACCGCAACGTCAACCTCGCGCCCGACGTCAGCTACAAGTACGTGGGCCAGGCGCCGGCCGGCCTTCAAGCGCGGCCGATCGTGGTTGGCTTCGGCCCCTGCGGGATATTCGCGGGCCTCTTGCTGGCGCAGATGGGCTTGCGGCCGATCATCCTCGAGCGCGGCAAGGAAGTGCGCCAACGCACCAAGGACACCTGGGGCCTGTGGCGCAAGAGCGTGCTCAACCCTGAGTCCAACGTGCAGTTCGGCGAAGGCGGCGCCGGGACGTTCTCCGACGGCAAGCTGTACAGCCAGATCAAGGACCCGCATCACCATGGCCGCAAGGTCCTGCACGAGTTCGTCAAGGCCGGGGCGCCGGAGGAGATCCTGTATGTCAGCAAGCCGCACATCGGTACCTTCCGCCTCACCGGGATGGTCGAGAACATGCGCGAGCAGATCATCGCCCTGGGCGGTGAGGTACGTTTCCAGGAGAAGGTCACCGACCTGCTGATAGACAATGATCAAGTGCAAGGCGTGGTGCTCGAAAGCGGCGAGCAACTGCAGTCGCGCCATGTGGTCCTGGCCCTGGGCCACAGCGCTCGTGACACCTTCCGCATGCTGCATGGCAAGGGCGTCTTCATGGAGGCCAAGCCGTTCTCCATTGGTTTTCGTATCGAGCACCCGCAATCTCTGATCGATCAGGCGCGCCTGGGCAAATATGCCGGCCATCCGAAACTCGGCGCGGCTGACTACAAACTGGTGCACCACGCCAAGAACGGCCGTTCGGTCTACAGCTTCTGCATGTGCCCAGGCGGTACCGTGGTCGCCGCAACCAGCGAACCGGGCCGCGTAGTCACCAACGGCATGAGCCAGTACTCGCGTAACGAACGCAATGCCAACTCTGGCATCGTCGTTGGCATCCACCCGGAGCAGGACTACCCAGGCGGACCGCTGGCCGGCATCGAACTGCAGGAGCAGTTGGAGGCCAAGGCTTACCTGTTGGGCGGAAGCAACTACCAGGCGCCGGCGCAGCTAGTGGGTGACTTTGTCGCCGGACGCCCTTCCACGGCCCTTGGCAGTGTCGAACCGTCCTACAAGCCAGGGGTAAGCCTCGGTGACCTGGCGCTTAGCCTGCCCGCCTTCGCCATCGAGGCGATCCGTGAAGCGCTGCCGGCCTTCGACCGCCAGATCAAGGGCTACAACCTGCACGACGCGGTGCTGACCGGCATCGAGACACGTACCTCCTCGCCGCTGCGCATCACCCGTGGCGAGGACTACCAGAGCGTCAACCTCCGGGGCCTGTTCCCGGCTGGTGAAGGCGCGGGTTACGCCGGCGGCATCCTGTCCGCGGGCGTAGACGGTATCCGCATCGCCGAAGCGGTGGCCCGGGACATGCTCGGCCTCAACGGCTGAAGCCATCACCTGCAAGAGACCGTCCTCTCGGGTTGGACGGTCTTGGTCTGCCATGCCTGCCCGCACTGCACTGCACTGCTGGACGGGTGCCTGATCTGGCCAAACAACAAAAACCCCGACCGGCAAAGGCCAGGTCGGGGTCGTAGCGATCAACAGAGCGATCAATGGGTGACGCGGCTGGTGCCATCGACGGTCGCGATGCGCACGCGTTCACCTACGCGGAAGACTTCGTTGGCTTGCACTTGCTGCACATAGGCGCGGGTGCTGCCGTCGTCTTCACGCACGGTAATCTCCACACCTTGAGTACGGGTGATGCCTTCTTCGGCGGCCGAACCTGCCAAACCACCGGCCACCGCACCGATGACTGCCGCGACGATGCTGCCGCGACCCCCACCGATCGCACTACCGGCCACGCCACCGACAACCGCACCAGCGCCACCACCGATCGGCGTTTTGGTCCCTTCGATCTTGACCGGGCGAAGTGCCTCGATGGTCCCCATGCGCACTGTTTGCACGCGGCGGGCTTCATCGCGGGAGTAGGAATCGCCAGTCAGGTTCGAGGCACAGCCGCCGAGCAGCAACGACATGGTGGTAAAGCTTGCCACCAGCAGAACAGATTTACGCATGGGAAAAATCTCCGTAAGTCAGGTACCCATTAGACTCCGCGCATAGACGGCTGTCACGGTGCACAGGGTATGAAAATGTTTTTCATTCAGCTGCGGTACAGCCTTCAACGGCTGTGCTGAAAAAACGACCTGTGTAAAAGATAGACAGCGGTCACCGCAGCTTCGTGCGACGCAATCGGCTGCGCGGCTGCGGTGAGTCGGATCAGGGCGCCAGGCGCTCGCGCATCCACTGATCGTCGACGTACCGATAGTTGAGACGATCATGCAGCCGGCTGGCGCGCCCCTGCCAGAATTCGATGCGCTCGGGCAGCAAGCGATAACCTCCCCAGTGTTCGGGACAATGAGGCAGGGTATCGCTGAAGCGCGCCTCGGTGGCCTTGACCAGGCCTTCGAGCGCTTCACGGCCGGCGATCACCCGGCTCTGCGGGGATGCCCAGGCGCCTAGGCGGCTGCTCAATGGGCGCACCTGATAATAGGCGTCCGACTCTTGCGCACTGACTTTCTCCACCCGCCCTTCGATCCGTACCTGGCGCTCCAGCGCCGGCCAGAAGAAGGTCATGGCTGCGAAAGGGTTGGCCAGCAATTGCTGGCCCTTGGCGCTTTCGTAGTTGGTAAAGAAGGTAAACCCCTTGGCATCGAGGCCCTTGAGCAGCAACACCCGGCAATGCGGACGGCCTTGGCCATCGACCGTGGCCAACATCATGGCATTGGCCTCCACCGGAGCCTGCTCGGTTTTCACCGCGTCGGCGAACCATTGATGGAAAAGCGCGAACGGCTCAGCCGGTGCCTGGGCTTCGGCCAGGCCATCGCGAGTGTAGTCACGCCGCATATCGGCCAGGGTCTGGGTCATCGCAGCGGTCCTTGTGGATCAGTTGGTCTTCGCAGTGCTTTTGGCGGCGACTTTCTTGTCGACGGCAGCGACTTTCTTGGCGGCCGGCTTGGCCGGCGTGGCGTTTTTCTTCACGCTGGCCTTGGCAGCAGGTACCTTGGCCTTGGCCGCGGTTTTCTTGTCCGCAGGTTTGGCTACGGTTTTTGCCTCGGCCTTGAGCGGCGCCTTGGCGTCCTGAACGGCGACCATCTCGGCCGGGCTCAGCGTCGGTTGCTGGTACTTGGCGAGCAGCGCCATCATGGTGTTCTGTGGAGTCAGCAGCATCTCCACGCGGCGGTTCAGCGCACGTCCTTCGACGCTGTCGTTGGCCGCACGCGGCATCACCGAGCCCATGCCGCGCAGCATCAGGCGGTCACGCTGCAGGCCGCTGAGGCGGAAGATCGCCGACACCGAAGCGGCGCGTTCCTGGCTGAGCTTCTGGTTCACGGCTGCAGCACCGCTGGTATCAGCATGGCCCAGCACCAGAACGGCGGTCTTCGGGTCAGTCTCCAGGACCTTGGCCACGCGGGTGATCGGGCCGAGTGTGATCGGCAACAACATTGACGGACGGTCCGGGTTGTATGCGCCTTCGACCGGAATGGTCACCACCAGCACATCTTCACGGCGCTCGAGCTCGAACGTGCTGTCCTTGATGGCTTCGCGCAGCTTGGGCTCATAACTGTCCAGCCAGGCCTGGGTCGCCTTGTGGTCGATCTGCGGCACCGCCGCCTTGGCGGACGCCTTTTCATTGCTTCCAAACGGCCACCACCAGCGGCTGCTGCTTTCGGACTTGGCATCGGCCTTGGCCACCTTCTCGGTCACCACTTCCTTCACTTCCTTGTCGGCCACCGTGTCCGAGCCAAAGGGCCACCAGGCGTGGCCGCCGTCATTGGAGGCATTCTGCGGATGCTGGGCGCAGCCGGTCATGGCCAGGCACAGGGCGAGAGCTAAGGTTTTATGTGAAGACATCAGCGATACACCATGAAATTGAAAGGATTTTGCCCGACCATGCCGGGCGTTGGAATTGAGGATAGTCAAAGGGTTCGCGCAATACCCGAGTTACCCGATCAAAGGCAGTCTGCCAGGACTCGCACCAGTTGCTGCGCGCGCGGATCCATCAGCACATAGGGACCGAGGGTATTGGTGACGAAGCCAAAGGCGACGTCGTGCTCAGGGTCGGCAAAGCCCACCGAGCCCCCAGCGCCGGGATGCCCAAAGGCCCTGGCGCCCAGGCCAAAGGTGGCGTTGGCGACGCTTGGCTGGTCGAGCATGCAACCCAGCCCGAAGCGGGTCTGGGTCAGCAGGGTACGGTCCTGTCCAAGGCTGTGTTCACGGGTCAGTTCGTCGAGCAACTCGGATTCGAGCAAGCTGCCGTCCAGCAAACCGGCATAGAAGCCAGCCAGGCTGCGGGCGTTACCATGGCCATTGGCCGCCGGTTGCTGCATGCGTCGCCACTCTGGCTTGTTGGTGCTGGTGAGGATCGCCGGCGGGTTGGTGAAGGCGCGGGTCGACAAGGCCTCAGGCTCGCGCAAGGTCACCTGCAGCAGGCGCCGCGCCGCCTCGTCACCCTGGTTGCCCTTGCCACGGGCGATGTGCGCCACGCGGTGAAACTCGGCATCGTCCAGGCCGACATGGAAGTCCAGGCCCAGGGGCTTGGCGGTACGGGCAACGATCGACTCGCCGGGGCCACGACCATCGGCGCGGCGGATCAGTTCGCCGATCAGCCAGCCATACGTGATGGCCGCGTAGCCATGGGCGGTGCCCGGGGTCCACCAAGGTGTCTCGGCAGCCAAGGCATCGACCATGACCTGCCAATCGTACAGCGCTTCGGCTGGTAGCAGTTCGCGCAGCGCGGGCAGGCCGGCGCGGTGGCTGAGTAGCTGGCGCAGGGTCACCCTGTCTTTGCCGGCCTGGGCAAACTCGGGCCAATAGCGGGCCACTGGCGCATCCAGCGAGAGCTTGCCCTCACCCACCAGTTGCAGGGCCGTGACAGCCGTGAAAGGCTTTGTGCAGGAAAACAGGTTGGCGATGGTGTCGCTGTGCCAGGCCTGCTGGCCATCCTTGTCGGCGCTGCCGGCCCACAGGTCGATCACGGTGTCCCCGCCGACCTGGATGCACAGTGCCGCACCGCGTTCCTGGGGATCGTCGAACAACGCAGCGAATGCATCGCGCACCGCCTCGAACTTCAGCTCATAGTGACCCTGGATCTGCACCCGCCAACTCCCCCGTCCAACCTGGTTACAAGTGGCGTGCATTGTTTCAGCCATTGGCTGATTTGCAAACAGATTGTGGCCGGATGGTCATCCGTCCTGCTGCACGTTCTGGGCTATACGCCGCAAGCGAAGGCTGTCCAGGGCAAGATCACGCGCCTGTCACGGCTTGGTTTCAAGGTCGTTGCGAAGCTGATTCAGGGCCTGCAGGTTGCTCTTGCGCACGGCTTCGACGAACCCCGGATAAGGCACGTCGGTAATGGCCACCAGCCCCAGATGACCATTCTCGCCATCGAGCAGGCGCCCGCTGGCAGGCTGGTCGAGGTACTGGAACCAGTGCACACCGACGATAGCGGGCTGGGCCAGGGCCGCCTTGACAAAGGTATCGTAGGCCGGACCACGGTCCTCTTCACGGGCCACTTCCAGCGGGCCCGGCCAGAATGGCCCGCGATCGCGCGAGCCGAACTGGAACTCCGAAACCAGCACCGGCTTGTCCAGCGCGGCCAGCTGGGCGAAGTCATAGCCGTCCTCGGGCTTGAGGGTATAGAAGTTGAAGCTCAGTACATCGCAGTAGCGCGCGCATGCCTTCACGGCCTCCGGCGTACTCACCGCATAGCGGCCACCAAGCAGCAGGTGATTGGGCGCATGCCATTTCAGCGAATCGGAAATGGTCTTGAAATAGGTTTCGGCGAAGACCTGCTGAAAGTGCTGCAAGTCCCGTTCGATTTCCGGATGCTCGGGGCTGGGCAATGGCGCCTCGAAGCCCGGGTCTTCCATCAGCTCCCAGGCCTTGAGCTCGATGCCCCAGGCCCGCGACAGCCCATTCTGGTTGCGGTACTTGTCGCGCAGCTGCTTGAGGAATGCGCGCTTGGCGGGCACGTCGGTGGTCAGGCGCAAGGTGCCATAGGCCAACGCGTAGCGGGCCCTGGGGTCATCGCCAGGGGCCGCCCAGGCCAGTTCATTGTCGGCGAAATAGCCGATCAGCCAAGGATCGTCGCGGTGATCGCGGGCGGCAATGGCCACGGCCCGTTCGGTAGCCATGGCGAAGCGTGGATCGAACGGGTCGGGCATGCCGCCCCACCAGTCAAGACCCGTGCTGATGCTGGCATAGTCGCCACCGATCGACAGCGGCAGGGTGTAGGGCACTCGCTTGGCCTTGTTCAGCTCTGGATCGCTCCAGTTGCCCAAGGTGTTGAAACCCCAGGCCTGCATGCGGTCCAGGGTCTGCGCCTGCCAGCGCGGGGCGTCGAACGCTGCGGCCGGGCATGGGGCGACCAGTGGCGCCGCGGCGGCTGGCGGACAAGGTGTGCCATGACGGCGTTCAAGATTGGCAGCATAGAAGTCGAACCAGCGCCCCTGGTTGAACTGCCGTCCACGCGAGGCACCATTGCCATCATTGTTGTTGCCCTGCCCGTAGAACGGCACCAGCGCCTCGCCCTCGGCCGGCAACGCGGTGAACATGCCCTCGCGCCCGGTGACATAGGTACGCCCACCGTCGGCGGCCACCGCATTGATGCCCAGGGAATAGAAAGGATGCCCTTCGGGCGTCACCAGGTACCAGCGAGCGTCGCGCTTTTCGGTGCGGAAAAACCCCTTGGCCTCGAATGCCGGACCGGCGATCAGGCCGCCGTAGCTGTCCAGCGCCAGCTTGCCGCGCTCGGCCAGCCAGCCGTCGAGCTGCTGACGCTCGCGCGTCACCGCCGCCCTGAGCTGCTCGTCGGTGGTGATCTTCTCTGGCCAGCGGCCGCGGGTCGACTGGCCGTAGCCATCGATCAGGCCGGTATAGGCGGCTTTCTGTGCCACGTCGTCATCCTGGAGGCCGACCCGCTCGATCAACAGGCTCTGGGCGACCTTGGGCTGGGGGATCGACAGGCTGATCGAGGTCACCTGCTTGAGGTCCAGCTCCCCGGCACTGCTGGTCAACAGCAGGCGTTGGCCCTGGTGAGTCCATGGCATCGGCGGGCCGGCACGCATGCCCTGGCCCAAGGGCGAGCTCGCCATGAGCGGTACCAGGACGGTCTGCGCCGGACCCGCCGGCAGGTCGATGCGGCTGGTCAGGGTGCGCCCGTCACTGCTTTGCACCGTCACATCGACGGACAGCGCCCAGTCCATCGCGCTCTGCAGGCGCAAGGTCAGGGCCTGGGCCGCCGACCAATCCCAGGCGCCCGACTGCGGGCTCAGGCGCAGGGTCGGACGCTCCACTGGGTTGAACACCACGCGGCGCAATACCTCGCCTTCGGCCGTCTGCTCCGCGTTGTATTGCGGCAGGCTGGCATCCTCGGTCGCCACGTTGACCACCGAGGCCGGGCGCACGAAGCTGAACAGCGTCTGTTGCCCGGCCAGCAGCGGCGTGCTGAACAACAGTGTTAGAACAGCGGGCAAGGTACGGCGAATCATAGGGCTGGTGCTCTCCTTCGAGGCCCGTGCGGGCCTGGGACTGAGTGATAGACAACACGCCGTGGCGTTGCGCTCCGGCGTCAGGCGATTTCCCGGCGAAACGGCGGCAGCGCATTGAGGATAGCCTTGCCATAGCGCTGGGTAACCACACGCCGGTCGAGCAAGGTGATGGTGCCGCGGTCCTGTTCGGTGCGCAGCAAGCGGCCGCAGGCCTGGATCAGGCGCAACGAGGCGTCTGGCACGGCGATTTCCATGAACGGGTTGCCGCCGCGGGCTTCGATCCATTCGGCCAATGCCGCCTCGACCGGGTCGTCGGGCACCGCGAAGGGAATCTTGGCGATGACCACGTGCTCGCAGTAGGCGCCAGGCAGATCGACCCCCTCGGCAAAACTGGCCAGGCCGAACAGCACGCTGGACTTGCCGTCATCGACGCGTGCCTTGTGCTTGTTCAGGGTCTCCTGCTTGGACAGGTTGCCCTGGATGAACACCTGCTTGCGCCAGTCCCGGTCCAGGCCGTCGAACACGTCCTGCATCTGCTTGCGCGAGGAGAACAGCACCAGCGAGCCGCGCGAGCCTTCCACCAGGTCAGGCAGGTCGCGGATGATCGCCGCCGTATGCGCTGGCGCATCACGGGGGTCGGCACGCAGGTCCGGCACCCGCAGCACGCCGGCGTCGACATGATGGAAGGGGCTGGGCACCACGGCGGTAACCGCATCACGCGGCAGCCCGGCGCGCATGCGGAAGCGGTCGAACTTGCCCAGCGCGGTCAGGGTCGCCGACGTCACCAGGGCGCCATGGGCGACATTCCACAGGCTGCGGCGCAGCATGTCGGCGGCGAGGATGGGGCTGGCGTTGACCTCGATGTCGAACAGCGCGCCGGTCTCGGCCAGGGTCAGCCAGCGCGCCATGGGCGGGCTGTCCTCCGGGTCTTCGGCGGTAAAGGCGGTCCACAGCTCCCAGTTGCCTTGGGCGCGGGTCACCAGGGTACCGAACAGGGGATACCATTCTTCGGCCTGGTGGCTGGCGATGCCGATATTGACCTCGCCGTCCATGCCTTCCTTGAGCAGGTCGGCCAGGCGGGTGAACAGGTCGTTGAGGCGGGCGAAGCCTTTTTTCAGTTCGATGCCGACCTCGCGAATCCCCTCGGGCACCACCCCACCCTCGAAGCGGTAGCGCGGGCGGTCGCGGCCTTCCATGTCCTCGCCAGGACGGAAGTCGGCGACCTGCTCGCAGAGGGTGAACATGAACTGCTGCTGGGTGCGGATTTCACGCGCCAGCTCCGGCACCTGTTCGATCAGTTTGCCCAGGTCGCCCGGCAGCGGGTGCTGAGCCAGCAGCTTGGTGAGGTTCTTCGCGGTCTGTTCGAGCCAGTCGGCGGTGGAGCGCAGGCGCGAGTAATGGGCGAAGTGGCCGATGGCCTTGTCCGGCAGGTGGTGGCCTTCGTCGAACACATAGATGGTATCGCGCGGGTCGGGCAATACCGCGCCGCCGCCCAGGGCCAGGTCGGCCAGGACCATGTCGTGGTTGGTGACGATCACATCGACCTTGCCCATGCCCTCGCGCGCCTTGTAGAAGACGCACTGCTGGAAGTTGGGGCAATGCCGGCCAGTGCACTGGCTGTGGTCGGTGGTCAGGCGTGCCCAGTCCTGGTCTTCCAGGGCTTCGGGCCAGCTGTCGCGGTCGCCGTCCCAGCGGTTGCCAGCGAGCTTCTCGATCATGCTGGTGAAGAGCTTCTGGCTGGCCTCGTCGACCTCGATACGAAAGCCTTCTTCCTCGAACAATTGGGCGGTGGCCGATTGCGCGTCGCCTTCCTGCAGCAGCACGTCGAGCTTGGACAGGCACAGGTAGCGGCCACGGCCCTTGGCCAGGGCGAAGCTGAAGTTCAGGCCGCTGTTGCGCATCAGGTCGGGCAAGTCCTTGAAGACGATCTGCTCCTGCAGCGCCACGGTCGCGGTGGCGATCACCAGGCGCTTGCCAGCGGCCTTGGCCGCGGGGATCGAGGCCAGGCTGTAGGCAACCGTCTTGCCGGTGCCGGTACCGGCCTCGACCGCTACCACCGCCGGTTCACCCGCGCGCCGGCCTTCGTCGTCGCAGGCGATGTCGCCCAGTACCTTGGCGACTTCGGCGATCATCAGCCGCTGGCCGTAGCGGGGTTTGAGGCTCTTGGCTTCGAGAAAACGCGTGTAGGCGCCCTGGATGGTGGTCTTGAGTTCGGTGCTGATCATAGTCTTGGGGCGCCCGAAGGGCTGGATAAATTTTCAGTGTTTCGCATGGGCGGGTATCATACCCCGCTATTGCCCTTTGCGCCGCTTGGAGATCCTGATGACCGCCTTCGCCCTGCCCTATACCCTGCATGTTCTTGCCGCTTTGGTATGGGTCGGCGGAATGTTCTTTGCCTGGCTGGTGCTGCGTCCGGCGGCGATTGCAGCCCTTGAGGGGCCCGCTCGTTTGCGCCTCTGGGTGGAAGTGTTTCAGCGTTTTTTCGTGTGGGTCTGGATCGCCATCGGCGTCCTGGCGATCAGTGGTGTCGGCATGCTGCACCTGCGCTTTGCCGGCTTCGAGACGGCGCCTCGTTACATCCAGGTGATGATCGGTGGAGCAATCGTCATGGTCGCCCTGTTCATGCGCATCCAGGCCCTGCTGCTGCCCGAGCTGCGCAACGCCGTGCAGGCCGAGGACTGGGCCAGCGGCGCCGGGGTGCTGGGGCGGATCCGACGGATGGTGGGGATCAACCTGTTGCTGGGGATGGCGGTGGTGGCGGTGGCCAGTTCGCGATTGCTGTTCTGAGAGGCCACGGTTACTGGTCGCGCTGCGCCCGAACCGGCCGGGGTATGGACATGACGTGAAAGATGCCGGTCAGCAGGATCTGCAGGCGATCGAACCAGCGATGGCTACGCTCGCGCAGGCTGGCATTGAAGAACAGCACCTCCAGCACATGCAGGCCAAGCAAAACGATGCCGGCCGCATTGATCAACAGATGCAGCGGGCTCGGCTGGGGCATCAGCAGGTTCACCACTACCACCCACCAGAACACCACGGTCAGGGCCTTGCCAAGCCCCAGAATGAACTTCATATCCCGTCCTCATCTCATCGTGCTGGTATCCACGCGGCTTGCCATGGCAAGCCGTGTGGGCCTGGATCAACCCGCTGCGGCGCAGGCCCGCGGGACTCAGTTCAGGTGCAGTTCCACCCGGCGATTCTGCGCCCGCCCGGCGTCGCTCTCATTGTCGGCCACCGGTTCGCTTTCGCCGCGGCCCTGGCTGGTCACCCTGGACGGCGCCAGGCCGTGGCCGATCAGGTACTCGGCAACACTGCTGGCACGCCGCTCGGAGAGGCCCTGGTTGTAGTTGTCGGTACCGACGCTGTCGGTATGGCCGATGACCTTGACACTGGCCACCCGCGCGTCGCTCAGCGTGCTCATCAGGCTTTGCAGCTCCTGCTGGGCGGGCCCGGTGAGTTCAGCCGAATCGAAGGCGAACAGTACCTGCCCTTGGTCGCTGAGGGTAATCACCTCCGGCGCTGGCGGCGGTTCTTCGGCCTTGGGGGGTGGCGCCGGGTACTCGGGCCGTGGGCATCCGGTGTGGGTGACTGGCGTATTGGCCGGCGTATCCGGGCAGTTGTCGCGACGGTCGAAGACGCCATCACCGTCCTCGTCGCCATCCTGGGCGTAGCAGATCAGTCCACCGGCAAGGGCGCCAGCGACGCCACCCCCGGCGGCCCAGGCTGAGCTTTCGATGGCGCCCAAACCACCGCCGACCAGCCCGCCGAGCAGGCTGCAGATAGGCCAGGTCCTTTGATTCAATGGCGCGCTCCCGTCACTGTGGGTCGCGCAACCGGATAGCAGGCTCACGGCCACCAGCAGTGGAAGTGCCGCCTTCGACAAAACTCGCATGGGAAATGCTCCTGTGTCACCGGCCTCTACCGGTCACACAGGAGTAAAGACGGGCCCGCGCCACTTCTCAAGGCGCGGCCGCCGTGGTCAGCGCTGGATCCTGATTTCGGTGCGGCGGTTCATGGCGCGGCCGTCGGCCGTGGCATTGTCGGCCTCAGGCTGGGTTTCCCCGGCACCGACCACGGATACGAAGCTGCTGCGTGGCACACCGCTGCTGACCAGATAGTCGGTCACTGACTGGGCACGGCGTTCCGAGAGTTTCTGGTTGTAGGTGTCGGAACCGACACTGTCGGTGTGTCCGGTCACGCTCAGGCGGGCGCTCGGTGCTTCGCTCTTCAGGCGCGTGGCGATGGTGTTCAGGTGCTCCCGGTCGGTGGCGGTCAGGCGAGCAGAGTCGAATTCGAAGTGCACGTCGCGAATGACGATGACTTCTTCCTTCTCGACCACCACTTCCTCGACCACGGCCACCTGCGGCTCAGGCGGGCAGCCATTGGCATCGACCTGGACGCCGCGTGGGGTGCCCGGGCACTTGTCGCGGCTGTCCGGCACGCCATCGCCGTCCTCGTCGCCATCACCGTTGGCCCAGCAATAGCCCGCGGCCAGGCCGCCGCCGAGCAGCGCGCCCCAGCCGGCCCAGCTGGAACTCTCGATGGCGCCCAACGCGGCACCGCCAACGCCCCCGACGGCCGCACATTTTGGCCAGTCGGTCTTTTGCAAACCTGCGCAACCCGTCAATACACCGGTAAGCAGGACCAGAGGTATCGCTGTGCGTACTATGCTCATATTGTCGCGTCTCCATAGGGGGATCGGTCGAAAACCGATGCTCTGGGAGTAAAGACCGCACATCCCATCTCTGCCAGCAATAAGCCACGACGCAGGCCTGTGCCCCCTATGCCCGGCGGCCTGGGAGCGCTAGTCTTGAACAACCTGAGCGAGGATTGGCAATGACCGACGGTTTTTCCCAGCGTACTCCCCAGCAGGCCCTGGCGGCCCTGCTCGAACGCTTCACGCCCCAACGACTGCTACTGGTCGGCACACGTTTCCCGGCCCTGGATGCCTTTGCCCAGGCTCACCCGCAAGTCAGCATCGAAGTCACCGCGCCCGGCCCGCTGCCCCAGCCATTGGCAGCCCAGCGCTTCGACCTGGCGCTGTTGATCGACTGCCTGGAGCATGTGCCCAAGCGCACGGGCCTGGAACTGCTCGGTGGCATCCGCAATCTCAATGCCAGTCGGGTCGCGGTGCTGGCGGACCTGCCGGCATGCGGCTGGCAGGACACGGATTTCTTTGCCCTGGCCCTGTCGGCCAGCGAGAAATTCCAGCGTGACCAACAGGTGCTGAGCCTGTTCACCTATGATCTACGTGACTACAAGCAGGTCCCGGACTGGCTCAACGCCAAGTTCTGGGCCAACCCGGAAAACTTTGGCAAGTACTGGTGGTGATCTGATGAGTGTTTCGGTTTGCCCCTGCGGCAGCGGTAATGTGCTCGATGCCTGCTGCGGGCATTATCACGCCGGCACCCCGGCCCCGGATGCCCAGGCATTGATGCGTTCGCGCTACAGCGCCTATGTGCTGGGCCTGGTCGACTACCTGGTGCAGACCACCCTCCCCGCGCAGCAGGTCGGCCTTGATCGCGCGGCCATGGGCGCCTGGAGCGCGCAGAGCACCTGGTTGGGCCTGGAGGTCGAGGATGCCGAGGTGCTCGGCGGCCAGCCCGAGCATGCCTTCGTGACGTTCACCGCGCGCTGGCATGACCAGGACGGCGATCATCAACACCGCGAGCGCTCAGCGTTCGTCCAGAACAACGGGCGCTGGTTCTTCATCGACCCGACGGTCGAACTCAAGGCTGGCCGCAACGACCCCTGTCCCTGCGCCAGTGGACAGAAATTCAAGAAGTGCTGCGCCAGTTATCTGGGTAACTGACCATGAACACTACAGCCCGCCTGCTCGTTATCAGCCTTCTGCTGACGCTGCTGGCGGGCTGCTCCTTCTGGGGCGGCAACAGCTGGCGCGAACCGCAGGTGCATCTGCTCAGGGTCGAAACGGTCAAGGCGCGCCTGCACCAGCAGGAATTCATCCTGCACCTGCGCGTCGACAACCCCAATGATGGCCGCCTGTTCATCCGTAACCTGTCCTATGCCGTGAGGCTTAACGAGCTGTTGCTGGTTGAGGACCAGACGAGCCTGTGGCGCAGTGTCGGTGGCCATGCTCGGCGCACTTTCAGGGTCACGGCGCGAACCAACCTGTGGCGCCAGCTCAAGCCCCTGGCCAAGCTGCTCAAAAGCGAAGCGCCACTCACGTACAGTCTGCAGGGCGAGTTGAATACCGGATTAATCTTTCATCGCACCCTGCACTTGTCACGCAGTGGTGAGATAATTCCCGGCGATCTTTTACCGGAGTAACCCGCAATGACCCAGCAACCCCATGTCCATGGCCCTGACTGCAATCACGATCATGACCACCATCACGACCATGACCATGGCCATGTGCATGGCCCGCACTGCAACCACACCCACCAGGAGCCGGTGCGCAACGCCCTGAAGGACGTTGGCCGCAACGATCCTTGCCCCTGCGGCAGCAACAAGAAGTTCAAGAAGTGCCACGGGGCGTGATTTCGCCCCGCCTGCGCTGAACCCAGGTACTTTGGACCAGGCGCGGGCCCACGCTTTCGCCTGTTCCAGCCGGCACCAACCCCTGGGCCGCAACCGCTGGGCAGGCTCGCGCAAATAAAGGCTTTCAGCGTCTTGCATGGCGGCAGCGCGCTCACTAACGTAGCGCCTTTTCCACCCGCCCCGCCTTGCAGGAGCCTTGTCATGGCCGCGCCCGCCTTTTCTTCCTCCCTCCCCCGGTTCGGCGTCGCCGCAATAACGCTCGGCTTGCTTGGGCTGGCCGGCTGCCAGACGGGTGTCCTGCAGGACAGCGTGCCACCCAGCACCGGCGTGCAGCCGCTCAAGGGCCTGGCGCAAAATGTCTCGGTGCGGCGCAATGCCATGGGCATGCCGCTGATCGAAAGCAGCAACTTCCATGACGCCCTGTTCAGCCTGGGCTACGTGCATGCTGGTGATCGCCTCGAGCAGATGGTCGGCATGCGCCTGCTGGCACAAGGCCGCCTGGCCGAACTGGCCGGGCCCGACCTGCTGGAGGTCGACCGCCTGATGCGCGCGGCCAATCTCAGGCACAGCGCCAATCAGTTGTATGCCGACGCCTCGCCACGCCTGAAGCGCTTCTTCGAAGTCTATGCCCGCGGCGTCAACGCCTACCTGTTCCGGTTCCGCGACAAGCTGCCGGCCAACCTCGCCAAAAGCGGCTATCGCCCGGAGTACTGGAAGCCCGAGGATTCGGCGCTGATCTTCAGCCTCTATGCCTTCAGCCAATCGGTGAACCTGCAGGAAGAAATCGCCGCCCTGACCTTGGCGCAGAAGGTCGGCAGCGACAAGCTCGCCTGGCTGCTGCCAGGCGCGCCAGACGAGCCCCTGGCCGAGGGCGAGGTGGAGAAATTCAAGGGCATCGACCTGTCCAGCCAATTGCCCGGGCTGGCACCGCTGGTCGCGGCCAGCCAGCAACTGGCCGACCTCAATCTGCTCGGCAGCCCTGGCTCGGCCAACTGGGCCCTGGGCCCGGCACGCAGCCGCAGTGGCAAGAGCCTGCTGGCCAGCGACAGCCGCGCCGCCTGGGCGCTGAGCCCGGTGCAGGTCCACACCGGCAAGTACCAGGTCGCCGGCCTGTCATTGCCTGGGCTGCCGATCGTGCTCGCTGGCTTCAACGGCAAGGTGGCCTGGAGCAGCAGCGCGGTGATGGCCGATAACCAGGACCTGTACCTGGAGCAGCTGCGAGGCCAGGGCAGCCAGTTGACCTACCTGGCCGATGGCAAGTGGCAAGCGACCCGCGCGCGCAACGAGACTTTCTTCGTCAAAGGCCAGCGTCCGCAGCGCGAGGTGTTCCATGACACCCGCCACGGGACCTTGCTCGGCCAGCCCGGCGCCGCGGGACTGGGCCTGGCCTTGCACCTGCCGCAGCTCAAGGATGACAAGAGCCTGGACGCGCTGTTTGACCTGACCCGCGCCAGTACCGTGGAGGGTGCCTTCGATACCACACGGGAAATCGGTGCCGCGCCGCTGAACTTCGTCTTTGCCGACGCCGGGCACATCGGCTGGCAGGTCAGCGGTCGCTACCCCAACCGACGCGAAGGCCAGGGGCTGCTGCCCTCGCCTGGCTGGGAAGGGCGTTACGACTGGGACGGTTATGCCGACCCGATGCTTCATCCCTACGACCAGGACCCGCCGGCCGGCTGGCTCGGCCACGCCAACCAGCGCAGCCTGCCCCGCGGCTATGGCATGCAGCTGTCCAATAGCTGGTACTACCCCGAGCGCGCCGAGCGCCTGGCGCAGCTGGCCGGCAATGGCCGCCACGACAACCGCAGCCTGATCGCCATGCAGAACGACCAGACCACCCTGCTCGCCGACAAGCTCAAGCGGATGTTCGAGGCTCCCGGCATGGCCCAGCCACTCCAGCAGGCCATCGACAGCCTGCCCGCCGCCCAGCGCGACAAGGCCCGCGAGGCCTACACCCGATTGATGGCCTTCGACGGCCGGCTCAGCCCGGTCTCGGCCGATGCCGCGCTGTACGCGTTGTTTCTCCAGGAGGTGGCCCGCCAGACCTTCCTCGACGAACTCGGACCCGAATCTGGAGCGCCCTGGCAAGCGTTTGTCAGCAACGCCCGGTTATCCTACTCGGCCCAGGCCGACCACTTGCTCGGCCGCGAGGACAGTCCATTCTGGGATGATCGCGGCACGCCGCGCAAAGAAGACAAGCCTGCCATCCTCGCCCGCAGCCTGGCGGCGGCGGTGGATGCCGGTATCGCCCAGCTGGGTGCCGACCGTCGCGCCTGGCAATGGGGCAAGCTGCATCAGTACCGCTGGCCGGCGCCGAGCTTCCATGGCCTGGGCGATGCCCTGGAGCGCGCGCCCATGGCCACCGGCGGCGACTTCACTAGCCTTGCCCTGACGCCTTATGCCTGGGGCAGCAGCTTCGACACCAGCCTGCCGCCGTCGGCGCGCATGGTGGTGGATTTTGGCCAGGCTGAACCCTTGCAAGTGCTGACCAGCAACGGCCAATCCGGCAATCCGGCCAGCGGCCACTTCAGCGACGGCCTGGATGCCTGGTTCAAGGGCCGTTTCATGACCTTGCCTGTGCATCCGCAGAATTTTGCCAGGGCGTATGGAGCTCAGCGGTTGACGTTGGTGCCTGGGAAGTAAGGGAAGTGTTTGCCTTGGCTCTTGTGTCGCCCTTGAGATCGAGCGCCGCCCGCGCGGCGCATCGTGATGCATGACTTGAGTTCTCTAGCGCCCTTGAGATCGAGCGCCGCCCGCGCGGCGCATCGTGATGCATGACTTGAGTTCTCTTGCGCCCTTGAGATCGAGCGCCGCCCGCGCGGCGCATCGTGATGCATGACTTGAGTTCTCTTGCGCCCTTGAGATCGAGCGCCGCCCGCGCGGCGCATCGCGGCACAAGGCCGCTCCCACATTTGTTGCAACGTGCCATGGCCTGTGGATTGGGGTTGTCAGGCTTGGTGGATGTCTGAGGATTGCATGAGGGCTCCGCTCCCTAACATCGGCAGCCCCGCATCCCTTCGAACTTCCCTGTCCCGACCAGGCTCATAACCCTATACCCTGCAGCCAGCGCCCTTGCCATGGACCTAGTGATCGCTCGCCCTGAAGGCCTGTACTGCCCGCCCGGGGACTTCTACATCGACCCGTGGCGGCCCGTGGACCGTTCAGTGATCACCCATGGCCACGGCGATCATGCCCGCACCGGCAACCAGCACTACCTTTGCGCGGCACCCGGCGAAGGCATCCTGCGCAGCCGCCTGGGGCAGGACATCAACCTGCAGACGCTGCCCTACGGCGAACGCCTGCTGCACCATGGGGTAACCTTGAGTTTTCACCCGGCGGGCCACGTATTGGGCTCGGCCCAGGTGCGCCTTGAGTACCAGGGCGAGGTCTGGGTCGCCTCAGGCGACTACAAGGTCGAGGCCGATGGCACCTGCACGCCCTTTGAGCCGGTGCGCTGCCATACTTTCATCACTGAATCGACCTTCGGCCTGCCGATCTACCGCTGGCCAACCCAGGCGACGATCTTCGCCGAAATCAACGACTGGTGGCGGGCCAACCGCGACCAGGGCAAGGCCAGCGTGCTGTTCTGCTACGCCTTCGGCAAGGCGCAACGTATCCTCCATGGGCTGGATGAAAGTATCGGGCCGATCCTGGTCCACGGCGCGGTCGAGCCGTTGAACCGGGTGTACCGCGAGGCGGGGGTGTACCTGCCGCCGACCGTGTACGCCGGGGACGTGCCGCGCAACGATCCCTTGCTGCGCCAGGCGTTGATCCTGGCACCGCCTTCGGCCGGGGGCAGCAGCTGGATCCGCCGCTTCGGCGAATACAGCGACGCCTTCGCCAGCGGCTGGATGCGCCTGCGCGGCACACGCCGCAGGCGTGGGATCGACCGTGGTTTCGTGCTCTCGGACCACGCCGACTGGCCCGGCCTGCTGTGGGCCATCGGCCAGACTGGCGCCGAGCGCGTCATGGTCACTCACGGCTCGGTCAACGTCCTGGTGCGCTACCTCAACGAGCAAGGCCTCGACGCGCGGGCCTTCGTCACCGAGTACGGCGACGAGGACGATGCCACCCTGATACCGGAGGCCGAGGCATGAAGGCTTTCGCCGAACTCTACGCGCGCCTGGATGCGACCACCTCAAGCAATGCCAAGCTCGCCGCATTGCAGGACTATTTCAGCCAGGCGCCCGCCGCGGACGCCGCCTGGGCGGTGTACTTCCTGGCCGGCGGGCGCCCCCGCCAACTGGTGCCGTCGCGGCTGCTGCGCGAGCTGGCCACGGCCCTGTCGGGGCTGCCCGACTGGCTGTTCGAGGAGAGCTACCAGGCCGTTGGCGATTTGGCCGAGACCATTTCCCTGTTGCTGCCCGAATCCAGCCAGCGCAGTGACGAGGGGCTGGCATTGTGGGTCGAGCAGCGCCTGCTACCCCTGCGCGGCCAGCCGCCGGAAGCCCTCCTGCAGCGCTTGCCAGAACTGTGGCTGCAACTGGACCGGGCGAGCCTGATGCTCTGCCTGAAACTGATCACCGGGAGTTTTCGCGTGGGCGTGTCCAAGCTGCTGGTCACCCGCGCCCTGGCCCTGCTGGCCGACCTGGACGCCAAGCGCGTGGCTCAGCGCCTGGTCGGCTATACCGACCTCAGCCACCGCCCCACGGCCGACAGTTACCTCAAACTGATTGCCGCCGAATCTGACAATGAGCACGCGCAACGGGGCGGGCAGCCGTACCCGTTCTTTCTCGCCCACGCCCTGCAGCAGCCGACCGAACAGTTCGATGCCTTGCTGGGGCCCGTGAGCGACTGGCAGGCGGAGTGGAAGTGGGATGGCATCCGCGCCCAGGTGGTCAAGCGCGACGGCCAACTGTGGGTATGGTCACGCGGCGAAGAACTGGTCACCGACCGCTTCCCCGAATTGCACGCCATGGCCGAAACCCTCCCCGACGGCGTGGTGCTCGACGGCGAGATCGTGGTGTGGAAGCCCGGCGTCGAAACCGACGCGGTGGCCGTGCAGCCCTTTGCCTTGCTGCAGCAGCGCATCGGCCGCAAGAACCTGGGCAAGAAACTGCTGGCCGACGCGCCGGTGGCCCTGCTGGCCTACGACCTGCTCGAATGGCAGGGCCACGACTGGCGCAGCCGACCCCAGCACGAGCGGCGCCAGCAGCTGGAGGAGGTGCTCAGGAACTATCCGCTGGCACCGTTGCAGCTCTCGCCCCTGCTTCAGGCCAGTGATTGGAACGACCTGGCCCGTCAGCGCGAGGCGTCCCGCAGCCTGGGTGTCGAGGGCCTGATGCTCAAGGCCCGCGATGCCCTCTATGGGGTAGGCCGGACCAAGGACATGGGCCTGTGGTGGAAATGGAAAATCGACCCGTTCAGCGTCGACGCCGTGCTGATCTATGCCCAGCGCGGCCATGGCCGGCGCGCCAGCCTCTACAGCGACTACACGTTCGCCGTCTGGGACGCCCCGGCCGGCTCGCCGGAACGCACCCTGGTCCCCTTTGCCAAGGCCTACTCGGGCTTGAGCGACGCCGAAATGCGCAAGGTCGATGCGATCATCCGCAAGACCACGGTGGAAACCTTCGGCCCGGTGCGCAGTGTCACCCCGACCCTGGTGTTCGAACTGGGCTTCGAGGGTATCGCCCTGTCCAAGCGGCACAAGAGCGGCATCGCCGTGCGCTTCCCGCGCATGCTGCGCTGGCGCCTGGACAAGCCGGTGGCCGAGGCCGACGACCTGGCTACCCTGCAGGCGCTGCTGAGCTGACCTCGCCACTTGGGACTGCAGCCGGGCAAGGTTATGCTTGTATGATCTTGCCCGTTGCCGCCGCGCGGCCCGCATCGCCGACCAGGATTGCCATGCACCATACGACCCATGAGCTGCTCACCCCCGTCCCTGGCATCGCTCGCCAGATCCACAGCTTTCACTTCGGCCCGCGCGGTGGCGGCAAGGTCTATATCCAGGCCTCGCTGCATGCCGATGAACTGCCCGGTATGCTGGTGGCCTGGCACCTCAAGCAGCGCCTGGCCGAGCTGGAAACCGAGGGACGCCTGCGCCAGGAGGTCGTCCTGGTGCCGATCGCCAATCCGGTTGGTCTGGAACAGGTGCTGCTGGACGCGCCCCTGGGGCGCTTCGAACTGCAGAGCGGCGAGAATTTCAATCGCAACTTCGTCGACCTGAGTGACAGCATCGGTGATCAGATCGAAGCGCACCTGACTCAGGATCCGGCCCACAACGTCGCCTTGATCCGCGACAGCCTGCGCCGTGCCCTCGACGCCCATCCGCCGCACACGCCGCTGCAGTCCCAGCGCCTGACCCTGCAGCGCCTGGCCTGCGATGCCGACCTGGTACTGGACCTGCACTGCGATTTCGAAGCGGTCGAGCACCTCTACACCACGCCGGAAGCCTGGCCGCAGGTCGAGCCCCTGGCGCGCTACCTGGGTGCCCAGGCCAGCCTGCTGGCCACCGATTCGGGCGGACAGTCCTTCGACGAGTGCTTCACCCTGGTGTGGTGGCAGTTGCAGCAACGCTTCGGCAAGCGCTTTCCCATTCCCCTCGGCAGTTTCTCGGTGACGCTGGAGTTGCGCGGCCAGGGCGATGTGAGCCATGAACTGGCCCGCAAGGATTGCCAGGCGATCCTCGACTACCTGACCCATAACGCCGTGATCGAAGGCCAGCCAGCGCCCCTGCCTGCGCTGCCTTACCCGGCCACCCCACTGGCGGCCGTGGAGCCAGTGGCGGCGCCGCTTGGCGGGCTGCTGGTGTTCCATGCCAGGCCTGGACAATACCTGCAGGCCGGGGAACTGATCGCTGAAGTCATCGACCCGCTCAATGACCGGGTCACCGTCATCCGCAACGGCCAGGCTGGGCTGCTGTATGCCCGCACGCTGCGGCGCATGGCAACCGCCGGCATGGTGATCGCCCATGTCGCCGGTGAACAGGTCTGCCGCAGCGGCTACCTCTTGGCGCCCTGAGGCGCCGTCAGCCGGTAAAACTAATGCCCTCGGCCGAGGGTCTGTGAAGACAGACTCTCGATTAGCGCGGCCGCTTGCATGCCTTCAGACCCCGACCTCGCCGGTTCCTGGTTCGCTACCCGCGGCTGGACGCCCTTTGCCTTCCAGCGCCGCGTCTGGGCCGCCGTGGGTCGGGGCGAGTCCGGCCTGCTGCATGCCAGTACAGGGGCCGGCAAGACGTACGCGGTCTGGCTCGCCGCCTTGCGCGCCTTGGCCCGTCCAGCGCCGCCGAGCACTGCCAAGCGCGCGCCGCCGCCAGCGCCGCTGCAGGTGCTGTGGATCACCCCCATGCGTGCGTTGGCGGCCGATACCGCCCGGGCCTTGCAGGCGCCACTCGACGAGCTGGGGCTGCCCTGGAGCGTGGGCGTGCGCAGTGGCGATACCGGCAGCGCCGAACGTGCGCGCCAGGCCCGTCGCCTGCCCAGCACGCTGATTACCACCCCGGAAAGCCTGACCCTGCTGCTGACCCGCGAACAGGCGGCCAGCGACTTCGCCAGCCTGCGCATGGTGGTAGTGGACGAATGGCACGAACTGCTCGGCAACAAGCGCGGCGTACAATTGCAACTGGCCTTGGCGCGCCTGCGTCGATGGCAGCCCGGGCTGGTGGTCTGGGGCCTGTCGGCGACCTTGGGCAACCTGCCCCATGCGCTACAGGTGCTACTGCCGGAGGGCGGGCAATTGGTCGAGGGTCGCCAGGACAAGCGCATTCTCGTCGATACCTTGCTGCCGGCCGAGATCGAACGCTTTCCCTGGGCCGGGCACATGGGCCTCAAGATGCTTGCCCAGGTGCGCGACGAGGTCGATGCCAGCCAGAGCTGCCTGGTGTTCACCAACACCCGCGCGCAAGCCGAGTTGTGGTATCAGGCGCTGCTCGAGGCTCGGCCGGACTGGGCCGGGCTCATCGCCCTGCACCATGCCTCGTTGGCCCGCCAGACCCGCGACTGGGTTGAGCGCAGCCTCAAGGAAGGCGCATTGAAAGCCGTGGTCTGTACCTCGAGCCTGGACTTGGGCGTGGATTTTCTTCCCGTGGAGCGGGTGCTGCAGATCGGCTCGGCCAAGGGCATCGCCCGGCTGATGCAGCGGGCAGGCCGCTCCGGCCACGCGCCCGGCCGGCCTTCGCGGATCACGCTCGTGCCCACCCACAGCCTTGAGCTGGTGGAAGCGGCGGCGGCCCGCCAAGCCTTGGCGGCCGGCCATATCGAGGCGCGCCGATCGCCACAGCTGAGCATGGACGTGCTGGTTCAACACCTGGTCAGCATGGCCTTGGGCGCGGGCTTTCGCCCCGCTGAACTGCTCGCCGAGGTGCGCGCGACCTGGGCCTTTCGCGACCTGCGTGACAGCCAGTGGCAATGGGCACTGGACTTCGTACGCCATGGCGGCTCGTCGCTGACCGCCTACCCTGACTACCAACGGGTCACCGAGCACGCCGACGGGGTCTGGCGCGTGGCCAGCGAACGCCTGGCGCGGCGTCATCGCATGGGTATCGGCACCATCGTCAGCGACGCCAGTATCCTGCTCAAGTACTGGAGCAAGGGCGGTGGCGGTAAAAGCCTGGGCAGCGTCGAGGAAGCCTTCATTTCCCGGCTGCGGCCCGGCGATACGCTGGTCTTTGCCGGGCGCGTCCTGGAGCTGGTGCGGGTCGAGAACATGACGGCCTACGTACGCCGCAGCACCGCGCGCAAGGCGGCCGTGGCACGCTGGAACGGCGGGCGCATGCCGCTGTCCAGCGAACTCGCCGATGCCCTGGTCGCGCAGCTGGACGCCGCCGCCCACGGGCAGTTCGCAGGCCCGGAGCTGCGCGCCGTACGCCCGTTGCTGAGCCTGCAGGCGACCTGGTCGGCGCTGCCGACCCAGCGCAGCCTGCTGGCGGAAACCCTGGACACACGCCAGGGCTCGCACCTGTTCCTGTACCCGTTCGCCGGACGCATGGCCAATCTGGGCCTGGCCAACCTGATCGCCTGGCGGGTGAGTCGCGACCAGCCGCTGAGCGTGTCCATCGCGGTCAACGACTATGGCTTCGAGCTGCTCAGCCCCAGCGAAGTTGACTGGGCCAGCTACTTGCCCGCCGCGCTGGCCCCCGACAACCTGCTGGAGGACGTACTGGCCAGTCTTAATGCTGGTGAAATGGCCCTGCGTCGATTTCGAGAAATCGCGCAGATTTCTGGATTGGTGTTCGGCGGCTACCCGGCGGCGCAAAAGAGCATGCGCCAGATTCAAGCCTCGAGTGGGCTGTTTTATGAGGTGTTTCGCAAGCACGACGCCGACAATCTGCTACTGGGCCAGGCACGTGACGAAGTGCTGCGCGAGGAGCTGGAAATCGAGCGCTTGCAGGCCCAGTTGCTCAAGCTGGGCGCGCTTGAGCTGAACCTGCAGAGGCTGCGCCGGCCTGGCCCGCTCGCCTTTGCCCTGCTGGTCGAGGGCATGCGCGAAACCCTGAGTACCGAAAAACTGGCCGATCGCATTGCGCGCATGGTGGCCGATCTCGAAAAAGCCGCGACCCGAGGGGTGTGAATGGACGATTACCTGGCCGTCGAGCATTGCGGCGAGACACTGTGGCTGCTGGGCGATCACGGCATCTACTGGCCTGCGCGCCAGGCCCTGCTGGTGGCTGATGTGCATATCGGCAAGGCTGCCAGCTATCGCGCGCTGCACCAGCCCGTCCCACGGGGCACCACCGATGCCACGCTTCGCCGCCTGGATACCCTGCTCGCCACCTATCCCAGCGAACAGTTGATCGTGCTGGGCGATTTCCTGCACGCGCGCAGCGCCCGTGCGCCGGGCACGTTGGCACGGCTGCAGGCCTGGAGGGATGGGCATCCACGGTTGAAAATCGTGCTGATCCGCGGCAACCATGACCGCCACGCGGGCGATCCTCCCGCAAGCCTGAGGATCGAGGTAGAAGAAGAGCCCATGATAATGGCGCCGTTCGCCCTGCAGCATGAGCCTGAGGCCCACGCGACTCACCCGGTACTGGCGGGACATGTACACCCCGTTCATGTGCTCCGCGGGCGAGGCCGCCAGCGCATGCGCCTGCCGTGTTTCCTGTTGGATGAACACATCAGCCTGCTGCCGGCTTTTGGTGAATTCACCGGGGGATGGACCGTCGACCCTCCCCCGACTACCCGCCTGTATCTGGCGGGTGCCGGCAAGGTATGGCGCGTGCGTCGCTGATCGTCAGGCGACAGGTGCCGGAGGCGGTTCGTCCGGCAGGGTCGGCTCGCCAGGCTCCATGGGCGGATTATCGCCTGGCTGCGGCGGCTGCGGCGTATCCGGATCAGGCTGGCCGGGCACACCACCTGCGTGGACCGACACCTGCGGATGCGCCAGAAGCGTCCATGCCAGCATCCCGATATGATTGGGTTGCAGCACGGCAAGCTTGGCGCTGATGGCGGGATCGAGTTTCATAGGCTGCTCCTCGGCGTTAGCTGGCACGCCTCATGCGCGCCGTCATACACCTTGTTTGAGTGCCTTGGCTGAAACTAATTCCCGCGTTTCGTCGCCTCAGGTACGCGGCAATGTCACACCGCGCTGACCTTGGTACTTGCCGCCACGGTCTTTGTAGGAAATTTCGCACTCTTCATCCGATTCGAGGAAGAGCATCTGCGCCACGCCCTCATTGGCATAGATCTTCGCTGGCAGCGTGGTGGTGTTCGAGAATTCCAGGGTCACGTGGCCTTCCCACTCAGGTTCGAGCGGCGTGACATTGACGATGATGCCGCAGCGAGCATAGGTGCTCTTGCCCAGGCAGATAGTCAAGACGTTGCGCGGGATACGGAAATACTCGACGGTGCGCGCCAGGGCGAAGGAGTTCGGCGGGATGATGCAGACGTCGCTCTTGACGTCGACGAAGCTGCCGGCATCGAAGTTCTTGGGATCGACGGTGGCGGAGTTGATGTTGGTGAACACCTTGAACTCGTCGGCGCAGCGCACATCGTAGCCGTAGCTGGAGACACCGAAGGAAATCACCCGGCTGTCGCTCTCGCCACGCACCTGGCGCTCGACGAAGGGTTCGATCATGCCGTGTTCCTGCGCCATGCGGCGAATCCACTTATCCGATTTGATGCTCATGGCGGGGGTCCTGAAATAACGAGAAGAAAAACCAAGGGCGCATCTTACCGGGCTCGGCCCAGGCTTCAAAGTTCCATTCGCCGCGTCGGGGCTGAAATCCACGATTGACGGGGGGTCGACAGCCGCCAGTCCGATTTCGGGCAAAGCGCTTGCTGGCCATTGGCAGGTTCTGAAAAGTGCGGTAAGGTGACGCCACTGTGCTGCACGTGTCACCGAGAATGTCTGCCCGATGCAAGATTTCGATCGCCCATCCCTGAATTTTCCTGCTCTTTGCACTCAGTCTCGACCAGGGCATTTCCTGCGTCGTAGTTAACTCAGTCCAAGGAGACTCAACATGTCCAATCGTCAAAGCGGTACCGTCAAGTGGTTCAACGATGAAAAAGGCTACGGCTTCATCACCCCACAATCCGGTGACGACCTCTTCGTCCACTTCAAAGCCATTCAATCGGACGGCTTCAAGTCGCTGAAAGAAGGCCAGGCTGTTACTTTCGTCGCTACCCGCGGCCAGAAAGGCATGCAGGCTGAAGAAGTTCAGACCGCCTGATCTAGCTTCTTGCTGAAAAAACCCGCCTGATGGCGGGTTTTTTTTATGCCTGCTGCTTGAGGCCAGTGAGGCTTGGGGCCGCTCAGGCAGCACGATCGGCCCTCTCCTGGAGGGAGAGGGCTAATCGGTCACCTGAAGCATCGCGTCTGTCCAGGCACCACAATCGGTCCCTTCAGCCCCAGCTCAATCCTCGCTGATGGTGATGTTCGGCATGGCCGGGGCGGCAGCCTCCTGAAGGACGATTCGCGCGCCCACTTGGCGCGCCAGCTCCTGGTAGACCATCGCGATCTGGCTTTGCGGTTCGGCGATGGCGGTAGGCTTGCCATTGTCGGCCTGCTCGCGGATGACCATCGACAGCGGCAGCGAGGCCAGCAGCTCGACGCCATACTGGGTCGCCAGCTTTTCACCACCGCCCTCGCCGAACAGATGCTCGGCATGCCCACAGTTGGAACAGATGTGCACGGCCATGTTCTCGACGACGCCGAGCACCGGGATATTGACCTTGCGGAACATCTCGACGCCCTTCTTGGCATCCAGCAGCGCCAGGTCCTGCGGCGTGGTGACGATCACGCAGCCCACTACCGGCACCTTCTGCGCCAAGGTCAACTGGATGTCGCCCGTGCCCGGCGGCATGTCGATCACCAGGTAGTCCAGGTCGTCCCAGGCCGTCTGAGTCACCAGTTGCAGCAGGGCGCCGGAAACCATGGGGCCACGCCAGACCATGGGCGTGTTGTCGTCGGTAAGGAAGGCCATGGACATGACTTCGACGCCATGGGCCTTGATCGGCACGAACCACTTCTGCTCGCGGATCTGCGGCCGGGTGCCTTCGGCGATGCCGAACATCACGCCCTGGCTCGGCCCATAGATATCAGCATCCAGTATGCCCACGCGGGCGCCCTCGCGGGCTAGCGCCAGGGCCAGGTTGGCGGCGGTGGTGGACTTGCCGACCCCGCCCTTGCCGGAGGCCACGGCAATGATGTTCTTGACGTTGGCCATGCCAGGGACCTGGGCCTGCGCCTTGTGCGGGGCAATCACGCAGGTGATGTCGACGCGCGCATTGGCGACGCCATCGATACCCTCGATGGCCGTTTTCAGCACCTGGGCCCAGCCTTTGCTGAACAAGCCGGCGGCATAGCCCAGCTGCAGGTGCACACTGACCTGACCATCCTGGACATCGATGGCACGGACACAGCCGGCACTGACCGGGTCCTGGTTCAGGTAGGGGTCGTTGTACTGGCGAAGGACGGCTTCGACAGCGGCATGCGTGACGGCACTCATGGAGGCTCCCGTTATGAAGGCTGAGTGAAACAGGCGCCTATCCTAACCCGTCAACCGTCAGCAGATGCGTGCATGGGGTGAAATAAATTTCCCGTGCCTTTATAGTGGCCGATCACCCTTTCATCACCCAAGTAGCCGAAGATAGCCGAGCCAACATGTCCGAGCCCCGTCAGATTCTCGTTACCAGCGCCCTGCCCTATGCCAATGGATCCATCCACCTGGGCCATATGCTCGAGTACATCCAGACTGACATGTGGGTACGCTTCCAGAAGCTGCGCGGCAACCAGTGCATCTACGTCTGCGCCGACGACGCCCACGGCTCGGCCATCATGCTGCGCGCCGAGAAGGAAGGCATCACCCCGGAGCAACTGATCGCCAATGTCCAGGCGGAGCACAGCACCGACTTTGCCGACTTCCTGGTCGACTTCGACAATTTTCACTCGACCCACGCCGAGGAAAACCGCGCGCTCTCCAGCCACATTTACCTGAAGCTGCGTGACGCCGGGCACATCGCCAGCCGTTCGGTGACCCAGTACTTCGACCCGGACAAGAAGATGTTCCTGGCCGACCGCTTCATCAAGGGCACCTGTCCCAAGTGCGCGGCCGAAGATCAGTACGGCGACAACTGCGAGAAGTGCGGCGCCACCTACGCGCCCACCGAGCTGAAGGACCCCAAGTCGGCGATTTCCGGCGCCACGCCAGTGCTGCGCGACTCCGAACACTTCTTCTTCAGGCTGCCCGACTTCCAGAGCATGCTGCAGCAGTGGACCCGTAGCGGCACCCTGCAGGACGCGGTCGCCAACAAACTGGCCGAGTGGCTGGACTCGGGCCTTCAGGAATGGGACATCTCCCGTGACGCGCCGTACTTCGGCTTCGAGATCCCGGGTGCCCCAGGCAAATACTTCTACGTCTGGCTGGACGCGCCGATCGGCTACATGGCGAGCTTCAAGAACCTCTGCGACCGTCGCCCGGAGCTGGACTTCGACGCGTTCTGGAACAAGGACTCCAAGGCCGAGCTGTACCACTTCATCGGCAAGGATATCGTCAACTTCCACGCGCTGTTCTGGCCAGCCATGCTCGAGGGCGCGGGCTACCGCAAGCCGACCGCGATCAACGTGCACGGCTACCTGACCGTGAATGGCGCGAAGATGTCCAAGTCGCGCGGCACCTTCATCAAGGCCCGCACCTACCTGGACCACCTGCAGCCCGAATACCTGCGTTACTACTACGCGGCCAAGCTGGGCCGTGGCGTCGACGACCTGGACCTGAACCTGGATGACTTCGTGCAGAAGGTGAACTCCGACCTGGTCGGCAAGGTGGTCAATATCGCCAGCCGTTGCGCGGGCTTCATCCACAAAGGCAACGACGGCGTGCTGGTCGGTGGTGACGCCGCGCCGGAGCTGACCGAGGCCTTCCTCGCGGCCGCGCCCTCGATCGCCGAAGCCTATGAGAGCCGCGACTTCGCCCGTGCCATGCGCGAGATCATGGCCCTGGCCGACCGCGCCAACGCCTGGATCGCCGAGAAGGCGCCCTGGGCGCTGGCCAAGCAGGACGGCAAGCAGGATGAAGTCCAGGCCATCTGCGCCCAAGGCATCAACCTCTTCCGTCAGCTGGTGATCTTCCTCAAGCCGGTGCTTCCGCTGCTGGCCGCCGACGCAGAAGCCTTCCTCAACGTCGCGCCGCTGACCTGGGACGCTCACCTGACCCGCCTGGAAAACCACAAGCTGAACCCGTTCAAGGCGTTGATGAGCCGTATCGAACCGGCCAAGGTCGAGGCCATGGTCGCCGCCAGCAAGGAAGACCTGGCCGCGGCCCAAGGCAACACTGCGCCTGCCGGCAACGGCGAACTGACCAAGGAGCCGCTCTCGGCCGAGATCGAATTTGACACCTTCGCCGCGGTCGACCTGCGCGTGGCTCTGATTCTCAAGGCCGAAGCCGTGGAAGGTGCCGACAAGCTGCTGCGCCTGACCCTGGACATCGGTGACGAGCAGCGCAACGTGTTCTCCGGCATCAAGTCGGCCTATCCGGATCCGGCCAAGCTCGAAGGCCGCCTGACCATGATGGTGGCCAACCTCAAGCCACGCAAGATGCGCTTTGGCGTATCGGAAGGCATGGTCATGGCCGCCGGCCCTGGCGGCGAAGAGATCTACCTGCTGAGCCCCGACAGTGGCGCCAAGCCTGGCCAGCGCATCAAGTAATCCCCTCAGCCTCGGCCCAGGGTCGGCTGCTGCTTCGCTCGCATTGTGCGTGATGAAACGGCAGCCTGCCCTGGGCCGAGGCGTGTCTGGGGCATGGCCCCTCGCGCCGTCAAGGAAACCTTTGACCTCATGAATGCTGCCAAACGCCTGGAAATCTTTCGCAGGCTGCACGAAGACAATCCCGACCCCAAGACCGAACTGGCCTACACCACGCCTTTCGAGCTGCTGGTTGCCGTGACGCTGTCAGCCCAGGCCACCGACGTCGGCGTCAACAAGGCCACGGCCCGCCTGTTTCCGGTAGCCAACACCCCGGAGGCGATCTACGCGCTCGGTGTCGAGGGCCTGAGCGAGTACATCAAGACCATCGGCTTGTACAACAGCAAGGCGAAAAACGTCATCGAAACCTGTCGGTTGCTGATCGAACGGCACGGCAGCGAGGTCCCGCAGACCCGAGAGGCACTCGAAGCGCTGCCCGGAGTGGGACGCAAGACCGCCAACGTGGTGTTGAACACCGCGTTCCGCCAAGTGGCGATGGCGGTCGATACGCATATCTTCCGGGTCAGCAATCGTACCGGCCTCGCCCCCGGCAAGAACGTGGTCGAAGTCGAGCGCAAACTGCTCAAGTTCGTTCCCAAGGACTATCTGCTCGATGCCCACCACTGGCTGATCCTGCATGGCCGCTACGTGTGCCAGGCGCGTAAGCCTCGCTGTGGTAGCTGTCGCATCGAAGACCTGTGCGAATACAAGCACAAAACCTCCGACGATTGATGCAATAGGGAAAATTCCTACGTCACGATTGAAAAAATCTTTTTTACCCGCTCGAAGTTTCTCGCTATAAGGTCGGCCAATGGCCCTCTTGGCTTGGAGTGACACATGAGCACCGATAAAGAAGACCTGATAATCGATGATGACTTCAACGGCACCGACGACGACGAACCCCAGGCTGAACCGGCAAAGACCAACCTGAGCAAGCGCCGCACCATCGACAACCTGCTGGAAGAGCGACGCCTGCAGCGCCAGCTGGCTGACTACGATTACGACCTGTAGCGCTCAAGCGCCGCAACCCGGACACTGAAAGCCTCCATCATGGAGGCTTTTTTATGTGTGCTGCATTGCCTGACGTACGCCTACGCCAGTCCATGACGCTGGGCGAGCTCTATCAGGTCGACCAGCGAGCGGGCGTTGAGCTTGAGCAACAGGCGCGTCTTGTAGGTGCTGACCGTCTTGTTGCTGAGGAACATGCCGTCGGCGATTTCCTTATTGGATTTGCCTTGGGCCAGTTGCTGCAGAACCATCATCTCCCTGCCGGAAAGACGGCCGACCATTTCGGATTCGCTGCCACCATTGAGGTTGGTGCGAACCTTGTGCAACGCCTGATTCGGGAAGTAGCTGTAACCGGACAGGACCGCCTTGATCGCACTGAGCAGCTCTGTCAGGTCCTGCTGCTTGCAGACGTACCCCGCCGCTCCGGCCTGCATGCAGCGCATGGAAAAATGACCAGCCGCCTGGGAGGTAAGGACCAACACCTTGAGCGCGGCATGGCCGGCGACCAGCCGGGCGATGACCTCCAGACCATCGAGCTTGGGGATGCCGATGTCCAGTATGACGATATCCGGAAGGCATTCCCGCGCCAGTTGCAGTGCATCCACACCGTTGTCCGTTTCCGCCACGACCTCGTAGCCATGCCGCTCCATCAGCATGCGTACGGCCAGGCGAATAACTGGGTGATCATCCACGATCAACACTTTATTCATGGGATATCCAAAGTTTCGGTTTTTCTAGTTTTGAAGTCGCACGATAGCCTAACTGCATATATTAAGGGGTTGCGACTTCCCGCAGACTTACAAGCAAGGAGGGGACCTACGAGCAAAAAGGAAACTTCCTACAACCTGCATAATTTAGTTACAGTTGCTAAAGCCCTGCCAGTAGATCATTTACTTGCCAAAGCTAGCATCAGAATGCGTTCAACCCGTCATCAGGCCGTCATTTAATCCGGTAGGAAATTTCGCCAATTAAGTTAGGAAAAATTAACATTCGATAACGATGACGCCGGAACCGGTTCCTCTGGACGAAATGGCACAGGCTATTGGGCTTTTCACCGGCATGCTAAAGGTAGTCAACGCATCGACAGGCAACCCGACATGAGCCGTGTAGAACCAACGAGCCCGCTGACCATCATCGCCATATTCGCGGGCATCATCGAAGCCTCCGCGCTGGCTTCGCTGCCTTTTTTAAGCGAAGGGAGCCAGACCATCTATACATGGTTTCTGGTGTGTTTCCCCTTTTTTCTGACCGTACTGTTTTTTCTGACACTCAACTTCAATTACAAGTCGCTGTACATTCCGAGCAGCAAGGAGAAACACGCTACGACAGTCGAGACACCGCAGGCCTCTGCGCCCCCGCCCGAGTGCACCATCAAGGGAGTCGATTCGAAGGACGTCATTACCATTGCCTTATCCGGCAGCGACGCCCGTGCGGTCATTGAAAAGCAAGTGCTCAGCAGCGTCGAACAGCAACCCACCAAGGCGCTGAGCTGGGTCATCTATAACCTTGACAGGCAGACCTGCATCACGGTCAGCGTGCGCCCCATGCAAGCCCAGGATCAGGCGCCGTGAATCGCCAGATAGCCCGGCCTGCATCTGCCTGGGTTGCCCAGGCGTAAAAAAACCCCGGACGGGCCGGGGTTTGTCGTGCAACGCGCCAGGATCAGATCAGCGAGCGACCCTTGTTGGCGGCAATGCGCATGCGCAGCGCGTTCAGCTTGATGAAGCCTGCGGCGTCGGCCTGGTTGTAGGCGCCACCGTCTTCTTCGAAGGTCGCGATGTTCGCATCGAACAGCGAGTCGTCAGACTTGCGACCGACCACAATGACATTGCCCTTGTACAGCTTCAGGCGGACCACGCCGTTGACGTTGACCTGCGAAGCATCGATCATCTGCTGCAGCATCACCCGCTCCGGGCTCCACCAGTAGCCGGTGTAGATCAGGCTGGCGTACTTGGGCATCAGCTCGTCCTTGAGATGAGCGACTTCGCGATCCAGGGTGATCGACTCGATGGCGCGGTGCGCCTTGAGCATGATGGTGCCGCCAGGCGTCTCGTAGCAGCCGCGCGACTTCATGCCCACGTAGCGGTTCTCGACGATGTCCAGGCGGCCAATGCCGTTGGCGCCGCCGATGCGGTTCAGGTCGGCCAGGACAGTCGCCGGGGACTTCTCGACGCCATCGATGGCGACGATGTCACCGTTGCGGTAGGTCAGCTCGATGTAGGTGGCCTGGTCCGGGGCATTTTCCGGCGAAACGCTCCAGCGCCACATGTCTTCCTCGTGCTCGGTCCAAGTGTCTTCCAGGACACCGCCTTCGTAGGAAATGTGCAGCAGGTTGGCGTCCATCGAGTACGGCGACTTCTTCTTGCCGTGGCGCTCGATCGGGATAGCGTGCTTCTCGGCGTAGTCCATCAGCTTCTCGCGCGACAGCAGGTCCCACTCGCGCCATGGCGCGATGACCTTGACGCCCGGCTTGAGCGCATAGGCGCCGAGCTCGAAACGCACTTGGTCGTTGCCCTTGCCGGTAGCACCGTGGGAAATGGCATCGGCGCCAGTTTCGTTGGCGATCTCGATGAGGCGCTTGGCGATCAGCGGACGGGCGATGGAGGTACCCAGCAGGTACTCGCCTTCGTAGACGGTGTTGGCGCGGAACATCGGGAAGACGAAATCGCGCACGAACTCTTCGCGCAGGTCGTCGATGTAGATTTCTTTGACGCCCAGGGCCTGGGCCTTGGCGCGGGCCGGTTCGACCTCTTCGCCCTGACCGAGGTCAGCGGTGAAGGTCACCACTTCGCAGTTGTAGGTATCCTGCAGCCACTTGAGAATCACCGAAGTATCAAGGCCGCCGGAATACGCCAGTACGACCTTTTTTACGTCCGCCATGCCATCACTCCACGGGGTTGTACGGAAAGCCGTCGATTCTACCGGTCTTGCCGAAAAATTTACAGTGGGGCGACAGCTTGTGACGACAAAGCGACAGGAACGGTCAAGAGCGCGACGAATGGTCGTGCTACGACTTGCCTGGTATCACTGCGGCGGGCGTAGCCGGTGTCATCGCCGCAGACGGCTCGTTCGCTTTCGGCACGGCTTGGTCCTGCGGCTTCTCGAGTGTTTTTTCCACCACGGCGACGCGCTCGAGCTGGACATTGACCCGCCGGTTGCGCGCTCGGTTGGCAGGGCTGTTGTTCTTTGCCAGCGGGTAGCGCTCGCCGTGAAAGCGCAGGGTGATCTGCTCTGGCGCCACGCCGTGGGCCTTGAAGTAGTCCATTACCGCCAGTGCGCGTCGGCGCGACAGGTCGCGATTGGTCAGGCGATTGCCACTGTTGTCGGAATGCCCGTCGAGCTCGATATGGTTGACCGTGGGATCGGCCTTCAGGTACTCGAGGATTACATCCAGACGGGCGCGGGCAGCGCTGTCGAGCTCGACGCCGCCTCCGGGGAAGCCGACCTGGGTCTGGCGAACCTGGTCATAGTTCATTGCCAGCAGTTTGGTGGTGCACATCTGGTAGTCGTCATAGGCCTTGCTGAAACTCACCGGCAAGACCCGTACCTCCATGACCCGGCCACCTTCGCCAGTATAGTTGCGCACCACCGCGCTGCGGCCATCGAGCAGGCCATTGATCAGGCGACTGGCCTGGCCTTGCGAGGTGCTGAAGAGCACGCCGCCGCGGGCCATGCGCACCGCGCCAAGGTTGATGTCACCGCGCCCCGGCTGCCAGGGCGCCGCCGCAGCCAGCAAGGTGGCGGTGCCGGTGCCTAGCCCATTGCTGGCCGAACGGAGCTGGAAGGTTGCCTGCTCGCCCGCGCGGCGCACGAACTCGCCGCTGCCGAAGCCGCTGATCGGCTGGATCAGCCGGCATTCGAACGGGTCGCCCTCGACCTTCCACTCGATGTTTTCCATGCGAGTCTGGAAAGTCAGTGCCATGGCCGGCAGGCTGGCAAACATACTGAACAGGGCTAGGTAATGCTGGCGCACGGGCGGCTCCACAGGTTTTCACGGCATACCCCAGGCTATCGGTCCCTTTCGGCAAAACTTGATAGCCGTGCTCGGCCCCGGCTTTTCCGGTAGCATTCACCCTGAGTTCGACCCGCCTGGAATCCCCAATGTCCGATCGCCTGACCCTCCTGCGTCCCGATGACTGGCACATCCATCTTCGCGATGGCGCTGTACTGCCACATACCGTCGGTGACGTGGCGCGCACCTTTGCCCGTGCCATCATCATGCCCAACCTGGTACCGCCGGTGCGCACCGCCGACGAAGCTCGCGCCTACCGCGAGCGCATTCTGGCCGCGCGCCCGTCCGGCAGCCGCTTCGAGCCGCTGATGGTGCTCTACCTCACCGACCGCACCCTGCCTGAGGACATCCATGCCGCCAAGGCTTCGGGCTTCGTGCATGCCGCCAAGTTGTACCCGGCAGGTGCCACCACCAACTCCGACTCCGGCGTGACCAGCATCGACAAGATCTTCCCGGTGCTCGAAGCCCTGGCCGAAGTCGGCATGCCGCTGCTGGTCCACGGTGAGGTGACGCGCAGCGAGATCGACGTGTTCGACCGCGAGAAGCTGTTCATCGACGAGCACCTGACCCGCGTGGTCGCGCGCTTCCCGACCCTGAAGGTAGTGTTCGAGCACATCACCACGGCCGATGCCGCGCAGTTCGTCAAGGAAGCGCCGAGCAACGTCGGCGCGACCATTACTGCCCAGCACCTGCTGTACAACCGCAACCATATGCTGGTTGGCGGCATCCGCCCGCACTTCTATTGCCTGCCGATCCTCAAGCGCAACAGCCACCAGGTGGCGCTACTGGATGCGGCCACCAGCGGCAGCAACAAGTTTTTCCTCGGCACCGACTCGGCGCCCCATGCCCGGCATGCCAAGGAAGCCGCCTGCGGTTGCGCCGGCTGCTACACCGCCTACGCCGCCATCGAGATGTATGCCGAGGCATTCGAGCAGCGCAACGCACTGGACAAGCTGGAAGGCTTCGCGAGCCTGCACGGCCCGGCCTTCTATGGCCTGCCGGCGAACACTGACACCATCACCCTGGTCCGTGAAGAATGGACCGCACCTGACAGCCTGCCCTTCGGTGAGCAGACTGTCATCCCGCTGCGCGCCGGTGAAAAACTGCGCTGGCGCCTGCTGGAGGACAATGCGTGAGCGAAGATCGCTTTGATGACGACCAGGACGGCCAGGTAGGCGGCCCGCGTCATCCGATGGCCGAACGTTTCCGTGGCTACCTGCCCGTGGTGGTAGACGTCGAGACCGGTGGCTTCAACAGCGCCACCGATGCCCTACTGGAGATCGCCGCCGTTACCATCGGCATGGACGAGAAAGGCTTCCTGTTTCCGGAACACACCTACTTCTTCCGCGTCGAGCCGTTCGAAGGCGCCAATATCGAACCGGCCGCCCTGGAATTCACCGGGATCAAGCTGGACCACCCACTGCGCATGGCCGTCAGCGAAGAGTCGGCGCTGACCGACATCTTCCGCGGCGTGCGCAAGGCTTTGAAAGCCAATGGCTGCAAACGGGCGATTCTGGTCGGCCACAACAGCAGCTTCGACCTGGGCTTCGTCAATGCCGCGGTGGCGCGCAATGACCTCAAGCGCAATCCCTTCCACCCCTTCTCCAGTTTCGATACGGCGACCCTGGCCGGCCTGGCCTATGGCCAGACCGTGCTGGCCCGGGCCTGCCAAAGCGCTGACATCGACTTCGACGGTCGCGAGGCGCATTCGGCGCGCTACGACACCGAGAAGACCGCCGAGCTGTTCTGCGGGATCGTCAATCGCTGGAAAGACCTGGGCGGCTGGCGCGACTTCAACGACTGAGTCGAGCCCTGCAGCAGGCATAAAAAAACCGGCCATCACGGCCGGTTCTTTTTATCTGGCGATTACAGGTTGCCAGCATTCTCGCTCAGGTAAGCAGCAACACCTTCCGGCGAAGCGGTCATGCCCTTGTCGCCTTTTTTCCAGTTGGCCGGGCAGACTTCGCCGTGCTCTTCGTGGAATTGCAGGGCGTCGACCAGACGCAGCAGCTCGTCCATGTTACGGCCCAGCGGCAGGTCGTTGACGATCTGCGAGCGGACAACGCCGTTGTGGTCGATCAGGAACGCGCCACGGAAGGCCACGCCGCCTTCGGATTCAACGTCGTAGGCCTTGCAGATCTCGTGGGAGATGTCGGCTGCCAGGGTGTACTTGACCTGGCCGATACCGCCCTTGTCGACCGGGGTGTTGCGCCAGGCATTGTGGGTGAAGTGCGAGTCGATCGAAACACCGATGACTTCCACGCCGCGGGCCTGGAACTCGGGAATGCGGTTGTCCAGGGCGATCAGCTCGGACGGGCAGACGAAGGTGAAGTCCAGAGGGTAGAAGAACACCAGGCCATACTTGCCCTTGATGGCCGAAGCCAGGTTGAAGCTGTCGACGATTTCGCCATTGCCCAGTACGGCGGCGACGGTGAAGTCCGGGGCTTTTTTACCAACGAGCACGCTCATTCGATATCTCCTGATGGTGATGAAAATGGACTGCCCGAGCGAGAAGGGTCCCCCGCTCGGCAACACACAAAGGCCGACCATCATACACCGCTTGGGATGACACGCCGAATACAACCGCCCGTCGCCCATCAGCAAGGTTGAATCTCTGTGCTTTGACAAGCATTCTCATTACCATTACTCTCCAGATCATCAAGCCGCAACCAGTGATGGACTGACTCTATGTATGTGTGTCTTTGTGTTGGTGTAACCGACGGACAGATCCGCGATGCGATCTATGAAGGATGCTGCAGCTACAAGGAAGTCCGAGCCGCTACCAATGTGGGCACCCAGTGCGGCAAATGTGCCTGCCTGGCCAAGGAGGTAGTGCGCGAAACCCTCACTGAACTGCAGGTCAGCCAGGCCGCCCTGCCCTATCCCGTGGAATTTACTGCGGCATAAATATCTCGGATCTAAAGAACCGGACCCAGCGTCCGGTTTTTTTATGCCTGTAATTCAACTAGTTAGGGCTCAGACGCGGTTCACAAACATTCTTATTCCGATTAATTTTCATTTATTATTCAATAACTTAGGTTTGACACTGGAAGTTGTCGAGATCACACTCCTGCTTATCGACACATTTTCAAAGGGCAGGCTCCAGCATGAAAGGCGACCTCAGCGTCATCCAGCATCTCAACAAGATCCTCGGAAACGAGCTGGTCGCAATCAACCAGTACTTCCTGCACGCGCGCATGTACGAGGATTGGGGCCTGGATAAACTCGGCAAGCACGAGTACAAGGAATCCATCGACGAGATGAAGCACGCTGACAAATTGATCAAGCGTATTCTCTTCCTCGAAGGCATCCCCAACGTTCAGGACCTGGGCAAACTGCTGATCGGCGAGCACACCCGTGAAATGCTCGAGTGCGACCTGAAGATCGAGCAAAAAGGCGTGATAGACCTCAAGGCTGCTATTGCCCACTGCGAGACCGTGGGCGATTTCGGTAGCCGCGAGCTGCTCGAAGACATCCTCTCCTCCGAGGAAGAGCACATCGACTGGCTGGAAACCCAGCTTGGCCTGATCGACAAGATCAGCCTGGAGAACTACCTGCAATCGCAGATGGCGGAGTAACCTTCGCCCAACAAAAAGCCCCGCAAACGCGGGGCTTTTTGTTGGGCAGCTGTCAGTGGCGAGGGCGTCGCCGACAGCCTGCCCCGTTTGCTTGGGCCGGCCCCTGTGCGGGCAAGCCCAGGCGCGCGGCTCAGGCCTTGGAAGCCTCAGCCTTGTTAGCAGCGTCCTTGATCAGGGTCTGCAGTTCGCCGTTGGCGTACATTTCGATCATGATGTCGCTGCCGCCAACCAGTTCGCCACCCACCCACAGTTGCGGGAAAGTTGGCCAGTTGGCGTACTTGGGCAGATTGGCGCGGATTTCCGGGTTCTGCAGGATGTCGACGTAAGCGAACTTCTCGCCGCAACCCATAACGGCTTGCGCCGCCTTGGCCGAAAAGCCGCACTGCGGGGCATTCGGCGAGCCTTTCATGTAAAGCAGAACGGTGTTGTTGGCAATCTGCTCTTTGATCGTTTCGATGATATCCATGAAGCACCTCGGCTGAACTTTCCGACTCCATCGTCGGCACGGTGAGCCATTGTATCGGAAAGCCGAGCGGCATGCTCGGCCTTGCCGCCCCCCAACCGGCCACCACTTGTACCACTCCCCCATTGAGCAGGGCATTGCCCGACACGGCGTCGCGCAGGTGTTCGTCGGTCAGGGTATGGGCACTGATGTCCGCCTGGGCGTTGGCGATTTTCAGGCGCGTGCCTTTGCGCCCATGGGCCGTACTGGAACGGGCCACGGCGTCTCGGCCACAGCAGCGGGCTTTGCCAGCGCAATAGGGCCACATCAGACAGGCCGATTTGCGACAGCCGTTTGCAAAGCGGACGATGGGCAGTGTAAAAGTTCCTGTAGCAAATAAGAAACAACCATCAGCCAAAGGGTTTACGACACCGTTTGAAACAGTGTTCCGTCACTCCTCTTGGTTTCAGGCGACATTTAATTATAGTATTGCGCCTTTCCCTATTTCCGTCGCCCCCGTGCGGCTTACGCCGCAGGTCACCCCTGTTGTCAAGAAAACCGGTACGGTCGACCTGCAGTCCGTTGCAAACAAGGTAGTCAATCATGAGCGCTAGGCACTTTCTCTCCCTGATGGATTTCACGCCCGACGAGCTGCTGAGTGTGATCCGTCGAGGCATCGAGCTGAAGGACCTGCGTAACCGCGGCGTACTGTTCGAACCGCTGAAAAACCGCGTACTCGGCATGATCTTCGAGAAATCCTCGACCCGTACCCGTCTGTCGTTCGAAGCCGGCATGATCCAGCTCGGTGGCCAGGCCATCTTCCTCTCGCCGCGTGACACCCAGCTGGGCCGCGGCGAGCCCATCGGCGATTGCGCCATCGTCATGTCGCGCATGCTCGACGCCGTGATGATTCGCACGTTCGCCCACAGCACCCTGACCGAGTTCGCCGCCAACTCGCGGGTGCCGGTGATCAACGGCCTGTCCGACGACCTGCACCCTTGCCAGCTGCTGGCTGACATGCAGACCTTCCTCGAACACCGCGGCGCGATCCAGGGCAAGACCGTGGCCTGGATCGGCGACGGCAATAACATGTGCAACAGCTATATAGAAGCGGCCATGCAATTCGACTTCCAGCTGCGCGTCGCCTGCCCGGAAGGCTATGAGCCTGACCCGCACTTCGTCGCCCAGGCTGGCGAGCGCGTGCAGATCGTTCGTGATCCGCGCGATGCCGTGCGCGATGCTCATTTGGTCAGCACCGATGTCTGGACTTCCATGGGCCAGGAGGAGGAAACTGCACGGCGCCTGGCGCATTTCGCGCCTTACCAGGTCACCCGCGAACTGCTCGACCTGGCGGCACCCGACGCCCTGTTCATGCACTGCCTGCCCGCCCACCGTGGCGAGGAAATCAGCCTGGACCTGCTCGACGACCCCCGCTCGGTCGCCTGGGACCAGGCAGAAAACCGCCTGCATGCACAGAAGGCCCTTCTCGAATTCCTTGTCGAACCGGCTTACCACCACGCATGAGTCAACCTTTACTGCTCAACCTGCGCAACCTCGCCTGTGGCTATGGCGACCAGCGCATCGTCCAGAACCTCAACCTGCACCTCAATGCCGGCGACATCGGCTGCCTGCTGGGCTCCTCGGGGTGTGGCAAGACCACCACCCTGCGGGCCATCGCTGGCTTCGAGCCGGTGCACGAAGGCGAGATCCAGCTCGCTGGCGAGGTCATCTCCAAGGCCGGGTTCACCCTGGCCCCGGAGAAACGTCGGATCGGCATGGTGTTCCAGGACTACGCACTGTTCCCACACCTCACCGTGGCCCAGAACATCGCCTTCGGCATCGCCAAGCACCCGCAACAGCGCGCGGTGGTCGAGGAGATGCTTGAGCTGGTCAAGCTCGGCGGCCTGGGCGCACGCTACCCACACGAACTGTCCGGCGGTCAGCAGCAACGCGTCGCCCTGGCCCGCGCCCTGGCGCCCGAACCGCAATTGTTGCTGCTCGACGAGCCGTTCTCCAACCTCGATGTCGAGCTGCGCCGCCGCTTGAGCCACGAGGTGCGCGACATTCTCAAGAGCCGCGGCACCAGTGCGATCCTGGTTACCCACGACCAGGAAGAAGCTTTCGCGGTCAGCGATCACGTCGGAGTGTTCAAGGAAGGCCGCCTGGAGCAGTGGGATACGCCCTACAACCTGTATCACGAACCGCTGACACCATTCGTTGCAAGCTTTGTCGGCCAGGGTTACTTCATCCGTGGCCAGCTCCTCAGCCCGGAAGCGGTCAGCACCGAGCTGGGTGAACTGCGCGGCAACCGCGCCTACACCATGACACCTGGTAGCGCCGTGGATGTACTGCTACGCCCGGACGACATCGTGCATGCGCCCGACAGCGCCCTGCAGGCGCGCATCATTGGCAAGAGCTTCCTGGGTGCTTCGACCCTGTACCGCCTGCAACTGCCGACCGGCAGCCAGCTGGAAGCCATCTTCCCGAGCCACAACGACCATCAGGTCGGCCACGACGTGGGCATCGAAGTGGCGGCCGATCACCTGGTTCTGTTCGCCGTACCGGGCAGCGTCGCCGCGCAGTTGCCCCCGCAGGAAGTGGGCGTGCGCCGCTACCATTCGGCCACCTGAGACGGTTTATCGCGGGGAAGTGCCCGCGATACCTCGGGCAATTCCCGCCCTCAGTCGCGCCCGATCTGGGCGAACTGCCCCTGGGTATTGGCGGCCAGTACCGACGCTGCCAGCTCTACTTCAAGCCCCCGCCGCCCCGCGCTGACGTGGATCGTCTCGAAACCCTGGGCCGAATGATCGATAAAGGTGCGCAAGCGCTTTTTCTGTCCGAGCGGGCTGATACCGCCGACCAGGTAACCGGTCACGCGCTGGGCCATGGCCGGATCAGCCATCTCGCATTTCTTCACCCCGGCTGCCTGCGCCAGTGCCTTGAGATCAAGGGTTCCGCCCACCGGGACCACGGCAACCAAGAGTTCGCCTTTCTCACTGCTGGCCAACAATGTCTTGAAGACGCGTAGCGGGTCTAGCCCGAGCTTTTCAGCCGCTTCCAGGCCATAGGAGGCGACCTTCGGGTCATGCGCGTAACTGTGGATGCGATGTTCGGCGCGAACCTTCTTCAAAAGATCCAGGGCAGGGGTCATGCGGGGCTCCAATCAGCGGCAGGCCAGGGTTTGTCGGTACTGTAGGGCAAAAGGCCTGGCCCGGCCAGCAGGTCGCGGTTGCTCAAGGTCACGTTTGATGTCACATGCCCATCCGATAGTCAGAATGTGGCTGACGGTTCACTTTCGACCTTTGACATCAGCGTTTCTTGTCTATATTTTTTCGTTTCTGAAGAAAGGTTGCCCCGCTAGGGTGCATTCCTTATATCCGCCCGGCGTCAAGGGGATCGATGCCGGGTCTTGCTGTCGAGCGCCCACGCGCGCCTTACAACAACAAGAAACGAGGTCATACATGACGACTGCTCTACGACAACCCACGCTTTCCAGCCAATGCATGGCCGAATTTCTCGGCGCCGCCCTGCTCATCTTTTTCGGCACAGGTTGTGTCGCCGCGCTCAAGGTTGCCGGCGCAAGCTTCGGCCTGTGGGAGATCAGCATCATCTGGGGGGTCGGCGTGAGCATGGCGATCTACCTGACCGCTGGAGTTTCCGGTGCGCACCTGAACCCTGCGGTGAGCATCGCCCTGTGCCTGTTCGCCGGCTTCGAACGCCACAAGCTGCCGTTCTATATTCTCGCCCAGGTCGCGGGCGCCTTCTGTGGCGCGGCGCTGGTCTATACCCTGTACAGCAACCTGTTTTTCGATTACGAACAGGCCCACGCCATGGTGCGCGGCAGCCAGGCCAGCCTTGAGCTGGCCTCGGTATTTTCCACCTATCCGCATGCGGCCCTGTCAACCGGCCAGGCGTTTCTGGTCGAGACGGTGATCACCGCCATTCTGATGGCCGTGATCATGGCCCTGACCGACGACAACAACGGCTTGCCGCGCGGCGCACTGGCGCCGCTGCTGATCGGCCTGCTGATCGCCGTCATCGGCAGCGCCATGGGCCCGCTTACCGGTTTCGCGATGAACCCGGCACGTGATCTGGGCCCCAAGCTGATGACCTTCCTCGCTGGCTGGGGCGAGATGGCCTTCACGGGAGGCCGTGACATTCCCTATTTCCTGATTCCGGTGTTCGCGCCGATCCTGGGGGCGTGCCTTGGCGCGGCCCTGTACCGCGGCGTGATTGCCCGCAACCTGCCCGATGCAGCGACGAACACCCAGACCGACGATACTTCCCAGGGCAAGACCCAGGTTTCCTGATGCCGGCGCTGAGCCCCAGGCTCGCCCCGCCCTGACCTACTCCCAATTTGTGCAAGGCCAACGACATGACAGACACCCAGAACAAGAACTACATCATTGCCCTGGACCAGGGCACCACCAGTTCGCGGGCCATCATTTTCGATCGTGACGCCAATGTGGTCGGCACCTCCCAGCGTGAGTTCGCCCAGCACTATCCGCAGGCCGGCTGGGTCGAGCACGACCCCATGGAAATCTTCGCCACCCAGAGCGCAACCATGGTCGAAGCCTTGGCCCAGGCCGGCCTGAGCCATGCTCAGGTAGCCGCCATCGGCATCACCAACCAGCGCGAGACCACCGTGGTCTGGGACCGGGAGACCGGCCGCCCGGTCTACAACGCCATCGTCTGGCAGTGCCGGCGCAGCACCGAAATCTGCGAGCAGCTCAAGCGTGACGGTCATCAGGAATACATCCGCCAGACTACCGGCCTGGTCACCGATCCCTACTTTTCCGGCACCAAGCTCAAGTGGATCCTCGACAACGTCGACGGTGTCCGCGAGCGTGCCGAGCGCGGCGAGCTGCTGTTCGGCACCATCGATACCTGGCTGATCTGGAAGTTCTCGGGCGGCAAGGTGCACGTTACCGACTACACCAATGCCTCGCGTACCCTGCTCTTCAACATCCACACCCTGGAGTGGGACGAGAAGATGCTGCAAGTTCTGGGCATTCCCCGGCAGATGCTGCCGCAAGTGCGATCCTCATCCGAGGTCTATGGCCACACCAAGAGCGGCATCGCCATCGCCGGTATCGCCGGCGACCAGCAGGCGGCGCTGTTCGGCCAGATGTGCGTGGAACCGGGCCAGGCCAAGAACACCTACGGCACCGGCTGCTTCTTGCTGATGAACACCGGCGCTCAGGCGGTCACTTCATCCCACGGCCTGCTCACGACCATCGCCTGCGGTCCGCGTGGCGAAGTCGCCTACGCCCTGGAAGGCGCCGTGTTCAATGGCGGCTCCACGGTGCAATGGTTGCGCGACGAGCTGAAGATCGTCAACGACGCTCACGACACCGAGTACTTCGCCAACAAGGTCAAAGACAGCAACGGCGTATACCTGGTCCCGGCCTTCACCGGCCTCGGTGCGCCGTACTGGGACCCGTATGCCCGTGGCGCGCTGTTCGGCCTGACCCGCGGGGTCAAGGTCGATCACATCATCCGTGCAGCGCTGGAGTCGATCGCCTACCAGACCCGCGACGTGCTCGATGCCATGCAGCAAGACTGCGGCCAGCGCCTGAGCGAGCTACGGGTAGACGGCGGTGCCGTGGCCAACAACTTCCTCATGCAGTTCCAGGCCGACATCCTCGGCACGTGCGTGGAGCGTCCACAGATGCGAGAAACCACTGCCCTCGGCGCCGCCTACCTGGCGGGCCTGGCCTGTGGCTTCTGGAGCGGCCTGGATGAACTGCGCGACAAGGCGATCATCGAACGCGAGTTCAGCCCGCAGTTGGACGAGGCGCAGAAAGAGAAGCTCTACGCGGGCTGGTTGAAGGCTGTCCACCGTACTCGCGACTGGGAACCGCACCAGGAATAGCTGCAAGCTGCAAGCTCCAAGTAAAAGCCAGTTAGCGATAGTTTACCTGGCTCCCCTGATATCGAGTCGAAAGCTGCAGGCGAAGACAACACGCCTTCCTTGTAGCTTGCAGCTTGTAACTGCTTTTTGCTTTTATGGCAGACTTTGTCCGGCAGCCCCTAAGGACCGCCCATGAACCTGCCTCCCCGCCAACAACAAATCCTCGAACTGGTGCGCGAACGCGGCTACGTCAGTATCGAGGAAATGGCACAGTTGTTCGTCGTCACGCCGCAAACCATCCGCCGTGATATCAACCAGCTTGCCGAAGCCAACCTGCTGCGCCGTTACCACGGTGGGGCCGCCTACGACTCGAGCATCGAAAACACCGCCTATGCCATGCGCGCCGACCAGATGCGCGACGAAAAACAGCGCATCGCCGATGCCGTGGCCAAGCAGATTCCCGACCATGCCTCGCTGTTCATCAATATCGGCACCACCACCGAGTCCATTGCCCGCGCGCTGCTCAATCACAACCACCTGAAGATCATCACCAACAATTTGCACGTGGCCTCGATCCTCAGCGCCAAGGATGATTTCGAAGTGCAGCTGGCCGGTGGCACCGTGCGCCGTGACGGCGGCGTGGTCGGCCAGGCGAGTGTCGACTTCATCAACCAGTTCAAGGTCGATTTCGCCTTGGTGGGCATCAGCGGCATCGACGAAGATGGCAGCCTGCTGGACTTCGATTATCAGGAAGTACGGGTGTCCCAGGCGATCATTACCAATGCCCGCCAGGTGATCCTCGCCGCCGACTCCAGCAAGTTCGGCCGCAATGCCATGGTGCGCCTGGGCTCGATCAGCCTGGTCGACTGCCTGGTGACCGACCAGGCGCCCTCTGCCCCCCTCACCGACCTGCTCAACCAGCACAAGATTCGCCTGGACCTGGTCTGAGCCGCAGACGCCACCGTAACGGTGGCGTCCCGCCATTGGGGTATGCGCCGTTTTCACATTATGTTCGTTCGATCAGTATTTTCTATGGAAAGTGACTGGCGACACCTCCTTCATTGCGCTAGTATTTTCGAAAACGAACATTGATGTTCACATTCGATGTGAAACGCCCCCGGAGGCCTTGCCGTGTCCCAGACTTCTTCGTCCCAGCCGCCCCTTGCCGATTGTTATGACCTCGCCGTGATCGGCGGGGGTATCAATGGCGTGGGCATTGCCGCCGACGCAGCCGGACGCGGCCTATCGGTCTTCCTATGCGAAAAGGATGACCTTGCCAGCCACACCTCCTCGGCCAGCAGCAAGCTGATCCACGGTGGCCTGCGTTACCTGGAGCATTACGAATTCCGTCTGGTGCGCGAAGCCCTGGCCGAGCGTGAAGTGTTGTTGGCCAAGGCGCCGCACATCGTCAAGCCGATGCGTTTCGTCCTACCGCATCGTCCGCACCTGCGTCCGGCCTGGATGATCCGCGCCGGCCTGTTCCTCTACGATCACCTGGGCAAGCGCAAGCAGCTGGGTGCCTCGCGCAGCCTGCGCTTCGGCCCGGGCAATCCGCTCAAGCCGGCGATCACCCGCGGCTTCGAATACGCCGACTGCGCGGTGGATGACGCCCGCCTGGTAGTGCTCAATGCCATGGCGGCCCGCGAACATGGCGCGCACATCCGCACCCGTACCCGTTGCCTCAGCGCCGAGCGTGTCGATGGCCTGTGGCAGGTCGAACTGCAGCATGCCGATGGCAGCCGCCAGCGCATCCACGCCCGCGCCCTGGTCAACGCGGCAGGCCCCTGGGTGGCCAGCTTCATCAAGGATGACCTGCGTCTCGATGCGCCCTACGGCATCCGCCTGATCCAGGGCAGCCACCTGATCGTGCCGCGCCTGTACGAAGGCGAACATGCCTACATCCTGCAGAACGAAGACCAGCGCATCGTCTTCGCCATTCCGTACCTCGAGCGCTTCACCCTGATCGGCACCACCGACCGTGAATACACCGGCGACCCGGCCAAGGTGGCAATCACCGATACCGAAACCGACTACATCCTCAAAGTGGTCAACGGGCACTTCAACCATCAGCTCAGCCGCAGCGACATCCTGCACACTTATTCGGGGGTACGTCCGCTGTGCAACGACGAATCGGACAATCCGTCAGCGGTCACCCGTGACTACACCCTGGCGCTGTCCGCCAGCACCGGCGAAGCACCGCTGCTGTCCGTGTTTGGCGGCAAGCTGACCACCTACCGCAAGCTGGCCGAGTCGGCGATGACCGAGCTCAAGCCATTCTTCACCCAGATGCGCGGCAGCTGGACCGCCAGTGCGCCGCTGCCTGGCGGCGAGCAGATGACCACGGTGCAGGCCTTGGTCGATGCCATCCTGGCCCAGTGCGGCTGGCTGCCGGTCGACATTGCCCGGCGTTGGGCGCAAACCTACGGCAGCCGCGTCTGGCGCCTGCTCGAAGGTGTGAACGGGCCGGAAGACCTGGGCGCGGCTATCGGCGGCGGCCTGTTTACCCGTGAGGTGGACTACCTGCGCAGCGAAGAATGGGCGATCGGCGCCGATGACATCCTCTGGCGCCGCAGCAAGCTGGGCCTGTTCACCAGCGAGGCCGAACAACAGGCGTTGCGTGACTACCTGCAGCAGCTCGAACTGAAGCGCGCGCGCGTTCAGGCTGCCTGAGACGCTTGAAAATCGCGGGGGCAGAACGGCACGCCGTCTTCCCCGCGACAGCATCTGACCTTCAACTCATTCGGGTTTCCGAACAAAAATCACCCATCCGTTCGGCAACCCGGACGGAAAGCCGTTCTCGCGCACCCTCAAAAAAGATTAATCCCCAGTCTTTACACGGCGTTATGATCGCATCCAGGGCTTGGCATGAGTCATGCTCTACACTCACTACCCGAATACACCACCGCTTCATGCTGTGTTCGTTGAACGAAGAGTCCGCCAACGGCTCCATAAAAAAAACAACGTCGAGGAAAATTTGATGCGTATCGTTCGTCACCTGTTGGGCGCCGCCATCGCGGCCGCCGTCATCAGTTCGCCCGCCATGGCCGAAGAACTGACCGGCACCCTCAATAAGATCAAGAACTCGGGCACCATCACTCTGGGGCACCGTGACTCTTCCATTCCGTTCTCCTACATCGCCGATGCTTCGGGCAAGCCCGTGGGCTACTCCCATGACATCCAGGTCGCCATTGTCGAGCATCTGAAAAAACAGCTCGACGCGCCTGATCTCAAGGTTAAATACAACCTGGTCACCTCGCAGACGCGCATCCCGCTGGTCCAGAACGGCACCGTCGACGTGGAGTGCGGTTCCACCACCAACAATGTCGAGCGTCAGCAACAGGTCGATTTCTCGGTCGGGATCTTCGAAGTCGGCACCCGACTGCTGGCCAAGAAGGACTCCCAGTACAAGGACTTCCCAGACCTGGCCGGCAAGAACGTGGTGACTACCGCCGGTACCACGTCCGAGCGCCTGCTCAAGGCCATGAACGCCGACAAGCAGATGAAGATGAACGTCATCTCGGCCAAGGACCATGGCGAGTCGTTCCAGATGCTCGAATCGGGCCGCGCCGTGGCCTTCATGATGGACGATGCCCTGCTCGCCGGCGAAATGGCCAAGGCCAAGAAGCCTGAGGACTGGGCCGTGACCGGCACGCCGCAGTCGTATGAAATCTACGGATGCATGGTGCGCAAGGGGGACGCGCCCTTCAAGAAGGCGGTCGATGACGCCATCGTCGCGCTCTACAAGTCGGGCGAGATCAACAAGATCTACGACAAATGGTTCACCCAGCCTGTGCCGCCTAAAGGTCTGAACCTCAACTTCCCAATGAGCGACGAGCTCAAGGAATTGATCGCCAACCCGACCGACAAAGCGGCAGACGACAAGAAGTCCTGACCCCCAGATAGTGGCCTGCCGCTCGACGCGAGCGCGAATTAACCTGCAGGTCACTCGATAGTGTCTAACCTTTCACCCGAGGGCGTGTACCGCCCTCGGATGCTCGAAGGTGCCCGTGAAACAACCGATCTGAGGGGAAATCCCGATGAATTACAACTGGGACTGGGGCGTGTTCTTCAAGTCCACCGGCGTGGGCAGCGAAACCTATCTGGACTGGTACCTCACCGGTCTGGGCTGGACCATCGCCATCGCCATCACCGCCTGGATCATCGCGCTGCTGCTCGGCTCACTGCTCGGCGTCATGCGCACGGTGCCCAATCGCCTGGTGTCGGGCATCGCCACCGCCTATGTGGAGCTGTTCCGCAACGTACCTCTGCTGGTGCAGCTGTTCATCTGGTACTTCCTGGTACCCGACCTGCTGCCCGAGGGCCTGCAGGAATGGTTCAAGCAGGACCTCAATCCGACCACCTCGGCGCTGATCAGCGTGGTCGTCTGCCTGGGCCTGTTCACCGCCGCGCGGGTCTGCGAACAGGTACGCACCGGCATCCAGGCGCTGCCTCGTGGTCAAGAAGCCGCCGCGCGAGCCATGGGCTTCAGCCTGGCGCAGATCTACAACAACGTACTGCTGCCCCAGGCCTACCGGATCATCATTCCACCGCTGACCTCCGAATTTTTGAACGTGTTCAAGAACTCCTCGGTGGCTTCGCTGATCGGCTTGATGGAGCTACTCGCCCAGACCAAGCAGACCGCCGAATTCTCCGCCAACCTGTTCGAGGCCTTCACCCTGGCCACGTTGATCTATTTCACCCTGAACATGGGCCTGATGTTGCTCATGCGCCTGGTCGAGAAGAAAGTCGCGGTGCCCGGCCTGATCTCCGTGGGGGGTAAATGATGGAAATGGACTTCTCTAGCATCATCCCCGCCCTGCCCTCGCTGTGGAACGGGATGGTCATGACCCTGCAGCTGATGGTCATGGGCGTGGTCGGCGGTATCGTCCTGGGGACCCTCCTGGCGCTGATGCGCCTGTCCTCGAACAAGCTGATGTCGAACATCGCCGGCGCCTACGTCAACTACTTCCGCTCGATCCCGCTGCTGCTGGTGATTACCTGGTTCTACCTGGCGGTGCCCTTCGTGCTGCGCTGGATCACCGGCGAAGATACCCCCGTGGGCGCCTTCACCTCCTGCGTGGTGGCCTTCATGATGTTCGAGGCCGCCTACTTCTGCGAGATCGTGCGGGCTGGCGTGCAGTCGATCTCCAAGGGGCAGATGGGCGCTGCCCAGGCCCTGGGCATGAGCTACGGCCAGACCATGCGCCTGATCATCCTGCCCCAGGCGTTTCGCAAGATGACTCCGCTGTTGCTGCAGCAGAGCATCATCCTGTTCCAGGACACCTCGCTGGTCTACACCGTGGGCCTGGTCGACTTCCTCAACTCGGCACGTGCCAGTGGCGACATCATCGGACGCTCCCATGAGTTCCTGATCTTCGCCGGCGTGGTCTATTTCCTCATCAGTTTCTCCGCTTCCTGGTTGGTCAAGCGTCTGCAGAGAAGGATAACCGTATGATTTCCATCAAGAACGTCAACAAGTGGTACGGGGACTTCCAAGTTCTGACCGACTGCAATACCGAAGTCAAGAAAGGTGAAGTGGTGGTGGTCTGCGGCCCGTCCGGCTCGGGCAAGTCAACCCTGATCAAATGCGTCAACGCCCTGGAACCCTTCCAGAAGGGTGACATCGTGGTCGACGGCACCTCGATCGCCGACCCCAAGACCAACCTGCCCAAGCTGCGCTCGCGGGTTGGCATGGTGTTCCAGCACTTCGAGCTGTTCCCGCACCTGACCATCACCGAAAACCTGACCATCGCCCAGCGCAAGGTGCTGGGCCGCAGCGAGGCCGAAGCGACCAAGAAGGGCTTGACCCTGCTCGAGCGCGTGGGCCTGAGCAGCCAGGCGAAGAAGCACCCCGGCCAGCTTTCCGGTGGTCAGCAGCAGCGTGTGGCCATTGCCCGGGCACTGGCCATGGACCCGATCGTCATGCTGTTCGACGAGCCGACCTCGGCCCTGGACCCAGAGATGGTCAGCGAGGTGCTCGATGTCATGGTCCAGCTGGCGCATGAAGGCATGACCATGATGTGCGTGACCCACGAGATGGGCTTTGCGCGCAAGGTTGCCAACAAGGTCATCTTCATGGACAAGGGCAACATCATCGAAGACTGCACCAAGGAGGCCTTCTTCGGCGACCAGTCGGCCCGTGACGAGCGCACCCAGCACTTCCTCAGCAAGATCCTGCAACACTAACACCCGCCCCCTTGCCCTCTGCCCGGCTGCTGCCGGGCAGAGGGCGCTGGTCGAGACAAGGCCACTGTGATGAAATGCGACCCCGCACTCTTTCGCCCAGCTCAGCCTGCCCTTGCCGTGAAACCCCGTCTGATCCGCCAACTGCTGCTGCCGCCTCTGATCATCCTGCTGATGATCGGCCTGGGCATGGCCGGCTACCTGATCAGCGAAGGCAACGGCATCCGCGCCTTGAGCGAGAACGGTGAGCGGCAGCTCGAGCTGCACGCGCGCACGGTCGAAAGCGAGATCAGCAAGTACACCTACCTGCCGAGCCTGCTCGAGCTGGAAGACAGCGTCTCCAGCCTGCTCACCCTCGCCGATGGCGCGCAGCGCCAGACGGTCAACGAATACCTCGAAGGCCTGAACCGCCGCAGCCGCAGCCGAGCGATCTTCGTCCTCGATACCAGCGGCCGGGTACAGGCCACCAGCAACTGGCGCGACGCCGACTCCTTCCTCGGTGAAGACCTGGCGTTCCGGGCTTACTTCCAGGATGCGGTGCGCGGCCAGCCGGGACGCTTCTACGGCATCGGCAGCACCACCGGCGAGGCCGGCTACTTCCTTGCCCATGGCCTGGAAGAGCATGGCAAGATCATCGGCGTGGCCGTGATCAAGGTGCGCCTGGACACCCTTGAAGAGCGTTGGCAACGGGCCCGCCTGGAAGCCTTCGTCAGCGACGAGAACGGCATCATCATCCTTTCCAGCGACCCGGCGCGGCGGCTCAAGTCGGTCCGGCCGCTGACCCCACGGATCAAGGAGCGTCTGGCGCGCAGCCTGCAGTACTACTGGTGGCCGCTGAACGAGTTGCAGCCGCTAGCCCGCGAGAGCCTGGCCGACGGCGTGGAAAAGCTCACCTTCCCGGCCAACAGCGAGACGGACAAGGGCAAGCACCACGAGGTCGCCTACCTGGCGCAGACCCGTCGCCTGGCCGACACGCCGTGGCACTTCACCTTGCTCACGCCGCTGCAGGACCTGCGCCGCGAATCCATGGTGCAGGGCGTGCTGGTGGGGGTGGCCTTCGCCCTGCTGGCGATCCTGCTGATCGCCTGGAACGAGCGGCGCAAGGTGATCGCCACGCGCCTGGCCGCCCGCGAGGCGCTGCAAGAGGCCAACAGCCAGCTGGAACGCAAGATCGCCGAACGTACCGCCGACCTGCGCGCCAGCAACGATCGACTCAAGGGCCAGATCCGCGAGCGCCGCCACGCCGAACAGACCTTGCGCCACGCCCAGGACGAACTGGTCCAGGCCGGCAAGCTGGCCGCCATCGGGCAGATGTCCACCAGCATCGCCCACGAACTGAACCAGCCCCTGGCGGCGCTGCGCACCCTCTCGGGCAATACCGTGCGCTTCCTCGAGCGCGGCGCCCTGGAAACCGCCAGCACCAACCTGCGCACCATGAACGAGCTGATCGACCGCATGGGCCGGATCACCGCCAGCCTGCGCTCATTCGCCCGGCGCGGCGACGACCGTGGCCAGGCGTCCTTGGCCAAGGCGGTCGACGCCAGCCTGCAGGTGCTGGGCAACCGCATCGCCGGCTGCCGCCTGCATAGCCAATTCGAGGACCAGCAACTGGCGATCGACCAGACCCGCCTGGAGCAGATCCTGGTCAACCTGATCGGCAACGCCCTGGACGCGATGGCCAGCCAACCGCAGCCCCAGCTCTGGCTCGAAGGTGAGCTGCAGGGTGACAAGTATCGCCTGCGGGTACGCGACAACGGCCACGGCATCGACGCCGAAACGCGCAAGCACCTGTTCGAGCCTTTTTTCACCACCAAGCCGGGCGAGCACGGCCTGGGCCTTGGCCTGACACTGTCAGCCAGCCTGGCCGCCGCCGCCAAGGGCACCCTGAACGTCGAGCACCCGGCCAACGGCGGCACGGCTTTTGTCCTGGCCTTGCCACTGGTCACGCCCGCGGCCGAATCGGCAGAATTGCAATGATCATGAGCTGCGATGAACCGAGCGCTCCACTGAATCGAGAGCCACTATGACCCAAGCGCCCCTCACTGTCCTGATCGTCGAAGACGACCCGCATGTGCTGCTCGGTTGCCAGCAAGCGCTGGCCCTGGAAGACATCGCCTGCGAGGGCGTGGGCAGCGCCGAGCAGGCCCTGGAGCGGATCGGCGATGACTTCGCCGGGATCGTCGTCAGCGATATCCGCTTGCCGGGGATCGACGGCCTGGAGCTGCTCGGCCGCCTCAAGGCGCGCGACCGCAGCCTGCCAGTGGTGCTGATCACCGGCCACGGCGACATTGACATGGCCGTCGGCGCCATGCGCAACGGCGCCTACGACTTCATGGAGAAGCCCTTTTCCCCCGAGCGCTTGGTGGACGTGGTGCGCCGCGCCCTCGAACAGCGCGGGCTGTCCCGCGAAGTCTTCGCCTTGCGCCGCCAACTGGCCGGCCAGAGTACCCTGGAAGGCCGTATCATCGGCCGCTCGCCGGCCATGCAGAACCTGCGCGCGTTGATCGCCAACGTTGCCGACACCTCGGCGAACGTGCTGATCGAAGGCGAGACCGGCACCGGCAAGGAGCTGGTTGCCCGTTGCCTGCACGACTTCAGCCGTCGCCAGGGCCAACCCTTCGTCGCGCTGAACTGCGGGGGCCTGCCGGAGAATCTGTTCGAGAGCGAGATTTTCGGTCATGAGGCCAACGCCTTCACCGGCGCCGGCAAGCGACGCATCGGCAAGATCGAGCACGCCAACGGCGGCACGCTATTTCTCGACGAAGTGGAGAGCATGCCGCTCAACCTGCAGATCAAGCTGCTGCGGGTATTGCAGGAGCGCACCTTGGAGCGCCTGGGCTCGAACCAGAGCATCGCGGTGGACTGCCGGGTGATTGCCGCGACCAAGTCGGACCTCGATGCCCTGGGCCAGAGCGGACAATTTCGCAGCGACCTCTACTATCGACTGAACGTGGTGACCCTGGAACTGCCGCCGCTGCGCGAGCGGCGCGAGGACATCCTGCAGTTGTTCGAACATTTCCTGCAGCAATCGGCCCTGCGCTTCGACCGTGAAGTCCCCGAGCTCGATAGCCAGACCCTGTCGCGCCTGATGACCCACGATTGGCCCGGCAACGTGCGCGAGCTGCGTAACGTCGCCGAGCGTTTCGCCCTTGGCCTGCCGGCCTTCAAGAAGAGCGGCGCCAGCACGAGCCAGGGACTGGGCTTTGCCGAGGCGGTGGAGGCGTTCGAGCGCAACCTGCTCAGCGATGCCCTGCAGCGCACCGGCGGCAACCTCAGCCAAGCCAGCCAGGAACTGGGCATGGCCAAGACCACCCTGTTCGACAAAGTGAAAAAGTACGGCCTCGGCTGATCGGGCACACGCCCTGCACCCAACCCTGGAAGACAACGTGGACCTTGTATTCAAAGCCGGCCTGGGCGCCGCCGTGGTGGTGCTCCTCGCCCTCCTGGCCAAGACCCGCAACTACTACATCGCGGGCCTGGTGCCGCTGTTCCCCACCTTCGCCCTGATCGCCCACTACATTGTCGGCAAGGGGCGCAGCCTGGCGGACCTGAAGACCACCATCCTGTTCGGCATGTGGTCGATCATCCCTTACTTCGTCTACCTGGCGGCGCTGTACATCCTCGTCGATCGCATGCGCCTGGAGGCCTCGCTGGCCTTGGCTACCGTCGCCTGGCTGATCGCCGCGACGCTGCTGGTGACGCTGTGGGTGCGTTTGCACTAGAGGCCAGCCATTGCCGCGGCGCTTCACGGCAAGACTTGAGATAGGGCAGCACCGCTGCCAATAGGGGCGCCTTGAAGGGCTCCTGGAAGCGATGTGCCAGACCCGGGATCAGGCGCAGCTGGCTACCCTGAAGATGCGCGGCCAGGTGCACGCCATGCATGACGGGCAACAATGGGTCGGCCGTGCCATGTACCACCAAGGTCGGCAAGCGCAACCGATTGAGCAACGCGACCCGGCTCGGTTCGGCCAGGATCGCCATGATCTGGCGCTTGGCCCCTTGCGGATTGAACGCTCGGTCATAGGCCGCGGCAGCCTGTTGCACCAGCGCGGCCCGGTCGTCGCGCAGTTGCGGGCTGCCCAACGCCGCCAGCAGATCCGCCTGCTGTTCCAGGGCAACCGCGCGGTTCGGGGCACTGCGCTGCGCCAGCAACCGCACCAGTGCCGGGCTCGGTGCTGGCAAGCCCGCGGCCCCGGAACTGGACATCACCAGCGTCAGGCTGCGCACCCGCGCGGGCGCCATGGCCGCCAGGTGCTGGGCAATCATCCCACCCATGCTCACCCCCAGCACATGAAACTGCTCGATCTGCAGCGAATCCATCAGGCGCAGGCCGTCGGTGGCCATATCGGCCAAGGTATAGGGCGCCACCACCGGCAGGCCGAACTTGTAGCGCAGCAACGCCAGCGAGAGGCTGGCCGAGGGCGGCGCTTGGTTCCAGCGCGACAGGCCGACATCGCGGTTGTCGTAGCGAATCACCCGAAACCCTTGGCGACACAAGGCCTCGACCACATCGTCAGGCCAATGGATCAGTTGTCCGCCCAGCCCCATGATCAGCAGCAAAGTCGGGTCGAGCGGATCGCCGATGCTCTGGTAGACCAGGCTCAGTTCGCCCAGCTCGGCCCGTTGCGCCGGCACCTGGGTATCACAGCGCGACGTGGTGGCCAAGGCGGTTGACGCACTCAGCAGTAAACAAATCAGAAAAGCCCGCATGGACGAAACACCAGAATGCAAATCCCCAGTAGAGCGCGAGTCTGATGAATTCCCTTGGAGCGCGCTGCCACACTTTCATGACCGTTTGATGAAGTCCTCCCAGCGGTAGCTTGCGCGCAGCGCCGAGCGAGAAGCGTACGGTCCGCCAAAGTCGACAGCGACGACAACATGAGGGAAACTCAACACCATTCGATATTGCATCAAATATTGCTCATGGAGCCCGTTGTGCTGGAAATCCGTCACCTGAAAACCCTGCATGCCCTGCGCGAGGCTGACAGCCTGGTCGAGGCTGCCGAGCGCTTGCACCTGACCCAGTCAGCGCTGTCCCACCAGTTCAAGGAGCTGGAGGAACGCGTCGGCATGCAGCTGTTCGTTCGCAAGAGCAAGCCAATCCGTTTCACCAGCGCCGGCCTGCGCCTGCTGCAACTGGCCGACGCCACCCTGCCCCTGCTGCGCGGCGCCGAACGGGACATCGCCCGCCTGGCCGGTGGCACCGCCGGACGCCTGCACATGGCCATCGAATGCCATAGCTGCTTCCAATGGCTGATGCCGACCATCGATCAGTTCCGTGACGCGTGGCCCGAGGTGGAGCTCGACCTGGCCTCGGGCTTCGCCTTCGCGCCGCTGCCGGCCCTGGCCCGCGGTGATCTTGACCTGGTGGTGACCTCCGATCCGCTGGACCTGGCCGGCATCACCTATGTGCCGTTGTTTACCTACGAAGCCATGCTGGCCGTGGCCAACCAGCACCCGTTGGCGAGCAAGCCGTTCGTCGTGCCCCAGGACTTGGCCGACCAGACCTTGATCACCTACCCGGTCGAGCGCGACCGCCTGGACATCTTCACCCGCTTCCTGGAGCCGGCCGACATCGAGCCGGCGCAAGTGCGCACCTCCGAGCTGACGGTGATGATGATGCAGCTGGTGGCCAGCGGCCGGGGCGTGTGTGGCATGCCGCACTGGGCACTGCACGAATACAGTTCGCGGGGGTATGTAAAGGGCAAGCGCCTGGGTGACAAAGGGCTGTTCGCCACCCTCTACGCCGCGGTGCGCACCGACATGCTCGATGCGCCCTACATGCGCGATTTCCTGCTGACGGCCAAGGACACGTCCTTCGCTACCCTGGACGGGGTCAGTGCGGTGCGTTGAGGCCCTCGCGGTAAAGTGGCAGGATCAGGTCGCGGGTCAGCGGCGCCAGCACCAGCGTGTGCTCCTGATCTGCGGCGATCCACACCGCCTCCGCGATCTCGGCCGCCGGCACGACGCTGGCGGCGCTTTGGACCTGGAACAGTTCGGCACGCACCTCGAAGCCCGGCTCGTTGGCCGCCGGCGCGCTGAACTGCCCCAGGTAGCGCGCCTGCTCCGGGGCAATGCGCAGGCCCAGCTCCTCGTGCAGCTCACGGGCCAGTGCCTGCAGCGCGGTCTCCCCGGCATCGATCTTGCCGCCAGGCTGCATGAAGGCCTCGGTGCCGCGCTTGCGCACCAGCAGGGTACGGCCTTGCGGGTCGAGCAGCAGGGCGGCGGCGATGTGGATTGTCCGGGTCATGGTGGGCTCGCTATGGGTAGAGGGGCGCGCAGGATCACATGGAGGGCTGGCTGGTACAACCGCAGGAGCAGTTCGCCCTGCTTGCCTGCGCCTGACGAACGCCCCTTGCCATTCATGGCACCGGCCCGCATAAACAGGTGATGAATCTCCCTGCCAAGCATCACCCGGTCCTCGACCTGTTTCACCCTGCTGTCGGCGCCTGGTTCCAGCAGCGCTTCGCCACGGTCACCAGCGCCCAGGCCCAAGCCTGGCCGTTGATTCACGGTGGCCAGTCGATGCTGCTCGCCGCGCCGACCGGTTCGGGCAAGACCTTGAGCGCGTTTCTTGCCGTGCTCGATGAGCTGTTCCGGGAGGGCCTGGACAATGGCGGCGAACTGCCAGCCCAGACCCAGGTGGTTTACGTTTCGCCGCTCAAGGCGCTGTCCAACGATATCCGCCTCAACTTGCAGGGGCCGCTGGAAGGTATCAGCCAGGCACTCGCAGCCCGCGGCCTGAAGCCACCCCGGATCACCACCGCCGTGCGCAGTGGCGACACGCCGCAAAAAGAACGTGCCGCCATGCGCCGAAACGCGCCGCACATCCTGGTGACCACCCCCGAATCGTTGTACGTGCTGCTCGGTTCGGCCTCTGGCCGCCAGGGCCTGGCGCATGTGCACACGGTGATCGTCGACGAGATCCACGCCCTGGCTGGCAACAAGCGTGGCTGCCACCTGGCGCTGAGCCTGGAGCGCCTGCAAGTGCTCAGCGGTCGTCCGCTGCGACGCATCGGCTTGTCCGCCACCCAGCGCCCGGTGGAGCGGGTCGCGCAGTTTCTGGTCGGCCACGGGCGGCCTTGCGCCATCGTGGACGTCGGTCATGCCCGTCAGCGCGACCTGGGCATCGAGGTACCGCCAGTGCCTCTGGGCGCGGTAATGGCGACCGATGTCTGGAACCTGGTCTACGACCGGCTGGCCGAACTGGCGCGGGCGCACCGCACCACCCTGGTGTTCGTCAACACTCGGCGCCTGGCCGAGCGCCTGACCCGCCACCTCAGCGATCGCCTGGGCAAGGAAGCGGTGGCCGCGCACCACGGCAGCCTGGCCAAGGAATATCGCCTGGACGCCGAGCAGCGCCTCAAGAGCGGCGCCCTGCAGGTCCTGGTGGCGACCGCCTCGCTGGAACTGGGCATTGATATCGGCGAGGTCGACCTGGTCTGCCAGATTGCCTCGCCCGGTTCGATCGCCGCCTTCCTGCAACGCGTGGGACGTTCCGGCCACCAGGTCGACGGTGTGCCCAAGGGCCGGCTGTTCGCTACGTCGCGCGATGACCTGATCGAATGCGTCGCCCTGCTCGACTGTGTCCGGCGCGGTGAACTCGACCTGCTGCGCATTCCCAGGGCTCCGCTGGACGTACTGGCCCAGCAGATCGTCGCCGAGGTCAGCAACCAGCCCTGGCCAGAACGGGCGCTGTTCGATTGCCTGCGCCAGGCCGAGCCCTTCGCCGAACTGGATGAGCAGCACTACCAGGCTTTGCTGCGCATGCTCGCCGAAGGCTACAACGGCCGCCAGGGCGTGCGCAGCGCATACCTGCACCGCGATGCCGTCAGCGGCACGTTGCGCGGACGCCGTGGCAGCCAGCTGACGGCGTTGACCAGCGGCGGCACCATTCCCGAAAGCGCCGACTACGCTGTGCTGCTCGAACCGCAGGCGTTGAACATCGGCAGCGTCAACGAAGACTTCGCCGTGGAAAGCATCGCCGGCGATATCTTCCAGCTGGGCAACACCTCCTACCGCATCCTGCGCGTCGAGCCCGGCCGGGTCAGGGTCGAGGATGCCCATGGCCTGCCACCGACCATTCCGTTCTGGCTGGGCGAGGCACCGGGGCGCAGCGATGAGCTGTCGGCCGCCGTTGCCCGCCTGCAGGCACAGATAGACGAGCGTCTGCAAGCCAGCGGGGGCGACTTCGGACCTTTGCTGCACTGGCTCGATGAAGACTTCGGGCTGGGCGAGGACAGTGCCAGCCAGTTGCTCGATTACCTGGGCCGTACCCGCGAGGTGCTCGGCGCCCTGCCCTCGCAGCAGACGCTGATCATGGAGCGTTTCTTCGACGAGTCCGGCGGCACCCAGCTGATCATCCATTCGCCATTGGGCAGCCGTATCAACCGCGCCTGGGGCCTGGCGCTGCGCAAGCGCTTTTGCCGCACGTTCAACTTCGAACTGCAGGCCGCTGCCAGTGAAGATGCCATCGTGCTGTCGCTGTCGACCAGCCACAGCTTCGCGCTCGACGAAGTCTGGCGTTACCTTTCCAGCAGTAGCGCTGAAGCGCTGCTGATCCAGGCCGTACTCGACGCACCGCTATTCGCCGTGCGCTGGCGCTGGAATGCCGGGGTGGCGATGGCGCTGCCGCGCTTTGTCGGCGGCCGCAAGGTGGCGCCGCAGATCCAGCGCATGAAAGGCGAAGACCTGATCGCTTCGGTGTTTCCCGACCAGATCGCCTGCCTGGAAAACCTCGTCGGTGAGCGGCAGATCCCCGAGCACCCATTGATCAAGCAAACCCTCGACGACTGCCTGCACGAAGCCCTGGACAGCGATGGCTGGCTGGCACTGCTGCGGCGCATGGAGCGCGGCGATATCCGCCTGCTCAGCCGCGACCTGCCTGCCCCGTCACCGCTGGCCGCGGCGATTCTCAATGCCCGTCCCTATGCTTTTCTGGATGATGCGCCGCTGGAAGAACGGCGCACCCAGGCGGTCCTCAACCGCCGCTGGAGCGAGGTGCACAACAGCGATGACCTGGGCGCGCTGGACGCCGATGCCATCGTTGCGGTGCAGGCCGAAGCCTGGCCGGCACCGGCCAACAGCGACGAAATGCATGAAGCGTTGATGAGCCTGGGGGCCATCAGCCCGGCCGAAGTGCTGGCCAACGCGGGGTGGGACGACTGGCTGGCACACCTGGCCAAGACCGGCCGCGCCTGTTGCCTGTACGGCCAGGAGCAGACGGTATGGCTGGCACGCGAGCGCCTGAACCTGCTATTGGCGCTATACCCCGATGCGCGCCTGGAGCCCCGGCTCGCGGCGCTGCCGGGTTTCGACCAGGCGATGGCCGCCGACACGGCCCTGACCGAGCTGCTGCGCGCGCGGCTGAGTGGTTTTGGCCCGTTGACCCTGACGCAGATCGCCGCCCCTCTGGGCCTGCCCCTGGGCGACATCGAGCAAGCCTTGGCTCGGCTGGAGGGCGAAGGTTACGTGATGCATGGCCATTTCAGCCCTGGCGTGCAAGCGCTGCAGTGGTGCGAGCGCCACTTGCTGGCGCGCATCCACCGCTACACGGTCAAGCGCCTGCGCCGGGAGATCGAGCCGGTCAGCTTGCAGGATTACATGCGTTTTCTGTTCGACTGGCAGCATCTGGCCCCTGAGGTGCGCTTGCAGGGGCCGCAGTCGGTGGCCGTGGTATTGGGCCAGTTGCAAGGCTTTCCGTCCGCCGCCAGTGCCTGGGAAGCCGACCTGCTGCCCACGCGAATCAAGGACTACAGTCCACAATGGCTGGACGAGGCCTGCCGCAGCGGCCAGTGGACCTGGAGCCGCCTGGCCGCCACTGGCGCCAGCAGTGCCCTGTCCAGCACGCCGATGGTGCTGCTGCCACGCGAGCATCTGGGCCTGTGGCGCAGCCTGGCCAGTCTGCCCGACAACGACAGCCTGCCTCCACGCGCGCAGCGGGTCCACGCCATCTTGCAGGAACAGGGCGCGTTGTTCTTCGACGAGCTGGCCCACGAGGCCCACCTGCTGCCCAGCGAGCTGGAAACGGCCTTGCAGGCGCTGGTGGGGGCCGGACTGGTCAGCGCCGACAGTTTCACCGGCCTGCGCAGCCTGATCACGCCAGCGGCCAAGCGCACCGCGCGCAGCAACCGCCGCGGGCATCCGCCGCTGTCCACCAGCATGGCGCATGCCGGACGTTGGTCCTTGTTGCGTCGAGCCACCAGCACCCAAGATGCCGACCAGCGCCTGGAGCACATCGCCCGCAGCCTGCTGCGCCGCTACGGGGTGATGTGCTGGCGGCTGCTGGAGCGCGAAAGTGACGTGCTGCCGCCGTGGCGGGAACTGCTGCGTTGCTACCACCGCCTGGAAGCGCGTGGGGAAATCCGCGGCGGGCGTTTCATTGGCGGGCTGGCCGGCGAGCAGTTCGCCCTGCCCGAGGCCGTCGGCCTGCTGCGGCAGGTACGGCGCCGGCCAGTGGACGGCAGCCTGGTGATGATCAGCGCCAGCGATCCGCTCAACCTGGTCGGGACGTTACTGCCGGGCAGCAAGGTTCCGGCTGTCAGTGGTAATCGCCTGCTCTACCGCGATGGCCTGCCGGTGGCGGCACGGATCGCGGGACGGTACCTGTACTGGACGCAACCCAGCGCAGCTGATCAGGACGCCTGGCACCAGCGACTGCTTCGCGGCACGTTGCCGATCATTTGATCGAGGCATGCCGATCTCAAGTAGCTTCGATCTGAATTCGACACCCTATAATCTATTTAACCCTGCTTCGATCGGGCAACCTGTGCAGACCGCCGGATCGCACAGTCGGCACACCGACAATGCGTGATCTTCATCCCTGACCAGCCCTCGCAGCAGTTTTTCGCACAGTCGACCCAGTGTCTCCCGCTCAGTCGCGTCGAGGACCGTCAGCATCTGCGCGGTGTGCGCCTGGCGCGCAGCGAGTATGGCCGTGCATCCTCCCTCGCCAGTGGGCGTGAGGTACAGCGCTACCGCGCGTCGATCATGTTGACTCGCGCGCCGTTCCACTACCTCTCTCGCCACCAGACGGTCGACCAGGCGCACGGTCCCCGGATGGGAAAGCCGCAACGCCCGGCGCAATTGTTCGATGCTCATACCAGGCGCATGCCCCAGCAAGGCAAGGGCCGCAGCGGCCACCCCGGGCTCAGGCGCCTGCGCGTCGGCACTTTGTAAAAGGTTGTCGGCCAGCGCCAACGCCAGCGCCCCCAAGACGTTCTCAATCTTCATATCGTTCATACGTAACATAATGTGCGTGGCGCATATATTTTACAAGAAACAAGTATATGCTTGGCGCACACTTTTCAGGGAGATGTCTGCATGCTTTCAATAACCAACCGCTCTACCGCTTGCCCGCGCGCTGATCGCATCCACACCTTGATGGCCGCCGGCCGTGCTATCGCCCTCGCGGGTGTGGTGTTGCCGATGCTGCTCATCGGCCTGCTGAAGTTCACCCAGGTCGAGGTAGAGGCCCTGAAACCACTCATCCACGGCACGCCCTGGCTGCGCTGGATGTACGTGGTCTTCGGCGAAGTGGGCGCCTCTCACTTCCTCGGTGTCGTCGAGTTGCTGACAGCGGCGCTGCTTGTCGCATCGCGGTGGTCAGCCAAGGCAGCGGTGGCCGGCGGGCTGCTTGGCATCGTGACCTTCGTCACCACCCTTTCGATCATGTTCGCACTGCCGATCTGGAACGACCTCGCCGGGGGCTTCCCCTGGCTGAACAGACTGGGCACCTTCCTGCTCAAGGACATCGCGCTGCTGGGTATCAGCCTGGTGGTGTTCGCGCAAGGGCTTGGCCATCTGCATGCTCGCCCGACAAAATAGCCAGGCGCAACGCTTGCTGCAGCAGTGCGCAAACAAAAACCCCGGCCAGTTGGCCGGGGTTCTTCACATCAGGATGCGGTCTGCACCGAACCCGCTGTCTCTTTGGGCGACAGTCGGAACACGTAATACAGCACCGTCAGCAACACCAGGAACGCTGGACCGATGTACAGGGCCACGCGGGTATCCTCGAAGTACGCCATCAAGCCGACCACCAGGATCAGGAACGCCAGCGCCAGGTAGGAGCTCAGCGGCCATAGCCACATGCGGTACTTGAGCGCGGCGCGCTCGGTCACACTGAGGCCGGAACGGAATTTCAGCTGCGCCAGGAGAATCATCACCCAGGTCCAGATCGCGCCGAAGGTAGCGATCGAGGTTACCCAGACGAAGACTTTTTCCGGTACCAGGTAGTTGGCCAGCACACCGAGCAGCAGCGCACCGATCGACAGCAGCAAGGCGTTGCGCGGCACGCCGTTGCGCGAGGTACGGGCGAAGGCCGCCGGTGCCTGGCCGTTCTGCGCCAGGCTGTAGAGCATGCGCCCGGTGCTGAAGATGCCACCGTTGCAGGACGACAGCGCGGCGGTGATGACCACGAAGTTGATGATGCCGGCGGCGGTCTTGATGCCCAGGCGCTCGAAGGTCATGACGAAGGGGCTGCCCTGGCTGCCGATTTCGTTCCACGGGTAGATCGACAGGATCACGAACAGCGCGCCGACGTAGAACAACAGGATGCGCCAGAAGACCGAGCCGATAGCCTGCGGAATGGTCTTCTGTGGATTGCGCGCCTCACCGGCGGTGAGACCGATCATCTCCACGCCCAGGTAGGCGAACATCACCATCTGCAGCGACATCAGCACGCCGGTCATGCCGTTAGGCATGAAGCCGCCGTTGCTCCAGAGGTTGGAGATGCCCATCGCCACGCCGTCATTGCCCAGGCCAAAGGCAATGATGCCGATGCCGCCCAGTACCATGGCGATGATGGTGACGATCTTGATCAGGGCGAACCAGAATTCGAACTCGCCGAAGGCCTTGACTGCGATCAGGTTGATCGCGCCCATGCTGCCCAAGGCCGCCAGTGCCCAGATCCAGCGCGGCACATCGGGGAACCAGATGCCCATGTAAATGGCCACCGCGGTGATTTCCGCGACGCAGGTCACCAGCCACAGGAACCAGTAGTTCCAGCCGGTGAGAAAGCCCGCCAGCGGGCCGAGGTAATCCTGGGCATAGCGGCTGAAGGAACCGGCTACGGGATTGTGCACCGCCATTTCGCCAAGGGCGCGCATGATCACCAGGATCGCCAGGCCGCCAATGATGTAGGAAAACATGATGGCCGGACCGGCCATTTCGATGGCCTTGGCCGAGCCGAGGAACAGGCCGACACCGATACAGGCGCCCAGCGCCATCAGGCGAATGTGCCGCTCGCCGAGTTCACGCTTGAGTGGACCGCCCTGGGCGGACTCACCATGAGCTGGGTGATTGCCGACTGGCATAGGAAAACAACCTCATTTTGTTATTGGATATGACCTTCGTGCAGAACCGGCCGCACCGATGGGCGCAGGCGTCGTCTTGCCGGGCTGTCCTTTTGGGTCAGCCCGTCTGCTGGCATGCGGGTGCCGACAGGGCGAAGGGGCGAGCAGTATAGAAAGCCCTCTGCAGGGCTTTTCACTATATAAATGGGGATATTCAGCGAGAACTCTCGGCAATAGGCCCTTCCACGGAGTGGCATTCACCAACCATGCCCCACTGCTGGAGCAGGCACGGCTACCATAACAACAAAGCGCCCACATTGAAGCCCCACCAAAGACGCATGGCCTATCGAGCCACCGGGCACTTTTTACAAAATTTTCACCGAACTCGGCCACCGTCTAAGCTTCAGACAAGCAAGACAAAAAATACGTAGCCGGGCTAAAAGACTATGGGCGCACTGTGGCAATCGGAACCAACCAGAACGGAAGCACCCGAGTCACCCCTGGCTGAAGCTCCACTGCCGAAGACGCTTCGTCAGCGTCGTCTGTGGTGGCGCCTGTTTTGGCTGATCCTCATCGTTGCGGCCGTGGCCATCGGCCTGGCGGTCACTGATGAAGTGCACACCTCGCGCTTGCAATCGCGCGAGTTCAGCCGCTTCGCCGCAACCCTGAGCTACTCCATGCAGCCAGGGCCAAGCGAGGCCATCCACTATCCGGGCGAAGGACCGTTCGACAAGCGCCTGGGCTACAGCTCGCTGGGCGAGTTCCTGCCACGGCTGCTCAAGCGCGATTACCTGATCAGCGAGCAGGTGCAGTTTTCGCCGGCACTGATGCGCTATGTCGACCATGGCCTGTTCGTGCCCTTCGTCGAGAAGGGCCAGGCCGGTCTGTCGATCACCGACTGCCGCGGCGCGGCGCTTTACCAGTACAACTACCCGCAGTACCTGTATCCGGACTTCGGTTCGATCCCACCGGTGATCGTGCACAGTTTGCTGTACATCGAGAACCGCGACCTGCTCGACCCCAACGACCCGCACAGCAACCCTGCCGTGGACTGGCCGCGCTTTGCCAAGGCCGCCTATAGCCAGGTGGCCAAATACCTGGCCCTGCCCGGCCAGTCGGCCGGCGGCAGCACCTTGGCGACCCAATTGGAGAAGTACCGGCATTCACCGGACGGCCTGACGGTCTCTGGCGCCGAGAAGATCCGCCAGATGATCTCCGCCAGCGTGCGCGCCTACCAGGGCGGTCCAGACACGCTGGACGCCCGTCAACGCATCGTGCGTGACTACCTCAACAGCGTGCCGCTCTCGGCCGTGCCCGGCCACGGCGAAGTGCATGGCATGGCCGAAGGCCTGCGGGTCTGGTACGGGGCCGACTTCGACCAGGTCAACCAGGCCCTGGCCTCCACCGCCAGCGACGCGGACAGCATGGCCACCCGCGGCCTGGCCTTGCGCCAGGTGCTGTCGCTGATCATCGCCCAGCGTCGGCCCTCGCACTACCTGTCCAAGGGCCGCACCGAGCTGGCGACCCTGACCGACAGCCACATCCGGGTACTGGCCGCCAACAACGTCATCGACCGCCCGCTGGCCGATGCGGCGCTGGCCAGCAAGGCCGTGTTCCGCGACTGGGTGGCCCAGCCGACCCTCCAGCCGATCATCACCAACAAGGGCATCAGCCTGGCGCGCAATCGCCTGGCGGCCATGCTCAATCGCCCGTTGTACGACCTCGACCGCCTCGACCTGTCGGCGACCAGCACCCTGCAAGGCAATCTGCAGATGCAGGTCAGCCAATACCTGAAGAATCTCTCCGACCCGGCCTTCGCCGCCGAGGTCGGGCTGATCGGCGAGCGCTTGCTCACCGCCAAGACCACCGACCAGGTGCGCTACAGCTTCACCCTGTTCGAACGCACCGCCGATGGCTCGCGGGTGCGGGTACAGACCGATAGCACCGACCAGCCGTTCGATATCAACGAAGGCAGCAAGCTGGAACTGGGCTCTACCGCCAAGCTGCGGGTGCTGACCACCTACCTGGAAATCGTCGCTGAACTGCACGACCAATACGCCGGCAAGCCAGTGGCGGAACTGAAGAACGTGGAAGTGGCGGAACTGGACCGCATCAGCCGCTGGTCGCTGGATTGGTTGATGCAGAACAAGAGCCAGGATTTGTCCGCCATGCTCGACGCCGCCCTGGAGCGCAAGTATTCGGCCAACCCTGGCGAGGCCTTCTTCACGGGTGGCGGCATGCACGTATTCAATAACTTCCGCAGGGAAGACAACGGCCGCAACCCGACCCTCAAGGAAGCCTTGCGCGAGTCGATCAACCTGCCTTTCATCCGCTTGATGCGCGACCTGGTGCGCTACGTCACCTACCAGTCGCCGTACAATCGCGAGCCCTTGCTCAAGGACGACGCCGACCCCCGCCGCCAGGAGTATCTGGCCCGCTTCGCCGACCGCGAGGGCACCAATTACCTGATGCGCTTCTGGAAGAAGTACCAGCGCAAGACGTCCCAACAGCGCCTGGACACCTTCCTCGACGGCATGCGCGTCACGCCCCAGCGCCTGGGTGCCGTGCACCGCTACCTGTTCCCCGAAGCCAGCCAGGAAACCTTCAATGCCTTCGTCCGCGCGCACATCGCCAAGGACAAGGCCGCCGCCGCCAAGCTCACCGACACTCGGCTGGTGGAGATGTACGGCAGCTACGGCCCTGGCAAGTATGACCTGCCCGACCAAGGCTACATCGCCAAGGTCCATCCGCTGGACTTGTGGCTGCTCGGCTACCTGTTGAAGAATCCCAGCGCCCAGCTCAAGGACGCCGCCAACGCCAGTCGCTTCGAGCGCCAGGAGGTCTATGGCTGGCTGTTCAAGAGCCGCCATAAGGGCGCGCGTGACAGCCGGGTGCGGACCATGGTCGAGATCGAGGCCTTTCTCGACATCCACCAACGCTGGAAGCGCGTGGGCTACCCCTTCGATCACCTGGTACCTTCCCTGGCCACCGCCATTGGCAGCTCCGGCGACCGACCCGCGGCCCTCTCGGAGCTGGTCGGCATCATTCAGAACGATGGTGTGCGCCTGCCGACGCTGCGCATCGACACCCTGCACTTTGCCGCCGACACACCGTACGAAACTCGCCTGATCAGCGATCCGGACCGGGGCCAGCGGATCCTCCCGGTCGAAGTCGCCCAGTCCCTGCGTGGAGCGTTGTCGCAGGTGGTCGATGCCGGTACCGCGCGGCGGGTCTCTGGCAGCTTCAAGCTGCAGGATGGCACCTCGCTGGTGATGGGCGGCAAGACCGGTACCGGCGACAACCGTATCGAGAGCTTCGGCGCAGGTGGCCGGCTGATCGGCTCGCGCTCGCTGAACCGTACCGCTACCTTCGTGTTCTTCCTCGGCGACAATCACTTCGGCACCCTTACCGCCTTTGTGCCCGGACGCGCCGCGGAGACCTTCAAGTTCACCTCCGCGCTGCCGGTGCAGGTGCTCAAGGGCATGGCGCCAATCCTGATGCCCTACCTTGAACCTGGCAGCGCGACCCAGTGCACGGCACCACAGGTGGCGGCGCACTGATGCGCGTGAGATAAACCCATCGAAGCATTCGATGATAACTATTATCATTTCAGGGCTTGTCTTAAGATATATCTTGAGTAATATCTAGCGATATATCGAAACAGACGGAGTCCCCTCATGCGCGACCTTCCTCCCACCCACGGCGAGCGCTATGACCCTTTGGAGCGCCGCTCCGGACGTGGCGAACGCGGCCCGCGGGTGTTCGCACCCGGTGACCTGAAGCTGCTGTTGCTGGCGATGCTCGCCGACCAGCCGGGTCATGGCTATGACCTGATCCGCCAGATCGAGCAGCTTTTCGACGGCAACTACAGCCCAAGTCCCGGCGTGATCTACCCGACCCTGAACTTCCTCGAGGAAGCCGAACTGATCAGCGGTCAGGCCCAGGGCAGCAAGCGCCTCTACGTCATTACCGAGGGCGGCCGCGCCTCGCTGACCGACCAGGCCATCGCGCTGGACGGCGTGCGCATGCGCATCGAGGTCAGCAAGCGCGCCTTGCGCGGCCATGAGCGTCCCCCCGAGATCCACGAGGCCGTTGGCAATCTGCGTCACGCCTTGCACATGCACAGCGGACGCTGGACCGGCGAAGAAATCGCACGGGTCCGCGACCTGCTCAACGACACGGCCAAGGCGATCGCCGCAGGGCCAGCCTCGCCTACCCAGGAGAACCCAGCATGACTGATACCGCCCCCGCCATTCACCGCGTGAACCATGAGATCAAGCAACGCCGCCTGCAGGTGCTCAGGGTCACTGACATCACGCCACGCATGCGACGCATTACTCTTGGCGGTCCCGAACTGCAAGGCTTCACCAGCCTGGGCAGCGATGACCACGTCAAGTTGTTGTTCGGCTGCACCCCGCAAGAGCAACTGGCCATCGATCAGCGCAACATGGGCCGCGACGGCGGCGCGCGCCCGACCATGCGTGAATACACGCCACGGCGCGTGGACTTGGCCACAGGCGAGCTGGACATCGACTTCGTTCTCCATGGCGACGGCCCCGCCTCGACTTGGGCTGCCCAGGCTGCACCTGGGCAGGTGCTGAACATCGCCGGCCCGCGGGCCTCGATGGTGGTGCCAGACATCTTCGACAGCTACCTGCTGGTCGGCGACGAAACCGCTATCCCGGCCATCGCCCGCCGTCTGCAGGAATTGCCGGCGGGCCGCCAGGTGCTGGCCGTTATCGAGATCGAGGATGAACACGAGCGCCAGCCCCTGGACAGTCAGGCGCTGGTCGAGGTGATCTGGGTGGAGCGTCACCAGCAGGACGTGCTGGCGATCCTTGAGGCGCTGGCGCTACCCGAAGGCAAGCTTTACACCTGGGTGGCCCTGGAAAAAAGCCTGACCCGCCAGGCCAAGGCCCTTTTGCTGGCCAAGGGCGCCAAGGAAGATGCCCTCAAGGCTGCCGCATACTGGCGCCTGGACAGCAGTGACGAAGACGAGTGATCGCGTTCAGGGGCGCGCCCTGGCGATTGCCTGGCGCCTGCCCTGCCAGCGATCCAGACCCAGCATCAGCAAGCCGATGGCGAAGAACCCGCCCAGCACCGCCAGGGCATTGAGCGTCACCTGGGCATAGCCCAGTTCGGCCACATCGATGAAGGGATAGGGATAGACCCCTATCACGTGGCCGCGCCACAGGACGAAGGCGAAATACCCTGTCGGATACAACGCCCAGGCCAGTAGATGCCAGAGCCTCAGGTAGCCCTTGCCCACCCGGCACCACCAGTACACGGCGAACGACAACGGCATGACATCGTGCAGCAGTTGGTCCGCCAGCCACTGCCAACCCTGGGGATGCCACAGGTGACGCAGCAGCAGGCTGTAGGCCACGGCGACCAGCAGGATGCTGGTAGCGATGCCCGAACTCACCGCTGGCGAGAGAAAGTAGCGCCTGGCGCGCCCTTCATGCCCGAACACCGCATAGCTGAACACGGTAGCGACTAGGGTATTGCTCAGTACCGTGAAGTAGCTGAAGAAATTCACCAGGCCACCGATCAGGCTCGCTTGTTCCTGCCAGCGCACCAGCAGTACCAGGTACAACTGGATGGCCAGCCCGCTCCAACCCAGCACCGCGGCGAGGGTCAACCAGGGGTGGCGTGGCATTCAGCCCGCCCGCTGCAGCTTCACATACAACTGCTCGACCTTCTCGCGGGCCCAAGGTGTCTTGCGCAGGAAAGTCAGGCTCGACTTGATGCTCGGATCGCTCTTGAAGCAGCGGATATCGATGCGCTCGGCCAGCCCCTGCCAAGTGTAGTGCGCCACCAGCGCGGTGAGGATCTGCTCCAGGGTCACGCCATGCAGCGTGTTGTGTTGAGCCGTGCTCATGGGGGTACTCCGTGGGTGAAAGCCGGCACCTTACATCAATAAGGGGCAGTTAGCTGGGGCGTGCTGCACGTCGGACACTCGTTGGCGCCAAGACAGGCCTCTGCGCGGACCAGCCCGCCTCGGATCGAGTTGGCTTGCCCGGAGCACTGAACCACTGCAATCGGCCACAGCGGTTGTAAATCCTATTAAAGAAGAACCTCTAGCCAATCCCTAGGCGTTTGTGATGCAATGTTTATGTTATGTTGTAACATTACATAGGCATTACCAAGGAAGTTCACCGCTCATGCGCACCCTGCCCTTTCACCTCTCACCCCTTGCCCTCGCCCTGTGGCTGGCCTCTTCGCCCAGCCATGCCGTTGAGCTGCAACCTCAATTGATCACCGCCAACCCGTTGGGCAACAGCCAACTGGCCACACCCAGTACCGTTCTGGAGGGCGATGACCTGCTGCACAACCAGCAAGGCAGCCTCGGCGAGACCCTGAACAAACAGCCAGGCGTCGCCTCGACCTGGTTCGGCCCCGGCGCGAGCCGGCCGGTGATCCGTGGCCTGGATGGCGACCGGATTCGTATCCTGCGCAACGGTGTCGGCGCCCTGGATGCCTCGTCGCTGTCCTATGACCACGCTGTGCCGCTGGACCCGGCGACGGTCGAGCGCATCGAGATCGTGCGCGGGCCGGCCGCCCTGCTCTACGGCGGCAACGCCATCGGCGGGGTGGTCAACAGCTTCGACAATCGCATCCCCACGTCGCCCATCGACGGCATCCAGGGCGCGGGCGAACTGCGCTACGGCGGTGCCGACACCACGCGCAGCAGTGCCGGCAAACTCGAAGCCGGTGACGGTACCTTCGCCCTGCACCTGGACGCCAACAGCCGGCAGTTCAACGACCTGCGCATCCCCGGCTACGCCCGCAGCGCGAAGGTCCGGGATGCCGACGAGCCCGGCAGCCGCCATCGCCTGGACAACAGCGACGGCCGCCAGGACGGCGGTGCCGTCGGTGGCGCCTACCACTGGGAGCATGGTTATGCCGGCTTGTCGTACGGGCGCTACGACAGCAATTACGGCTCGGTGGCAGAGCCCGGCGTACGTCTGGACATGCAACAGGACCACTACGCCTTCGCCTCCGAAGTGCGTGACCTCGCCGGCCCTTTCAGCTCGGTCAAGTTCGATGCGGGCTACACCGACTACCAGCACCGCGAGATCGAGGGCGGCGAGGTGCATACCACCTTCAGGAACAAAGGCTACGAAGCGCGCGTCGAGGCCCGCCATCAGCCGCTCGGCCCCGTTGAGGGCGTGATCGGCGCGCAAGTCAGCCGCAACGAGTTCTCTGCCCTCGGCGAAGAGGCCTTCGTGCCGCAGACCGATACCGATAGCCTGGCGCTGTTCATGCTTGAGCAGTGGCAGACCACCGAGCGCCTGAACCTGAGCCTGGGCGCGCGCCTGGAACACGTGCGCATCGATCCGGATGCCAAGGGCGACGAGCGCTTCGCCGCGGCCGACAGCGCCAGCAGCTTCACCGCCGCCAGCCTGTCATCGGGCGCGGTGTACCAGCTCACGCCGATCTGGTCGCTGGCGGCGAGCCTGGGCTACACCGAACGCGCGCCCACCTTCTACGAGCTGTATGCCAATGGCGCCCACGTGGCCACCGGAGCCTACGAAGTGGGCGACCCAGGACTGAACAAGGAAAAAGCCCTCTCCGGTGACCTGGCCCTGCGCTTCGACAACGATACGCACAAGGGCAGCGTCGGCGTGTTCTATAGCCACTTTCGCAATTACATCGGTCTGATCGGCAGCGGCAACCTGCGCGAAGGTCATGATCATGACGATCACGATCACGATCACGATCACGACCATGGCGATATCCCCGAGTACCTCTACCAAGGGGTGCGCGCACGCTTCTATGGCATCGAGGCCCAGGACCGCTGGCAGCTGGCACAGAACGGCTATGGCAGCTTTGCCCTGGAGCTTTCTGGCGACTACACCCGGGCCAAGAACCTCGACACCGGCGAAGACCTGCCGCGCATCGCGCCGCTGCGGCTGAACAGTGGCTTGGTCTGGTCGCTTGACCGTTGGCAGGCGCGCGTCGATGTCCAGCACGCTGCAGCCCAGCATCGCAAGCCGGCCAATGAAACCCGCACCGACGGCTACACCACCCTGGGCGCCAGCGTGGGCTACCGCTTCGACGTCGGCCAGAGTCAGTGGCTGGCCTTTGTTCGTGGCGAGAACCTGACCGACCAGACCGTGCGTTATGCCAGTTCCATCCTGCGCGACATTGCCCCGGCGCCGGGGCGCAGCATCGAGGTTGGCTTGCGCACCTCGTTCTGACCTGTGCCGTTGCCGGATTGTTACCAATCCGGCAACGATGACCTGTGACAATTTGTCTTTTTTTCTTACAACTTCATCTATATCCTCCCCACCGCACGCTGAAACGCTTCAGTCAGGCCCTCTCCGTCATGCTTTTCCATTGATGAGCCGCGCTCCTCGATGCGCTTGCCGTTTGTCCATAATCAGAAGATAGCGCTATCCCATGCTCCGATTGCCCCTTTACCGCTTGCCTCTCCTTACCTGCGCGGCGCTGTTCGCCGGCCTGCCAGCCAGCGTCGGCGCGGCAGAAATGTTCGCCAATGACTCACCCTGGATGCTCGGTGACTGGGGCGGCACCCGCAGTGAGCTGCTGGAGAAAGGCTATGACTTCAGCCTTGGCTACACCGGTGAAATGGGCAGTAACCTCATGGGCGGCTTTGACCACGACAGCACTGCGCGCTACAGCGACCAATTCACCTTCGCCAGCCACCTGGACCTGCAGAAGATCCTCGGCTGGGACGATGCCGAGTTCCAGCTGAGCGTCACCGAGCGCCACGGCAACAACATCAGCAACGACCGCATCAACGACCCGCGTGTCGGTGGCTTCACCTCGGCCCAGGAAGTCTGGGGCCGTGGCCAGACCTGGCGTCTGACGCAGTTGTGGATCAAGCAGAAATACTTCGATGGCGCGCTGGACGTGAAATTTGGCCGTTTCGGTGAAGGCGAGGACTTCAACAGCTTCCCTTGCGATTTTCAGAACCTGGCGTTCTGCGGCTCGCAAGTCGGCAACTGGGTGGGCGGCATCTGGTACAACTGGCCAGTCAGCCAGTGGGCACTGCGGGTCAGGTACAACCTGCGCGAGGACCTCTATGCCCAGGTGGGAGTGTTCGAGCAGAACCCCTCCAACCTTGAGGCCGGCAATGGCTTCAAGCTCAGCGGCAGCGGCACCCAAGGGGCGCTGATGCCGATTGAACTGGTATGGACGCCACAGGTCTTTGGCTTGGAGGGGGAATATCGTGCCGGGTACTACTACAGTAATGCCAAGGCACAAGATGTTTACAAGGACAGCAACGGCCAATCGGCGGCGCTCAGCGGCCAGGCGTATCGCAGCAGTTCCAGCAAGCATGGCTTCTGGCTCGGCGCCCAGCAGCAGGTGACCTCCCAGGCGTCGGACCACACCCGTGGTCTGAGCCTGTTCGCCAATGCCACGGTGCATGACAAGAAGACCAATGCCATCGACAACTATGTTCAAGCAGGTGTGGTGTACAAGGGGCCCTTCAATGCCCGCGCCAAGGACGACATCGGCTTCGCCCTGGCACGCGTGCACGTCAATCCCGCCTACCGCAAGAACGCCCGGCTGGCCAACCAGGCCAACGGCCTGGACGACTACGAAAACCCCGCCTTCCTGCCAGTCCAGGACACCGAGTACAGCGCCGAGCTGTACTACGGCATTCACCTGTCCGACTGGCTTACCGTGCGGCCGAACCTGCAGTACATCCGCCATCCGGGCGGGGTGTCGCGGGTCGATGACGCGCTGATCGGCGGACTGAAGATTCAGAGCACTTTCTAACCCACACTTAGACCCTACGGAGAACCTACGATGAGCACTGAAAGTGCCAAGAATGGAACCCGCTGGCTGCCGCGCCTGATTGGCGTGCTGCTGTTGCTGATGGGGCTGGCCTTGCTGGCCGGCGGCATCAAGCTCAGCCAGCTTGGCGGTTCGCTGTATTACCTGATCGCCGGGATAGGCTTCGCCTTGTCCGGCATCCTGCTGCTGGCCCAGCGTCGCATCGGCCTGGGCCTGTACGGCCTGGTGCTGATCGCCAGCACGGTCTGGGCGCTGTGGGAAGTCGGCCTGGACTGGTGGCAACTGGTTCCGCGCCTGGCCATCTGGTTCGCCATCGGCGTGGTTCTGCTGCTGCCTTGGGCCACCCGCTCGCTGACCGGCCCATCGGCACGCGCCAACCTTGGCCTGCTGGGCCTGGGCGTGGTGCTGTCAGGGGCCACGGCCATCGCCAGCCAGTTCACCACCCCTGGCGAGATCCAGGGCGAAATAGGCCGCGATAGCAGTGAAATGGCCAGCGCCGCACCGTCCATGCCGGACGGCGAGTGGCACGCTTACGGGCGTACCGAGCACGGTGACCGTTATTCACCGCTGCGCCAGATCACCGCGCAGAATGCCTACCGGCTGGAAGAGGCCTGGCGCATCCGCACGGGCGATCTACCGACCGATGACGACCCGATCGAGCTGACCAACCAGAACACCCCGCTGAAGGTCAACGGCATGCTCTATGCCTGCACCGCCCACAGCAAGGTACTGGCCCTGGACCCGGACACCGGCAAGGAAATCTGGCGCTTCGACCCGCAGGTCAAGAGCCCGGTCGGCTTCAAGGGCTTTGCCCACATGACCTGTCGCGGTGTCTCGTACTATGACGAGAACAACTATGTCAGCCGCGATGGCAGCCCGGCACCGAAGATCTCCGAATCCGGTAAGGCCGTCGCCCAGACGTGCCCACGCCGCCTTTACCTGCCCACCGCCGATGCCCGGCTGATCGCGCTCAATGCCGACACCGGCAAGGTCTGCGAAGGCTTCGCCAACCAGGGCGTGATCGACCTGTCCACCGGCATCGGCCCGTTCACCCCAGGTGGCTACTACTCCACCTCACCGGCGGCAATCACCCGCGACCTGGTGATCATCGGCGGCCACGTCACCGACAACGAGTCGACCAACGAACCGTCCGGCGTGATCCGCGCGTACGATGTCCACGATGGCCGGCTGGTGTGGAACTGGGACAGCAACAACCCGGACGCCACCGCCCCCCTGGCGCCGGGCAAGACCTACAGCCGCAACTCGGCGAACATGTGGTCGCTGGCCAGCGTCGACGAAGACCTGGGCATGGTCTACCTGCCCTTGGGCAACCAGACCCCTGACCAGTGGGGCGCCGACCGCACCCCAGGCGCAGAGAAGTTCAGCGCCGGTATCGTCGCCCTGGACCTGGCAACCGGCAAGGTGCGCTGGAACTACCAGTTCACCCACCACGACCTCTGGGACATGGACGTCGGCAGCCAGCCGACACTGGTCCACCTGAAGACCGACGATGGCATCAAGCCAGCACTGATCGCCCCGACCAAGCAGGGCAGCCTGTACGTGCTCGACCGTCGCGACGGCACGCCGATCGTGCCGATCCGCGAGATTCCAGCCCCGCAAGGCGCGGTCAAGGGCGACCGTACCGCGCCAACCCAGGCGCGCTCGGACCTCAACCTGCTGGGACCGGACCTGACCGAACAGGCCATGTGGGGCGCCACGCCGTTCGACCAGATGCTGTGCCGCATCCAGTTCCGCGAACTGCGCTACGAAGGCCAGTACACGCCGCCGTCCGAGCAGGGCAGCCTGATCTACCCAGGTAACGTCGGTGTCTTCAACTGGGGTAGCGTGTCGGTCGACCCGGTGCGCCAACTGCTGTTCACCTCGCCCAACTACATGGCCTTCGTCTCCAAGATGGTGCCGCGCGAGCAGGTCGCCGCGGGCAGCAAGCGCGAGAGCGAGACCAGCGGCGTGCAGCCCAACACCGGTGCGCCATACGCGGTAAGCATGTACCCGTTCATGTCGCCACTGGGCGTGCCATGCCAGGCACCGGCCTGGGGCTACGTGGCCGCGATCGACCTCTTCACCAACAAAGTGGTGTGGAAGCACAAGAACGGCACCACCCGCGACAGCACCCCAGTGCCGATCGGCCTGCCGGTCGGTGTGCCAAGCATGGGCGGCTCCATCGTCACCGCAGGTGGCGTAGGCTTCCTCAGCGGCACCCTGGACCAGTACCTGCGCGCCTATGACACCAACAACGGCAAGGAGCTGTGGAAGGCCCGCCTGCCGGCTGGCGGCCAGGCCACGCCGATGACCTACACCGGCAAGGACGGCAAGCAGTACGTGCTGGTCACCGCCGGTGGCCATGGCTCGCTCGGCACCAAGATGGGCGATTACATCATCGCTTACAAATTGGCTGAGTAAGTCATCAGCTGCAAGCTGCAAGTCAAAGCTGGACCGCGTACGTCCCTGCTCTTTCTTGCAGCTTGCAGCTTGCAGCGAAGCGTCTTGAAGCTTAAAGCGAAGCCTCTTGCAGCTTGAGGCGAAGCGCCTTGCCGCTGCAATGGGTTGAAACCCACAGCCGTCTGCCCCATCTAAGCACCATAGCCAATTGCGCAGGTGCCCCATGAACGACCAGCAGGATCTCCCGGAACATCCCGACGACCAGAGTGAAGTCGAACACCTCGAAGCCGACGCGATGGCCGGCCACAACCTTGCCCTGCCTGGCCAGCAACTGCCGGACAAGGTCTATGTGATCCCGATCCATAACCGCCCGTTCTTCCCGGCCCAAGTCTTGCCGGTGATCGTCAACGAGGAGCCTTGGGCCGAGACCCTGGACCTGGTGGCCAAGGACCCGCACCACTCGTTGGCACTGTTCTTCATGGACACCCCGCCGGAAGACCACCGTCACTTCGATACCTCGGCCCTGCCGCTGTACGGCACGCTGGTCAAGGTGCACCACGCCAGCCGCGAGAACGGCAAGCTGCAATTCGTCGCTCAGGGCCTGACCCGCGTGCGCATCCGCACCTGGCTCAAGCACCACCGCCCGCCCTACCTGGTCGAGGTCGAATACCCGCGCCAACCGCCTGATCCGACCGACGAGGTCAAGGCCTATGGCATGGCCCTGATCAACGCGATCAAGGAACTGCTGCCGCTCAACCCGCTGTACAGCGAAGAGCTCAAGAACTACCTGAACCGCTTCAGTCCCAACGACCCTTCACCCCTTACCGACTTCGCCGCCGCGTTGACCTCGGCCACCGGCAACCAGTTGCAGGAAGTGCTCGACTGCGTGCCCATGCTCAAGCGCATGGAAAAGGTCCTGCCAATGCTGCGCAAGGAAGTCGAGGTGGCGCGGCTGCAGAACGAGATCTCGGCCGAAGTGAACCGCCAGATCGGTGAACACCAGCGTGAGTTCTTCCTCAAGGAGCAGCTCAAGGTCATCCAGCAGGAGCTGGGACTGACCAAGGACGACCGCAGCGCCGACCTGGAACAGTTCAAGCAGCGCCTGAACGGCAAGACCCTGTCGCCTGCGGCGCAAAAGCGCATCGACGAGGAGATGGGCAAGCTGGCCATCCTGGAGACCGGCTCGCCCGAGTACGCCGTCACCCGCAACTACCTGGAATGGGCTACCGCCCTGCCTTGGGGCGTATATGGCGAGGACAAGCTGAACCTCAAGCACGCACGCAAGATCCTCGACCAGCACCATGCCGGGCTCGATGACATCAAGGAGCGCATCCTTGAGTTCCTCGCCGTGGGCGCCTGGAAGGGCGAGATCAGCGGCTCCATCGTCCTGCTGGTCGGCCCGCCGGGAGTGGGCAAGACCAGCATCGGCAAGTCCATCGCCGAATCCCTGGGGCGCCCGTTCTACCGCTTCAGCGTCGGCGGCATGCGCGACGAGGCCGAGATCAAGGGCCATCGCCGCACCTACATTGGCGCCCAGCCGGGCAAGCTGGTGCAGGCGCTCAAGGACGTCGAAGTGATGAATCCAGTGATCATGCTCGACGAGATCGACAAGATGGGCCAGAGCTACCAGGGCGATCCTGCCTCTGCGCTGCTGGAGACCCTGGACCCCGAGCAGAACGTCGACTTCCTCGACCATTACCTGGACCTGCGCCTGGACCTGTCCAAGGTGCTGTTCGTCTGCACTGCCAATACCCTGGATTCAATCCCAGGCCCCCTGCTCGACCGCATGGAGGTGATTCGCCTGTCTGGCTACATCACCGAAGAAAAGCTCGCCATCGCCAAACGTCACCTGTGGCCCAAGCAGCTGGCCAAGGCCGGCGTGGCCAAGTCGAGCCTGAGCATCAGCGACAGCGCCCTGCGCACGGTGATCGAAGGCTATGCCCGCGAGGCGGGTGTGCGCCAGCTCGAAAAACAGCTGGGCAAGCTGGTGCGCAAGGCGGTGGTCAAGCTGCTGGAAGACCCCCAGGCGAAGTTGAAGATCGGTACCAAGGACCTCGAAGCCGCGCTGGGCATACCGGTGTTCCGCAGTGAACAGGTCCTGGCCGGCAAGGGCGTGATCACCGGCCTCGCCTGGACCAGCATGGGCGGCGCCACCCTGCCGATCGAAGCCACCCGTATCCACACCCTCAACCGCGGCTTCAAGCTGACGGGTAAGCTGGGCGACGTGATGAAGGAGTCCGCCGAGATCGCCTACAGCTACGTCAGCGCCAATCTCAAGCAATACGGGGGCGACCCGGGTTTCTTCAACGAAGCGTTCATTCACCTGCACGTGCCGGAAGGCGCCACGCCCAAGGACGGCCCGAGCGCCGGCGTGACCATGGCCAGCGCCCTGCTGTCGCTGGCCCGTGACCAGGTGCCCAAGAAAGGTGTGGCCATGACCGGCGAGCTGACGTTGACCGGGCAGGTCCTGCCCATTGGCGGAGTACGTGAGAAAGTCATCGCCGCGCGTCGGCAGAAGATCTTCGAACTGATCCTGCCGGAGGCCAACCGAGGCGATTTCGAGGAGCTGCCGGAGTACCTGAAGGAGGGCCTGACCGTGCACTTCGCCAAGCGCTTCAACGACGTGGCGAAAGTGCTGTTCTAGAACCAGGCACACGGCACAAGTCCACTTCGCCCAGAAGTGCGCCTGTGCCGCAATGGAGCCCTTGGGGCCGCTTCGGTTATGCTCAGGTGTCGCCAGCTCCCGGAGTCATCATGACCGCTGCCCGTCTGCTCGTTCCCCTGGGCCTTGTCCTGCTCGCCGCCTGCGCCCAGCATCCACGGCACAATGTCGACCTGGAAGGCCAGGATGACTGCCCTGTGCAGCTGCAAGTCGGGCAGACCCTGACACTGAGCTTGCCAAGCAACCCAACCACCGGCTATCGCTGGCTGGTGCAGAGTCCGGCGGCGGATGTTCTTCATGTCCTAGGCCCAGAGGTGTATAGCCAGCCAGAGGCAGCCGGTCTGGTGGGAAGTGCCGGCGTCTCAACCTGGCGCTTTCAGGCAAAAACTCAGGGAGAAGGCCAGTTGACCCTGGTCTATCAGCAGCCATGGGCACCGCAAGTGCGCCCCGTGCAAACGTTCGATTGCACGATCATTGCGCGATGAAGCCTCAGGCGCGCTCGTAGCTGCTTCGCACCGCCAGCATGTAGTCGCACAGGTTTGCGAGGGCAACTACCACCTCCTCTGAATGGCCAAATGACTGCAGCGCCTGCGATTGCGCTTGCCACGCCTGCTCGACCTTAAGAATCTGTGCCAGCCATTGCTCCTTGATCGGCTCAAGTTCAGCGAGTGCCTTGTTCGAAGACAATTCGTGCTGCGCAGCCTGCATGTGGCTTTTGGCGTACCTCGCCTCAGTCCTTGCATCGCTGATTTTCTCTTCCAGGCTCGCGCGCGCTTTCAGCAGGTCATTGAATTTGCGCCCGCAAGCCAAAACGTCGGCATGGCTTTCCAGTTTGCGCAGGGCCGCCTTAAGCACATCCGCATTGATCTTGGGGTCGGTCACCGTCTTGAGCATGAGGTCGAGCTCTTTTTCGCTCGGAATCAAGCCCTTGAAGATCTTGCTGACACTGGGTGTTTCGAATGCCGTGATGATCTGATCGAGATCCGCCTTCTGTTGCACCAGGCCATCGAGTCGCAGATTGATCGCTTGACTCTCGGCCGCCAGGGCGGCCACCCTCGGTTCCAGCGTCCGGCCCAGGCTAGCAAAGTCAGGCAGGCCGAAGCGCTCTACTCGCAGCACCTGCTGGGCCAGGGTTTCGAGCATCTGCGCCTGTTGGGCCACAACCGATGCAATCTTGTCCTTGCGCACCTGCTCATTGGAAAAGCGCGTGAAATCCCGTCCTTGCAACAACGCGATACACTCGACGATACCTTGATGCAAGGATCGCTCCGCGCTCCAGGCAAGATCCTTCCAATCCCCCAGCGACTGCTGAACCGCAGGCAGGGTATGCAGCTCATGCTCATCAATCAAATCAGACATCTGCGTCTGAAGAGCCTTCATCAATTTGAAATCCGGAATGACCTCTTGCATGCCCATCACATCCTTGTTAGACATCGGTACTTTCCTCCAGCAACTCATTGAATAAATTTGACAACTGATGGGAAATATTCCCTATTCTTTCCCAAGGTTTTATTACCTCCGAGAAGTCCTGCACAAACGACTCTATGTCGCGACTGGAGGACAACTCCTTGGACTCGTTGATAGACAATTTTGCGTAACTGTTCAAGAACAGCCAGACATCGGCCAGTCTTTTTGTCGCGACCGAAAGATCCTTACATCTAAATTCGAGGTCACGGATCGTCGTGTGGATACTCTCGAAATTTTTCTTGGCAGGGGCAATTTTCCGCAGAGCCTCCGCTGACTGTCGGCGCTGTTCGATAAGTATATTCTTTTCTGCCCGAGTCTCTTCTGCCTTGCTGCCAAACACCCCACCCGTGACGATCAAGCCTATCGGTCCAAGCAGCAATCCCGTGAAGGCGTAACCTACCTGGGTATCGTAAGCACTTTTGAGCAGCGCTATGCGGTTATCCAGTTCCTCCAGCGCCGCATGCATCTCGGCAACGCTGTTGTCATCCAACTTTTCGTCTATATGATTCAACAGCTTCTTCATCCGCGGCCTCAGCTCGCGGCTGATTTCCATGGCAAACCAGTCCGCCCGCTTGTCGACATCGGCAATTCTGCCGCTGGTGTCCTCGATTTCCCTGATCAGCCCGGTTAGGCCCTTCTCAATGAGGCCGCGTAGCTGATCACGCTCGGCCTGCGCGAGTATATAGGAGGTAAACTCGTTGCCCTGACTCGATTTTTGCTCCGCTATCGCCTGATAGACTTCACTGTTTTCAAGTTTTTCCAGGAGTGCACCGCCCCGCTGCACCATAGAATGGGCAAACAGCTCCAGCTCCGGCCCTAGCTCCTTTACCTGGCGTTCCAGCTTGTCCCACTCATGCACATGCCGGTGTAACGCGCTGTACAATTCATATATTTTCTCAGCTTCAATTTTCAGACTGTCGAAGTCGGCAGTTTCCTTGATTTCCTCCAAGTCGCGCGGCAGCGCATGCACGGTACTTGCATAGCGCCTGATGGTTTTTAAATTTTCCACGGTGAGCAGACTGCCCACGTGTTGCTTATCGGCGCGACTGCTGATGAAATCAAAATACTGCGCGGGAAGTGTTTTTACCTTGACCTTAATATCAACTTCATCCACGGGCACACCGGGACTTTCTGGCCGTCTCTCGACCTGTATTATTTCCATGACAACTTCCTCTTATCAAGCGAGCTAGCGAACTGCTGCTCAAAGCTTACGTCTTCCTTTACAGCCAATAAGTCAGCTCCGTTGCCGATGCCCGGTACGAATGATCGCGCTCGCCTGACCGTTCGCTCTGTCCCTGAAGCATTGCCATGGTCAGAACCTGTTCCGTTAGTTAAACTGCGCCGCCGTTTCATCCGTATCGAGCACACCGTGAGCCAAGACCCCGACCGCCTATTCGCCCAGCCCCTGGAGCAGGTGCCTGATTTCGTCTTCAACGAGGACGTGGTGCAGGTGTTCCCGGACATGATCAAGCGCTCGGTACCGGGCTATCCGACCATCGTCGAGAACCTCGGCGTGCTGGCGGCGCAATTTGCCCAGCCGGGGACGGCCCTGTACGACCTGGGCAGCTCACTGGGTGCAGTGAGCCAGGCGTTGCGCCGACACGTGCGCAGCGACGGTTGCCATGTGATCGCGGTGGACAACTCCGCGGCCATGGTCGAGCGCTGTCGGCAGTACCTCACCGCCCAGGACTCGATGTTCCAGGAGCTGCTACCGGTGCAGGTGATCGAGGCCGACATCCTCGCGCTCCCGTTCGAGCCGGCCTCGGTGGTGGCGATGAACTTCACCTTGCAGTTCATCGCCCCCGAGCAGCGTCTGGCGCTGCTCAGCCGTATCCGCCAGGCGCTGCTGCCGGGCGGTGCGCTGATTCTCTCGGAGAAACTGTGCTTCGAGGATGACCAGGAGCAGGCGTTGCTCACCGAACTGCACCTGGGCTTCAAGCGCGCCAATGGCTACAGCGAACTGGAGATCGCCCAGAAGCGCAGCGCCATCGAGAATGTGATGAAACCCGATAGCCTGCAGACCCACCGCGAGCGCCTGCACGCCGCCGGATTCTCCAAGGTCGTGCCTTGGTTCCAATGCCTTAACTTTGCCTCGTTGATAGCCCTGCCATGATCGATCTGTCTCCTCTGGTCCGCCGCCTGGCGGGCACGCCTCTGGCTTCCTGGTCGCAAGGCCTGCAAGCGCAACTCGACGCCAAGCTGGCAAAAGGCCACGGTGACCTCGAGCGCTGGCAGAGTGCCTTGGACGCCCTGCCCGCGCTGCAGCCTAGCAAAGTCGACCTGGTCGACGGCCTGCACCTGGACTGCGACTGCGATGACGCGACCCGCGCGCAGATGCGCCAGGCGCTGATGGGCCTGTCGCCCTGGCGCAAGGGGCCGTTCGACCTGTTTGGGGTACATGTGGACACCGAGTGGCGCTCGGACTGGAAATGGTCGCGGGTCAGCCCGCACCTGGATCTTGCCGGCAAGCGCGTGCTGGATGTCGGCTGCGGCAATGGCTACTACCAGTGGCGCATGCTCGGGGCCGGGGCCGAAATGGTCATCGGTGTCGATCCGAACTGGCTGTTCTTCTGCCAGTTCCAGGCGGTGCAGCGCTACTTGCCTGACCTTGCGGCCTGGCACCTGCCCTTTGCCCTCGAGGACTTGCCGGCCAATCTCGAAGGCTTCGACACCGTATTCTCCATGGGCGTGTTCTACCACCGCCGCTCGCCCATCGAGCACCTGCTCGCGCTCAAGGACTGCCTGGTCAAGGGTGGCGAACTGGTATTGGAGACCCTGGTCATCGAAGGCGACGAACAGCAGGTGCTGGTACCGGAGGACCGCTATGCGCAGATGCGCAACGTCTGGTTCCTGCCCTCGGTGCCAGCGCTGGAGCGGTGGCTGCGCCGTGCTGGGTTCCGTGATGTGCGTTGCGTGGATGTCAGCGTCACCAGCGTCGAGGAGCAGCGCGGCACCGACTGGATGCGCTACCAGTCGCTCAGCGACTTCCTCGACCCGAACGACCACAGCCGCACCCTCGAAGGTCTGCCCGCGCCTCGCCGGGCGACCTTGGTGGCGCGTAAATAACCTGAACCGCCGGTAATGCGGGGCGCCAAGCGCCCCGAAAGCCTCAGCGCGAGGTGGCTGCCTCGATCAGCGCCTTCATCTCTGCCACCGCCGCCTTGAAGCCGACGAACAGTGCATGGGCAACCAGGGCGTGGCCGATGTTCAGTTCGTTGATACCCTTGATCGCCGCTACTGCCTGGACGTTGTGATAGTGCAGGCCATGGCCGGCGTTGACGATCAGGCCCTGGCCCACCCCGAACGCGACACCGTCGACGATGCGCTTGAGCTCTTCGGCCACCTCGGTCGGCGTCTGCGCATCGGCATAACGGCCGGTGTGCAGCTCGATGGCGGGCGCGCCGACCCGCCGCGAGGCCTCGATCTGGCGCTCGTCGGCGTCGATGAACAACGAGACCTCTGCCCCAGTACGCGACAGGCGCTCTACCGCCGCCTTGATCCGCGCCTCCTGGCCGGCCACGTCCAGGCCGCCTTCGGTGGTCAGTTCCTGGCGGGTTTCAGGAACCAGGCAGATGTGCGCAGGGCGGATCTGCTCGGCGAAGGCCATCATCTGCTCGGTAACGCCCATCTCGAAGTTCATGCGTGTCTGCAGCACGTCCTTGAGCAGCAGCACGTCGCGCTCCTGGATATGCCGGCGGTCTTCGCGCAGGTGCACGGTAATGCCGTCGGCCCCCGCCTCCTCGGCGTCCAGGGCGGCCTTGACCGGATCGGGATAGCGGGTGCCCCGGGCCTGGCGCAGGGTCGCCACGTGATCGATGTTGACGCCAAGAAGCATGCGGTTGCTGTGAGTCACGAATGGGCTCTCCTGAAGATTTAGCCCGACAGCATACGACGTGCTCAGCGCTTGCGAAACAGTTCCCGGCTGACCAGTGGCTTTGTCCCCAGGTGCACGGCCAGCGCTTGGCGCATCAGCCGCTTGGCAGCCGTCAAGGCGCCTGGCGCTTCCCAATGCGCCTCGGCCAGGGCGAGCAGCTCGGCGCCGTTGAACAGCCCAGGCTGGAACAGGTACACCCGCTCCAGCCCCGCATCCACCTGCAGGCGGTACAGGCCATCCGCGACCAGGGGCTCGTCGTTGACGTCGCGGTCCAGTGCAAAGGCGTAGCCCAACTCGTCCAGCAGCCGCCATTCGAACGCACGCAGCAATGGCTCCAGTGGCCGGCCGGCGGCCAGGGCCTGCAAAGTCAGGGCATAGTGCTCGAACAGCGCTGGCTGCGGATCTTCAGCCGGCAACAGGCGCATCAGCAGCTCATTGAGGTACAAGCCGCTGAACAGCGCGTCGCCATGCAGCCAGGCCGCCAGGCCAAGGCCGTCCAGACGGCCAACGTTCTTCAATTCGCCACGCCCGCGCAGCTCGATTTCCAGGGGCACGAACGGTCGCACCAGGCTGCCGCCCTTGCCACGGGCACGGCGCAGCACGGCGCGCACACGACCTTGCGGGGTGAGAAAGTCCACCAGGGCGCTGGTTTCACGGTAGGCGCGGCTGTGCAGCACGTACGCAGGCTGGCCGACGGGTTGTTCCATGGGGATCGCCTGGAGGCAAAGCGGCCCGCGCGAAGGGCGGGCCGCAGAAGGGTTACAGGTCGCCGTAGCCCAATGAACGCAGGGCGCGCTCGTCGTCGGACCAGCCGCCTTTGACCTTGACCCAGAGGTTGAGCATCACCTTGGCGTCGAACAGCAGTTCCATGTCCTTGCGCGCCTCGGAGCCGATGCGCTTGATACGCTCGCCCTTGTCGCCAATGATGATCTTCTTCTGGCCGTCGCGCTCGACCAGGATCAGCGCATGGATATGCAGCACCGCGCCCTGCTGCTTGAATTCCTCGATCTCCACGGTGATCTGGTACGGAAGCTCCGCGCCGAGCTGGCGCATGATCTTCTCGCGGACCAGTTCGGCGGCCAGGAAACGGCTGCTGCGGTCAGTGATCTGGTCTTCCGGGAAGAAGTGCTCGTTCTCGGGCAGGTGCTTGGCGATCAGGCCTTCGAGCGCTTCGAGGTTGTGCCCCTGCTGTGCGGAGATCGGCACGATCTCGGCGTTCGGCAGTTGCTCCTGGAGCCACTTGAGGTGTGGGATCAGTTCGGCCTTTTCCTCGATCCGATCGGTCTTGTTGATCGCCAGGATGACCGGCCCCTGGACATATTGGACTCGCTCCAGGACCAGTTGGTCTTCATCGGTCCAACGGGTACGGTCGACCACGAAGATGACCACGTCGACGTCCTTCAGGGCAGCCGAGGCGGTGCGGTTCATGTAGCGGTTGAGGGCCTTCTCGTTACCCTTGTGCATGCCCGGTGTGTCAACGTAGATCGCTTGGATCTCGCCTTCGGTCTTGATGCCGAGCATGTTGTGGCGGGTGGTCTGTGGCTTGCGCGAGGTGATCGCCAGCTTCTGGCCGAGGATATGGTTGAGCAGCGTCGACTTGCCCACGTTCGGACGGCCAACGATGGCCACATAGCCGCAGCGGGTCGGATTGCTATCAGTCATTGCCATTCTCCACGCCCAGGGCGATCAATGCAGCAGCAGCGGCGACTTGCTCGGCGATACGCCGGCTCACGCCCTGGCCACGGCTTTTCTTGTTCAGCAGGGTCACTTCGCACTCGACGAAGAAGGTCCGGCAATGGGGTTCACCCTGGATATCCACCACTTCGTAACGCGGCAGCTCGCAGGCACGCGACTGCAGAAACTCCTGCAGGCGGGTCTTCGGGTCCTTGTTGGTGTCGACCAGGGTCAGGCTCTCGAACTCACCGGCCAGCCAGGCGAGGATACGCTCGCGGGCGGTCTGCATGTCGGCGTCCAGGTAGATCGCGCCGATCAGCGCCTCGAGGGCGTCGGCGAGGATCGACTCACGACGAAAGCCCCCGCTCTTGAGTTCGCCCGAGCCCAGGCGCAGGTACTCGCCCAGATCGAAACCGCGGGCTAGCACGGCCAGGGTCTCGCCCTTGACCAGGCGGGCGCGCAAGCGCGACAACTGGCCCTCGCGGGCCTGCGGGAAACGCTCGAAGAGTGCCTCGCCGACCACGAAGTTGAGGATGGCATCACCGAGAAATTCCAACCGTTCGTTGTTACGGCCGGCAAAGCTGCGGTGGGTCAGGGCCAGCAGCATCATGTCCTGGTTCTGGAAGGTATAGCCGAGCTTGCGCTCCAGGCGATTCAGGGAAACGCTCACAGTACCCTCACCCGCTTGTCACGCTTGGTCAGTCGGCGTGGCGCCCCGCAGGGGGCGGCCATCGAAATCAACGCTCTATTCAAAACAAAATCCTGAAAGACTGTTTGGCTGTGCTCCATCACCAGCAAAGCGCGGCGCGATCGCCCGCTCCCTGAATACACAGCCTATGTCAGAAATGCATTCGGCGCTGTCTACGAGACAGCGCCGTTGGGGTATTACTGAATCAGGCCAACCCGCGACAGGTTCGGGAAGTGGCTGAGCTTGGGCTCGGGCCAGCTCATCCAGACGGCGAAGGCCTTGCCGACGATGTTGCGGTCCGGAACCATGCCATGCAGTGCCTTGGCAATGTTCGGATCGTCCCAGTAGCGGCTGTCGTTGGAGTTGTCGCGGTTGTCACCCATCATGAAGTAATGGCCGGCCGGTACGGTCCATTGCTGGTCCGGTGGCATGCGGTAACGGCTCATTTCCTTGCGGATCAGGTGCTCGGCGGCGCCGAGTTTTTCCTTGTACAGTTCGGCGCTGCCCAAGGTACCCGGCTCGGTACCGACCAGCTGCTCGGCAACCGGCTGGCCATTGACGAACAGACGCTTGTCGTTGGTATAGCGGATCAGGTCGCCCGGCAATCCAACTACACGCTTGATGTAGTTGACGTTCGGGTCGCTCGGATAGCGGAACACCATGACGTCCCCGCGCTGCGGGTCGCCCACTTCGATGATCTTCTTGTCGATCACCGGCAGGCGGATGCCATAGGAGAACTTGTTTACCAGGATGAAATCGCCCACTTCCAGGGTCGGCTTCATCGACCCTGACGGGATCTGGAACGGCTCCACCAGGAACGAGCGCAGCACCAGCACGATGAACAGCACCGGAAAGAACGACTTGCCGTACTCAACCAGCAGCGGTTCCTTGTTCAAGCGATCGACCACTGCCACCTCGGGCTGGCTGACGCTGCCCTGGTAGTTGGCGACCGCTGCCCGCCGGCGCGGGGCCAGGAACAACAGGTCGACCAGGGCCAACAGACCGCAGACAGCAACGGCGATGACTAGCAACAGCGGGAAATTTAGCGACATAGGACCTAACTATCCAACCTGAGCACGGCGAGGAAGGCTTCCTGCGGGATCTCCACATTGCCCACCTGTTTCATGCGTTTCTTACCGGCCTTCTGCTTCTCCAGCAGCTTGCGCTTACGGCTCACGTCGCCACCGTAGCATTTGGCCAGCACGTTCTTTCTGAGCGCCTTGACAGTGGTGCGCGCGACGATCTGCCCGCCAATGGCGGCCTGGATGGCCACATCGAACATCTGCCGAGGGATAAGCTCCTTCATCTTCTCGGTCAACGCGCGGCCTTTGTAGTGCGCATTGTCACGGTGCACGATCAATGCCAGGGCATCGACCTTGTCGCCATTGATCAGCACATCGAGCTTGACCAGGTTGGCCGACTGATAGCGATCGAAATGATAGTCCAACGAGGCATAACCGCGGCTGGTTGACTTCAGACGGTCGAAGAAGTCGAGCACCACTTCGTTCATCGGCAGGTCGTAACGTACCTGCACCTGCGAGCCGAGGAACTGCATGTCGCGCTGTACGCCACGCTTTTCGATGCACAGGGTGATGACGTTGCCCAGGTGTTCCTGCGGCACCAGGATGTTGGCCGACACGATCGGCTCGCGGAAGTCCTCGACCGCCGAGACGTCCGGCAGCTTCGAGGGGTTGTCCACGTAGATGGTTTCGCCGGTCTTGAGCTTGACCTCGAAGATCACGCTTGGCGCGGTGGTGATCAGGTCCAGGTCGTATTCGCGCTCCAGGCGCTCCTGGATGATCTCCATGTGCAGCATGCCGAGGAAGCCGCAACGGAAGCCGAAGCCCAGGGCATCGGAACTCTCTGGCAAGTACTGCAGCGACGAGTCGTTGAGGGTCAGCTTCTGCAGGGCGTCGCGGAAATCTTCGAAATCATCGGAGCTGACCGGGAACAGGCCCGCGTAGACCTGCGGCTGGATCTTCTTGAAGCCAGACAGCATCTCGACTTCGGGGGTCGTGCTGAGGGTCAGGGTGTCACCGACCGGCGCACCATGGATGTCCTTGATGCTGGCGATAATAAAGCCCACTTCGCCCGCCTTGAGGTCGACGGTCTGGGTGTGCTTGGGGGTGAACACGCCGACGCTGTCGACCAGGTGCACCTTGCCGGTGGACTTGACGAGGATCTTGTCGCCCTTCTTGACGCGGCCGTGGCGCACACGCACCAACGAGACCACGCCCAGGTAGTTGTCGAACCAGGAGTCGATGATCAGTGCCTGCAAGGGCGCCTCGATCTCGCCTTCAGGCGCGGGGATGGTCTGCACCAGGCGCTCGAGCACCTCATCGACGCCCATGCCGCTCTTGGCGCTGCAGGCCACGGCGTCGGTGGCATCGATGCCGATGATCTTCTCGATCTCGTCCTTGACGCGGTCCGGGTCGGCCTGGGGCAGGTCCATCTTGTTCAGCACGGGCATGACTTCCAGGCCCTGCTCGATGGCGGTGTAGCAGTTGGCCACGGACTGGGCCTCGACACCCTGGCCGGCATCGACCACCAGCAGCGCGCCTTCACACGCCGCCAGGGAACGGCTGACTTCATAGGTGAAGTCGACGTGGCCGGGGGTATCGATGAAGTTCAGCTGGTAGGTCTTGCCGTCCTGGGCCTTGTAATGCAGCGTAACGCTGTGGGCCTTGATGGTGATCCCGCGTTCGCGTTCCAGGTCCATGGAGTCGAGGACCTGGGCTTCCATTTCGCGCGCCGACAGGCCACCGCACATCTGGATGAAACGGTCGGCCAGGGTCGACTTGCCATGGTCGATGTGGGCGATGATGGAGAAATTGCGGATATGACTCAAATCACTCACGGGTCAACACTCGAAAAGGCTGCGAGCCGGACGCCCGCCGAAAAATAGCCGGGAATTGTACCTCAACCTGAGGGGTTATGGGAGATTCCTGATGGGCTGTGTGGCCTCCCACAGCCTAATGGGCTAAGGGGCGATGGGATTGCATGATGGCCGCTGGCTGCATGGCACGATCAGGGGACAACCCGCAGCAATCAAAAAAAGGGCAGCCGAGGCCTAATGCCTGTCAGTTAACGATTCATCACCTTCCTTGGGGCCGCAAGGCGGCCCCAATTGGCTTAACTGACTGGCATTTAGCCGAGGCCGCCCTTTTCCTACCTCAATTGCAGTTTATTCAGCCAACTTGAAGGTGATGAAGCTCGCACGCCCCTGCCGCAGCACGCGCATGGACACCGAACGGTTCTTCGGCAGGTCCTTGGCGATCTCGGTGAACTGCTTGGCGGAGGCGATCGCCTGGTTGTTCAGGTGGCTGATGACGTCACCTGGACGCAGGCCGATCAACGCGGCAGGACCGTCCTGAACCTCCTTGATGATCACACCGCCCTTGAGCTCCAGGCTTTTCTTCTGTTCGGCGGTGAGGTCCGAGACGGACACGCCCAGGCGGTTGCTGCTGCGCTCGGCGCCACCGTCGGCACCGGCGCCGATCTCCTGTTCTTCCTCCGGCAGCGCACCGATGGTGATGTCCAGGTTCTGACGCTTGCCGTTGCGGATGATCTCAAGCTTGGCCTTGCTACCGTCCTTGAGGCTGCCGACCAGATGCGGCAGGTCGGCGGACATGACGATCGGTTGGCCATTCATGCTCAGGATCACGTCACCCACCTGCAGGCCCCCCTTGGCCGCTGGGCCCTCTTCGAGCACCTGGGCCACCAGGGCGCCAGCCGGCCTGTCCAGACCAAAGGATTCGGCCAGGTCCTTGTTGACCTCCTGGATCACCACGCCGAGCCAGCCGCGGCTGACCTTGCCGTCTTTCTTCAGCTGATTGGAGACGTCCAGGGCCACATCGATCGGGATGGCGAAGGACAGGCCCATGAAACCGCCGGAGCGGGTGAATATCTGCGAGTTGATGCCCACCACCTCGCCATCCATGTTGAACAGCGGGCCGCCGGAGTTACCCGGGTTGATCGCCACGTCCGTCTGAATGAATGGCACGTAAGTGTCATTGGGCAGGGTACGTCCCTTGGCACTGACGATACCCTTGGTCACCGAGTGGTCAAAGCCGAACGGCGAGCCGATCGCCAGCACCCATTCGCCGACCTTGAGCTTCTCGGAGTCTCCCAGCTTGACGGTCGGCAGGTTCTTGCCTTCGACCTTGAGCAGGGCAACGTCGGTGCGCGGGTCGGTGCCGACCAGCTTGGCCTGCAGCTCGCTGCGGTCGGACAGGCGGACGATGATCTCGTCGGCGTCGGCCACCACGTGGTTGTTGGTCAGCACGTAGCCGTCATCGGAAATGATGAAGCCCGAACCGAGCGACTGCGCCTCACGCTGGCGGTCGCCTCGTGGCGAACGCGGCTGCTGTGGGAGGTTGCGCTCGAAGAACTCGCGGAACATCGGCGGTAGCCCCTCCAGGTCAGGCATTTGCCCGGCGGCGATGCGGCGATCCGGAAGCTTCTGCTTGGTACTGATGTTCACCACGGCAGGCGAGGCCTGCTCGACCAGGGTAGTGAAGTCCGGAAGGGCTTCCTGTGCCTGGGCGGTGACTACCTGACCGAGCATGAGCACGGCGGCGAACAACGATAAGTAGGATTTCAAGCGTGGTATTGACATACGGCTCCCGTCACAACGAGCGTAGTTAACAATAAGGCCCCGCAAAACGCAGGAAAGGCCAGGCCCTGAGAGGCCTGACCTATAGAAAATTTCCAGGAGTTTTGCAAATGACAATGCTTTAATTTCATTTCAGCCGGGCACTCTCCGCACCGGATCCACGCAAAATTCGCGATCAGTGACGCGCTTGTACATCCTGTGCGCGCATCGACAACGCTACTCGCTCAGCGGTGCCCAGAGGTATCTCACCGACCACGGTCACCATGACCTTGCCCTTGGGGGTATTGAGATGACGCGACACGGCAACGGTCGGGCCCAATTGGGCGCGGGTGTCGGTGCCGGCATCGTCCTTGACCGGTTCCAGGAATACCGAGAAGCGGGCCAGTCCATCGTCGTACATCAGGCTGCTGATTGCACTATTGCGCGCCGGATCTCGGCGTACCGAGCTGTTGATCAGCTCGAAGCCCGGTGGCAACCAATCGGAACGCCAGCCAGCAACAGACGCATCAGACCGCACAGGGACCGACTCGACGGACTTGCAGGCAGCGCTGGCCTTGAGGTCGGCGTCGCTCGGCAGGTCGTCGGTGTCCAGGCGCGTCATCTGGAAACGCTCGAGCAGCTGGCCTTTGTCGTTGAGCATCAACGAGCGCAAGGGCAAGCCGGTGCGCCGATCCAGGTGCAACTCGAAAGCATAGCGGTGCTGGTCTCGCGGCGTGAGCGTCACGATCACGGCATCGCGATCAGCGACCCGTGACTTGCCCGCCACGCTCAAGTCGTACCAGCTCATCAGCTTCAGGGGGTCAAGCACACGCGGTGCAGAATCAGGAGGCGTTCCCACCCCGCTTATCAGGGAACCACTGACGCACTGCACCTTACCGTCCACGCGCACAACTTCCTGGGCGGCACCATCGAGCTGCAAAAGCCGCTCGCTGATCTCGCCGTCCCGGACGCGATGCCATATATCGTGGGTGGAAAAGCTGCCGTTGCGCTCGTAAACGAAGGAACCCTGGTAACTCTGCTTCTGCTCGGCTCGGGCCAGCTTACTCAGCCATTCGGACGCCTGGGGCGACGAATTGGCTGCCAGGGCCGGCACCGCCATCCAACTGCCAAACAGCAGCGGTATGAGAGGTAGCGCGCGCATGATCCTCCTTACTTAGCGATTTTCCAGGCTCGCCGCACGGGCATACGGCAGAGCGCTTTCAGTGCCCTTGAGCGCGGATTCCTGGGCATGCTGGCGCAGATAGCCTGGCAGACGCTGATCCCAGCCAGCCTGGTTCTGCAGCACACCGTTGGCCATCGGACCGGTCGGCTGCTCGCTGCTTTCGCTGTAGCCCGCCAGCACCGCAGGACCCTGCACTTGCGGCACGCTCAGGTTCTGCTGGGCAGGCTGTTGAGCGGCCACTTCCACGCCGGTGATCTCGTCCTGATTGTACAGGCGTACACCAGCCAGTACGGCAACGGTCACCGACGCGGCCACGGCCAGACGACCCAGGCTGCGCCATGGACCCTTCTTGACCTTGGCCGGCACGGCCTCGTCAGCCAGTGCCGCAGACACCGCCGAGGCGATATCCAGCTTGGGCAGCAGCAATTCCTTGTGCATGGCTGCGCGAGCGACCTGGTAACGGGACCAGGTGGCACGGGCTTCGGTATCGTCGATGGCATTCAATACCCGACGCAATTCCAGTTCGTCCGCTTCGTTATCCATCACCGCGGACAGCGATTCCTGCAAAGCTTCACGACTCATGGCGGTTCCTCTCTTGGCTGTCGCCGCTGTCTCAGGTTTCCTGCAGCAGGGGCTGCAGGGCTTTGTCTATGGCCTCCCGAGCGCGGAAGATCCGAGAGCGCACGGTACCCACTGGACACTGCATGACGCTCGCAATGTCCTCGTAACTCAGACCATCGAATTCGCGCAAAGTTAAGGCCGTGCGCAGATCCTCCGGCAGTTGCTGAATGGTCCGATGGACAGTGCCTTCGATTTCATCCCGCAACAACGAGCGCTCTGGGGACTCGAGATCCTTGAGGCCATGATCGCCGTCGTAAAATTCCGCATCCTCGGAACTTACATCGCTGTCTGGGGGCCGCCGACCGCGGGACACCAGATAGTTTTTTGCCGTGTTGATGGCAATGCGGTAAAGCCAGGTATAGAACGCACTGTCACCGCGAAAATTTCCCAGCGCCCGGTACGCCTTGATAAAGGCTTCCTGCGCCACATCCTGGGCTTCATGGGTGTCGTGTACGAACCGCACGATCAACCCGAGAATCTTGTGCTGATACTTCAGCACCAACAGATCGAACGCTCGCCTGTCGCCGCGCTGCACGCGCTCGACAAGCTGCTGATCCTCTTCCTGGGTTAGCATGAACACTCCTCAGTGAAGCTGAAGGAGCGTTGCAAAGGCCATCGTTCAGGCTTGCAACCATAGACTCGGGCTTTCAGCAAAAGTTCTCCCCTCCAAGCAAGTTTCCTGCGGCCCTTGGTCGGCTCGCACGAAAAACGCAGCACGGTCGAGGCCGGCTGCGTCGATAATCAGGTCTCGGTCACGCAGGTGACAGCCCGGGCAGGACTGGCGCCATACGTCGCCGCGGCAATTGTGACGTGCGGGCAGCCTTCTATGGATTCTCCCCTGTCAGGGAAAGTTCCCAAAGATTGCCGATGCACCGCAAGCGCTATTGGAAATCAGGCACCCGGGGCTGCTATAAAGGCAACCGGTCAAGATTCACGATAGTTTCACTATGCCATCTGCGCTCGACTATTGTGCCGCGCACCCTCTCAAGATTACTAGTGTCCCGACATGAGCCAACAATTCCAACATGATGTCCTGGTGATCGGCAGCGGAGCCGCCGGCCTCAGCCTGGCACTCAATCTCCCCGCCCATCTGCGTATTGCCGTGCTGAGCAAGGGCGACCTGGCCAACGGTTCGACGTTCTGGGCCCAGGGCGGGGTCGCCGCCGTGCTCGACGATGCCGATACCGTGCAGTCGCATGTCGAGGACACGCTCAATGCCGGTGGTGGCCTGTGCCACGAGGACGCGGTGCGCTTTACCGTGGAGCACAGCCGCGAGGCCATCCAGTGGCTGATCGACCAGGGCGTGCCCTTTACCCGCGATGAGCAGCACAAGGTCGACGACCGCAGCTTCGAGTTCCACCTGACCCGCGAGGGCGGCCACAGCCATCGGCGCATCATCCATGCCGCCGATGCCACGGGCGCGGCGATCTTCACCACTTTGCTGGATCAGGCGCGCCAACGCCGGAACATCGAGCTGCTGGAGCAACGGGTGGCGGTTGACCTGATTACCGAGCGGCGCTTGGGCCAGGACGGCGACCGCTGCCTCGGCGCCTATGTACTCAACCGTACCACGGGCGAGGTCGACACCTATGGCGCGCGTTTTTGCGTGCTGGCCACCGGCGGCGCGGCCAAGGTCTATCTCTATACCAGCAATCCCGACGGCGCTTGCGGCGACGGCATTGCCATGGCCTGGCGCGCTGGCTGCCGGGTGGCCAATCTGGAATTCAACCAGTTCCACCCCACTTGCCTGTATCACCCACAAGCCAAGAGCTTCCTGATCACCGAGGCACTGCGCGGCGAAGGCGCCCTGCTGCGCCTGCCCAACGGCGAACGTTTCATGCCGCGTTTCGACCCGCGCGAGGAGCTGGCGCCGCGTGACATCGTCGCCCGCGCCATCGACCACGAGATGAAACGCCTGGGCGTGGACTGCGTGTACCTGGATATCAGCCACAAGCCGGCCGACTTCATCAAGCATCACTTTCCCACGGTCTACGAGCGCTGTCTGGCCTTCGGCATCGACATCACCCGCGAGCCGATCCCGGTGGTGCCTGCCGCCCACTACACCTGTGGCGGGGTGATGGTCGACGACTGCGGCCACACCGACGTGCCCGGCCTCTACGCCATCGGCGAGACCAGCTTCACCGGCCTGCACGGCGCCAACCGCATGGCCAGCAACTCGCTACTGGAGTGCTTTGTCTATGGCCGTGCCGCCGCCGCCGACATCGAGGCGCAGCTTGACCAGGTGGACATGCCTCATGCCCTGCCCTGCTGGGATGCCAGCCAGGTCACCGACTCGGACGAAGACGTGATCATCGCGCACAACTGGGACGAGCTGCGCCGTTTCATGTGGGACTACGTGGGCATCGTGCGCACCAACAAGCGCCTGCAGCGTGCCGAGCACCGCGTCCGCCTGCTGCTGGACGAGATCGATGAGTTCTACAGCAACTACAAGGTCAGCCGCGACCTGATCGAGCTGCGCAACCTGGCCCAGGTGGCCGAGCTGATGATCCGCTCGGCCATGCAACGCAAGGAAAGCCGCGGCCTGCATTACACGCTGGACTACCCCGGCATGCTGCCCGAGGCCCGTGACACTATTGTGCAGCCGCCCACCTACGCCGACTGAACTTCAGTCGCAGGCGCAAGCGCCGGTGCTGTTCCGGCGCCAGTGCGTCGCTGGGAATGCACTGGGTCTGGCCCAGGCGCCGACCCTGGCGCACGCAGCGCAGGACCACCATGGCGGGCAGTGCCACGCTGTCGCGGCACAGCCGCGCCGGCTGCCAGCCGTGGGCACGGCTGAACAGCTGCCAGCCACGTGGGCCGCGGCGCAGGCCGGTGATGGCGTCAGGGTGCGTCAGCAGAATACGCCGAGGAATGACCCATGCAGCGTGGGCCAGGCATAGCGAAAACAATGATAGGCGCAGCCACCAGGGAACGGCGCTTGCCCACAGCACCAGGCCACTGAGTGCCTGGCACGTCAGGTAGACCGTCAGCAGATGGCGCGAGCCCTGCCAACGGCACTCGAAATGCTCACTTGGGCTGGACACGGTCCAGGATGATGCGAACCATGCGCTGCAGCTCGGGGTCTTCGGACTCGGCGCGCTCCATGAACCAGCCGAACATGTCCTGATCCTCGCAGGTCAGCAGGCGGCGATACAGTTCGCGGTCGGCCTCGCCCAGATGCGGGTAGACCTCCAGGGTGAACGGCACCAGCAGGACGTCCAGCTCCAGCATGCCGCGGCGGCTGTGCCAGAAAAGCCGGTTGATTTCAGATTGTTCGACCATGGGGCCCTCCTCGAATGGCCGGCCAGTATACAGCGACGCGGCAAAGGCGACACGCGGCGTTGGTCGAGCTCTGTTGCCATTTCATTCAGCGGCACCACCAGGGCCGGCATTCCCTGCCGACCTACCTATTTTGTCATCAGCGTTCTATCATGGGCCCCAGTCTTTACCACCTGCGATGACCCATGGCCGATTCCGCTTTCTTCTGCCCCCTGTCCCACGAGGGCATCCTCGCTGTCCGCGGCTCCGATGCTGGCAAGTTCCTGCAGGGTCAGCTGACCTGCAACATCAACTACCTCAGCCTTGAGCACGCCAGCCTCGGTGCCCGCTGCATGGTCAAGGGCCGCATGCAATCGAGCTTTCGCATCCTGCCCGAAGGCAACGGCTTGCTCCTGGCCATGGCCAGCGAGCTGCTCGAGGCGCAACTGGCCGACCTGAAGAAATACGCCGTGTTCTCCAAGGCCACCCTGGCCGACGAGAGTTCGGCCTGGGCGCGTTTCGGCCTGCAGCACGCCGATGCCGCCCTGCAGGCGCTGGGCGTGGGCGTGCCGGCCGGCGTCGGCGCCACGTTGCGTCATGATGGCCTTATCGCCATTGGTGTCTCTGAAGGCCGCGTGGAGCTCTGGGCGCCCGCCGAGCAGGCTGAGGCTGTGCGCGCGGCCCTCGCCGCACGGCTGCCCGAAGCGGGTCTGGACGCATGGCTGCTGGGCCAGATTCGCGCCGGCATCGGCCAGGTCACTGGCCCGACCCGCGAACTGTTCATCCCGCAGATGATCAACCTGCAGGCCGTTGGCGGCGTCAGCTTCAAGAAGGGCTGCTACACCGGCCAGGAAATCGTCGCCCGCATGCAATACCTGGGCAAGCTCAAGCGCCGTCAGTACCGCCTGGCGCTCGCCGAGGCCCAGGTGCCTGCCGCGGGGAGTGAAATCTTCTCGCCGACCCACGGCTCGTCCGTGGGTGAAGTGGTGATTGCCGCACGTGCCGGGCAGGGCTGCGAGCTGCTCGCGGTGCTGACCGCCGACGCCGTGCACGACGATAATCTGCACTTGGGCAGCCTCGACGGTCCACGCCTGGAACTGCTGTCCCTGCCCTATGAACTGGACCGCGACCGGGAAATCCAGCGCTGACCAGCCTGCCCCGCCCTTCGGGTGGGGCCGCCTTGCCATTGCGGTAGAAAAGCCCATGAACACGCTGGCCAAGAGGGTTCAGGCACAATTGCTCGATGCCATCGAGAATGACGACCTGTTCCTGCCGACCCTGCCCGAAGTCGCCCTGAGCATCCGCGAAGCCGCCGAAGACACCGAGATCAGCGTCGGCGCCCTGAGCAAGATCATCGGCCGCGACGCCGCCCTGTCGGCACGCCTGATCAAGGTGGTCAACAGTCCGCTGCTGCGTGCCTCGGTGGACGTCACCAACCTGCACACCGCACTTACCCGCCTGGGCATCAATTACAGCTGCAACCTGGCCATCGGCCTGGTGATCGAGCAAATCTTCCATGCCCGCTCGCCAGCGGTGGAGCAGAAGCTACGCAAGGTCTGGGCCCATAGCCTGGAGGTCGCGGGCATCAGCTACGCGCTCAGCCGATGCTACACCTCGCTCAAGCCCGACCAAGCGGCCCTCGGTGGCCTGGTCCACCAGATCGGCGCCCTGCCGGTGTTTATCTACGCCGAAGAGTACAACGAGCTGCTCGCGGACCCCTTGTGCCTGCATTACGTGATCGAGCAGATCCAGCCGGTGCTGGGCGACAAGATCCTCGGCGCATGGCAGTTCCCGGCACAGCTGGCCAGCCTGCCCAGCCAGGTGCAGGACCTGAATCGGCGGACCGACCAGGTCGACTACATCGACATTGTGCAGATCGCCTGCTGCCTGAGCAGCAACCACCGCGACCGCTCCCTCGCAACCTTGCCGGCCTACCACCACCTTGGCCTGCCATACGGCACCGAACTGCAGGCAGCCGACCTGCTCGACGCACGGGCGATGTTCAGCCAGTCCTCGCCCTGATTGCGGTAGCCATGCTGTACTCATCCGGATCAGCGATGAAGCTGACCCGCACCTTCAAACCTGCACCCTCGCCATCATGCAGACTGATCTGCGCCAGGTGGGCGCGGCAGATCTCGCCGACGATCGCCAGCCCCAAACCGGTGCCCTGTGCCCCACGCCGGTAGAAGCGCTCGAACACGCGATCACGTTCCTCCTCGGGAATCCCTGGACCGTCGTCCTCGACCTCGAGCGTCGCTGGCGCCAGCACCCGCAGGATCACATTGCCGCCCTTGGGCGTATGGGCCAAGGCGTTGTCCACCAGGTTGCTGAGCAATTCGTTGAGCAGGGTCGGCTCGCCCTTGAGCCATACCGGCATCTCGGCTTCCAAGGCCAGGGCCACGCCCCGGGCATGGGCCAGGGGTGCCATGGCCATGCCCAATTCGCGGGCCAGCTGGCTGAGGTCCAGCCGTTGCGCGCCACCCTCGGCGATGGCACGCGCGCCGTTCTCCACCCGCGCCAGCGACAGCAACTGGTTAGCCAGATGGGTCAGGCGATCGGTGCCTTGGGCCGCCGACGCCAGGGTCTGGCGCCATTGCTCGGCATCGTTCGAGCGCAGGCCCAGCTCGACCCTGGCCTTGAGCGCCGCCAACGGCGTGCGCAGCTCATGGGCGGCGTCGGCGATGAACTGCGCCTGACGCTCGAATTGCTCGCGCAAGCGCTCGGTAAAGTGGTTGAGGGAACGTACCAGCGGCACCAGTTCGCGCTGCACCTGCACCACCGGCAAGGCACGCAGGTCGTCCGGCTGGCGCTCCTCCACGGCGCTGCGCAGGCGCTCCAGCGGACGCAGGGCAGCGCTGACGGCGAACCACACCAGCAACAGCGCGCCCAGGGCGAGCATCCCCAGGCGCAACAATGTATCGGCCATCAGGCTGCGGGCCATGCTCACGCGCGCTTCGTCGGTCTCGGCCACGCGGATCTCGGCCATGCCGTTCATGTTCGGCTCGCTGACTGGCTTGAGCAAGCTGACCACCCGCACGTTCTGGCCCAGGTAGGTGGCGTCGTAGAAGCTCGCCAAGGCCGGATAATCGTCGGTGCGCGGCGTGCCACGGGGCGGCGGTGGAAGGTTCTCGTAGCCGGAGATCAGCCGCTGGTGGATATCATTGACCTGGTAGTAGATGCGCCCGGCACTGTCGTAGGCAAAGGTGTCCAGGGCCACATAGGGTACATCGGCGCTCAAGGTGCCGTCGCGCTGCGACAGGCCCGCGGCAATGGTGCGTGCCGATGCCAGCAGGGTGCGGTCATAGGCGGTATCGGCGGCCTCGCGGCCGTTCCAGTAGGCGCTCAGGCCACTGGCGAGCATCAGCATCACCAACAGCAGCGCCAGGTTCCAGAGCAACCGCCCGCGCAGACTGTCGTTGTCACGCATCGCGGTGTTCGAGCAGGTAGCCAAGCCCTCGGAAGGTGACGATGGCCACTGCGTGGCCGTCGAGCTTCTTGCGCAGGCGATGGATGTAGATCTCGATGGCGTCCGGGCTGGCTTCCTCGTCCAGGCCGAACACCTGGGCGGCCAGCTGCTCCTTGCTCATCACCCGTCCGGGACGGGCGATCAGGGCTTCGAGCACGCTCTGCTCGCGTGAGGTCAGGGCCAACAACTCGTCGCCGAGGCTGAAGCGCCGGGTGTCGAGGTCGTAGATCAGCGGGCCGCAGCGCTGCTGACGTTCGCCTCCGAGCACACTGCGCCGCAGCAGGGCCTTGACCCGAGCCTCCAGCTCGGTCAGCTCGAACGGCTTGGCCAGGTAATCGTCGGCACCCAGGTTCAGGCCATGCACCCGGTCCTTCACGTCACTGCGTGCGGTCAGCATCAACACTGGCAGCGTCTTGCCGCGGGCGCGCAGGCGTGCAAGCACCTCGAAGCCGTCCATGCGCGGCAAGCCGACATCGAGCACGGCCACGGCGTAGTCCTCGCTGGCCAAGGCCAGGTCGGCTGCCACGCCATCGTGCAGCACGTCAACGTTCAGGCCAGTGCTCTTCAGGGCCTGGGCCACGCTTTCTGCCAGTTGCAGATGGTCTTCGACCAGCAGCACACGCATTGATTTCTCCCCGTCAGGGTCTGGGTCAGTGGCGCGGAGTGTACCGCCGTCAGGCCACCTGTGGAGCCCTTTGCAACAAACCTTTCGTGTTGAAAGGTTGGTGAAAGGTTCGTTACCTAGCATTTCTTCACGGCTGATTATGCGCCGAAAAAAGCACTACAAAAGTGCAACCAATAAGAACAATAACGGAGTCACTCGACGATGCTGTCCATGCAGCCGCAGGCGTACGCGCCTATCCGACGTTCGCCTAACCGCCCTTGCGCCGTTGTCAGCGCCTTCGCCCTTGCCGGTGTTGCCCCGCTGAGCCAGGCCGCCTTCCTCGAAGACAGTACGGCCACCTTCGAAACCCGCAACATGTACTTCAACCGCGACTTCCGCGACGGGACCAGCAGCCAGCAGTCCAAGCGCGACGAGTGGGCGCAGGGTTTCATGCTCAATTTCGAGTCCGGCTACACCGACGGCACCGTGGGCTTTGGCCTGGATGCCTTGGGCATGCTCGGCATCAAGCTCGATTCCAGCCCCGACCGTAGCGGCACCGGCCTGCTACCGACCCACGATGACGGCAGGGCAGCCGACGAGTACTCCAAGCTCGGCCTGACCGGCAAGGTGAAGATTTCCCAGACCGAACTGAAGCTTGGCACACTGATCCCGGAACTGCCGACCTTGCAGCCCAACGACGGTCGCATCCTGCCGCAAACCTTCGAGGGTGGCCTGCTGACCTCTGGCGAGATCGCCAACCTGACCTTCACCGGCGGGCGCCTGGAAAAGGCCAAGGACCGGGACAACACCAACAAGGAAGACATTGCCCTCAACAACAAGAACAGCCGCTTCCTCGGTACCGTGGCAGGCGAGCACTACGACCTGGCAGGCCTTGACTACAGGTTCACCGAGCGCATCACCGGCAGCTACCACTTCGCCCAGCTCGATGAGGTCTATCGCCAGCATTTCGTCGGTCTGGTCGCCAGCCAGCCGTGGGGGCCAGGCACCTTCGGCGCCGACCTGCGCCTGTCGGTCAGCGACGACCAGGGCCAGGCCCGCGGCGGACGGATCGACAACACCGCGGCCAACGGCATGTTCAGCTATGCGCTGGTCGGTCACAAGTTCAGCTTCGCCTACCAGCATCTGTCGGGTGACAGCGCTTTCCCCTATATCGATGGCGCCGACCCTTATCTTGTCAACTTCGTACAGATCAACGATTTCGCGGGTGCCGACGAGCGCTCATGGCAAGTGCGCTACGACTATAACTTCGCATCCCTCGGCATCCCCGGCCTGACCTTCATGACCCGCTACCTGAGCGGTGACAGCGTCAGCCTGGCCAATGGCGGCGAAGGCAAGGAATGGGAACGCAATACCGAGTTCAAGTACGTGGTACAAAGCGGCGCGCTGAAAAACGTCGCCGTGCGCCTGCGCAACGCCACCTTCCGCTCGAACTTTGCCCGCGACGCCGACGAAGTGCGGCTGCTGGTGAGCTACAGCGTGGCCCTCTGGTAACCAATAACAACAATGCACGGAGATAGACAATGACCTTTTCACTGCGCCGCCTCGTCCTCGCCACCGGCTGCCTGCTGCTGGCCGGCCATGCCCTCGCTGGCGAACCCAAGCGCCCCGAATGCATCGCTCCCGCTTCCCCCGGCGGCGGCTTCGACCTGACCTGCAAACTGGTGCAGAGCGCGCTGGTCAACGAGAAGATTCTCAGCAAACCCATGCGCGTGACCTACATGCCCGGTGGTGTCGGCGCGGTGGCCTATAACGCCGTGGTCGCCCAGCGTCCGGGCGATGCCGGCACCCTGGTGGCCTGGTCCAGCGGTTCGCTGCTGAACCTGGCCCAGGGCAAGTTCGGCCGCTTCGATGAAAACGCCGTGCGCTGGCTGGCGGCGGTCGGCACCAGCTATGGTGCCATCGCGGTGAAGAAGGACTCGCCCTACCAGAACCTCGACGACCTGGTCGCAGCGCTGAAGAAAGACCCGAGCAAGGTGGTGATCGGCTCCGGCGGCACCGTCGGCAGCCAGGACTGGATGCAGACCGCGCTGATCGCCAAGGCGGCCGGGATCAACCCGCGCGACCTGCGCTACGTGGCCCTGGAAGGCGGCGGCGAGATTGCCACGGCCCTGCTCGGCGGGCACATCCAGGTCGGCAGCACCGACATCTCCGACTCCATGCCGCACATCCAGAGTGGCGACATGCGCATCCTCGCGGTGTTCTCCGAGAAACGCCTCGACGAGCCGAAGATGAAGGAGATCCCCACCGCCAAGGAACAGGGCTACGACATCGTCTGGCCAGTGGTCCGCGGCTTCTACCTTGGGCCAAAGGTCAGCGACGAGGACTACGCCTGGTGGAAGGCTTCGTTCGATACATTGCTGACCTCCGAGGCGTTCGCCAAGCTGCGTGACCAGCGCGAGCTGTTCCCCTTCGCCATGACCGGCGAGGAACTGGACACCTACGTGAAGAAGCAGGTCGCCGACTACAAGACCTTGGCCAAGGAATTCGAGCTGATTCAGTAAGCCGTTCTTCGTCGCCTGATCGCGGGCCGCTTGGGAATGAGCTGAGCGCGTCGCATCGAAGCTCAGCTCAAAGCGCCTGCGTCATCAAGAGGATTTCAAAATGGTCCTGCAACGCATCTTCGCCCTGATCCTGCTGGCCGTCTGTATGGCCCTGGCGGTCATGGCCTGGCCCTACCAGGCCGCATTTTCCTATGAACCGGTAGGCCCGCGCGCCTACCCGCTGCTGATGCTCGGCCTGATGGGCCTGGCCCTGCTCTACCTGGCGTTTCGTCCAACACCCATCGTGCACAAGGACGATGAGCCCGAGCTCGACCGCCAGACGCTGACCAAGATCGGCCTCTGCGTGGCATTGCTGCTGGTGTTTGCCGCGACCTTCGAGCCGCTGGGCTTCATCCTCAGCAGCATCCTTGTCGGCGTGCCGATGGCCCGTCTGTACGGCGGCCGCTGGCTGCACAGCGCGCTGATTGTCGTGGCCATGAGCCTGTTCCTCTACTGGCTGTTCGACCGCATGATGGATGTGCCTCTGCCCCTTGGCCTGCTTGACGTTCTGGAGAACTGACACATGGATACCTTGAGCTACCTGGGCCAGGGCTTCGGCGTCGCCTTGAGCCCGTACAACCTGGCCACCGCCCTGGCCGGCACCCTGATCGGCACGGTCGTCGGCCTGCTGCCAGGCCTGGGCCCGATCAACGGCGTGGCGCTGCTGATCCCCATCGCCTTCGCCCTCGGCCTGCCACCCGAATCGGCCCTGATCCTCTTGGCCGCGGTGTACCTGGGCTGCGAATACGGTGGACGGATCAGCTCGATCCTGCTGAACATCCCCGGTGAAGCCTCCACCGTGATGACCACCCTCGACGGCTACCCCATGGCCCGCCAGGGCTTGGCTGGCGTGGCCCTGTCGCTGTCGGCCTGGAGTTCGTTCATCGGTGCTTTCATCGCTACGTGCGGCATGGTGCTGTTCGCGCCCCTGCTGGCCAAGTGGGCGATTGCCTTCGGGCCGGCGGAGTACTTCGTGCTGATGGTCTTCGCCATCGTCTGCCTCGGCGGCATGGCTGGCGACAAACCCTTGAAGACCTTCATCGCTGCGCTGATCGGCCTGTTCCTCTCCGCCGTGGGCATCGATGCCAACAGCGGCGTGTACCGCTTCACCGGTGACAGCGTGCACCTGGCCGATGGCATCCAGTTCGTCGTGCTGGTGCTGGGCCTGTTCTCCATCAGCGAGATCCTTTTGTTGCTGGAGAAGACCCACCACGGCCACGAGGCCGTCAAAGCCACCGGGCGCATGCTGTTCAACGTCAAGGAAGCGGCCTCGGTATTCGCCGTCAACGTTCGCTGTGGCCTGCTCGGTTTCATCATGGGTGTGCTGCCTGGCGCCGGCGCGACGCTGGCCAGTGCCGTGGCCTACATGACCGAGAAACGCATCGCCGGCGCCAGCGGCACGTTCGGCAAAGGTGACAAGCGTGGCCTGGCCGCCCCGGAAACCGCTATCGGTGCCTCTTGCTGCGGCGCCCTGGTGCCAATGCTGACCCTCGGCGTCCCCGGTTCCGGCACCACTGCGGTGATGATCGGCGCGCTGACCCTGTACAACATCACCCCAGGGCCGATGCTGTTCGAGCAGCAGCCGGACATCGTCTGGGGCCTGATCGCCTCGCTGTTCATCGCCAATATCATGCTGGTGATACTGAACATCCCGATGATCCGCATCTTCACCCGCATCCTCGCCGTGCCGAACTGGGCGCTGGTGCCGGTGATCGCGATCATCACCGCGATCGGTGTCTACGCCGTGCACGCCACCACGTTCGACCTGTTCCTGATGGTCGGTATCGGCATCATGGGCTATATCCTGCGCAAGCTGGACTTCCCACTCTCGCCGATCCTGCTTGGGTTCATCCTTGGCGGCCTGATGGAACAGAACCTGCGCCGCGCCCTGTCGATCTCCAACGGCGAACTGGGCATCCTCTGGTCGAGCCCGATCAGCATGGCGGTGTGGGTCCTGACGCTGTGCATGATGACCCTGCCACTGCTGCGCATCTGGCGCCGCCGCGCCCGGCAACGCCGTGCCCTGGCCGATGTCTGAGCGGGGCTTGCCACTGTACTGGGCCACAGGGCTGATCGGCCTGGCGGGCGGGTTTCTCGCGAGCCTGGTCGGCTGGCCCCTGCCCTGGATGATCGGCGCGCTGCTGGCGATCATCCTGGTGCGCTGCCTGACCCCTTTGCAGCTCACGGAAATCCCCAACGGCCGCAAATGCGGCCAGTGGATCATCGGCATCGGCATCGGCCTGCACTTCACCCCAGCGGTGATCGAGCAGGTTGGCAGCCATTTCACGCTGATTTTCTTTGGCGCGCTGTTGACCAGCCTGTCCAGCGTGTTCGGCGTGTGGCTACTGCGTCGCACGGGAGAAGACCGCGCCACCGCGTTCTTCTCCAGCATGCCTGGCGGCTCAGGCGAGATGGTCAACCTCGGCGCGCGCAACGGCGCCGTGCTCAGTCAGGTCGCGGCGGCCCAGAGCCTGCGTGTGCTGGCGGTGGTATTGTGCGTGCCGGCGGTATTCAAGTTTCTGCTCGGCGATGGCGTCTCGTTGAGCCATACCGGCAGCGTCAACTGGGGCTGGCTGGCCCTTGTCGGTCCATTGGGCGTGCTCTGCGCCTTGCTCTGGGAACGTTTGCGCCAACCCAATCCTTGGTTGTTCGGCCCGCTGCTGGTCGCGACCACTATCAGTCTGGTCGGCAACCTGCAGATCGCCCTGCCCGAGGGTGCCAGCCAGGTGGGCCAGTGGTTGATTGGCAGCGGTCTGGCGTGCCACTTCAACCGTACGTTCTTTCGCCGTGCGCCGTCGTTTCTGGGGCGCACGCTGGTGGCCACGGGATTGAGCATGGTCATCGCCGCCAGCGCGGCGTGGGCATTGAGCCGGCTGACGGGGTTGGATCTGCGCTCGCTGACGTTGGGGATGATGCCTGGCGGGATTGCCGAGATGAGCCTTACAGCGCAGACGCTGCAGCTGTCGGTGCCGCTGGTGACGGCCATGCAGGTGATGCGGTTGTTGTTCGTGTTGTTCCTGGCGGAGCCGTTGTTCAGGTATTGGAGCCGGGTGTAGTTCTTTGGGCTTGATGGTTCGATAGCCCGGCGCTTGGCGGTGCATGTACCGCCAAGAACGCCAGAATACTCAAGACCTGTACAGGGTAGTCAGCATGACGCCCATCCCCGATGGGTTTGCGGGCCGTTCGTGATGAACCACACTCAACCCACAGTCGGCAACGCCCATTCAATCGGTGCTATTGCCCGCTGTTGTAGAAACTCATTGGTCCGACTGAAATGCCCGCATCCCAAGAACCCCCGGTGAGCCGACAGCGGCGATGGATGCACCGACTTGAGAATCAGATGCTTGGTCCCATCGATCAGCTTCTGCTTGCTCTGCGCATGCGCTCCCCACAAAAGAAACACCACATCAGACCGCTGCTCGCTGACCACCTGAATGACCCGGTCAGTAAAGAACTGCCAGCCCTTCCCCGCATGTGAGGCGGCATTGCCGCGTTCGACGGTCAGGGTGGTGTTGAGCAGCAGCACGCCCTGGTCTGCCCAGCTCTGCAGACAGCCATGCTTGGCGATCGGGATGTTCAGGTCGCGATGCAACTCCTTGTAGATATTGACCAGCGACGGCGGCGTGGGAATGCCCGGCTGCACCGAGAAGCACAGGCCGTGCGCCTGGCCGGGACCGTGGTAGGGATCCTGGCCGAGGATCACCACCTTGACCCGGTCCAGCGGCGTGGAATTGAGGGCATTGAAGATCAGCGGTCCCGGCGGGTAGATCTCCTTGCCGGCCGCGTGCTCCTGGCGCAGAAACTCGCGCAGCTGCTGCATGTAGGGCTGCTCGAATTCATCGCGCAGGGCGGTCTTCCAGCTCGGTTCGAGTTTGATGCGATCGTCGTCAGTCATGGGGGTCATCCGTAAACAATCCGGCGACACTAGGAAAGCTGCCCAGTCTTGTCAATCGATCCGACCGACGACCGGCACGATCGCTGTGGCCAGCCATACTTGTGCGGATAACTTCAGCGAGGTTGTCCATGTCTATTCATTGCGAGGTGCTCACAGGTGTCGATGGTGCGCGCATCGGCATCGCCACCCTGGATTCACCCAAGGCGCTCAACGCCTTGACCCTGCCGATGATCGAAATGCTCGACAAGCAGCTGCGGGAGTGGGCCTGCGACCCGGGCGTCGTCTGCGTGCTGCTGCGTGGCAACGGCGCCAAGGCGTTCTGCGCCGGGGGCGATGTGCGCGGGCTGGTCAACGCCTGCCGTGAGCACCCGGGCAGCGTGCCGCCGCTGGCGGCGCGTTTCTTCGCGGCGGAATACCGCCTCGACTATCGCCTGCACACCTATCCCAAACCCTTACTGTGCTGGGGCCATGGCCATGTGCTGGGCGGTGGCATGGGCCTGCTGCAGGGCGCCAGCGTACGCATCGTCACGCCGAGCAGCCGCTTGGCCATGCCGGAGATCAGCATCGGCCTGTATCCGGATGTCGGCGCCAGCTGGTTTCTCGCCCGGCTACCGGGCAAGCTGGGCCTGTTCCTGGGCCTGACTGGCGCGCCCATCAATGCTCGCGATGCCCTCGACCTTGATCTGGCCGACCGCTTTCTCGGCGAGCAGCAGCAGGAAGCGCTCATCGAGGAACTGCTGCAGCTGAACTGGCAGGAACAGACCCGCCTGCAACTGAACAGCCTGCTCAAGGCCGAGCAGCACCGTGCCTGCGCCCAATTGCCCGAGGCACAGTGGCTGCCGCGCCGCGCCGTGATCGATGAGGTGCTGGATGTGGCCGATCCGGTCGCCGCCTGGCGTGCGCTGTGCGGCCTGCGCCGGCATGCCGACCCAGTGCTGGCCGAAGCTGGCAAGCGCTTGCACGATGGCTGCCCGCTGACCGGTCACCTGGTCTGGGAGCAGATCCGACGGGCGCGTCACCTGTCATTGGCGCAGGTGCTGCAGATGGAATACGCGATGAGCCTGAACTGCTGCCGTCACCCGGAGTTCAGCGAGGGAGTGCGTGCGCGCCTGCTGGACAAGGACAACCAGCCGCGTTGGCACTGGCCGGACATCGCCCAGGTACCCGCGGCTGTGGTGGAGGCGCATTTCAGCAAGGCGTGGGAAGGCCGCCATCCCCTGGCGGACCTGGCGTGAGAATCAGCGCTGCCCGTTGCGCCCGCCCTGCCTGCTGTCGTGGCGTTGGCCGTGTAGGCTACGACCGTCCTGGTGGCGCTGCTCGCCTTGGTAACGGGGCGCGTTGCGGTAGTCGTGGCGATTGCGCTCGCGGCGGTATTCATGGCGCTGGCGATCGGCGTTGTAATGGTTGTCGTACCGCCGGTTGCCCTGCCAATGAGGGTTCACCCCAGGAGGCGTATAGGGCCTGAAGTGAGGTCCCGGCGCGGGACGGTAATAGCGGGCCGGCGGGCTATAGTAAGGACGTGGCTGGGGGGCGATGTAGTAACCGCGGTTGTAGTAGCCCGGCCGGTAGTAGCCCGGGTGAGCGTAACGATCAGCGGTGTAGTATTCGCTGCGATAGTAATGGCTGCCTCCATGGGGGGCACAGGCGGTGGTCATCAGCCCCAGCAGGGCGATCAGCAGAATTCGGTAATACATGGCGGCCTCCCGGACCGCTTGCGTGCGTGTACCAGCGGCGCTGGCAGGTGTCGATCAGCAAGCGTTCATCGACATGGATTAAGACACTGGCGCCAAGGTGCAGTGCGATCTTCGCAACAAAATGAAACAACGCCGTGATCTTCAAATATCTGAAGTCTTTTTTCAGTCATCTCACTAGTGTCCTGTCTCGGAAATAAGCTGTTCACTTTTGGCGGCGTCTTGGGCGCCCGGCCGGCCTTGCCACTCGCCAAAAGAGAACGTATTTCCGAGACAGGACACTAGAATGAACGGATAAATACCCGGATCTGCCTATGAATGACACCCAACATTGTCCCGCCTGTGGCGCCCTGAATCATTGCAGCCTGGCCGATCCGCGCAGCGCCACGCAGCGCTGCTGGTGCCATGACGTGCGCATTGACCCGGCCGTGCTTCAAGCCCTGCCCGCCGAGCTGCGCGATCTATCCTGCCTATGCCCGCGCTGCGCGGCGGTCGAGACGCAACTGCAGGCAGCGAAAAACCCGCTAAACCGATAGACTGCGCGGCTTCTGATCACACGCGCGACAACAGCCCCGCCATGCGACTCGACCGTTTCCTCGGCAACCTGCCCTGCTTCAACCGCCAACAGGTGCGCCTACTGCTGGTGCAACGGCGCGTGCGTGTCGACGGACTGACGGTGGCCGACCCACGCCTGCAGGTGCGGGATTTCAGCCGCATCGAAGTCGACGAGCAGGTGCTGCAGACCGGGCGCGAGGCGCGCTATTTCATGCTGCACAAGCCCGCCGGCTGCGTCAGCGCCACCCACGACTCGCAACATCCCACCGTATTGGAACTGTTGCCGGCGGGTGAGCGCGACGACCTGCATATTGCCGGGCGCCTGGACTACAACACCACCGGGCTGATGCTGCTGACCAACGACGGTCAATGGTCGCGCCGCCTCACCCAGCCCCGCACCAAGCTGCCCAAGGTGTACTACGTGGAAACCGAGGACGAGATCGGCCCCCACTACATCGACACCTTCGGCAAAGGGTTGTACTTCGCCTTCGAAGACCTCACCACCCTTCCCGCCGACCTGACCCTGCTCGGCCCGCGCCAGGCACGCCTGGCCATCGTCGAAGGGCGCTACCATCAGGTCAAGCGCATGTTCGGCCACTTCGACAACAAGGTGGTGCGCCTGCACCGCGAGCGCATGGGTCCCTTGCTGTTGGACCCGACCCTCGCGCCCGGGGAGTTCCGGGCCTTGACCGCGCAAGAAATCGCCGCGATCTGAGCGCTCCTGTCGCCTTGCTGGCGCCAAAAAACGGCACATGACCGCCCAGCGGTTTTTCCTGCATCATTGCCTGAACGGCCCTTGCGGATTCGCAACCTGGCTGCTTGACTCCAATCGTCAGTCTGCATGTGACTCATCAGTCACAACCGCAGTCAGGACGCCTTTTGCCGGTCAACCGATGCCTAGAAGCACCGGTGCACGGCGAATTGCCCGCGAATAACAATACGCGTCGACCACGCCTGTCAGGGATCGACATGGGGCCCTCCGTTTCACTTCAAGGCGTATGCCTACCTGTCATAAAAAACGTGCACCGTAGGTGACACGAATACCCTTTTTTTGCGCCAGGAGTCGATGACATGAGGCCAGAAATTGCAGTGCTTGATCTACAAGGTCAGTATCGGGTTTACACGGAGTTCTATCGTGCGCAGGGCGCAGAGAAGACCATCATTCTGGTCAACGGCTCGCTCGCCACCACCGCCTCCTTCGCTCAGACAGTGCGCAGCCTGCACCCGCAATTCAACGTCGTGCTCTACGACCAGCCCTACGCTGGCAAGTCCAAGCCGCACAACCGCCATCAACGCCCGCTCACCAAGGAGACCGAGGCACACGTTTTGCTCGAGCTGATCAACCACTTCGCCGCCGACCATGTCATGTCCTTCTCCTGGGGCGGCGCCTGCACCCTGCTGGCGCTGGCGCAGCAGCCGCGGCACATAAAAAAGGCGGTGGTCAGCTCGTTCTCGTCGGTGGTCAACGAGCCGATGCGCGACTACCTGGAACGCGGCTCCCGGTACCTGAGCGTCTGCGACCGCTATCAGGTCGGCAACCTGGTCAACGACACCATCGGCAAGCACCTGCCGCCGCTGTTCAAGCGTTTCAACTATCGCCATGTCAGCAGCCTGGACAGCCACGAGTACGCGCAGATGCACTTCCACATCAACCAGGTGCTGAACCACGACCTGGAACGGGCACTCAGGGGGTCGACCAACATCGACATACCCGTGCTGTTCATTAACGGTGAACACGACGAATACACCACCGTCGAAGATGCCCGGCAGTTCAGGGCACATGTGCGCAACAGCCACTTCAGCGAGATCCGCGGTGCCGGCCATTTCCTCGACATCGAGCACAAGGCTGCTAGCGAAGCGACCCGCAATGCCCTGCTCGGTTTTCTAAAACCCACGGTGCGTGAATCCCGTCAGCGCAGCCACTATGTACAGGGTCATCATGCACTGGCCATCTGAGCGATACGGCAACCTGTAGCGCCTGTCACCACGCGCTACAGGCCGTCGACAGGCTTTTTTATACCGCAAGGCTTCTCATTGCCGGTCGGTTCTGGTACAAAGTTGGGCCTCAGGGCGGGTGTCGTATAATGGCATTACTCCAGCTTCCCAAGCTGATAACGAGGGTTCGATTCCCTTCACCCGCTCCATACAATTTCATCGCATGACGTTCCAGTGACGTCATGAGCAGTCAGAAGGAGCCTCGGCTCCTTTTTTCGTTTTAGCCCTCTTCGCGGCCGCTTCTCTTACGCCCCCTACCTCAACCAGGGAACGGAGCTACGATCCTGCGCATGCCTTGAAAGCCCTGTCACATCAAGACCTGCTAGACCGGGTACTCCTTGGCCGGCAATACATCACGCAGATCTCGATTGGAGATCCCGCCGTTGCCAGCGCCTCAATACCCCAGCTTTTGCAGCAACTGCGTTTCGCTGTGCTTGGCAGGACGTCCGTAGTAGCGCAACAAGGCCCCGGCGCGGTTGGTGAAGATACCGTTCACACCGGCCGCCATGGCCTTGGCGAAGTCCACCGTTTCGTCGAGTGTGTAGACATGCACCAGCAACTGCCGCTCGTGAGTCAGCCGGTTCATCCAGGGCTGGATCAGGTCGGCGTAGCTCTGCTCGCCACCGCCGCTGCGCGCGGCCGAGGGGCCGGTGCCGATGGCGCCACCTTCGACCGCGTCGTCCAGCCAGCGGGTGAATTCGCCGCGGTCCCGGGGTTGCTGGCGGGCGTAGAATGCTGCCTTGTCGCGCTCCCCCGATTCGGCGAAGGACTGCCCCGAGGCTGGCTCGATATAGCCCTTGCCAACAAACAGCAAGAGGATCTTCGGCACCTGTGGCATGGCCTGGTGCAGGAGCCGCAGGCTGTTGCGGTCGAAGGTCTGCAACACCACTCGGCCTGGCCGATCGAGCCAGCCACGGGCCTGCAGGCGAGCCTGCAGCGCGGCCTCGATGCCGGGAAACTGGGCGGGCACCTTGGTCTCGATGTACAGCCCAGGCTGGCGCTCCGGATTGCCTTCGGCGATGTCGATCACTTCGTCGAGGGTGAGAATCTGCAGTTTCGCGAATGATGCCCGGGCGCGCTCCGGGTAGGCCTGGTTGAACCAGCTACCGGCATCCAGGGCTTTGAGTTCGGCCAGGGTGAACGCACTGACCGGGCTGGCACGGCGCTCGGGATAGCGCGCGGCGACGTCGCTGGTGCGCACCAGGGTGTCGTCATGCACCGCCACCAGTACGCCGTCGCGTGTACGCTGCAGGTCCAGTTCCAAATAGTCGGCCCCCAGTTCGCGGGCCAGCAGATAAGCCGGCGCGGTGGACTCGGGGGCATCATGGGAAGCGCCGCGGTGGGCGATCACCGCTGGGTTGGGGATGCCCTGCGCGCCCGCCAGCGACGCTTGTGCTTGAGCATTGACCGCCGCCAGCAGCAAGGCGGCCAGGCCCGCGGCCCGGTGAAATCCTGTTTTCATTCGCTCTCCCTGATCATCTGATTCCCCGCCGTCCTTGGCGCAAGACGCGTTGCAGAAGACGCCAGACTCGCACATAACCCATGACATGCTAAAGTCGCGGCGTTTGCTCGCCACACCGACGGAACCCCCATGCCTCACGCTACCCTTGACGCCCATCTTACCTCCTGGCCAGCGCTGAACGACGATCATCCCTGTCGCGCCCTGCTGTTGGGCAACGGCGCCAGCCGCGCGCTATGGAAGCCGTTCGGCTACTTCTCGTTGTTCGAGCAGGCCCAGCAGGTACGCTACCGGGCCCTGGGCGTCAGCGACCAGGCGTTGTTCAAGGCGTTGGCAACCGAATTGTTCGAGCCAGTGCTCAGCACCCTGAACACCACTATCAGGGCCAACGCTGCCCTGGCCATCAGCTCCACCGCGCCGCTGAACCGCTACTATGCGATCAAGGAAGCGCTGATCCACGCCATGCGCAGCCTGCACATCCCCTGGCCGCTATTGCCCACGCCGACCCTGCAGGCGTTCAACGACGAGCTGCGCAATTATGAGCGCGTCTACACCAGCAACTACGACCTGCTCTGCCCTTGGGCGGTCGGCCAGGCGCCTGATGGTTTTGCCCGGCTGTTCGATGAGCAAGGTTTTTTTGACGTGCGCCGCACCCGCGAACCGGGCACCCGCCTGCATTACCTGCATGGCGGCCTGCACCTGCTCAAGCAGGCCGACGGCACCACTCGCCAGCGCAGCGCCGAAGGCAGCGAACTGCTCGACGGCTTTGCCGTCAACACCCCAGGCGAAGTGCCCTTGTTCGTCAACGAAGGTCCCAGCCACGACAAGTTGCGCGCCATCCGCAACTCCGATTACCTGTCCTGGTGCCTGGGCGAACTGGCCCGCGAAAGCGACGGCTTGTGCCTGTTCGGGCAGCATCTGGGCAGTGCCGACCAGCACCTGGTACAGGCTATCCGCCAAGCGCGCCCAGCCCACATGGCGATCGCCATCCGCCCCTTGGGCGAGGCCTCGATCATCAGCCAGAAACAGCATTACCTGCAGCTGTTCAGTGAGATGCCGGACATCGCGTTGCACTTCTTCGACGCCAGCACGCATCCGCTTGGCCATCCGGGACGGGGAATCGCTGTGCCTGCCGGTCATGGCAAGCGTCGTTGATAATCGCAACCAGTAAAGGTGGATAGCACTTCAAAAGGGCGCGTCCTCTCTAGGTTCGGGCTTGCCCGCGAGCATGGGCGACGTCCGTGTCCTGCACAGGCGTGTAATATCTGCGACAGGCCCCTCACAGCACAACTAGCGTGGCCTGCAAGGTGTAGACGCCCAGGCATGGAATAACAACATGCTGATCGTCAACCATCCAACTTCCTCCACATAATTATATACATCCCCTGAGAATTCCCAAAAAAGTACATCACCGCTTTTCACCACGGCCATGTAGTTCATACCAAATAACGAGTTGTATAGAAATCCGATCAACAGTACCCACCATGTCGGCTTGAATCTTGACAGGCAGTATCTTAAATAGCTACACGTCGTGACCCCGAACACCACGAGCGTGAGATAACCAAGCAAATTCACCTTTTTGACTCATCGACAATCTGCCTCAGGGATTCTTTATCGTTCCACACTTCTAAAACAAGCGACGTCCTACTCATCTGCATAATGGCTCGCTCTTTATCCGTATCCATGTATCTGAACAAACGCCACGCATCCGCCCTCAATACCTTGCGGAGCATTCCATATCCGGACAACGCCAAGTCTCCCGCGAGATAGGCTATGGTCCCTTCTCGTTTCGTATATCCAAGGGCTTTGGCTGCGGCTTGATAACCTTTCTTGAGCGGCCCTTGGACATCGCTACGTCCTTCATAGAGATTGCGACCATTCTCATAAACATTGTTTGCTCCATGCGCCATCATGGGTACGCCAACGGGCAGACACAGAGTTCCAGCAGATCCAACACAGACCGCGGCGCCCGTGAACATCTGACCTGTTCCGCCCGCCAGGCCCAACCATTTAGATGCCGCGCTCAGCGACTGGCTCACCAAGCTCTGTCGCTCCCGTTCGATCTCCCCTAGCCCCTCCTCCAGACTCAGCCGCCGCTGCTGTACATCCTCCACCACACGCCGTCCGTAATAGGCCAGCTCACGGTTGAACTGCATCCGCGTCCAGTTATCTTTGAGGTGACGGGCACTCACCGAACAGCCGTACTCGGTCAACCGTGCCGCCGCATGGCTGATTTCCCAAAGGTCGTTCGAATCGAGCTCCCGCGTGTCGGTCACTCTTGCCATGGGTGATCGCTCCAGGAGGCATAACCGCTCGTACCGGCTACGTGGTGGTGCCAGGAGATGTCGCGGTAACGGATGGAGAGATACTCCTGGGCATCCTGGTCGGTAAGCAAAACGGCATGGGGCATTTCAAGACGCTGCTCGCAAATCAGGCCACCCGCGAGGTTAACGCTGAAGTACTTCTCGTGACAGCCGCCCGGATTGACGCGGTAGAAGTTGATCTTGCATTCGACCAATTCGCGGGTGTCCAGCGCCTGAGCCAGCAGGGGCGTGGACTTGTCTAAGTGCTTGGTGAGAATGACGGGTTGGTGAGAGGCGCGCTGCGTGTTGTCGTTGTTGGCGAGGTTGTGGGCGAAGGACAGCACCACTATTTCATCACGGTGCCCCGTCTGACAGCGATTGCCGATGGAGTCCTGGGTCGAGCAGCCCGCGGAAATCAAGCCTTGCTTCTTGCCGGTGATGGTCATGTAACCGTGATAGGCCATTTTTGCTTACTCCCTGTAGGTGCAAGCCGAACGCTATGGCATCGGTGCTGCGGTTGTATGCAGGACGTTTCCGAAATTCTGCGGGGCCGCGGATGCAGCTTTCCAGGCGAAAGGTAAGCCCTGCTCACCCCCGCCCAGATGAGTCACCCTCAACCGCCACTCACGCCGCAATCAACCCATCCGCCCGCAACAACGTCTCCAGGCAATGCTCCTGCACCCCATAGAACGCTTTGAGCTGGGCGATCTTCTCCAGCAGCGCGGTGGCCTCGGCAGGCTGCTTGCGCTTGACCGCGAGGATCATCTTGTTCTTGTTGGTGTGCTCCAGGGAGATGAACTCGAACACCTTGGTTTCATAACCACAGGCTTCCAGGTACAGCGCGCGGAGGCTGTCGGTGAGCATTTCGGCCTGCTGGCCGAGGTGCAAGCCGTACTGCAGCATGGGCTGGAGCAACCCTGGGCTGTCCATCTGTGGGCGGATCTGCTTGTGGCAGCACGGCGAGCACATGATGATCGAGGCGCCGCAGCGGATGCCGGTGTGGATGGCGTAGTCGGTGGCGGTGTCGCAGGCGTGCAGGGCGATCATGACGTCGATGGCGTCGGGTACGACACTGCGCACGTCGCCGCACTCGAACACCAGGCCCGGGTGCTCGAGGCGCGCGGCAGCAGCGTTGCACAGGTCGACCATGTCCTGGCGCAGCTCGACGCCAGTGACCTGGGCCTGGCGCTGCAGGCGGTCGCTCAAGTAGTCGTGCATGGCGAAGGTCAGGTAGCCCTTGCCCGAGCCGAAATCGGCCACGCGCAACGCCTGATCAGCCGCCAGCGGTGCACTACCCAGGGCATGGTCGAACACTTCAATGAACTTGTTGATCTGCTTCCACTTGCGCGACATCGCCGGAATCAGCGCGCCCTGTCGATCGGTCACGCCCAGGTCGCGCAGAAACGGGCGAGACAGCTCCAGGTAGCGCTTCTTCTCCCGATCATGCTCGACCGGTGCCGCCTGGTGGGGCTGTTGCGCGCCATGGCGCTGGAGCATCGGTTTACCCTTTTTGCTGAAGCTCAGCTGCACTTCCTCGTCCTGGTTGAACAGGTGGGCATTGCGAAAGCTGCCCGGCAGCAGCTCGTCAACCCGTGCGCGCACCTGATCCAGCGGCAGGTTGCGGGTGATATCGCGGGTCTGGTGGCGATAGACCATCGACAGGCAGGCCTGCCCCTTGACCACCAATGGCTTGGCGATGATGCGCTGCAGGGTCTGGTCGTCGCCGACGTGCCGGGCGAGCACCAGCTTGACCAGGGTGTTGTTCTTCAGGCTCGCATCGAGCAGACCGAGGAACTGGGCATGCGCATCGGGCGCCGTGGAAGCGGAGGGTGTGGCGGACATCGGGAGTGGGTGCCTCGGATTGCGGAGGGCGCGCGAGGCGCAGTGCCGCGCATTTTACGTCGATGCCCGGCCAGCGCACAGGTTTTCTCGATGGGCGTGGCTCAGTCGAGGATCACCAGGCGGTTGGGCAACTCATTGCGCGGGTGGGTCAGCGGCACATGGGCGCTGAGCAACTCACCACAGGCGTCGATGCAGGTGATGAATCCCTGCAAGGTCTGGCCCTGGCGCACCTGCTCGGCGAAGCGCGCGACGATACTGGCCCAGACCTGATTGTCCAGGCGCTGGGCAATGCCGTCATCGACCAGGATCTCGACGTAGCGCTCGGCTTCGCTGACGAAAATCAGTACCCCCGTGGCGCCCTCGGTGTGGTGCAGGTTCTGTTCGAGGAACTGCCGCCGCGCCAGGTTGGAAGCGCGCCAGTGGCGCACCGAGCGCGGGATCAAGCGTGTGGTCAGGCGCGGCAGGCGAAACAGCAGGCACAGGACGATGAAGGTCAGCCATTGGGCCAGCAGCAGCTGGTGGATGCTGAACCAGCCGACCAGGTAATGCAGCAATCCGGGCACCACCAGCGCCACCAGGCTGGCCCAGAGCAGCGGAATGTAAGCGTAGTCGTCGGCGCGCCGGGCCAGCACGGTGACCAGTTCGGCATCGGTGTGCTGCTCGACCCGGGCGATCGCCTCGGCGACCTGACGCTGTTCGTACTCTTTGAGCAAAGTCATGCAATCGGTTTCTCGTTGATCATTGTCCTACCAGCCCCCCGATGACCCGCCGCCGCCGAAGCTGCCGCCACCACCGCCAAAGCCACCGCCACCGCCGCCGCCTCTTCCGAAGCCGCCGAAGCCGCCACCCAGGCCGCCGCCGAAACCACCACCGCCGCGTCCACGACCGCCGCTTGCGCCCGTGCCCATCAGGATCAGCATCACGAGCACGGCCATCGCCAACAAGGAGAACAGCGCAGGCGCGCCCTCGCCTTCGTCCTGTCCGCCCGCCGCCCGCTGCGGCACCGCCAGCGGCTCGCCGCCAAGCACCTGCAGCATCGCGCTGACACCCGCGACGATGCCTTCGCTGAAGGCGCCACGACGAAACGCCGGGGTAATGACGCTGTTGATGATCACCGAGGCCTGGGCGTCGGTCAGGCGCTCTTCCAGGCCATAGCCGACTTCAATGCGCAGGCGCCGCTCGCTGGGCACGACGATCAGCAGCGCGCCATTGTCCTTGCCCTTCTGGCCGATGCCCCAGTGACGACCGAGCTGATAGCCGTACTCTTCGATGCTCTGCCCTTGCAGGTCGGGCAGGGTCACCACCACGACCTGCTCGCCGGTGGCCTGCTCATGCGCGAGCAGCATGCGCTCGAGTTGCTGACGGCTGTCGCCCTCGAGCAGCCGGGCATTGTCGACTACCCGGCCAGTCAGAGCCGGAAAGGCCACTTCGGCGTGTACCAAGCCACTGGCCAGCAGCAACGCCAGCCAGCAGGACAGGATCATCGCGCGCATCAGAACTTCACTTCAGGCGCTTTGTCGGCATTCTCGCTGGTGGCTTCGAAGCTCTCGCGCACCTTCAGGTCGCTGTACATCACCCGGTGCCAGATGCTCCCGGGGAAGGTGCGGATCTCGGTGTTGTACTGCTGCACGGCGGCGATGAAGTCGCGTCGCGCCACGGCGATGCGGTTCTCGGTGCCTTCGAGCTGCGACTGCAGGGCCAGGAAGTTCTGGTTGGACTTGAGGTCCGGATAACGCTCGGATACCACCATCAGGCGGCTCAATGCCCCGGTCAGCTGACTCTGGGCCTGCTGGAACTGCTGCAGTTTCTGCGGATCGTCCAAGGTGCTGGCATCGACCTGGATCGAGGTGGCCTTGGCCCGCGCCTCGATCACCGCGGTGAGGGTCTCCTGTTCCTGGCGGGCATAGCCCTTGACCGTCTCGACCAGGTTGGGGATCAGGTCGGCACGGCGCTGGTACTGGTTCTGCACCTGGCCCCAGGCGGCCTTGACCTGTTCGTCGTACTGCGGAATGTTGTTGATCCCGCAACCGGTAAGCACGCTGACAAGCGCCAGCAGCAACCACACCCGTATCGCCTTGAACTCAATGACCTGCATGTTCTGCATACTCCCTGGTGCTCTCTCGAAACGCTTCATATAAGGCATAATTCGCCGCAGTGGCTGGATTGGCTGCGCGCGATCAGCTAAAAGATGCCCCAGCAAACTCTACAACAATAGTCGCTTCCCCTACTTCGGCATGCCCGAATATTCGGCCAAGGCCTAGAGAAAGAATTCATGACCCAATGGTGTTTGCTCGGCCTTGTCATTGGCCTCGTCAGCCAGACGACCCTGGCCGCGACCTCGGCTGCGCCTTTGCAAGACAAACAAGCCTTCATCGACCACCTGATCGGTGAAATGACCGTCGACGAAAAGATCGGCCAGCTGCGCCTGATCAGCATCGGCCCGGAAATGCCGCGCGCAACGATCCGCAAGGAAATCGCCGCCGGGCGCATCGGGGGCACCTTCAACTCGATCACCCGCGACGAGAACCGGCCCATGCAGGACGCTGCCCAACGCAGCCGCCTGAAGATCCCGATGTTCTTCGCCTATGACGTGATCCACGGCCACCGTACCATTTTTCCCATCAGCCTGGGCCTGGCGTCGAGCTGGGACATGGACGCCATCGCCAAGGTGGGTCGCACTGCGGCCATCGAAGCGGCCGCCGACAGCATCGACATGACCTTCGCGCCGATGGTCGACATCGCCCGCGACCCGCGCTGGGGCCGCACCAGCGAAGGCTTCGGTGAAGACACCTACCTGACCTCGCGCATCGCCCAGGTGATGGTCGAATCGCTCCAGGGCAGCCGCCCGGCCAATGCCGACAGCATCATGGCCATCGTCAAGCACTTCGCCCTCTATGGCGCGGTGGAGGGCGGCCGCGACTACAACACGGTCGATATGAGCGCGCCGAAGATGTACAACGACTACCTGCCCCCCTACCGCGCCGGCCTTGATGCCGGCGCTGGCGGCGTCATGGTGGCGCTGAACTCGATCAACGGCGTGCCGGCCACCTCCAACACCTGGCTGATGCACGACCTGCTGCGCCAGGAGTGGGGCTTCAAGGGGGTCACCATCAGTGATCATGGCGCCATCCAGGAGCTGATCCGTCACGGCGTCGCCCGCGATGGTCGCGAGGCGGCGAAGCTGGCGATCAAGGCCGGCATCGACATGAGCATGAACGACTCGCTCTACGGCCAGGAGCTGCCCGGCCTGCTCAAATCCGGTGAAGTCAGCCAGGCCGAGCTGGACAATGCCGTGCGCGAGGTGCTCGGCGCCAAGTACGACATGGGCCTGTTCGAAGACCCGTACCGACGCATCGGCAAGGCCGAGGACGACCCGCAGGACACCTACGCCGATGCGCGCCTGCACCGCGAGGCCGCCCGTGATGTGGCGCGCCGCAGCCTGGTGCTGCTGGAAAACCGCAACCAGGCCCTGCCGCTGAAAAAGAGCGCGACCGTCGCCCTGGTCGGTCCCTTGGCCGAGGCGCCGATCGACATGATGGGCAGTTGGGCCGCCGCGGGTCGATCCAAGCATTCGGTCACCGTGCGCGAAGGCATGCGCCGCGCCATGGGTGATCAGGGCCGGCTGATCTACGCCAAGGGCGCGAACCTGACCCATGACAAGGCCATTGTCGACTACCTGAACTTCCTCAACTTCGATGCACCGGAAATCGTCGACGATCCACGGCCTTCGGCGGTCATGATCGACGAAGCAGTCAAGGCTGCCCGGCAGTCGGACGTGGTGGTGGCCGTGGTCGGCGAATCACGTGGCATGTCCCACGAGTCGTCGAGCCGTACCACCCTGGAGATCCCGGCCAGCCAGCGCGAGCTGATCAAGGCCCTCAAGGCTACCGGCAAGCCGCTGGTACTGGTGCTGATGAACGGCCGCCCGCTGTCACTGGCATGGGAACGTGAGCAGGCCGACGCCATGCTGGAAACCTGGTTCAGCGGAACCGAAGGCGGCAACGCCATCGCCGATGTGCTGTTCGGCGACTACAACCCCTCCGGCAAGCTGGCCATCACCTTCCCACGCTCGGTGGGGCAGATCCCGATGTACTACAACCACCTGAGCATCGGCCGCCCCTACACGCCAGGTAAGCCGGGCAACTACACCTCGCAGTACTTCGAGGAGCCCAACGGTCCCCTGTACCCGTTCGGTTACGGCCTGAGCTACAGCGACTTCAGCCTGGACGACCTGACCCTGTCCAGAACCGCGCTCAAGCGCGGCGAGACGCTGCAGGTCCAGGTCACGGTGAAGAACACCAGCCCGCGTGACGGCGAGACTGTCGTGCAGCTGTATCTGCAGGACGTCACTGCCTCGATGAGTCGCCCGCTCAAGGAGCTGAGGAACTTCCAGAAGTTGATGCTCAAGGCCGGCGAATCGCGCACCGTCACCTTTCAGATCAGCGAGGACGACCTGAAATTCTACAACGGCCAGCTGCATTGGGCGGCGGAGCCTGGCCAGTTCAAGGTTCAGGTCGGCCTCGACTCCCAGACCGTGAAACAGCAGAGCTTCGAGTTGCTGTAAACGCCCACCCCGCCCAGAAGGAGGGGCCAGCAGGCCCCTCCGATTGCCAGGATCCGCACCATGCTATTTTCCGTTCGTGCCCTGCGGCTGGGGCTGATCATCTTGCTGATCGTGGTGGGCAGCGTGCTCAGCGCGACCTGGGCCATGCATCAGGCCAAGCGCCAGTCGATGGTCGCCGACGCCCAGCGCGCCAGTGTGCAACTGGGCTTGTACGCCAACTCACTGCACACCCTGATCGAACGCTACCGCGCCCTCCCCGCCGTACTGGCGTTGGACCCGGAGCTGATCAGCGCCCTCAACGGCCCGATCGACGCGCAGGTGCAGGACCATCTGAACCGCAGGCTCGAACGCATCAATGGCGCGGCCAATTCCTCCACTCTGGAGCTGCTCGACCGCACGGGCCTGGCCGTGGCAGCCAGCAACTGGCGCCTGCCGACCACCTATGTGGGTTCCAACTACGGCTTTCGCCCTTATTTCAAGCAAACCCGCAGCCAGGGCAGCGGCCGCTTCTACGCGGTGGGTGTGACCAGCGGCGTGCCGGGCTATTTTCTCTCCAGCGCGGTGAACGACGCGCACGGTCGCTTCCTCGGCGCCATGGTGGTCAAGCTGGAGTTTCCCGAACTGGAGCGCGAGTGGCGCCAGGGTAGCGACGTGCTGTTGGTCAGCGACGCGCGCGGCATTATCTTCCTCGCCAACCAGGAAGGCTGGCGTTACCGCGAGCTTGCGCCGCTGACCAGCGCCGACCGCGCCGAGCTGGCCGAGACGCGCCAGTACGACAAGCAGCCACTGGTACCTCTGCAGCACCAAGCGCTGGACCGTTTCGACGACGACAGTCACCTCACCCGCGTCCATGGACCCGATGGGCCTACCGATTACCTCTGGGAGAGCCTGCCGCTGCAAGGCGAAGGCTGGACCCTGCACCTGCTGCGCAAGCCGCAGGTCGGCAAGGACGCGCGCAATGCCGCCCTGACCGCCGCAGCGATCTGGCTGTGCTTGGTATTCGCCCTGCTCTTCGTCAGCCAGCGCCTGCGTCTGGCCCGCTTGCGCCAGCGCAGCCGCGATGAACTCAAGCGTCAGGTCGAGGAACGCACCCGCGAGCTGCGCACGGCCCAGGAGGGCCTGGTGCAATCGGCCAAGCTGGCGGCGCTGGGGCAGATGTCGGCGGCCCTCGCCCACGAGATCAACCAACCCCTCACCACGCAGCGCATGCAACTGGCGACCTTGCGCCTGCTGCTCGACAGCGGCCGCCTGGACGAGGCGCGCCAGGCGTTGGAGCCGCTGGAGCAGATGCTCACGCGCATGGCCGGCCTGACCGGGCACCTGAAGACTTTCGCCCGCAACAGCCCCGGCGGCCTGCGCGAGCGCCTGGACCTGGCCACAGTGGTCGACCAGGCCCTGCACCTGCTCGAGGCGCGCATCCGCGACGAGGGGGTCGACGTGGCGCAGTACCTGGCCCGTCCGGCCTGGGTCCGCGGTGATGCAATCCGCCTGGAACAGGTACTGATCAACCTGCTGCACAACGCCCTCGACGCCATGACCGGCAAGCGCTACAAACGTCTGGAAATCCGTATCGAGGCCGACGCCCAGCATTGGCGCCTGAGCGTGCTGGACAGCGGCGGCGGCATTGCCGAGGCTGACCTGCCCAGGATCTTCGACCCCTTCTTCACCACCAAGCCGGTGGGTGACGGGCTGGGGCTGGGCCTGGCGATTTCCTATGGCATCGTCCATGAGGCCGGCGGCCAGTTGCAGGCCGAGAACATGCCCGGCGGCGCGCGCCTGAGCCTGACCCTACCCCGCGACCTGGAGCCTGTATGTTGAATTCAGTGATCGTCGTCGATGATGAAGCCAGCATCCGCACGGCGGTGGAGCAGTGGCTGAGCCTTTCCGGTTTCAGTGTGCAGCTGTTCAGCCGCGCCGAGCAATGCCTGGCGCAGCTGCCTGGGCATTTTCCGGGGGTGATCATCAGCGACGTGCGCATGCCCGGCATGGATGGCCTGCAATTGCTCGAGCGGCTGCGCGAGCGCGATCCGGACTTGCCGGTGATCCTGCTGACAGGGCATGGCGATGTGCCGATGGCGGTCGAGGCCATGCGCAACGGCGCCTACGATTTCCTGGAAAAACCCTTCAGCCCGCAGAGCCTGCTCGGCAGCCTGCGCCGCGCGCTGGAAAAACGCCAGCTGGTGCTGGAGAACCGCCGCCTGCATGAACAGGCCGACCTCAAGGCGCGGCTGGAAGGTACCCTGCTGGGCATGTCACAGGGTTTGCAGCAGCTACGCCGGCAGGTCCTGGAACTCGCCGGCCTACCGGTCAACGTGCTGCTGCGGGGCGAGACGGGCAGCGGCAAGGAGCGCGTGGCGCGCTGCCTGCATGACTTTGGCCCGCGCGCCGCCAAGCCCTTTGTGGCCCTCAACTGCGCGGCGATTCCCGAGGCGCTGTTCGAGGCCGAATTGTTCGGCCACGAAAGCGGCGCATTCACCGGTGCTCAGGGCAAACGCATCGGCAAGCTGGAGTACGCCAACGGCGGCACGGTGTTCCTCGACGAGATCGAGAGCATGCCCCTGGCCCAGCAGGCCAAGCTTCTGCGGGTGATCCAGGAACACAAGCTGGAGCGCCTCGGCGCCAACCAGAGCATCGAGGTCGACCTGCGTATCATTGCCGCGACAAAGCCTGATCTGCTCGAAGAGGCCCGCGCCGGGCGTTTCCGTGAAGACCTCGCCTACCGCCTGAACGTCGCCGAGTTGCGCCTGGCACCGTTGCGCGAGCGGCGTGAAGACATCCCCTTGCTGTTCGAGCACTTCGTCCGCGCTGCCGCCGAACGCCTGGGCCGCGATGCGCCGCCGCTGGCAGGCGCACAACTGGCGCGGCTGCTCGGCCATGACTGGCCGGGTAACGTGCGCGAGCTGGCCAACGCCGCCGAACGCCATGCGTTGGGCCTGGATGAGCCCTCGATGGAAGACGGCCCTGGCGGCCAATCCCTGGCCGAGCAGATGGAGAGGTTCGAAGCCCAGTGTCTGCGCGCGGCGTTGCGCCAACACAAGGGCGAAATCAAGGCGGTGATGGAAGCCTTGCAACTGCCGCGGCGAACGCTCAATGAAAAGATGCAGCGCCATGGCTTGCAGCGCGAGGCATTTCTGGACCGCGAATAAGCGGATTTTTGCCTATTACGAGAGGCAGTTCAGCGGAAAACCGCTCATGCGCCGCATTGTCATGGGCTCGACCAGGGGCCGCTTCGCGGCCATCGCGGCGCGAGGCCGCTCTTACAGTCAGGCGCGCCTAACCAATAGACACGCGGACTGCGGCTAGAAATGCGTCGCAGCGGCTTTGCGCGGCGATGGGCCACGAGCGGGCTCAAGACTTCAACCCCTCTTCCTGGCACACCTTCTGCAATACCCCCAGCAAGCTGCGCCTCGGCGCGCCTCCACAAAAACAACGAGAAGGTTACCCCTGATGGATAACGCTACCTCCCTGCCAATCGGGGCGGCCCATGCGCCTGCCGCCGAAAAGACCACCTCGAGCCGCCTCAAGTCAATCTTCAGTGGCTCCATCGGCAACATGGTCGAGTGGTACGACTGGTACGTCTACGCCGCGTTTTCGCTGTACTTCGCCAAGGCCTTCTTCCCAGCCGGCGACACCACCGCCCAACTGCTCAACACCGCCGCGATCTTCGCCGTGGGCTTCCTCATGCGCCCGATCGGCGGGTGGCTGATGGGCCTGTACGCCGACCGCAAGGGCCGCAAGGCCGCGCTGATGGCCTCGGTGCTGCTGATGTGCGCCGGTTCTCTGGTAATCGCCTTGACCCCCGGCTATGAAACCATCGGCGTCGCCGCGCCGGTCCTTCTGGTGCTGGCCCGCCTGCTGCAGGGCCTGTCGGTCGGCGGTGAATATGGCACTTCGGCCACGTACCTGAGCGAGATGGCCAGCAAGGAACGCCGCGGGTTCTTCTCCAGCTTCCAGTACGTGACGCTGATCTCTGGCCAGCTCATTGCCCTGGCGGTGCTGATTGTCCTGCAGCAGACCCTGACCACCGAGCAACTGTACGCCTGGGGCTGGCGCGTGCCCTTCGTGATCGGCGCACTGTGCGCCGTGGTCGCGCTGTACCTGCGTCGTGGCATGGAAGAGACCAGCTCCTTCACCAAGAAGGAGAAATCCAAGGAAAGCCTGATGCGCACTCTGATGCGCCACCCCAAGGAACTGGCGACCGTGGTCGGCCTGACCATGGGCGGCACCCTGGCCTTCTATACCTACACCACCTACATGCAGAAGTACCTAGTCAACACCGTGGGCATGAGCATCACCGACTCGACCACCATCTCGGCGGCCACGCTGTTCCTGTTCATGTGCCTGCAGCCAGTGATCGGCGGCCTCTCCGACAAGATCGGCCGACGTCCGATCCTGATCGCCTTCGGCGTGCTCGGTACCCTCTTTACCGTACCGATCCTCACCACCCTGCACACCATCCAGAGCTGGTGGGGCGCGTTCTTCCTGATCATGGCGGCGCTGATCATCGTCAGCGGCTATACCTCGATCAACGCAGTGGTCAAGGCCGAGCTGTTCCCGACCGAGATCCGCGCCCTGGGCGTCGGCCTGCCTTACGCCCTGACGGTGTCGATCTTCGGCGGCACCGCCGAGTACGTGGCGCTGTGGTTCAAGAGCGTCGGCATGGAGACCGGTTTCTACTGGTACGTCACCGCCTGCATTGCCTGCTCGCTGCTGGTGTATGTGACCATGAAGGATACCCGCACCCACTCGCGGATCACGACTGATTGACGGCTTGGTCATGAGAGACGCATGAACTGGACAGTGAGCCGAATAAGGCATTTATTCGGCTCACTGATCGAGAAGACCGTTCATGCATGCGTGCCTATTTGAGAAACAGCCAGCTATGCAGGTACACAGGCGCTGCAGCGTTAGCGGCTGGTCGAATGCCAGGGTGGCATCGAGCGCCAGCTCTGCCAGGCCCTCGCTGCAGGCAGTGATGCGCCGTCCTCTACTATCCCCAGGCAGCAGCCTTGACCGGATACAGGCTTAGAAAAGACCGTGCTAAGGCGCGGTTTTTTTTATGCGTCCCCACTTAACCCCCCATTAACGTCTGCGTCGCATCCTTGCGTGGCTAAGAGGTAGCGGTCGCTTGCCGCTTTCGCCCCCTAAATTGATCGATAAATACGATCTTTAAACACTGATATTTGCGCTTTTTAATCTATTTAATAGGCGTAATCTTGAACCCATAGAAACAAGCAAACCTCTCAACCCACTGGAGCACCGACCATGAAAAACAAACTGATCCTGACCCTGGCCCTTTCCGTAATCGCCACTGGCGCTTTCGCCGAAGATGGCTTCGACCGTACCCGCGCCCACGCCTTCGCTGCGGCCCAGAGCCAATCGGCCGGCTACGCTGAAGATGGTTTTGACCGCACGGGCGCCGCACGTTTCGCTGAAGACGGCTTCGACCGCACGGGCGCCGCACGTTTCGCTGAAGACGGCTTCGACCGCACGGGCGCCGCACGCTTCGCTGAAGATGGCTTCGACCGCACAGGCGGCCATCGCGTCGCCGAAGATGGCTTCGACCGCACCAATGCCCACCGCATCAGCTGATCGCTGCTGCGAGCGCTTAGCCCGGCTTCGGCCGGGCTTGACCATTTCCAGCCGGGCAAAGCCTTGGCACACTAGGTGCCTTGTCCATCCAGAGGAAGGGCCTTCCGGCCCGCGCAGATGTACTACTACGAACCCGCAAAAGGCCACGGCCTGCCCCATGACCCCTTCAATGCCATCGTCGGCCCTCGCCCCATCGGCTGGATCTCCTCGCAGGACCGCCAAGGCCGATTGAATCTCGCGCCCTACAGCTTCTTCAATGCCTTCAACTACATCCCGCCGATCATCGGTTTCTGCAGCGTCGGGCGCAAAGACAGCCTGAACAACATCGAGCAGACCGGCGAATTCGTCTGGAACCTGGCCACGCGCCCCTTGGCCGAGGCGATGAACCAGAGCTGCGCGGCCGTGGCGGCAGAAGTCGATGAATTCGTTCTGAGCGGACTGACGCCGACGCCCTCGAAGGTGATCAGCGTGCCGCGCGTGGGCCAAAGCCCGGTGTCGTTCGAATGCAAGGTGAGCCAGATCGTGCAACTGCAGCGCGCCGACCAGGCGCTGGTGCCCAGCTGGCTGATCCTGGGTGAGGTAGTGGCGGTGCATATCGCCGAGCACCTGCTCAAGGACGGGGTCTACGATACCGCCGCCGCCGAGCCGATCCTGCGCGGTGGCGGCCCGGCCGACTATTTTGAGCTGGGCAACCTGTTCAAGATGGCCCGGCCCCAGGTGAACGACTGATTACCAGATCAGCTCGCCCTCATCGTCGACGCCTTGCAGGCGGGCCAACTCGGCAATGGCAGCCTCGTCGGCTGCCGTTGCGGTCTTGAACACCTGGCCCTCGAGGACCTTGTGGAAACGCGGTGCACCGCCCATACCCAAGCCTTTGACAGCGATGGCGGCGCTGTAGCCGCCTTCAGCTGGGACCATCGCCGAAACCGCCTCGAAGCGGGAAAATTCTTTACGCGCCATGCCTGACATTCCAAAGCGTTGAACAAGACCGGCATTCTAACCCGAGCCGAAGGTATGCAGGTCGAGGCTGGCGAGCACCTGGGCTTGCACCAGCTCGCCTAAGAGCTCCAGGTTTGGCGAGGCGAAGTAACCGCTCATCGCCTGCTGGTCGCACCAGCTGCCGCTGAGCAGCCACAGGTCGGCATCGGCCTGGGATCGCTGAATGCTGAAGCTTAGGCAGCCAGGGGTCTGACGCGAAGGTTCAAGCAGGTCGCGCAGGCGCGCGCCCAGTTCTGCCGAACGACCGCTGCTGGCACGAATGAAAGCAAGGTGGGTGACCGGTTGCGGCTGGGTCATGAGGTTCTCCTTGAGCAGGCGACGCAAAGCCAGGCTGCCAAGATAAGTGTTCACCCAGCCCCGCCGTTAGGCCATTACTGCGGGTCGATTGCCTGATCCTGTCGCGCGGCAGGATCAGGCAATCGACCTGCAGCATTAGACTAGCGCCTGCCCTTGCACAAACCTATGCTGCAGCGGTCAGCAAAGGAAACCACCATGTCCGCGCCTATGCCTTCATCGCCGCCACTCGACCCGACCCTGGAAGCGCAGCGCCAGGAATTGGCCGAGCTGATCCGCCGCCATGCCGGCGAACCCCATGGCGCGCAGTCGGCCATTGCCGACCTGTACCTGTACCGCTACCAGGAAAGCGTCCGCTCGATGCCAACATTGGCGCAACCGGCCCTGTGCATCCTGGCCCATGGCAGCAAGACCCTGTTTCTCGGTGATGAAGCCTACGCCTACGACCCCCTGCACTACATGGTGGTCTCGGTGACCTTACCGATCAGCGGGGCGCTGCTGGAGGCCAGCCCGCAGAACCCGAGCCTGGGCCTTCGCCTGGACCTTGATCCCGCGCAGATCAGCCAGCTGATCGCCGACGCCGGGCCCATGGCCGTGCCGAGCTTGCCATCGGGGCGCGGGCTCTACGTCGAACGTACCGACCCGCAATTGCTCGATGCGCTGTTGCGCCTTATCCGCTTGCTCGACTCGCCGCGGGACATCGCGATGCTGGCACCGTTGATTCGCCGCGAGATCTTCTACCGCCTGCTACGTGGACCTCAGGGTTACCGCTTGTACGAAATCGCCGTGGCCAACAGCCAGACCCACAGGGTGTGCCAGGCCATCGCCTGGCTCAACCAGTATTATCAGCAACCGCTGCGCATCGAAGACCTGGCCCGCGAGGTCAACCTCAGCACCTCGACCTTGCACCATCGGTTCAAGGCGGTGACGTCGATGAGTCCGCTGCAGTACCAGAAGCAGCTGCGTCTCCAGGAAGCTCGCCGGTTGATGCTCAACGACGGCCTGGAGGCCGCGGTGGCGGGCTACCGGGTCGGCTATGAAAGCCCCTCGCAGTTCAGCCGCGAGTACAGTCGCCTGTATGGCGCCCCGCCGATCCGCGACCTGGCCCGGCTGCGCGCCAGCAGCGCCTGACCGCCTCAGGCTTGCACTGCCTCCTGCCACTGCGCCTGGTCCACCTGGATCAGGGTCGGCCCACTGCGATCAACGGCCTCGCGCAAGGCGTCGCGCAGCTGCGCCACGTCGCCCACCGTGCGGGCCGCAGCACCCAGTCCCTGTGCGATCGCCAGGAAGTTCGGGGTGTGGATGTCTACGCCGATCGGTTCGATGGCACGGTTGAGCATGTATTTCTTGATCTCCTCATAGCCCTGGTTATTCCACAGCAGGACGATCAAGGGCACCTGTGCCTCGACCGCACTGACCAGTTCCGGCAGGGTGAACTGCAATCCGCCATCGCCGATCACGCAGACCACCGGCGCCCGCTCGGCCCTCGATCCGCCAGTGCCCAACCAGGCACCCATGGCCGCCGGCAAGGCGTAGCCGAGCGTGCCATAGCCGGTCGAGGCGTTGAACCAGCGGCGCGGCCGCTGCATGTCGAGGGTCAGGTTGCCGCTGTACACCGGCTGGGTCGAGTCGCCGACCAGCACGGCCTCCGGCAGGGTGTCCAGCACCGTGGTGAGCAGCCGCGTCTGGCTGCGGGTCGGCAGGTCCCATTCGGCAGCCAGGGCCCGGCGCAGCCGCTCGGCGCGGCTGGCGCCCCAGACCGCATCACGTGGTGGTTGGGGTTGGGCCTCAAGGGCGGCGAGCAACGCCTGGGCCGCCAGGTCCGCGTCGGCCACCAGGGCCAGTTCCGGCAGGTAGTTGCGCACGGTCTGGTCCGGGTCGATGTCGATGCGCAGCAGGCTGCCGGGAATCTCGAAACCGCCCTTGAAGGTCACGTCGTAATCGGTCTCGGCCAGCTCAGTGCCGATCGCCAGCACCACATCGGCCTCCGCGACCAGCGCCCGGGTGGCTGGCAGTGACTGGGTCGAACCGATCAACAGCGGATGGCCGGCCGCGAGCAGGCCTTTGGCGTTGATGGTCAAGGCCACTGGCGCCTGCAGGTGTTCGGCGAGCTGACCCAGGGCGTCGCCAGCCGCCAGTGCTCCGCCACCGGCGAGAATCAGCGGCCGCCGCGCATGCGCCAGGCGCTCGGCCATCTGCATCGCTGCCTGCGGTGCGGCGCCGGCCCGCGAGGTGCGGATCGGACGGCTGGCCAGCAAGTGATCGGCAGGCTCGACCAGCACATCCAGCGGGATCTCGATGTGCACGGGTCGTGGCCGGCCGCCGTCGAATACCGCGAACGCGCGCGCCAGCACCTGGGGCAAGTCGTCGGCGCTCATCAGGGTCTGGGAGAATGCCGAGACACCGCCGACCATGGCCGATTGGTTGGGCAATTCGTGCAACTTGCCTCGCCCTCCGCCAAGCTGACTCCGAGACTGCACACTGGAGATCACCAGCATGGGAATGGAGTCGGCGTAGGCCTGGCCCATGGCGGTGGTGATGTTGGTCATGCCCGGGCCGGTGATGATGAAGCACACCCCAGGCTTGCCGCGGGTACGCGCGTACCCGTCGGCCATGAAACCGGCGCCCTGTTCGTGGCGCGGGGTGATATGCCGGATGGCGGAGCCCGCAAGGCCGCGATAGAGCTCCACGGTATGCACGCCGGGAATACCGAAGACGTGGTCGACACCGTAGCCTTCGAGCAGTTTGACCAGTACTTCGCCGCAGGTTGCCATGGCAATTGCCTTATGTCTGTTAATACCAGCCGCTATTGAAACCGTGGCATCGATACCGGCACAACGCAAAAAAATGCATACTCGCCATGTCCCCACGTCATGGCTCAAGACGATGAAACGCCTGCCACCCCTGCCCGCTTTGCACACCTTCCTGATCACCGCCCAGTGCTGCAGCTTCACCCGCGCGGCTCAGCAACTGCACATTACCCAAGGTGCGGTGAGCCGGCAGATCGCTGGGCTTGAGGCGCACCTGGGATACCGGCTTTTCCAGCGCCAGGCCCGCGGCTTGAGCCTGACCCGTGAAGGCCAGGACTGGTTGCCGCGGGTGCAGCAGGTCTTTGCCCTGATCGAAGAAGGGGTTCAGGAGATCGGCCCGCGCAACGCCACCCTGCAGCTCAAGGCGCCAACCTGCGTGATGCGCTGGCTGCTGCCGCGCCTGATGGAATGGCAGGCACTGCGCCCGGACGTACCGGTGGAATTGACCACCACGGTGCAGCATGGCGTGGACTTTCGCCGCGAAGGCTTCGATGCAGCCGTGGTCTACGGCGCTGCGCCGAATCCTGGCGTGCAGGCGCGCAAGCTGTTCGATGAACAGCTGACACCGGTGTGTGCGCCCTCCTTGCTGACCGGGGCACTCCCGTTGGCGCGGCTCGTGGACCTGCCGCGGCACATGCTTCTGCACCCTTCGCGCGACGCACATGACTGGCAACTCTGGTTGCAGGCGGCGGGGGCTGAATTGGGTTTCACTGGCCCACGGCAGCATTTCGAGACGCTCGACATGGCCATGGCCATGGCCTCGCAAGGCACCGGGGTGGCGATCGGCGATTGGGCGTTGATCGGTGACGACCTGCGCAGCGGGCGGCTGTGCATGCCGTTCGAACTCAAGGTGATGACCGGCAAGGGGTATTACCTGGTGTACCCGCCGAAGGCGGCGGCGCCTGGATTGTTGGAACTGCTGGAGTGGCTGGAGGGGCGTGCGGGAGAAAGTCATGTGCACACAGCTTCAGCCATCAAGCGGGATGCCTGACTTGAGACAGTTCATGACTGCCAGGCGTACCGACGGCCCCTGGCCAGTCACTCCTCGACGTTCATGAACTCCTTGGCCCAGACGATGTAGTCGTCAGGCTGGGTGTAGGTGTGCGCCAGCTCCGTGGCGCTGAGGCCCTCGGAGCGGTTCTGCAACTGGCGCTGCTCGCGTAGGGAATCGTACGTGGCCTTGATGGCCGCGAAATACGCGCCATGGCCGTCGACGGCGATACGCACGCCCAGGCGCGCCAGGCGCTCATCGTCATGCAGGTTGGGGTTGCCGTAGGTCACCAGCATGAGCGGCACCGTCAGGTGTTCGGCGATCTGTTCCAACTGCTCGAAATCCTTGACCCCGACCATGCAGATGCCATCGGCGCCCGCGCGCTGGTAGCTCTGGGTCCGGACGATGATTTCCTCGGTGGTGAGCACGCCGGCGTTGGTCCGGGCGATGATCGACAACGCCGAGTCAACGCGCGCTTCCAGTGCGGCGCGGATCTTGCCAACGCCCTCGTCGACCGGGATCAGGTCGGTGGACTTGCGCCCGAACTGCGCCGGTAGCAGGGTGTCTTCGATGGTCAGCGCGGCGACGCCGGCGCGTTCCAGCTCGGTCACGGTGCGCATGACATTGAGTGCATTGCCATAGCCATGGTCGGCATCGGCAATCACCGGCAGTTGCGCGACACGCCCGATGCGGGTGGCCTGCTCGACGAACTCGCTCAGGGTGATCAGGGCGAAGTCCGGCGCGGCCAAGACTTGCAGCGAAGCGACCGAGCCTCCAAGAATGCCAACCTCGAAGCCAAGGTCGGCGGCAATCCGCGCCGACATGGGGTCGAAGACAGAAGCGGTGTGATAGCACGAACCTGAAGCCAGAAGTTCGCGAAAGGCAAAACGCAAATCGTGGTGGGAAGCCTTGGGCATGATCACTCCGCAATAACCGTGAAAGTGGAACGGGCTGACTACCGACCCCTGAATCGGGTCCACCTGACCTGTTCGTATGGGCGCCTTCAGGCGGTCATGCTCGACATGCAGGTAGAGGAATAAAAGGTGAGGGATTACAGCGATGAAAAATCCCGTGGCCACGATCGCACCATGCTGGTGCAAAGCCCGGGATTCAGCCTCTGTGGCCCGATCACGATATCACGCGACCATGCAGGTCAGGATGAAAGCGCTAATGCCGATCGTGCATAGGTAATGCACAGTTTACATAGGTAGCTACCGAAACTCGCTACACTCGCGGCTTTCTATGACAAGGTATGCTTGTGACTGTCGCACTGCCCCCCGCCGTCCTGCGCAGCGTCCTCATCGCCCTGATGCTGGCGATTTTTCTTGGCGCCCTGGACCAAACCATCGTCGCTATCTCGATGCCGGCGATTTCTGCTCAATTCAACGATGTGGGCCTGCTCGCCTGGGTGATATCCGGCTACATGGTCGCCATGACCGTGGCCGTCCCGATCTACGGCAAGCTCGGCGACCTCTATGGACGCCGACGCATGATCCTCACCGGCACGGCGCTGTTCACGCTGGCCTCGGTGTTCTGCGCCATGGCCCAGAGCATGGAACAGCTGGTGCTGGCGCGGGTGCTACAGGGCATCGGCGCAGGCGGTATGGTTTCCGTCAGCCAGGCGATCATCGGCGACTTGGTGCCACCGCGCGAACGCGGCCGCTACCAGGGGTACTTCAGCAGCATGTACGCCCTGGCTAGCGTGGTTGGCCCGGTGCTGGGCGGATGGCTGACGGAGTACCTGTCCTGGCGCTGGGTGTTCTGGATCAACCTGCCGCTGGGGCTGTGCGCCTGGTGGGTGACGCGCGGGGCACTCGCGGGCCTTGCGACGAACAGTCGCCAGGCGCAAGTCGACTACCTGGGCGCGGCCCTGCTGACCCTAGGGCTGGGGAGCCTGATGCTGGGGATCACCCTGGTCGGTCAGGGCGACAGTTGGCAGTCAGGCCCAGTGCTCGGCCTGCTCGCCTGTGCATGGGTCGGGTTGCTGCTGTTCGTGTTGCATGAGCGACGCACGCCGGAGCCTTTGCTGCCGCTCACGCTGTTCGGCAACCGGGTGGCGACGCTGTGCTGGTGCACGCTGTTCTTTACCAGTTTCCAAGCGATTTCGCTGACCATGCTGATGCCCCTGCGCTTCCAGAGCATCACCGGTGCCGGTGCCGACAGCGCCGCCTTGCACCTGTTGCCGTTGGCCATGGGCCTGCCGATCGGTGCCTATACCGGCGGGCGCCTGACTACCCGCACCGGCCGCTACAAGCCGCAGATTCTCAGTGGCGCGCTGCTGATGCCGTTCGCCATCGTTGGCATGGCGCTGACGCCGCCCCATGCGGCGCTGCTCAGCGGTGTATTCATGCTGCTGACCGGGATCGCTTGCGGATTGCAGTTCCCGACCTCGCTGGTGGGCTCGCAGAGTGCGGTGCAGACGCGAGACATCGGCGTGGCCACCAGTACCAGCAACCTGTTTCGTTCGTTGGGCGGGGCGATGGGGGTGGCCTGCATGTCCAGCCTGTTGCTGGCCATGTTGCACCACAGCGGCCTGGCCGTGGCGGGCAATCCGTTGCTTGGCAGCCTGCAGGCGGGTGAGCCGGACGCGCTGGCGCGGATCGGCCTGATCGACACCTTCCGCCACCTGCTGTTAGCCAGTGCCGCGGTCTCGCTGCTGGGTCTAGGCGCCGCGCTGAGCATGCCCGACCACCAGCTACGTGGGTATCAGTGAGGCCTGGGAAACAGTCCCTCACAATCCTTAACAAAGTGTCATTTGCGCAAGGCGGGGCTCAAGCGCAGCATATCGAGCCCTGCATCCGCCCATTTACCGGAGTCGCTCAGCAGGTCGAAGCTGTCCGGCAGCAATAGCCAACGCCCCAACAGGCCATCAATATAGGCATACAGGGTCACAGCGGCACGTTCGACATCCAGGTCGGCCGGCAGCTGGCCGCGCCTTACCGCATTGCTCATCGACAATGCGATGCCTTGATGGCAGTCCAGGGTCGCACTCTGGCGCTGCTGACGGATTTCACACATGTCATCAGTGAATTCGCATTTGTGATGCAGGATCTCATTGATCCGCCGAGTCCGCGGATCCAGCACCATCTGGTGCATCAGGCGTACCAGCAGCTGGCGCATGCAGCCGAGTGGGTCGACCTCGTCTTCGCTTTCGCTGGCGCGGGCCAAGGGCGCGAGCCCCTCCTGGAGGGTATCGAGCAGCGCCTGGACCAGTTCGGCCTTGTTGCTGAAATGCCAGTAGATCGCGCCGCGGGTCACGCCCGCCAGTTCAGCGATGTCAGCCAGGGTGGTACGCGCCACTCCGCGCTTGTAGAAGGCCTTCTCGGCCGCCGCGATGATCTGGCAGCGGGTTTCCTGAGCTTCCTCTTTGGTTCGACGGACCATGGCAGTAACCTCATCAGGGCCCGGACGCTCACGGGGCGCACGGGAAGCAGGCCGGGACAACCTCTATCAGGGTCTTTCCAGGCATTGGAATCGGATCGGGTAGTAGCGAGGTACCACCACGCGGTATTTACAAACAACCATGAATGTAAGTATATTCGTTAGTAAGCTATTAATCCACTGGATAGCATTCTTCTCATACGACTCTTCCATTACTCTTGAGCGTCTCCTGCTCCTGCGACCCGAGGATCCTCATGCAATTCAAGCCAGCCGTTACCGCTCTGGTTTCCGCCGTCGCCCTGGCAACACTGCTCAGTGGCTGTAAGAAAGAAGAAGCAGCGCCAGAGGCGCAGGCTCCTCAGGTCGGCGTGGTCACTCTGCAACCGCAAGCCTTCACCCTGACCTCCGAACTGCCAGGTCGCACCAGCGCCTATCGCGTTGCGGAAGTCCGGCCTCAGGTCAATGGCATCATCCTCAAGCGTCTGTTCAAGGAAGGCAGCGAGGTCAAGGCAGGGCAGCAGCTCTACCAGATCGACCCGTCGGTGTACGAGGCCAACCTGGCCAGCGCCCAAGCCAACCTGCAGGCCACCCGCTCCCTGGCCGATCGCTACAAGCAACTGATCGATGAACAGGCGGTAAGCAGGCAGGAATACGACGACGCCAATGCCAAACGATTGCAGGCCCAGGCATCGCTGCAGAGCGCCCAGATCGACCTGCGCTACACCAAGGTGATGGCGCCGATCAGCGGCCGAATCGGCCGCTCTGCGGTCACCGAAGGCGCCTTGGTCAGCAATGGCCAGACCAACGCCATGGCTACCATCCAGCAACTGGACCCGATCTACGTCGACGTGACCCAGTCCTCGACCGAACTGCTCAAGTTGCGCCGTGACCTGGAAAGCGGCAACTTGCAGAAAGCCGGTGAAAATGCGGCCAAGGTGCAGCTGATCCTGGAAGACGGCAGCACGTTCGGACAGGACGGACGCCTGGAATTTTCCGAAGTCTCGGTTGACGAGACCACCGGGTCCGTCACCCTGCGCGCCGTGTTCCCGAATCCTCAACACACCTTGCTGCCGGGCATGTTCGTCCACGCTCGCCTGCAGGCGGGTGTCAATGCCAACGCCATCCTGGCGCCGCAACAGGGCGTGACCCGTGACCTCAAGGGCGCCCCGACCGCGCTGGTGGTCAACCAGGAGAACAAGGTCGAGCTGCGCCAGCTCAAGGCCTCGCGCACCTTGGGCAGCGACTGGCTCATCGAGGACGGCCTCAATCCTGGCGACCGCCTGATCACCGAAGGCCTGCAGTACGTCCGTCCAGGCGTCGAGGTCAAGGCCAGCGAAGCCAGCAACGTCAAGAAGCCGGCCAATCCAACCCAGGCCGACGCGGCGAACGCGGACGCCAAAGGGGAGTAAACAATGTCGAAGTTCTTTATCGATCGCCCGATCTTTGCCTGGGTGATCGCCCTGGTGATCATGCTGGTCGGCGCCTTGTCGATCCTGAAGTTGCCCATCAACCAGTACCCCAGCATCGCCCCGCCGGCCATCGCCATCGCCGTGACCTACCCAGGTGCCTCGGCACAGACGGTCCAGGACACCGTGGTGCAGGTGATCGAGCAGCAGCTCAACGGTATCGACAACCTGCGTTACGTGTCCTCGGAAAGTAACTCCGACGGCAGCATGACCATCACCGCCACTTTCGAGCAGGGCACCAACCCTGACACGGCCCAGGTCCAGGTGCAGAACAAGCTGAACCTGGCCACCCCCTTGCTGCCGCAGGAAGTGCAGCAGCAGGGTATCCGCGTGACCAAGGCGGTGAAGAACTTCCTGATGGTGATCGGCCTGGTCTCCGAAGATGGCAGCATGACCAAGGACGACCTGGCCAACTACATCGTCTCCAACATGCAGGACCCCGTGTCCCGCACGGCGGGCGTCGGTGACTTCCAGGTGTTCGGTGCCCAGTACGCCATGCGCATCTGGCTCGATCCGGCCAAGCTGAACAAGTTCCAGCTGACGCCGGTCGACGTGCGCACCGCGGTGACCGCGCAGAACGTCCAGGTCTCGTCCGGCCAGCTCGGCGGCCTGCCTGCCCTGCCCGGCACCCAGCTGAACGCCACGATCATCGGCAAGACGCGCCTGCAGACCGCTGAGCAGTTCGAGAAGATCCTGCTCAAGGTCAACCAGGACGGTTCGCAAGTGCGCCTGGGCGACGTTGCCCGGGTTGGCCTGGGCGGCGAGAACTACGCCATCAGCGCGCAGTTCAACGGCAAGCCGGCCTCGGGGCTGGCGGTCAAGCTGGCCACCGGCGCCAACGCGCTGGACACGGCCAAGGCCCTGCGCCAGACCATCAGCGAGCTGGAACCGTTCTTCCCGCCAGGCATGAAAGCGGTATTCCCGTATGACACCACGCCGGTGGTGACCGAATCGATCAGCGGGGTGATCCACACCCTGATCGAAGCGATCGTCCTGGTGTTCCTGGTGATGTACCTGTTCCTGCAGAACTTCCGCGCCACGGTGATCACCACCATGACCGTGCCGGTAGTATTGCTCGGCACCTTCGGCATCCTTGCCGCCTCGGGTTTCAGCATCAACACCCTGACCATGTTCGCCATGGTCCTGGCCATCGGCCTGCTGGTGGACGATGCCATCGTGGTGGTGGAGAACGTCGAACGGGTGATGTCCGAGGAGGGTCTACCGCCCAAGGAAGCGACCAAACGCTCGATGGAGCAGATCCAGGGCGCGCTGGTCGGTATCGCCATGGTGCTCTCGGCGGTACTGCTGCCGATGGCCTTCTTCGGCGGCTCCACCGGTGTGATCTACCGGCAGTTCTCGATCACCATCGTCTCGGCCATGGGCCTGTCGGTACTGGTGGCGCTGATCTTCACCCCGGCGCTCTGCGCAACCATGCTCAAGCCGGTGAAGAAGGGCGAGCACCATGTGGCCAAGGGCGGTTTCTTCGGCTGGTTCAACCGTACCTTCGACCGTGGCGTGCTCGGCTACGAGCGCAGCGTCGGCAGCATCCTGCGCAACAAGCTTCCCTACTTCCTGGCCTATGCGCTGATCGTCGTGGGCATGATCTGGCTGTTCATGCGCATCCCGACCGCGTTCCTGCCAGAAGAAGACCAGGGTGTATTGTTTGCCCAGGTGCAGACCCCGGCCGGTTCCAGTGCCGAACGCACCCAGACCGTGGTCGACCAGATGCGCGAATACCTGCTCAAGGACGAAGCCGATACCGTGTCCTCGGTGTTCACCGTCACCGGCTTCAACTTCGCCGGCCGTGGCCAGAGCTCGGGCATGGCGTTCATCATGCTCAAGCCCTGGGAGGAACGTTCTTCGGAAAACAGCGTGTTCAACCTGGCCACCCGTGCGCAGCAGCACTTCTTCACGTTCCGCGATGCGATGGTGTTCGCCTTCGCCCCGCCGGCGGTACTCGAACTGGGTAACGCCACCGGCTTCGACGTGTTCCTCCAGGACCGCGCCGGTGTCGGCCACGAGAAGCTGATGGAGGCGCGCAACGAGTTCCTCGCCAAGGCCTCGCAGAGCAAGATCCTCGCCGGCGTCCGTCCGAACGGCCTGAACGACGAGCCGCAGTACCAGTTGACCGTCGACGACGAACGCGCCAGCGCGCTGGGCGTGACCATCGCCGACATCAACAACACCCTGTCGGTTGCCCTGGGCGGCAGCTACGTCAATGACTTCATCGACCGCGGTCGGGTGAAGAAGGTCTACATCCAGGGTGAGGCCAGCGCGCGCATGAGCCCTGAAGACCTGCAGAAGTGGTACGTGCGCAACGGCGTCGGCGAGATGGTGCCCTTCTCCTCCTTCGCCAGCGGCGAATGGACCTACGGTTCGCCCAAACTGTCGCGCTACAACGGTGTTGAAGCGGTCGAGGTCCTCGGTGCTCCGGCGCCGGGCTACAGTACCGGTGAGGCCATGGCCGAAGTCGAGCGCATCGCTGGCGAATTGCCCGATGGTATCGGCTACGCCTGGACGGGCATGTCGTACGAGGAGAAGCTCTCCGGATCGCAGATGCCGGCGCTGTTCGCCCTGTCGCTGTTGTTCGTCTTCCTTTCCCTGGCAGCGCTGTACGAAAGCTGGTCGATCCCAATCGCGGTCGTGCTGGTGGTGCCGCTGGGTATCATCGGTGCGCTGATGGCGGCGAGCATGCGCGGACTGTCCAACGACGTGTACTTCCTCGTCGGCCTGCTGACCACCATCGGCCTGGCGGCGAAGAACGCTATCCTGATCGTCGAGTTCGCCAAGGAGCTGCACGAGCAGGGCCGCAGCCTGGTCGACGCGGCGATCGAGGCCTGCCGCATGCGTCTGCGTCCGATCATCATGACCTCGCTGGCCTTCATCCTCGGCGTGGTACCTTTGACCATCGCCAGCGGCGCAGGCTCGGGTAGCCAGCATGCCATCGGTACCGGGGTGATCGGCGGCATGATCACCGCGACTGTCCTGGCCATCTTCTGGGTACCCTTGTTCTTCGTTAGCGTGTCGTCGCTGTTCGGCAGCAAGAAGCCGGAAACCGATGCCACCCCTGAAACTCCACGCTATGAGGCTGGGCAATGAGTAAGTCCCTGTTACCCCTGGCGGTCACTGCCTTCATCCTGGGCGGCTGCTCGCTGATTCCCAACTACCAGACCCCCGAGGCGCCGGTGGCCGCCCAGTGGCCGCAAGGCCCTGCGTACTCGCCGACCGAGTCGGCGGAAGTGGCCGCGGCCGAGCAGGGCTGGCGCCAGTTCTTCAACGACCCGGCCCTGCAGCAACTGATCCAGACTTCGCTGGTCAACAACCGCGACCTGCGTGTCGCCGCCCTGAACATCGACGCCTACCGGGCGCAGTACCGCATCCAGCGGGCCGACCTGTTTCCGGCGGTCTCGGCCACCGGCAGCGGCACCCGTCAGCGAGTGCCGGCAGACATGTCGCAGACCGGGCAATCGGGCATCACCAGCCAGTACTCGGCCACCCTGGGCGTCAGCGCCTATGAGCTGGACCTGTTCGGCCGGGTCCGCAGCCTGAGCCAGCAAGCGCTGGAGACCTACCTGTCGAGTGAAGAGGCGCGCCGCTCCACGCAGATCAGCCTGGTCGCCAGCGTGGCCAACGCTTACTACACCTGGCAGGCCGACCAGGCACTGCTAAAACTGACCGAAGACACCCTCAAGAACTACGAGCAAAGCTTCGCGCTGACCAGCCGTAGCAACGAAGTCGGTGTCGCCTCGGCACTGGACCTGAGCCAGGCCCGCACCGCTGTCGAAGGCGCGCGGGTCAAGCTGGCGCAGTACCAACGCCTGGTCGCCCAGGACCTGAACAGCCTGACCGTGCTGCTGGGCACCGGCGTGCCGAACAACCTGCCGGCACCGCTCAAGCTCGATGCCGATCAACTGGCCAAGATCCCGGCCGGCCTGCCCTCGGACCTGTTGCAGCGTCGCCCGGACATCCAGGAAGCCGAGCACCTGCTCAAGGCCGCCAATGCCAACATCGGCGCGGCCCGGGCCGCCTTCTTCCCAAGCATCAGCCTGACCGCCAACGCCGGCACCCTGAGTTCGGACATGGACGGGCTGTTCAAGGGTGGTTCGGGTACCTGGCTGTTCCAGCCGCAGATCAACCTGCCAATCTTCACCGCCGGTAGCCTGCGCGCCAGCCTCGACTACTCGAAGATTCAAAAGGACATCAACGTCGCTCAGTACGAGAAGACCATTCAGACCGCCTTCCAGGAAGTGTCCGATGGCCTCGCCGCACGCAAGACCTTCGAGGAGCAGTTGCAGGCGCAGCGCGACCTGGTGGCTGCCAACCAGGACTACTACCGCCTGGCCGAACGCCGCTATCGCATTGGCATCGACAGCAACCTGACCTTCCTCGACGCGCAGCGCAACCTGTTCAGTGCCCAGCAGGCCCTGATCAGCGACCGCCTCTCGCAGCTGACCAGCGAAGTCAATCTGTACAAGGCCCTGGGTGGCGGCTGGTATGAACGTACCGGCCAGGCCAACCAGCAAGCCGCGCTGCAGACGCCCAGAGGCTGATCGTTCCGCGGAATGACAAGCCCACCCTTTGCGGTGGGCTTTTTTGTGAGCCGATGAGAGTGCTTGTGTTAAGTCCTCCAGCACCCTTGGGATTGGGCGCTACTCGACCTCCAGGGCGCATAGGCCCACGGCATACAGGCCCCAATTACGTTCGGTTACCGCCCCCTTCCGCTCCCCACGAATTGCCTCCCCTCCTTCCTTTTCGCACCATCGCAGCACCACGCCCCAGCCCCATAAAAACAAGAGATCTTCAAGCGATGAGCATCCCGCACCCCGCACGCCCGCTGCTGCCTGGCCTGTTGGCCATGTCCTGCGCCCTGCCCGCCCTGGCCGCCGACGACGGCTTTTTCGAGGGCGCCAAGGCCGGCCTCAGCCTGCGCAATTTCTACCTCAACCGCAACTTCGTCGACCCGGCCAACCCCCAGGGCAAAGCCGAGGAATGGACGCAGAGCTTCATCCTGGACGCCCGCTCAGGCTTCACCCAAGGCACCCTGGGCTTCGGCGTGGATGTGCTGGGCCTGTACGCGCTCAAGCTCGACGGTGGCCGCGGCACCGCTGGCACCCAGCTGCTACCGGTACACGACGACGGACGGCCGGCGGACGACTTCGGTCGCCTGGGCGTGGCCTTCAAGGCCCGGCTGTCGCAGACCGAGCTGAAGGTTGGCGAGTGGATGCCGGTGCTGCCAATCCTGCGTATCGACGATGGCCGGTCGTTGCCGCAGACGTTTCGCGGTGGCCAGCTCACTTCCCGTGAAATCGACCGCCTGACCCTCTATGCCGGGCAGTTTCGCGGCAACAGCCCGCGCAACGATGCGAGCATGGAAGACATGTCGCTCAATGGCCGCGCCGCATTCACCTCGGACCGTTTCAACTTCGCCGCAGGCGAGTACACCTTCAACGACAAGCGCACCGTGATCGGCCTTTGGGACGCGCAGCTCAAGGACATCTATCGCCAGCAGTACGTCAACCTGATGCACAGCCAGCCGCTGGGCGACTGGGCCCTGGGTGCCAACCTCGGTTACTTCATCGGCAAGGAAGACGGCGCCGAGCGCGCCGGCAAACTCGACAACCGTACCGCCTCGGCGCTGCTCTCGGCGCGTCACGGTGGCCACACGCTGTATGTCGGGCTGCAGAAGGTCAGCGGCGACGATGCCTGGCTGCGGGTCAATGGCACAAGCGGCGGCACCTTGGCCAACGACAGCTACAACGCCAGCTTCGATAACGCCGGCGAACGCTCTTGGCAACTGCGCCACGACTTCAACTTCGTCGCCGTCGGTATGCCGGGCCTGACCCTGATGAACCGCTACATCAAGGGCGACAACGTGCAGGCAGGGGGGCGCAGCGACGGCAAGGAATGGGCTCGGGAAACCGAACTGGCCTATGTGGTCCAGGCCGGTGCACTCAAGGACCTCTCGGTCAAATGGCGCAACTCGACCATGCGCCGCGACTTCAGCACCAACGCGTTCGACGAAAACCGCCTGATCATCGGCTACCCGCTCAATCTCTTGTAGAGCCCGCTAGGCGGAGTCATGGTGCCGCCTCTATGCTTATAGATAAATCATATAAAAAAATACAAAACACTTTATTGACGATATATGTAACAAAAGCTAAAACGAGGCCTGACTCATTTCGGAGAGCCCCGACATGGACCTTCGTCAACTGCGCTACTTCATCGCCCTGACCGAGTACCGCAGTTTCGTGCGCGCCGCCGATGCGATGGGCATTACCCAACCCGCTTTCAGCCGCGCCATACAGGGCTTGGAGCAGGAGCTGGGCTGCCAACTGGTGGACCGCGCCAGCAAGGCCCTGCCAACCACGCCGGAGGGGCAGATGGTCCTGCAGCATGCGCGGCGGCTGGTCCAGGGTGCCTTGCAACTGAGCAACGATGTGCTGCAGATGACCAAGCTCGACGCCGGCGAACTGCACTTTGGCTGCGGTCCGGCCTTGGCGGCGCAGTTGGTGCCCGACGCGCTTGGGCACTTCATCGAACGCCACCCGGGGATACGCACTCGCCTGCAGGTCGATAATGCCGAGCGGCTCGGCCAGGCGCTGCGGCGCGAGCAGATCGAGTTCTTCGTCGACGATATCCGTCCTTTCGAGGCCGACCCGAATTTCCAGACCGCGCTCCTGAACCCTCGCCCCGGCCTGTTCTTCTGTCGTCCTGGCCACCCGCTGCTGGGCAAGGACAGCCTGTCGACCAACGACCTGTTCGCCTACCCGCTGGCCAGCGCCCTGCTCACCTCCGGTGTGCGCAAGCGCCTGGCCAACCTCAGCGGGCGCAGCGACTTCACCCCGCACCTGCAGACCGAGCACCTGGCGATCCTGCGCAGCGTGGTACTGGCCAGTAACGCCATTGGCAACGCCAGCGAAGAAGCCCTTGCCGACGACCTGACCGACGGCCGAGTGGTGCGCCTGCACTGGCGCAACCTGCCGCCTGGGCTCGAAGTGCTGAGCGTGCGCTGCGGCGTCATCAGTCGCAGCGGCTACAGGCTCTCACCCGCGGCCCGGGCGATGATCGACACACTGGTCAGCCTCGATACCCAGCCCCGGGCGAGCGACGCTACCCCGCGCTCGGCAGGCAGCACAGGCCGGGGCGCGGATCATAGGCTGCGCTGATAGCCGGGCATCAGCGCGGCGCGGTTACGGGAGCGTTGGCCAGGCGCTATGCTCAGATGAGCCCCATGGAGGAACCCCATGAAAAGCCTCGTCGAACACCTGAGCCACTATGCGACCTATCATCGTGATCCACGCAACATCGTCACGCATTTCGTCGGTATCCCACTGATCGTGCTGGCGGTGACCATCCTGCTCTCACGGCCCGGCTGGGCGCTGGGCGGGATGTGGCTGTCGCCAGCGCTGCTGGCCGCGGCGGCTTCGGTCTGGTTCTACTTGCGCCTGGACTTGCGTTTTGGCCTGGTGATGGGCGTGTTGCTGGGGCTGTGCCTGTGGGCGGGCCAGGTTCTGGCCATGCAGGCCACCGGCCTGTGGCTCAGCGCGGGGCTTGGGGCGTTCGTGATCGGCTGGGTCATCCAGTTCATTGGCCATTATTACGAAGGCCGCAAGCCCGCTTTCGTCGATGACATCAGCGGGCTGATCATCGGGCCGTTGTTCGTGGTGGCTGAATTGGCGTTCCTGCTGGGCCTGTGCCCCGCGCTCAAACAGGCGATCGAACGCAATGCCGGACCGGCGGCGATACGCGAGTCTCGTCCGAAGTCCTTCTAGGGCTGCAAGCGCCAAGCTGCAATCTCGACCCCGCACTACGTACGGCGTCTCTTGCAGCTTAAAGCGTGCGGCTTGTAGCTCGCTGCTTCCTGCAGTTAATTCATCCGAGTTCGTCCCACACCGACTCCGCCAGGTGGAAGGTGGCATTGGCCGCCGGAATGCCGCAGTAGATCGCGCTCTGCATCAGCACTTCCTTGATCTCTTCGCGGGTCACGCCGTTGTTGGCGGCGGCGCGCAGGTGCAGCTTGAGCTCGTCGTTGCGGTTCATGCCGATCAGCATGGCAATGGTGATCAGGCTGCGGGTGTGCCGCGGCAGGCCGGGGCGGGTCCAGATGTCGCCCCAGGCATGCCGGGTGATCATCTCCTGGAACTCACCATTGAAGTCGTTGAGCTTGTCCAGGCTGCGGTCGACGTGGGCATCGCCAAGCACGGCGCGGCGCACTTGCATGCCGGCGTCGTAACGTTGTTTCTCGTCCATGGGCGCTCCTTAGCGATCCAGCAGGAAATCGGTGACGCGGCGGCTGAACGGTTCGCCCACCTCGACATTGGACAGGTGCGCGGCCTGGAACTCGGCGTATTCGGCCCCCGCCACCTGCTCTTGGATAAACAGCCCGCCCGCGGGCGGCGTGACGGCATCCGCACTGCCGGAAATCACCAGCAACGGCACCGTGATCTCGCCGAGCTGGTCACGGAAATCGGCATCACGCACCGCACCGCAGTTAGCGGCGTAGCCCTGGGGCGAGGTGGCGGCGAGCATGTCGGTGATGCGCTTGACCTGTTCGGTCTGGGCGGCCGAGAACGTCGGGGTGAACCAGCGTTCGATCGACGCATCGCGCAGGCCGCGCATGGCCTGCGCGCCGTCGCGCAGGACCATCTCGATGCGCGGGTTCCAGGTGTCGGGCGAGCCAATTTTCGCCGCGGTGTTGCACACCACCAGGCGCTTGAGGCGCTCGCCTGCGTTGATGCCCAGCCACTGGCCGATCAGGCCGCCCATGGACAGCCCGCAGAAATGCGCCTGCTCGATGTTCAGGGCATCGAGCAGGGCCAACACGTCGCGGCCCAGTTGCTCGATACTGTAGGGGCCCTCGGTGACCAGCGAGCCGCCATGGCCGCGGGTGTCATAGCGCAGCACGCGAAAATGCGAGGACCAGGCCGGAACCTGCGTGTCCCACATGTGCAGGTCGGTGCCCAACGAGTTGGACAACACCAGCACCGGCGCCTGCTCCGGCCCCTCGAGTTGGTAGTTCAGTACACCATCGGCCAGTTGCAATTGAGCCACAGTGGTCTCCTTCAGGCAGTGAAGCGTTGATGTTCGGCGACAGCGCGGGAAACCCAGACGCGCGCCTGGCCAAGGTAATGGGTCGGGTCGAGCAGCCGATCGAGTTCTTCGGCCGAGAGTTCGTCGCTTACCTGGGGTTCATCGCCAAGCACCGCGCGCAGGTGGCGCTGCTCGGCGACGGCGCGCTGACAACACTGCTCCAGCAGGTGGTGGGCGCGGTCGCGACCCAAGCGCTGGGCCAGGACGATGCTCACCGCCTCGGCCAGCACCAGGCCTTGGGTCAGGTCGAGGTTGCGGCGCATGCGCTCGGCATCCACTTCCATGCCCTCGGCGATGACCTGAGCCTGGCGCAGCGCGCCGGAGACCAGGCAGCAGATGTCCGGCAGGGTTTCCCACTCGGCGTGCCACAACCCCAGGCTGCGCTCGTGCTCCTGCGGCATGGCCGCGAACAGCGTGGCCAACAGGCCAGGCACGCGGGTCGCGGCGCTGATCAGCACCGCCGCGCCGACCGGATTGCGCTTGTGCGGCATGGTCGAGGAGCCACCCTTGCCGGGCGCCGAGGGCTCGAACAGCTCGCCGGCCTCGGTTTGCATCAGCAAGCTGATGTCACGCCCCAGCTTGCCCAAGCTGCCGGCGATCAGGCCAAGCACCGAGGCGAACTCCACCAGGCGATCGCGCTGGGTGTGCCAGGGTTGCTCCGGCAAGCTCAGGTGCAGGTGCGCGGCCAGCGCCTCGGCCACCGGCAGGGCCTTGCCGCCCAGTGCTGCCAGCGTGCCGGAGGCACCGCCGAACTGCAGGCACAACAGGCGTGGACGCAGCTCCTGCAAACGCTGGCGATGACGCGTCAGGGCACCCAGGGTGCTGGCCAGCTTCATGCCCAATGTCACCGGCGTGGCATGCTGCAGCCAGGTGCGGCCCACCAGCGGCGTCTCGGCGTACTGCAAGGCCTGGCTTGCCAGGGTATCGGCAAGCCGGGCAAGGTCGGCCTCGATCAGCCCCAAGGCAGCTCGCACCTGCAGGACAAGGCCAGTGTCCATGGCGTCTTGGCTGGTGGCACCCAGGTGCACGTAGCGCTCGGCTTCAGGGACGCTGCTGGCCACCTGCTTGCCCAAGGCCTTGACCAACGGAATCGCCGAATTGCCGGCGCTGGCGATGGACTCGGCCAGGGCCCGGGCGTCGTAGCGCTCGGCCCGGCACGCCGCCTCAATGGCGGCCAGGGCCGTGTGCGGCACCAGGCCGACCTCAGCTTCGGCATGGGCCAGCGCCGCCTCGAAATCGAGCATGCCTTGCAGGCGGCCATGGTCGGAAAACACTTCCCGCATGGCCGACGCAGTGAAATAGGCATCGAACAACTGGTTGTCCGTTCGTTGCGTCATTACGGATCCTTAGTGATCGTGGTGCAGGTACGCCGCCTGTTTCGGCAGGCGCAGGCTGAACAGGAAGGCCACCGCCATCATGGCGGTCACGTACCAGTAGAAGGTGTTCTCCATGCCCAGGGTTTTCAAGCCCAGGGCGACATATTCGGCCGAACCGCCAAACACCGCGTTGGCCACGGCATAGGCCAGGCCGACGCCCAGCGCGCGCACCTGCGGCGGGAACATCTCGGCCTTCACCAGGCCGCTGATGGAGGTGTAGAAACTGACGATGCACAGGGCCAGGGTAATCAGCACGAAGGCCATGAACGGACTGCTGACGGTCTTGAGCGCCATCAGCAGTGGCACGGTGAACAGGGTGCCCAGGGCGCCGAACAGCAGCATCGAGTTACGCCGGCCGATGCGATCGGAGAGCATGCCGAACAGCGGCTGCATGCACATGTAGACGAACAGCGCGCCGGTCATCACGAAGCTTGAGCTCTTGGCGCTCATGCCGGCGGTGTTGACCAAGTACTTCTGCATGTAGGTGGTGAAGGTGTAGAAGATCAGCGAACCGCCTGCGGTATAGCCAAGCACGGTGATGAAGGCCGCGCCATGGTTGCGGAACAACCCGCTGATGGAGCCGGCATCCTTGTCTTGGCGGGTCTCGGCGCTGCTGGTCTCTTTCAATGAGCGGCGCAGCAGCAGCGAGATCACTGCCGCCACGGCGCCGACCACGAATGGGATGCGCCAGCCCCAGGCACGCAGCTCGTCCTCGGTCAGCAGTTGCTGGAGGATCACTACCACCAGCACCGCCAGCAACTGGCCGCCGATCAGGGTCACGTACTGGAAGGAGGCGAAGAACCCGCGCTGGCCGCGCAGGGCCACCTCGCTCATGTAGGTCGCGGTGGTCCCGTATTCGCCGCCGACCGACAAGCCTTGGAACAACCGCGCCATCAACAGCAGCGCCGGCGCCCAGGCGCCGATGCTGGCATAGGTGGGCAGGCAGGCGATGACCAGGGATCCGGCGCACATCATCAGCACCGAGATCATCATCGAGTTCTTGCGGCCATGACGGTCGGCCACGCGGCCAAAGAGCCAACCGCCGATTGGGCGCATCAGGAAGCCGGCGGCGAACACCCCGGCGGTATTGAGCAGCTGTACGGTGGGGTCGTCCGAGGGGAAGAACGCCGGGGCGAAATAGATGGCGCAGAAGGCGTAGACATAGAAGTCGAACCATTCAACGAGGTTGCCCGAAGAGGCACCGACAATGGCGAAGATGCGTTTACTGCGCTCTTCGCCGGTGTAATAGGCTGAGGTCATGACGTTTTTACTCCTGGAGGGTCACTGTCGCACTCTAGACTCTGTCTAGACATACTCGGTAACACTCTCGTTCCACAATCCTGGCTTCGATGGCGGCGCCATGCTTTTGCCGGCGCTCCGGCAAGCCCGCTTCCACACATACCAACGGTTGTGAGAGCGGGCTACCTGGGAGACCCTGGATCCTGTCAAACCCGCTCGATGGCCAGTGCCAGGCCTTGGCCCACGCCCACACACATGGTCGCCAAGCCCTTGCTGCCACCGCTCTTCTCCAGCTGGTGCAGCGCGGTGAGAACCAGGCGCGCACCGCTCATGCCCAGGGGGTGACCCAAGGCAATGGCGCCACCATTGGGGTTGACCTGGGGCGCATCGTCGGTGAGGCCGAGTTCGCGCAGCACGGCCAAGCCTTGGCTGGCGAAGGCTTCGTTGAGTTCGATGACGTCGAAGTCAGCCACCGCCACGCCCAGGCGCTCGATCAGCTTGCGCACCGCCGGGACCGGGCCGATACCCATGACCCGCGGCGCCACACCCGCGCTGGCCATGCCAAGCACGCGCGCGCGCGGGGTCAGGCCATGCTGTTTTACCGCTTCCGCCGAGGCGAGGATCAACGCCGCTGCGCCGTCGTTGACGCCCGAGGCGTTACCGGCCGTGACGGTCTTGTCCGGGCCATTGACCGGTTTGAGTCGGGTCAGGGCTTCGAGAGTGGTGTCGGCACGCGGGTGCTCGTCACGCTCGACCAGGGTTTCGCCCTTCTTGTGGACGATACGCACCGGTACGATTTCCTCAGCGAAAAAGCCGGCTTCCTGCGCCTGGGCGGCGCGTTGCTGGCTGCGCAGCGCGAAGGCATCCTGGTCGGCACGCGAGACCTGGTAATCGTCAGCGACGTTGTCGGCGGTCTGCGGCATGGCGTCGACACCGTACTGGGCTTTCATCAAGGGGTTGATGAAACGCCAGCCGATGGTCGTGTCTTCCAGCTTCATGGTGCGCGAGTAGCCGCTCTCGGCCTTGCCCATGACGAACGGGGCGCGCGACATCGACTCCACGCCGCCGGCAATCGCCAGCTCCATCTCGCCGCTGGCGATGGCGCGGAAGGCCGTGCCGATGGCGTCCATGCCCGAGGCACAGAGGCGGTTGAGGGTCACGCCTGGCACGCTTTGCGGCAGGCCGGCCAGCAGCAGGGCCATGCGCGCGACGTTGCGGTTGTCTTCACCGGCCTGGTTGGCACAGCCGAGGAATACTTCGTCGAGCTGGTCCCATTGCACCGACGGGTTGCGCTCGATCAGCGCCTTGAGCGGCACCGCCGCCAGGTCGTCGGCGCGCACGCTGGCCAGGGCACCGCCGAAGCGGCCGATGGGGGTACGAACGGCGTCGCAGATGAATACGTCACGCATCATGCTTCTCCTGGTGCCTGGCCATGGGCGGCAGCGGTGCGCGCCTCGAGGTCCCGCAGCGCGCTCAGCTCGTGCTCGGTCGGCTCGGCGGTGGTCTCGACGGACTCGGCGAAACGGATCGGCCAGCCGGTGGCGGCGACGATCTGCTCGCGGGTCACGCCTGGGTGGATGGCGGTGACCACGAACTCGTGGGTACCGGCTTCGGGTTCCATGATGCACAGGTCGGTGATGATCCCCACCGGCCCCTCGCCTGGCAGACCCAGGCGCTTGCGCGAGTCGCCGCCTTCGCCATGGCCGACCGAGGTGATGAAGTCGAGCTTGTCGACGAACGCACGCGACGACTGCTTGAGGATGATCAGCACCTGCTTGGCCGAACCCGCGATCTCCGGCGCGCCACCGGCACCGGGCAGGCGCACCTTGGGCTGGCGGTAGTCACCGACCACGGTGGTGTTGATGTTGCCGAAGCGGTCGACCTGGGCGGCGCCGAGGAAGCCGACGTCGATGCGCCCGCCCTGCAGCCAGTAGCGGAAGATCTCGCCGGTGGGTACCACGGTGTCGGCGGTTTCCGCCAGCTCACCGTCACCGATCGACAGCGGCAGCACGGTCGGCTTGGCGCCGATCGGGCCGGACTCGTAGATCAGCACCACGTCCGGCGAGGACGTCAGGCGCGCCAGGTTGGCGGCCTTGGATGGCAGGCCGATGCCGACGAAGCACACAGCACCATTGCGCAGGCGACGGGCCGCCGCGACAGTCATCATTTCATTGGTGGAGTAGCTCATTGTGCGGCCTCCGCAGCGCTGGCCAGCTTGGCCTTGAATTCGTTGAAGTCGGCAGTGCCACGGATATAGGTGTCGATCCAGGCGGTGAAGGCTTCGCGGCTGCGGGCGACCGGGTCCCAATCCTGGTAGAAGCGGTTGTCACGCTCGTAGTAACCGTGGGCGTAAGACGGATGCGCACCACCGGGAACCAGGCACACCGCGCTCAGGGCCCAGCTCGGCAGGACACAGGCGTTCATCGGCGCCTGCAGGTCATCGACGATCTCTTCGACGGTGACGATGCAGCGCTTGGCCGCCAGGGCTGCTTCCTTCTGCACCCCGAGGATGCCCCAGAGCAGCACGTTGCCCTTGCGATCGGCCTTTTGCGCGTGGATCACGGTCACGTCGGGACGCACCGACGGCACAGCGGCAAGGACCTCGCCGGTGAACGGGCAGGTCACGCTCTTGATCAGCGGGTTGACCTTGGGCAGGTCGGAGCCGGCGTAGGCACGCAGTACCGCGAACGGCAGACCAGAAGCGCCAGCGACGTAGGCATTGGCCAGGTCGGCATGGCTATGCTCTTCAATCTCCATGGGTTGCGGCCACTGCTTCTCCACCGCGTCGCGCAGACGGTGCAGCGAGCCCACGCCAGGGTTGCCGCCCCAGGAAAAGATCAGCTTGCGGGCACACCCGGCACCGATCAACTGGTCGTAGATCAGGTCCGGGGTCATGCGCACCAGCGTCAGGTCTTTCTTACCCTGGCGAATGATCTCGTGCCCGGCGGCGGTTGGAATCAGATGAGTGAAACCTTCGAGGGCAACACTGTCGCCATCCTGGATGAATTGCTTCACGGCGTCGTGAAGCGAGAGCATTTCGGCCATTGCGGACTCCTGGTCGGGCTGAGTCGTTGTCATTGTTCAGGGCATCGCGGGCAAGGCCGCGTTGAGCTCAGATTAAGGACACTGAGGGTAACCTTACAATCCGATAATCGACTATTCGTGCGATTATCGAACCGAATGTTGGCGTACTACCTGCCTCGCCGAGGCCGCGCGGCATGCTCACGTCGCATCGGCGTGACTTACCAGCCCTTTGATGATCACCCCGACCGTCGCCAGTGCCGCCGGGATTACCAATGCGGTCAACACCTGTTCGAAGTTCCAGCCCAGGCCCAGCAGGGTTGCACCGATCCAGGCGCCAAGGATGGCACCGAAGCGGCCGATGCCGAGCATCCAGGACACCCCGGTCGCACGACCCTGGGTCGGATAGAAGCGCGCTGCCAGCGAAGGCATGGCCGATTGCGCGCCGTTGACGCACATGCCGGCGATCAGCACCAGGGTTGCCAACAGGGTGATATCGCCCAGACTCTGCCCGACGGCATAGGCAAACACACCGGCCAGCAGGTAGAAGATGCCGATGACCTTGTGTGGGTTGTACCGGTCCATCGCCCATCCCACCGCCACTGCGCTGAGCACGCCACCGAACTGGAACAGCGCACCGATGAACGCCGCCTGCTCCATGCTCGCGCCGCTGTCGCGCATCAGAGTCGGCAACCAGCTGGTCAACAGGTAGACGATCACCAGGCCCATGAAGTAAGTCAGCCAGAGCAACAGCGTGCCCAGGCCGTAGGTGCCGGAAAAGATCACCGCAAAGACGTTGCGTGCGGCGACGGCCTTCTGCTCGGGCACGCTGAAGCTCGATGCCTGGGCGACCACCGCCGGGGCGATCGGGCCGAGGGTCTTGCGGACCTTGTCGGCGCCACGGTTGCGTACCACCAGGTAGCGCGCCGACTCCGGTAGCCAGGCGATCAGCACGAAGGCCAGCAACAGCGGCAGTACGCCACCGATCACCAGCAAGCTGTGCCAGCCGTAGGCCGGGATCAGCTTGGCCGAGATGAAGCCGCCACCGGCCATGCCGAGGTTGAAGCCGCAGAACATGCTGGTCACCAGCAGCGACTTGTGCCGCTCGGGGGTGTACTCGGACAGCAAGGTGGTGGCATTGGGCATGCCCGCGCCCAGGCCCAGGCCGGTGAGAAAGCGCAGCACCAGCAGCTCGTCGACGTTGGTGGCATAGGCCGAGGCGAGGCTGAAACCACCGAACAGCAGCACGGCGCCGACCAGCACGCCTTTGCGACCGAAACGGTCAGCCAGCGGGCCAGAGCCCAGGGCACCGAAGACCATGCCGATCAGCGCGGCGCTCATTACAGGACCTAGGCTGGCCCGGTCGATGCCCCACTCTGCCGATAGCGCCGGGGCGATGAAGCCCATGGCAGCGGTATCCAGGCCATCGAGAAAGACGATCAGGAAACACAGGATCACCACGCGCCACTGGTAGCGCGAAAGCGGCTGGTCATTGATGAAGGACTGCACATCAAGGCAGTTTCCGACAGCAGATTGAGGACTGTTCATTGTTTTTATCCAGAAAGTTCGCGCAGGCGAGCTGCTGCACACAGGAGAGGCACAGCGATCGGCAGAGGGGCGTGGCTGGCGTCAGCCTGGCTAGAGCAGTGCTGCGAGCGGGTGCGGCCGCGGCAGCGAAGGGATGTCGGTCATTGCAGGGGCTTCTCGCATGTTGTTGTTGGCCGGCCGGATCGAGCCGGCCGCTGCGATGGACATTAATAAGGAGGTGCCCCCAGCGCAATTCGACAAACGCGACACTGTGCGTTTATCGAACAGGAAAACGCGGATTCAGGCGAAGAGCTGGGTGCAAAGGTCGCGACTGGCCGCCAGCATGATCGGTAAGAAGCGCTGTTCGAGCTCGGACCGGCTAACCCGTCCGACATGGGTACTGACATTCAGCGCCGCCAGTACCTGCCCAGAAGCGTCGTACACCGGCACCGCGATGGAGCGCAGACCCTGCTCCAGTTCCTGGTCGACCACGCACCAGCCTTGCTCGCGCACTCGCTGCAGGCAGGCCAGCAAGGCCTCGGGCTCATGCAGGGTACGGCTGGTGCGCGGCTTCATGTCGGCGCGCTCCAGGTACTCCCGAAGGCTCGCATCATCCAGCGCCGCCAGAAGAATGCGGCCCATGGAGGTGCAATAGGCCGGCAGACGCCCGCCCACCGAAAGGTCGACCGAGATCAGCCGTTCCACCGTGGCCGAGCGCGCAATATAAAGAATATCGTCGCCTTCGAGCGTCGCCATGTTGGCCGCCTCGTGCAACTGATCGCTGATACGGTCCAGGTAAGGCTGCGCGGAAATCGCCAGGGGTGTCGAGGACAGGTACGCGTGCCCGAGGGTGAGTACCTTGGGCAACAGCGAATAGGTCCGCCCATCGGTGGTGGCATAGCCCAGTTTCATCAGCGTATGCAGACAGCGGCGCACCGCAGCGCGGGGAATCTCGGTACGGTGGCTGATCTGGGCGATGGTCAGGTGACGCTTGCGTTCCTGGAAGGCCTGGATCACCGCCAGGCCACGGGCCAGGGAGGTCATGAAGTCCGGATCACCGGTAAACGCTTGGATACGCTTGGCCGGCGAGGCCACGATCGGCGGCGCCAAGGCGGTAAAGGCACTGCGGTCCAGCTCGTTCACTGCGGGACCCTTGGGCTGGGTTTCGTCACTCATGGCTCACCTCGAAGACAGTCACTCGTTCGATTATCGAACCAACGGCCGATAATCGCAATTGACCACGACCAGAATTGCTTATACCTTTCTCCTGCCACGATGTGGCTTCTTGGAGAGACTGGTCAGGTACCCACCAAGGAAGTCGCAGGCAACGGCCTTGCCAATCAGCAAGGCCGTTTTCATTTCCCACAGCCATACGCGAACTTTCCTACCGAATTTGGCTCTCAATCGCATATTAGCCGTCGTGCCTCGCGTCACAATTACAAGTTCAACTTGCGCTGGCGTTCTCGATAACAACGACGCCCGGTGGCCAGTTCGAACTTGATTGCTATAATGAAACTCGCTTGCCCATGAACGATTAAGCAGTTGCACATCCAGGCCGCCCGTGCCTACTGTCGGCATTGGAGTATGCGACGCCGTGGTCGTGAACAGGGGAAGTGTTTTCCCGAGTGTCCGCACTCCGCTAGATACTGTTGCTGCGACAGCCAAGTCGCCCTGGTGACGTAGCCGCGTGCCTGGAATGTGCACGTCGATTGTCAGGGTCAACTTCAATTTGGTCAGGTAATACTGTGACGAAAGATGAACTGCGCGCCGAACTCGAGCGCCAGGAACAACGTTACAAGGATGTTTACGGTGGTGAAGTCACCACTTACGCGGCTCAACCAGACCCGGAACGCAAACCCTGGCGTAAACGCGCCAGCCTTCGGGACCAGGCCTTCGCCCAGGAACTGGAAAAAATCGAAAAGGAACTGCACGCCGAGAAACCTTGAGCGACAGACCTATCCACCTGCGCCCGGAAAATGGTTCTTCCGGCGCAGGGCGTGTTCTTGCCGCCGGTAATGCCATGTAATGGAATTTCACAAATTTCATACAACCGTTTGAATCCATCCGGTGCGCAACGAGAGGTCCCAAATGCCTAATTTTTATAGAGTTTCGCAGCGTTTTGGCGACTTTGACCCAGCTGATGCCAACGCACTGCCCTGTGTCTGCGGCCTCGAAGTGAACCAACCAGTCAGCAGCAGGTGCATCGATTGCCCTGGTTTTCTGGCATAATCGCGCCCCCTTATGAGCGGCTCAGATTAACCTTCATGATCGATTTATTCAGCGGACTTGATGCCTGGGTACTGGTGAGCCTGCTACTCGCCCTGACCTTCGTACTCGCCTTCGAGTTCATCAATGGCTTTCATGACACCGCCAACGCGGTTGCCACAGTCATCTATACCAAAGCCATGCCGCCGCACCTGGCCGTGTTTTTCTCCGGCGTGTTCAACTTCCTTGGCGTTCTGCTCGGCGGTGTTGGCGTGGCCTATGCCATCGTCCACCTGCTGCCGGTCGAGCTGCTGATCAACGTGAACACCGGACACGGCCTGGCCATGGTCTTCTCGTTGCTGGCCGCAGCCATCACCTGGAACCTGGGCACCTGGTACTTCGGCATCCCGGCCTCCAGCTCCCACACCCTGATCGGTTCGATCCTCGGTGTGGGCCTGGCAAATGCCATGCTCAACGATATTCCATTGGGTGATGGGGTCAACTGGCAGAAGGCGATCGATATCGCCATGTCGCTGGTGTTCTCGCCGATGGCGGGCTTCGCCGTGGCGGCCCTGGTGCTGCTCGGCCTGAAATGGTGGCGCCCACTGTCGAAGATGCACAAGACACCCGAACAGCGTCGCAAGCTCGACGACAAGAAGCACCCGCCCTTCTGGAATCGCCTGGTGCTGGTGATCTCGGCCATGGGCGTAAGCTTCGTCCACGGCTCCAATGACGGCCAGAAAGGCATTGGCCTGATCATGCTGGTGCTGATCGGCATCGTGCCGGCACAGTTCGTCCTCGACCTGAACAGCACCACCTACCAGATCGAGCGGACCCGCGACGCGACCCTGCACCTGAGCCAGTTCTACCAGCGCAATGAATCCACCCTCGGTGAGTTCCTGGCCCTGGGCAAGGCCACGCCGGGCGACCTGCCCGAGCAGTTCAGCTGCAATCCGCAGCAGACCGTGCCAACCATCAATGCCCTGCAGAACTCGCTCAAAGGCGTTGCCGACTACCACACGCTGAGCTCGGACACCCGCGTGGAAGTGCGTCGCTACCTGCTCTGCCTGGACGACACGGCGAAGAAGGTCGGCAAGCTTCCAGGCCTGGATGCCCGTGAAAAGGCTGACCTTGAGAAACTGCGCAAGGACCTGACCGCCACCACCGAGTACGCTCCGTTCTGGGTGATTCTTGCTGTGGCCCTGGCCTTGGGTCTGGGCACCATGGTCGGCTGGAAGCGCGTGGTCCTGACCATCGGTGAGAAGATCGGCAAGCAGGGCATGACCTATGCCCAAGGCATGTCGGCGCAGATCACTGCCGCTTGTGCCATTGGCATGGCCAACGTCTTTAGCCTACCGGTGTCGACCACCCACGTGCTGTCCTCTGGCGTTGCCGGCACCATGGTCGCCAACCGCAGCGGCCTGCAAGGCGGCACCGTCAAGACCATTCTCATGGCTTGGGTACTCACCCTGCCCGCCTCGATGGGCCTGGCCGCCGGGCTGTTCTGGCTGGCTTCCAAGGCCATTGGCTGATGCAGATCGGCTGATATGGAAAAGGCGCCTTCGCAGGCGCCTTTTTTATTGGGTAAGGTTTGGATAACTTCCGCCGGGGTGAGGGTTGCGACGCCCCGCCCCCCTCACCCCAGCCCTCTCCTATAGAACAAAATTTATCTTACTGATTTAATTATGGTTTTCCAGGCGCTGCTAACCCTGTGGGAGCGGGTCTTGCAGGGACGCCGGACCGCCGCGAACACGGGCGCAGCCCGGGCCATACAACGATGGTGTCCAGGC
>Ga0160433_100030_pt1 | contig 173311 bp, 141 predicted proteins | sample HID1972K_E0MG_FD_108235 | JGI IMG/M metagenome (GOLD analysis project Ga0160433, IMG submission 108235) | Enriched pill bug-associated microbial communities from UW Madison campus, WI, USA - HID1972K_E0 MG | ecosystem: Host-associated > Arthropoda: Insects > Digestive system > Unclassified ...
GATCCGAGCTGCATCGTGATGCTGAGCATGTCGCTGCTGATGTATGACCAGGTAGGTCATACCCTTGAATACGTCATGTTAAACAACAAAGGCTTCAGTCCCTGTGCCATCATCGCGGCTTATCAATCCGAACAAGCGGCTCCGAACACGGCAAGCCCTATCAGCCTCAGCATAGAAGCCTATCCTGATCGCTACATGAAGATGCAGGAAATGGGGTATGACGGAAACCGGTTGTTGAGGAAACTGAATATTAAGATAAAGGGAGATGCAAAAAAACAGGTTCAAAGAGCAGATAAAAAAGGACATACACCAGATCCTGTAGAATTGCGGAAGCGAATCTCGTTTAAAAAGGAATAGATAGCAGCCGCAACAGACAAGTCTCGGTCAGATGGTTATATTTACTTTATGAAGTTAGTCATTTACCTTGCCGCTATTATTCTACTAAGCTCATGTAAACAGTCAAAAGAAGTTGATCTGATAATTTACAATGCGAAAGTTTATACTGTAGACGAAGATTTCACAGTTGCAGAAGCTTTTGCAGTGAAAGACGGCAAGATTCTCGAGACGGGCACTTCGGAGCATATCCGGAAAGCCTATAAGGGAGCAGAAGAGGTAGATGCAGGGGGCAAAGCGGTGTACCCCGGCTTTATTGACGGGCATTCGCACTTTGTACTATACGGAGAGGGACTGCAGCAGGTAGATCTTACCGGAACAACCAGCTGGCAGGAAGTTCTCGGCAAAGTCAGTGAATTCGCTGCGAAAAATACAGACGGCTGGATTATAGGGAATGGATGGGACCAGAATGATTGGGAGGATAAGAGCTTTCCTACGAATGGGGAGTTGAATAAATTCTTCCCCGGTCGCCCCGTATTTCTATCGCGGGTTGATGGACATGCTGCTATTGTGAACGAAGCTGCGATTCAGGAAGCGGGATTAATACCGGGGAAGAAACTTGTCGGCGGTGAGGTTGAAACCATGAACGGAAAGCTGACTGGCATCCTGATTGATAATGCAATAGATCTGGTTGCGCATAAAATTCCGGCGGCAACGTCTGAGATGTCTGCTAAGGCATTGATAGATGCGCAGCGTAACTGTTTTGCGGTTGGATTAACCTCTGTCACGGATTGTGGTTTGGACCATCCGGTAGTGGATTTTATTGATAGTATGCAGAAAGCAGGCGAGTTGAAGATGAGGATGTATGTGATGCTTTCGGATAAGCCCACAAACTATGAATACGCATTTAAAAAGGGCTTGTACAAGACAGATGGGCTGAATGTTCGTTCTTTTAAGGTGTTTGCCGATGGGGCTCTGGGTTCAAGAGGAGCCTGCTTGTTAGATCCGTATTCTGATAAGCCTGGTCATAGAGGTTTTCTTTTAAGTGATAAAAAGCATTTCGAGGAAGTGGCAGAGAAGATCTTCAGCAAAGGTTTTCAAATGTGTACACATGCGATAGGCGATTCGGCTAACCGGCGGATCCTGGACGTATATGGACGAATATTAAAAGGGAAAAATGATAAGCGCTGGCGTATTGAACATGCGCAGGTGATATCAACGGAGGATTTCAGCCGTTTTGCTGAATTTTCCGTTATTCCATCTGTGCAGTCCACTCATGCCACTTCTGATATGTATTGGGCGGGAGATCGTCTGGGAACCGAGAGGTTAAAAGGTGCTTACGCTTACAAAAACTTGCTGAAGCAAAATGGGTGGCTGGTTCTGGGAACAGATTTTCCTGTCGAGAATATCGACCCTTTAAATACATTCTATGCGGCAACTGTTCGCAAAGACGCTAAGGGATATCCTGCCGGCGGTTTCCAGTCTGAAAATGCCTTAAGCAGGGAAGAGGCACTCCGGGGTATGACTATCTGGGCAGCGAAAGGGAACTTCGAGGAATCGGAAAAGGGGAGCCTCGAGCCTGGGAAGTTTGCCGATTTTGTCGTTATGGATATAGATCTGATGCAAGCAAAGCCCGAAGATCTTCTGAAAAACAAGGTGCTTAAAACTTATCTGGGTGGTGAAAAAGTTTATGAAAAGTAAGAGAGATATTACTTGATCGCTCTTATTTTGGTAACCAGAAGGGCAATTAATATTCCGAAGCAGCCTATGACCGCGTAAGAATATCTCAGGTTGGCCAGTGCCGATATGTAGCCTATAAGTGGAGGACCAAGGAGGAAGCCGAAGTAGCTGACTCCTGAGACCATAGCGAGGGCCATTCCCGGAGAAACCTTTTTATTGTTACCGGCAATCGTGTAGACCATGGGGACAACACCTGATACGCCTAACCCGACCAGCATGAAGCCTATCGTTGCAGGGACCAGATAAGGGAAGGTAACGGATATGAACATACCTAAGGAAATCATTATTCCACTGAACTGTAACCATCTTTTTCTGCCAAACCTGGTAATCATTTTATCACCGAGAAAGCGTCCGGTAGCCATCATGATCATGAAGGACGCATAACCTAATACCACATATGCAGCAGGGGCGTTGACAATGTCTTTGAAGTAGATGCCACTCCAATCAAACATAGCACCTTCAGTGGCCATGCTACAGAATCCGATGATTCCCAATTGGATCAGGACCTTATCAGGTTTGTTAAATCCCTTTGCTTTTGTCTCCGCAACGGCAGGCTTGGTCCCTACAGCAAGATGTTTGAAGTTAAGAAATATGTTAAGCCATAGTATGAGTGTAACTACCCAGAAGTGTGCGTAGGGCACTTGTCCGAAGTTAATGAAAACGAGGCCGAGTAACGCACCCGTAAAGCCTCCCAGGCTCCAGGCTCCGTGGAAAGACGACATAATCGGTTTGCCGTAAGCTTGTTCGGCCACTACGCCCTGTGTGTTGAGAGATATATTGCACATATTTCCGATGACTCCCCAGAGAAACAGGAACAGTGCCAGTTGCCAACCGGCAGCGGCAATGCCGAAGTTCGTTAGTGCGAGGGCATAGAAAGGCACAACTGCGGTGAGCATTTTCTTGCTGCCGTATTTGGTTACCAGTCTCCCTGAAATGGGCATGGTTATCAGCTGACCTAAAGGTAAGGCCAGGAGGATACTCCCGAGCATGGCATCGGAGAGGTTAAGAGTATGTTTTATGTCCGGGATCCTGCTTGCCCAGGAGGCAAAGCAGAGGCCTTGTCCAAAGTAAAAAAGGGATACTGCGAGACGAATTCGGTTGGGGGTTGATATGTTTTGCTTGATTTGTACTGCTTCTGTATTCATGATCACGTTCCTGCCTGGATAAAAACTGCTTAAGAGAAGGTAGTTTTAGCGGAGGATTTTCTTTTTAATGTGTTGCCTAACGATGGTTAGGGTTTTGCGATGCAAATATACGGTTTAATTAATTCATAGTGAGTACATCTTTGCGCATTCCCAACCGATGATGGCAGTTTTTCGGGTATTACCCCACATGTATCCTCCAAATGTGCCGGATGTCTGGATTACCCTGTGGCAAGGGATAAGAAAGGCGACAGGATTGCTTCCGATAGCGGTTCCTACCGCACGTGAGGCGCCGGGACTGTCGATTTCTTTTGCTATGGCACCGTACGTGCTGAGGTTGCCCATAGGAATTTTAAGTAGTGCTTCCCATACTTTGAGTTGGAACGCAGAGGCTTTAAGATGCAGTTTTACGTTGGAGAGTGCCGTCCAGTCATTCTGGAAGATATGCAGGGCGCCTGTCTGAAACGGGTCCTGTTGTTCGGTTAAGCTAGCGTTGGGGAATTTCGCTGAAAGTTTTGTCAGAGCAGTGATGTTGTCACTATCGAAGGCCATATAACATATTCCCTTTGAAGTGGAAGCGACGATTACCTTTCCGAAGGGAGATTCGGAAAAGCTGTAATTGATATGGAGATTCTGTCCGCCGTTTTTGTATTCTGCCGGCGTCATACCTTCGATGGAGATGAAAAGGTCATGCAGCCTGCTGGTGCTTGACAAACCGGTATGAAAGGCTGTTTCAGATAAGGTAGCTCTTTCGTTGAGCAGCTTTTTTGCATGCTGTGTGCTGATGTATTGCAGGAATTTCTTTGGCGTGGTACCGGCCCAGTCGGTAAAAAGCTTTTGGAAGTGAAAGGGGCTAAGGTGAACCTTCTCTGCTATTTCGTCCAGGCTTGGCTGATCCTTGAAATTAGCAAGTATATATTCGATTGCTAAGGCGATGCGCTGATAATTAATTTCTTCCTGAGTTTTCATGTGGCCTTATTACGTTTACAAATGTCGGAGATAAGATGATTTAAAAAATCTGAAACTTGCTGAAAAAAACATTCGCGACAGTTTTCCGGTTTAACAAATAGACGCTGGTACTCATGTGAGTTTTGGTGTTTGATGCAATTCAAACCAATAAGTATGAAAAAGATTCTTACAATAGCTTTCGCCTTTAGTATTTCCCTGACGGCTTGTATAGGGACTGACAAGGATAAGGAAGTCCGCGGGTCGACGGCGGATACAGGAAAGCTAGCCATTTCCACAGAAAAACCTACAGCCGCTGCAACGGTAGAAATTCCCGGACTGGATACCATCAAGGCGAATAATACGATTCTACTTACAGGAAATGACCGTATGCAGTATAGTGACACCTTATTTAAAGTTAACGCTTCAGAGAAAGTGAAACTGACGTTCAGAAACATAGGTAAGATGCCTAAGAACTCTATGGGACATAATTTTGTATTGCTGGCTCAAGGAACAGACTTTACGAATTTTGCCACGGAGGCTATGAAGGCCAGGGATAATGATTATATACCGAAGCAACTGAGTTCCTCGATCGTTGCGCATACCCGGTTAGTTGGTCCGGGGGAAACAGACGAAATTTCATTTTCAGTACCAAATAAGGGCATTTATGATTTCCTATGCTCTTTCCCGGGGCATTACGGCACGATGCGTGGGAAGCTGGTGGTGGAATAGACTATATCTAAGTTTCAAAGGTCAGAAGCGAATGTTGACTTGCTGTATGCATATCTCTCCAGATGCGGTTTAACAGGGTAGTTTTCTTAGCTGCGTCAAGTCCGCAGTAAGGGTAAAGATTGTCAGTAACTCTTCTGGAGACGTGGGCAAGTGTTCGGCTTACAAGACTTACTTCATTTAGCACCGATTCTTCCAGGGTATTGTTCTGAAGGTCGCTCCATGATTTGTCTGCAATTTGGAAGAATTTATTTCTGGCATCCACAAGAAGTTGCTTCTGATTGGCAAATGTTTCCTTTATGATAGCGGCATGATGTTCGGAGAACCGTTTCAGATTGTTGGAGTTGAGGACATGAAGTTCTGCTACTTCAAGAAAATGGAGAGCCATTCCGGAAAAGTTGACAGCGAGAGTTGTTTCGGCGAGCTGAAGAAATGGATAATTGCCGGCATTCGTTTGCATTTTCAGGTCACTGTTGATTTGAAAGGAACGATTCGCAGGGACAATGAGGTTGTTCACTTCGAAGCCGTGACTGCCTGTTGCGACCATACCCATATATGACCATGTAGGAGTAGTGTTCACTTCTGCTCTATCGAAGATGAAAGACCTGACAATTTCCTCGCCTTGTTCATCCCGGACTGCGGAGCCATCGCTGTTTTTAATGTAACAGTTAGCCGTGAAATGAGTGGCATGCATGGCTCCACTCGAATACTTCCATGATCCGCTTATAAGGTAACCTTCCGGAACTAATACAGCCGTACCGCCTACGGCCCCACTGCCGGTAACACACGTGTTTGCACTGTGGAAGATATGATTGCGTAGATTCTCCTCCAAAAAGCCGGCGAACCAGGAGGCTCCGCTGCATAGTGTTACCGTCCAGCCAGTACTTCCGTCTGTCATGGCAATTGATTCAAGCAATCGAAGGATCGATGGTAGTTCTATGTCTATTCCGCCAAACTCTTTAGGCAGGTAAAGTTTAAACCATCTTTCTTGCTCAATAAGACTGATTATTTGCGGGTGCAGCCTGCCTGATTCTTCTGAGGCAGCAGCGTATTTGAGGATAGTTTGCGCGGCGGAATTGTTTAAGGCGAAGATGTCCATAGAAAGGCTTGTACACTTGTATACAAGTAGCGAAGTAAAGGAATTGTAGTCAGAAGGACAAATACCGCATCTCTTTACCGCTTGATCTTCTCACCGGATCTGGTGCTGTAGATCGTCATCAGGTAACCGGCAATCGGGGTAAAGCATATGGAGAAAAGGAGTGACCAGCCAAAGCCTATCTTTCTGGGTCTTCCGAAGAACCAGGCAACGAGAAAGCAGATAAGGAAATAGATCACTGCGGCAATAAGCAGATTTGTTTGGTTGGAATAGACGTCGCGTTGTAGCATAATAGTAGGGTTTCTTACTAAACGGGTTTTGGAAGGTGTTTGTTTATTTGGAGTCTGTTACTTTAACTCGGTGAATGTCAGCTGAACATGATATCTCAATTTATATATTAATCTTCCGGGCTTAAGTTTTAGATTTGCGGTCTTGTCAACAGGGGGAATAATTTAAAAATGAGAAAATCTATCAGAAGGAAAGCCTACTCAGGCCTTGTATTCAATATCATATTTGTAAGTCTGCTCGCTTCTATGCTGGCTTCCACATTGAAATTGATTACGGAACATTATCAAAGCGAAATGTTCCACAAGGCATCTAACTATTTTGGAGTAGTCCTTATATTTCCTTTGATAGGCTTCACGCTGATATATCTTTTAAGGAAACTCGTTTTTCATAACAAGCCGAACAAAGGGATCACTGAAATTTATAATACATTGGAAAACAGAAAGAATGAGCTTCCTTTTTATAAGGTGCTTTCGCATTATGCCAACGGTTTTCTGACGGTGATTTTCGGTGGATCAACCGGTGTAGAAGTGTCTACCGTTGTCGCAACGGCAGCAATCGGCTCGAACGCTTACAAGAAAACGGGTCTTGCCTATAAGTACAAAACAGAGATTGTAGCGGCAGCGGTTGCTGCAGGCGTGGCAACGCTGTTTGGCAGTCCTTTCGCAGGACTCTTCTTTGCGGTGGAAGCTATTGCACGTAAAGTATCGAAAACAGTTGTGTTTTCCGCGGTTCTGGCCGTAATCGTTGCGTCTGCTACGACTTACTTTGTGGGTGCTGAGCCATTGTTTGTACTGCATCCGAAGCCCTGGTCGCTTACCGCTTTGCCTTACCTCGTGGGGTTGAGCATTCTTGCCGGACTTATATCTGTCTATTTTACGAAAGCGTGTTTGTTTATTAAAAGCCGCTTCGCCTTGATCACCAACAACACTTATCGGATTATATTAGGTGCTGCCATTGTTGGAACGGCAATTTTGTTTCTGCCTCAGCTTTACGGGGACAGTTACCATGTAGTGTCTGGTTTCTTAGAGAACACGGCGAATATTACTTTCTCTAATTCGCTGGGCTTGTTGCTTTTGGCACTTATCATTTTAAAGCCTTTAATTGCTTCCGTGACGTTGGGCGCTGGCGGTGATGGAGGTGTGTTTGCACCGGGAATGGTTATTGGTGCTTTGCTGGGTCTGCTTTTCGCAATATCCTGTAATCATTATTTGGGTACGCATCTGATTGTCATCAATTTTATGGTCATTGGAATGGCAGCTGTATTAAGCGGGTGTATTCATGCGCCGCTAACGGCGATTGCTTTGTTTACGACATTGTCAGGATCAACGCTGATCCTGATACCGATCATCATTGGTTGTGTGATAGCAAAGTATACAGCGAAGTCGGTTTATCAGTATTCTGTATATAGTTATAAGGTATAGGGGGTATCGTGATTAACGGGAACGATAAATCTATCCATTATCATTTGGGTCGAATTCAATGATCCATTCAATACCATACTTGTCTCTAAACATGCCAGCGTACGAACCCCAGGGACTATCGCCAATGGGCCCTTCAATATCTCCGCCTGCCGATAGTCCGTTAAATACTTTACCGCCTCTTCACGACTTTCTGCACTCACTGCTATTTTAGATCTGTTCTCATTTTCGTTTGCTCGTCCGATTATTTCGGAACGTCATTAGCTATTAGTACGTTGTTTTTCCCTATAGGCAAGGATATATGCATTATTTTATCTGCCTCATGTTCTGCCACTGGAAATTCAGCGCTTGCTAAGTCCTTGAAGTGAAAAAATTTTGACAACTCTCCGCCGAAAACCGATTTATAGAAATGGAATGCTTGTGAAGACATTAGACTAATATGGCCGTCATTACAGCAAAAGGTCGCTTAACGTATGATTGGATATAGGATTATTCTGATTAGTCCTTTCTCTTATTCGGCTTTATTTTTTTGATTTCTTTATCAAAGTCACTTTCAAAGTTTTGATCCTGTATTACCCTGAATTTATCGTACTCCTTTTCGGCTAACTTTATTGCTACTTCGTGGCTCACTTTCCCGGCATCCTTTAATATTTGATATTCGTTGAATTGCAGGAATGCGTCTAAGCGGCTTATCCAGTCACTCATTTTCATTGGTATCTGTCTTGATGCCTGTAATTCGGCAAAGTCAAGATACATGGTAACCACACGTTCCAGTTCTTTGATCTCCTTTTCTATCAGGTAATTTTTAGCTACGCCTATATCGCCCTTTAATACTTTACCGCTGGGTGCGTTTTTGAAGGTCTGTAAACCCATATTAGGTTTATCAGCACTTGCCCGTTCTGCAATTATTTGCGCAGCGGTTTTACCAGAAATAGCAAAGTGAAGTTTGTTTTGAACCGTCTTAAAAAACTTTTGGGTTATATCAGCATCCTTGTTGTAGTCAATACTGCACTGTTCATATATATCTGTTATTTTAAGATAGAAACGTCTTTCGCTAGCACGTATCTCTCGAATGCGCTCTAAAAGCTCATCAAAATAATCTTTACCGAAACGCTTACCTTGTTTTAAGCGCTCAACATCAAGCACAAAGCCTTTGACAATATATTCCCTAAGTGTTTTTGTTGCCCATATGCGAAATTGCGTAGCCTGGAAACTGTTTACTCGGTAACCAACAGCGATAATTGCATCGAGATTGTAGAAGTCTAACTCACGGTTTACATCACGTTTACCTTCTTTTTGAACTACTCGAATTTTTCGAGTAGTTGCAATTTCATCCAGTTCGCCGGTTCTAAAAATTTCTTTGAGGTGATATGTAATCGTGTTGCTCTCAACGCCAAAAAGCTCTGCCAAACGTTTTTGGGTTAGCCAAAAAGTTTCATCATTAAAGATCACTTCAATTTTTACATCACCGGTAGGGGTGTTGTAAAAAATAATGTCGCTTGATTGCGGTTGTTGACTCATTCTATAATGCTAATTGGTGCTACTAATATTCACCAACTGTAAATCTATGAAATTTCTATAGCTCAAATCGTCCTCAGTACGGACGAAAGCGGATAACATAAAAGTAAACGCTTCCGCTATAACCTAATGGCTGGGCCACGGTTAAATAAAGAGTTTTAAAGTGTAATACTCCAGGTAGCCTCAAGAATAATACGTTTTCAAACTAACTTTGTTGCAATCTCAATGCACTCACTATCTGTAGTGATTCTTAAATAAATAGGGAGGCCTAAGGTAAGAAACCTTGCGAGGTCTCCGAATAGGTCTCCAGAACGTTGAGCCTTTTTGATATCTTTTGAGGTAGAAACCATAAAAAAACGCTATAAAACCCGGTTTTATAGCGTTTTGGCCTGTTTGAGGCTGTAAAAGTGGAGCCGGAGGGATTCGAACCCTCGTCCAAACATGGAACAAATTATGCTTTCTACATGCTTATCTGCCATTTAATTGTAGGGAAAGGGAAGGTTGGCCGATTACCTATACCGTATTCCTTAGGTGTTTTATCTCGCCTGATCATCACACCTCTAATCAAGCCAGTTCTGTTGATCGATGCCCCGTGTACTGGTTAAACAGAACAGAATACCAGCGGGACAAAAGCTGAGCTAATTCTAAATTAGGCAGCTAAGGCGTAGTTATTTTCGCCAATTGTGGTTTGAGAGTTCAGATTTAAGCGCTAGTCTCACAACGCGCTGCATGCTTACATACCTGCCGCCATCCTGTCAATTCCGGTCGGCCCCAATATGTATTTGTTAATGGATACTCGCTGTTTCCGATGGAGTACCCTTTAACTTTCTGCCTGGATAAGCGAGTAAACCTTTTTCCAGACAGATCATGGCTTTCGCCAGATCTTCTCTATTCAAAACGTATGCCAATCTAATTTCGTCTGCTCCATCGCCTAAAGTGCTGTAAAAACCGGCTGCTGGCGCCATCATTACTGTCTGATTGTCATAATCGAACTTTTCAAGCATCCATTGGCAGAACTTTTCTGCATCATCAACAGGGAATCGTGCCACTACGTAGAAAGCACCTTTTGGATTCGGACAAAATACTCCTTCCATCTTATTTAAGGATGAAACAAGTTGATCGCGCCTCGAAGTGTATTCCTTGTTAATGATCTCAAAGTAAGAATCAGGCGTTTCAACCCCTGCTTCTGCAGCGATCTGATCAACCATTCCTGGACTTAAACGGGATTGTGCAAATTTTAGTGCTGTAGCCAGTACCTTTTTATTTTTTGTTACGAAGCAACCGATACGTGCACCGCATGCACTGTATCTTTTGGAGATACTGTCGAATACGATGACGTTTTCTTCTATGCCGTCTAAATGCATAGGCGAATGAAACTTATTCCCATCATAGCAGAACTCGCGGTACGCTTCATCGACAAAGAAGTACAGATCGTATTTCAGACAGAGTTTTTTCAGCTCTTCAAGCTCTTCATAAGAATACAGGTATCCGGTTGGATTATTGGGATTACAAATGAAAAGGGCTTTAGTCTTATCGGTGATTAGTTTTTCAAACTCGGATACAGGAGGCAATGCAAAAGCATTCTCAATCAGTGACAATACCGGTTTGATGACCGCATTGCTCATCCATGCAAATGCATTGTAATTTGCATAAAACGGTTCGGGAATGATTATCTCATCGCCGGGATCCAGGCAGGTTTGCATAGCTATTACGATCGCTTCAGATGCGCCGCTGGTGACAAGAATGTCTTCTGCGGTGATATTATATCCCGCGCGGTTGTAGTATTCCGCTAGTTTTGCGCGGTATGATGGTGTTCCTTCAGATTGGGTATACGCCAACACTTTAAAATCGGCCTTACGGATAGCGTTCATCATCACTTCCGGGGTTTCAATGTCTGGTTGGCCAATATTCAGATGGTAGACTGTCTTTCCCTGCTGTTTTGCCTGCTCTGCAAATGGTGTTAATTTGCGTATAGGTGAAGCTGGCATTTCCTTCCCCTTGTTTGAAATAGTTGGCATAATATACAAACATAAAAAAAACCTCTCTGCTAACAGAGAGGTTTTTCTAAAATCTTTTACTTATGCTACTGGGCAGTAACGCTTCCCTTAATGTAAATGTATTTCACAGGAGTTTTTGCGTTGGATTTGATGGTAAGCGCTTTATTAAAGGCCCCTGGTGCAGCTGCGTTGAAGGTAACGGTAATGGTACCTGTTTCGCCGTTTTTTATTGGCGTGCTGGTGTATTTTGGTACTGTACATCCGCAAGTGGACTCCACATTGCTGATTATTAGCGGCTGTTCGCCAACGTTGGTGAATTTGAAGTCATAGCTAACTGGCTTGCCCTGAGGGATCTTTCCAAAGTCATTTGTTTCTTTTTCAAACTTGAAATCGGGTTGAGGATCAGCCTTCATGGCTACAACAGTAACAAAACCGAATAATATGATACAAAATGTAAGAATCTTTTTCATGTACGTTCAGGTATTAATTAAGTAAAGATAGTTCAAGTAATTAACTATTCAAAAACTATACCAGTAGGTAACAAAAAATTTAAGGTTCGGCTTGCTGTATATTTTTATGTTATTTTTGAAGAATTGACCCTCGTACATATGTCAGCAAATCAATTTCAATCAAGTGGTCAGCTGAGCTCGTCTGAACTGACCTTTGAAGACTTTAAGAAAATAGTGATTAATGATTACCGCATCTGCTTCGAAAGCCGTCAGGCTAGTTTGATTGGCAGGCGGGAAGTGTTAACCGGAAAAGCCAAGTTTGGTATTTTTGGTGATGGAAAGGAGGTTGCACAGATTGCCATGGCAAAGGCCTTCAGGAATGGCGACTGGAGATCAGGTTACTATCGTGACCAAACTTTTATGTTTGCCACAGGAATGGCCACCATAACCGAGTTCTTTTCGCAGCTCTATGCAAATACTGATGTAGAGGCGGAGCCATTTTCGGGTGGCAGGCAGATGAATTGTCATTTTTCCACCCGTGTTTTGAATGAAGATGGCAGCTGGAAGAATCAGCTGCTAATGAAGAACACATCCGCAGATATTTCTACAACTGGAGGTCAGATGGCCCGGTTGGTGGGCTTAGCCCAGGCATCTAAATTATATAGAACTAATCCTGATCTCAGCTATCTTACGCATTTCTCCTCCGGTGGGAATGAAGTTGCTTTCGGAACGATCGGAAACGGGTCAACATCAGAAGGAGTTTTCTTTGAGAGTATAAATGCTGCGGGTGTATTGCAGATCCCGATGGCTGTTTCAATATGGGATGATGGTTTTGCTATCTCTGTTCCTTCAGAGTTGCAGACTACAAAACAGGATATTTCTGAGGTACTGAGAGGTTTTCAGCGGGATGAGAAGGGTGAAGGCTTTGAGATTTTCAAGGTAAGGGGTTGGGATTATCCGGGCTTGTGCGAAACTTACGAAAAGGCGATTGCGATATGTCGCGAAAAGCATATCCCGGTAATGATTCATGTTTATGAACTTACACAACCTCAGGGGCATTCTTCCTCGGGTTCCCATGAGCGCTACAAGTCAAAGGAGCGTTTGGAATGGGAGATGCAGTTTGATTGTCTGTTGAAGATGAGGAACTGGATGCTCGAGTCTGCGATTGTAACGGAGGAAGAGCTCGCAGAGCTAGAAAACAAGGCGAAGGAATTTGTGAGGGTTTGCCGTAAAAATGCATGGGACGCAGTTCAAAAGGTATTGAGACAGGAGGCGGTGGAAGCAGAATCGTTGTTGAAGGCTTTTGGTATACAGGCTTTTGATGAAATGGCCAGATCGATTCATGCTTCTGTAGAGGTGTCCCGCAGGGAGATCCTGGAGCATGTGCGCAAGGCATTACGGATGCTTGCCGGGAAAGACTCTCCAGAGAAACGCAGCTTGCTTAGCTGGTTCAATAAGCAAATGCAGGATAATAGTGAGAGATATAATTCCAAGTTATTTACTGATTCTCTCGATTCGCATGTGCATATACCGGTCGTTCCGGCAGAATATGACGAGGACTCTAAATGGATAGATGGCCGGGAGATTCTGAATAACTGTTTTGATGAGAACTTTACCCGGGATTCCCGCATAATCGCTTTTGGGGAGGATGTTGGCAGTATAGGTGATGTAAACCAGGGGTTTGCCGGTCTTCAGGATAAATTTGGGACGTTAAGGGTGGCCGACACGGGCATTCGGGAGAGTACGATTATCGGACAGGGCATCGGTCTCGGTCTTCGCGGGTTGAAGCCTATTGCTGAAATACAATATCTCGACTATATATTGTACGCCATTAATGTGATCAGTGATGATCTTGCCAGTTTAAGCTACCGGACGAAAGGCGGGCAGAAAGCCCCTGTGATCATTCGGACGCGTGGGCATCGGTTAGAAGGTGTCTGGCACTCTGGTTCGCCGATGGCGACGCTTTTGGGAATTATGCGCGGCATTCATATTTGTGTACCGCGTGATATGACTCAGGCAGCAGGTATGTATAACACCTTGCTGCGTGCTGATGAGCCGGCTGTGGTTATTGAGTGTCTGAATGGTTATCGCCTGAAGGAACGTCTTCCAAAGAATGTGGGCGACTTTACTGTCCCTCTGGGTAAGGCGGAAATTTTGCGTGAAGGAACCGATATTACCATTGTATCTTATGGATCAACTTTGCGGGTGGTTCAGGAGTCTGCTAAAGAATTGCTTGAAATGGGTGTTTCGATTGAAATTGTTGACGTTCAGACATTGCATCCATTCGACCTGGACGAACTGTGTGTGCAATCACTGAAGAAAACGAATAAGCTGCTTGTTGCGGATGAAGATGTGCCTGGTGGAGCGTCTGCGTTTATCTTGCAGCAGATACTGGAAAAGCAGAAGGGATATTATTTTCTTGACAGTGCCCCGAGGACTATCTCGGCAAAGGAGCACCGCCCACCTTATGGAACTGATGGTGATTATTTCAGTAAGCCATCTGTGGATGATATCATCGAAGTTGTTTATGAGATGATGAGTGAGGCGAATCCTGCAAAATATCCGCCGATATTTTAGATCAGATAGTAGAATATTGAGTAGAAGGGTTATCTCCGAAGGGAGATAGCCCTTTTTTAAGGGAGGCGAAACAGGATTTTAAAAATAATTTCGATGTGACTCAAAGCCAAAAACTCCCATAGTATGCTCTGAAGGGGATATTTATAGACATAAGAAATATTATTTTACATAAAAAAGCATAAGGCAGGACACCACAGGTTGCCAAGTGTATTTGCACTATATATATTAGATGTATACTAATAACCATTTACAACCGAACTAAACTTTATATTAAATACAACCAATCATATAACCTGAATTACTAACCTAAAACTACAATATGCAAAAACCTTGACTTTCTTTTTCTCACGATAACCGACGATTGTTAACCTAATTACTCTACCTAATTTCTTAGGTACTGAAATATATTGTCCTTTTTTAAAGTGTCAGCTGGACTGTTATGTCCAATCACTAAATGTATTACCAATTATAAAACCATATATGAAGAGATCAATACGAAATCTATTGTGTTTTCTTGCAATAGTCCTTCTGTTTTCGAACTGTCGTAAACAAGAATGGGACGACTATTATGGAAGGCCGGACAACCTCGCTGAGCCCATTTATCAGCAGCTGAAAGCTAAAGGGGAATTCAACACGCTTTTATCAGTAATCGACAAATCAGGATATAAGGATATCCTGGGGAGTGCGGGTGCATGGACTCTTTTTGCGCCGACTGATGCCGCCTTCAGTCAGTTTTTTCAGGAAAGGGGAATTTCGGGCGTAGATCAGCTGGATACTACGATGGCCAGAAAAATTACCCTTTACGGTCTTGTGTATAATCCCTACCGAAAAGATCAGCTTACAACTTTCCAGACCGCAGCAGGTGGGCAGCTCAACTCTGCTTTCAGGAGAAAGACTGCGTATTACGACTTCGTATATACTGAAAACGGTAGGAAAGTAGTAGATAATAACCGTAATGGAAATGTAACGGTCGTAAACGATAATAACAATAAGTACTTGCCCTATTATATTGATACTTATCTCTCTTTCAACGGGCTTGAAACAAACGATTATTCCAATCTATATAACGGAAAGACTTTCTCAGGATTCCATGTTGCTGATGCACAGGTGACGGAGGCAGATGTTTCGGCTGAGAATGGCGTTATCCATGTCGTGGATAAGGTGCTTTTTCCTCTTCCAAACCTTGAACAGCATATTTCATCTAAGGCAGAATACAGCGAATTCAAGAAGCTGCTCGACAGAATGATTACTTACATTCCGAGTACAGACTATACTCATCGCTATAGTGTTCTGACTGGCTCAAGCGAGCAGGTATACTTAAAAACTTATGATCCCCTACTGGCGTTTTCGCCAGTAAATGAAGGCTACCTTGGTGCTACTGCAACCGATGGTCAATCAGCATCATGGTCTATGGCTGTACCTACTAATCAAGCCGTTACTGATTATCTTAAGATCTTATTGGAGAACTTTGGCAGTATTGATAATGCTCCTCCTTCTGTGCTGCTGAGCTTCATTAACTCGCACATGTGGACCGGCACACTCTGGCCGAGTCAGATAGCAGCAACTCCAAATGCTTACTCAGAATACCCAACTTTCGCTGTGTCTGATGTAGTCGAGCGAAAAGCATTAAGCAATGGGAACTTTTTTGGTATCAATAAGGTGCAGGAGGCGAACGTTTTCAGGACGGTTTACGGCAAGCCATACCTTGATCCTAAATATGCATTGATGAACCGCGCAATTGACGGTTCGGATTTGCGTGCTGTACTGGTGGTGCCTTCTATTCAGTATACACTCTTCATGATTTCGGATACACAACTTGATGAAGCCGGCTTCAGCTTTAATACCAACACCAATCAATGGGGCTATCAGGCTCCGGGTGTAAGCATCGTCTATGATGCGACCTCTCTCGCAAGGCTGAACCGCTTTGTTCAAACGTCTGTATTGAAAACTCCTTCTGATGAATTTGCTAATCTGAGTGGGGAGGGAGTTGCGGAAACTTATAATGGTGAGTATGTTAAATACAAAAATCAGCGTGTATATGGTAGCGGAAATGTGGAGGATGGCACGTTTGTAACTATCGACTCGGTTAAGACAGCAGTAAACGGACGAGTGTACTACACAACAGGAAACCTCAAATTTGCTGAAAATAGTGTAACACCAGGGTCTTCACTTGAGAAGCTGGCAAACTCTACAGATCTGACGGTAGGCAGCAAGTTCAGCCACTTTTTCAAGTTTGTTGCCGGATCATCTCTATGGAAGGCTTCTGATAAATCTATATTAGGTGTTGATGCCGGGTCTTTCTATACGCTGTTTGTTCCCACCAATGAAGCGATCGAAGATGCAGTAAGAGCGGGTATACTGCCCGGCGACAGGACGACTGGCGCACCTTTGTTTGTTGCAGCACAGCAAACACAAGCTTTTAGAAATGCTGTGGAACGATTTATTTCTTATTCTATCATCAACAAGGCGACGGTCGCAGCTGACGGGAAAAAGACAGGGAATCAGCCAACTCTCCTGAAAGACAATAAAGGAGATTCGAGATTACTTCAGATATCTTATTTGAACCCTTCTAACCCGATGAGCATGGAGGTTAAGGATGACTCCGCTGAAGGACTCAAGGCTTCCATTAATTATTCTTTCAGTAATAACCTCAGTAACAGGGCTCTGATTCATTCTATTAATAGGGTTCTGAACTTTTAAATGATCGCAGAATATGAAAAGAAGTTTTTTTACTATATGCACGCTCCTGTTATTCGCAAGTACGTTCATCGATATAGGAGATCTGCGGGCGCAGGCGCCGGAGCGGATCACGGTGAGGGGTAAGGTAACCGATTCAAAGGATAAGTTGCCGGTGATCGGGGCATCTGTAATTGAAGTCGACAAAGATGGTCGTACGATCACAGGTGCTTCTACAGATATAAATGGAAATTTTGCGCTCAGAGTCTCAAGCCCGAATCATCAAATAGCGGTATCCTTCATTGGGTATCGAACTTTCAGACAAGGTATAAACGGCCGAACAGTTATTAATGTAGCGCTGGTGGGGAGTGCAAATGAACTTACGGATGTTGTGATTACATCAAGGCGCCCGGTGAGTAACGGTACTGGGATGAATATCGACGAAAAGAATTCAACGATGGCCACTACTACGATCAATGCTAAAGATCTTGAAGAGCTTTCGGCACAGTCGATTGACCAGGCTTTGCAGGGTCGTATGCCAGGGGTGGATTTCGGTGCATCTTCAGGGGATCCGGGTGCAGGGATGTCAATTCGTATCCGCGGTACCTCGTCAATTAACGGATCGGCTCAGCCGATGATTGTTTTGGACGGAATGCCATACGAAACAGAAATTCCTTCGGACTTCAACTTCGGATCTGCTGATGAGCAGGGCTACGCACAGTTGCTTAATATTGCACCTACCGATATCCGTACCATCACTGTGCTTAAAGATGCTGCATCGACAGCTATGTGGGGCGCGAGAGCAGCAAATGGGGTTTTAGTGATCGAAACCAAGCGCGGTATGATCGGGAAACCTTCCATTGCCTATAACTTTCGTGGAACATCGTCAAAGCAGCCTGAGGCCATTCCGTTGTTATCGGGTGATCAATATTCTACACTGATCTTCGAAGCATTCAATAATAGAAGTAATGATCTTCCATTGAATCCAGCAGCAAATCCGGAGTTTCTGTATGATCCTCTTATGCCGGCATATTTCAGCAACTATAGCCAGAATAGTGACTGGATCCGGTCGATCACTCAGACGGGATTGACTCAAGACCACAACGTTTCATTACAGGGTGGAGGTGAGAAGGCAAGGTATTACGGTTCTGTTGGATATCTTAATTCAAGAGGTACTACGGTAGGGACAGATCTGACCCGTATGACAACGAAGATCAATCTGGATTATAATGTTTCCCAACGTATCCGCTTCCGTTCAGATTTCACTTATACACATGTTGATAATACCTTAAACTACTCGGGATCTGTACGTGGTGTGGCATATAAGAAGATGCCGAATATGGCTATCTACCAGTATGATGAGTATGGGAATCAAACGCCGAATTATTTCTCTCCAATTTCAAATATCCAGGGGTCGTACGGAGGCCTTACTGACAAAGGCGTAATAATAGGAACTGTGAATCCTTTGGCTATGGCTAAGGAAGCGAGCAGCAGGCTTTTTGGTGAGCGTATTACACCCAAATTCAATCTGCAGTATGATGTCTTACCATCAATCTTGCTTACTACGTTTGACCTGCAGTTTGATATTAATAATATTAAAACGAAAACTTTCCTGCCACAAATAGCGAGTGGCCGGCCATCTACAGAGACTCTGGTTAACCGTGCTGTTGACAATGATGGCGATTCATTTACTGTAAATACTAAACTGAATTTCTTATTTACCCCTAAACTCGGTGCGAACCAGACACTTCAGTCTTTGCTATCATTCCAGACGACAGACGCCCGGAACGTAGGCCAGAATATTACCGTTGCCAACACGGCATCTTCTCTCTTGCAGGATCCATCTAACCCGGGCCGTACACAGAATTCTGACCTGGTATTAACTTCACCAATTAGCCAGTACCGTAATATAGGAGTAGTCCTATCTAATCAATATTCAGCTTTTGAAGACCGTTATATTGTCAACGTAGGTTTACGTCTTGACGGAAACTCCCGGTTCGGAGCGAATAACAGATATGGATTGTTTCCTTCCGTTTCAACGAGATGGAGGATTTCAGATGAGCTGTTCCTGCGTGATGTTAAGTTTATTGACGACTTGAGCTTGCGGATGAGTTATGGAGCAAGTGGTCGGGAGCCAAGCAGAGATTATTTGTTCTATAACACCTATGTACCTTCAGAATCCTATATGGGTCTTCCGGGCGTTTTGCCGGGTGCTATGGGTCTTGATAACTTGAAATGGCAGACAAACGTGGGTAGAAATCTTGGTTTTAACTTCGCCGGATTCCAGAACCGCCTTCGGGTAGACGTTGATCTCTATAACAATAAGATTAAAGACCTCTTGTTGGAGAATCTTCAGATTCCCGGTTCAACTGGCTATTCTACCGTACGTTGGTCGAATGTTGGGGTGATGGTCAATAAGGGATTTGAAATCGGTATCAATACGATTCCTCTGAAGAAAAAAGATTGGCAGGTAACGTTTGATTTTAACCTTGCGCAAAATATCAACGTGATCAAAGAGATCTCAGAATTCTATCCGAAAACAGATGGTAGCCTTTTAAATGCAAATGGACAATATCGCTCATATCTTCAAGTAGGTAATCCTTATGGATCATTTTACGGCTTCAAATACAAAGGTGTTTATGCAACCAAGGAAGATGCTATAGCGCGCGATGCTAGTGGAAACCAGATTGTTGGACCTAATGGACAAGTCAAATATATGGTGTTTAATTATCCATCAATTGGCTATGAGTTTGAAGCGGGTGACGCCATGTACGAAGACATCAACAAAGACGGTAATATCAATGAGGATGACGTAGTTTACCTTGGTAACAGTACTCCTAAGCTGATCGGTGGTTTCGGTTCTTCCGTTTCATTTAAAGATTTCCGAATTCAGGCATTCTTTAGCTATAAGTTAGGATATGAACTAATTAATGAAACCCTGATGAACACCACCAATATGTACGGCTTCGATAATCAAAGTACTATTGTTTTAAGACGCTGGAGAAATCCAGGTGATGTAACGGACGTGCCCCGGGCTTTGTATCGCTCAGGCTTTAACTCTCTGGGTTCTGACCGCTATGTATCTGATGCTTCATTCGTGAGGTTGCGGAGCTTGACAGCGCGTTATAACCTGAGCCGCGCTATTCTTAACAGGTTGAATGTCAAGAATGCAAGCGTGTTTGTTACTGCTGAAAACTTGTATACCTGGACAAATTATATGGGTGTTGATCCGGATGTTTCGGCAAGAGGTGATAACAATCCATTCAAGTATCCTACTGACGACGCAATGACTCCTCCTTCGAAGAATATCTTGCTTGGGCTAACAATTGGTTTTTAATTCTAAAATACAAGAAATGATAAAAAATATAAAATGCTGGTTTCTGGCGATCTTATTTGTATCTGTCAGCACTTCCTGCAACAAATGGTTGGAACTTAAACCGGGCGACGGCCTTGTAAAGCAGGACTATTGGAGTACCAAGGAGCAGCTGCAGTCGGCTGTTATCGGATGCTATTCTTCACTGCTCAACCCAACATTAACAGAGAACATGTTCGTGTGGGGAGAGTTAAGGGCCGATATGGTAACGGCTACGAACTTTACCCGGTTCGACCAGATCAACATCATGACGGCAGAAATCCAGTCTACCAATTCGTATGCCAACTGGAATGTGTTGTATTCAACGATCAACTTCTGCAATATTGTGATAGAGAATGGTCCCGAAGTACTCAAGAGCGATAACACACTTACACAGCAACAACTTGATGCCTACTTAGCAGAAGCTAAGGGAATTCGTGCGCTGATGTATTTTTATCTGCTACGGGTTTGGGGAGAAGCGCCTATTCAGCTGAAAGGTACTGTTAGTGATGCTGAGCTGGAGATTGTAGCGAAAAGCTCGAAAGAAGATATCTACAACCTGATAATTGCTGATCTTGATTTCGCCGCCCAGCATGCCCCTACAAGCTATGGAAACGTAGATCAGGACAAGGGCAGGCTGACCAAATATGCTATTTATGCGCTTCAGGCGGATGTTTATTTGTGGCAGGATAAGTATACTGAATGTATTGAGGCATGTGACCGGGTAATTAATTCGAGCCGCTTCGGATTATATGATGGAAGTAATCCGTCTGACTGGTACAGCACGGTGTTTTTCAGGGGCAATTCGAACGAGAGCATCTTTGAGTTTCAATTTGACGAGCAACGCCTGAACGCATGGTTCAGTACGTTTTCAGATCCGGCAGCACGCAAATTTATAGCTTCTCCTATGATAATTCAGGAGGAAGTCTTTCCTGCCGATGCCCAGGATCCTGAAGCAAAAGATATCAGGGGAGATGGAGCATCTTACCGGGCGTCCGACGGAGTGATCTGGAAGCATGCGGGTACATTGGATGTCAATACGCCCGTATCTCAGACCAATTCTTTCAGACACTGGTTTGTTTATCGCTACGCAGATATTTTACTGCTTAAAGCAGAGGCATTGGCCTGGTCTAATAAAGGGCAGGAAGCGCTGGATATTTTAGATGTGATCAGAACCAGGGCTAATGCACTGGAATCTACACTTGAGTTCCCTGATGTCGCTTCGCCCGAGTCTGTTTCAGACTATATCTTGAAGGAAAGATCTCGTGAGTTTGCTTTTGAAGGCAAGCGTTGGTTTGATATACTGCGTAATGCTAAGCGGAATAATTATGCGAGGCTAAATCTGATAACAGATATGGTTGCTAAAATCGCCGCCCCTGATCGTCAGCAATCAATCATCACAAAATACCGGGACACGAATAGTCACTATTTCCCAGTTCCTTTAAGTGAGTTGCAGGCCAACAAGCTATTGACGCAAAATCCCTTCTATCAATAATTCTTAAATAAGAAATGATGAAAAAGATCAAAATGCTATTTAATACGGGAAGGTGGACGGTTGTCCTCTCTGTATTGCTGACATGCCTCTGGGGATGTAAGAAAGAGTCTGTTGTTTATGAAACCAGCAGCCAGGTAAATATCACCGGTTATCTTGATCAACATCCGGAGCAATTCTCTGAGTTCAGAAAAATGCTGGAAATTACAGGTACTGCGAGTTTCTTGCAGGCATACGGTAGTTATACGATGTTCTTGCCTACGAACGATGGGGTAAAAGAATACCTGAATGTTGTGGGTAAGTCAAGCCTTGAAGAAGTAAGTGTAGACGACCTGAAGGGTATCGTGAAATTCCATTTGATTGAGGATACTTTAGCAACTAATACTTTTAGTGACGGTAAGCTCCGTACGCTCACCATGTTCGGGCAATATCTGATAACAGGAGCCTCGAATGTAAGCGGACAAACAAAAACTACTATCAACCGTCAGGCAAACCTTGTGCAAGGTAATATACGGGTAGGCAATGGTTTGATTCACATCATCGACAATGTACTTAGACCTGAAACGCTTACCCTGGCACAAACGATCGAGGCAAATCCGGATTATAGCATCTTTGCTCAGGCTTTAAAAGAGACGAAGCTGTATGACACACTCAACGTGATGCCAGACGCTCAGCTTGATACTAATCGCCGGTTCCATACCATCTTAGTTGAGTCAAATCAGGTTTTGGCTGCCGCAGGCTATCCGACGTATGAGGCGTTGAAGGCGAAGTACAGCAATTCCGCAGACTTGACCAGTCCAACAAATGGCCTTCATGCATATATGGCTTATCATGTTTTGTTTGGCGCTAAATACATAGCAGATATCATTTCTAACCAGGCACATCCCACATTAGCCAGGCCTGAGATTATAACTGCCAAGCTTTCCAATCAGGAGGTGCTGCTAAACGATATGATCTTTAACGGCAATTATGAACCCGGATTTACGCTCGCAAGAGAAAAGAGCGACCGCTCTGCGGCAAATGGCGTAATACATCTTACAGCGCCGTTCATGCCTGCAGGAACCGCTCCAACTACCGGACATTTTATGATTAAAGAGCGGTTTCCTTTTCCGGTGTATTGGGACGTAGCAAGTTTCGAAGAGACGGTAAGACATCCAAACTTCAGACGAAGTGGAGGTGCTTCTTTCACGTTTTCTAAGAGTTCAGCCACAGCTCCATCTCCAATAAAAGGTTGGTGGTGGCCTAAGACAGGGGAAGGGGTTACATATAGAAATGACGCAGCAGGATGGGTGTATAATGATTATTTGAACCTCTTTTTGGGAAATTCTGCTGGTAATGCACGGCAGGAATTTATCGAGATGAAGACGCCCTTGATTGTTAAGGGCACGTATGCGGTGTGGGTATGTTACCGCCGCCAGAATCAGAGTGGCAGGTGGCCTAGCAGGATTGGTACGCAGGCAAGGATTGTGTTAGATGGAGATATCTTGCCAACACCATTCTATTTTGCGGAGCCACCGCCGGCTGGCTCTACTTCAGAACTGGAATCTTTAGGCTGGAAGTACTATACTTCTAATGGCAATCCCGATAATCCATTTTTGAAACAGACTCTTAATGCAGCAGGTGAAACTTCTAATAGTCCGTGGGTGGCTAAAAGGGTTGGAGTGGTGACAATAAAGTCTACGGACATCCATACGTTGCGTATAGAGGCTTTGCAGGATACTCAAAATGCAAATAACCTTGATATGATTCAGTTTATTCCGATCGACTACGTTTCACAGATTCTACCGCGCTTTATGCCTGATGGAACAGAAGACTGGACAAATTACCCTGGTACCCACTAATACAAACCATGTCAATGCTCGGTCTCAGGACTGAGCATTGATATACAATAGACTCGTTTTATATGATTTTACAAAGACAAAAAATATTTTTATTGCTGGTGATATCAGGAATTTTATTTTCTGCCTGCACGAAGAAATGGGATGACCATTCGGCAATCATTGACCCGGAATCATCGGGTACTCTTTTGGAGAAAATTCAAGGAGACCCGGACCTGAGCAAATTTAGTGAGTACCTGACTAAGACAGGGTATGATGAATTGATAGCTTCCTCTAAGTCTTTCACCGTATGGGCACCAACTAACGAGGCCATTTCGAAGGTTGACGCGAGCGAAATTGGGACGGATGAAAAGCTCAAGCTGTTTATAGGAAACCACATTGCAGACTTGTCATTTCAAACAACTCAGCTTAAAGAAGAAAACGTTAGGATAAAAACCCTGAATGGTAAAAATATAACATTCTCGGCTACAGAGGTGGACGGCTCACCGATAGTGAAGGCCGACGTGAACGTGGCGAATGGGGTATTGCATACGATAAGTTCAGCGATCATGCCTAAGGTAAGTGCCTGGGAGTATCTGCTTTCCACGAATGCCCTGCAAAAGCAAGCGCTTCAATCGTTCGATTACACTTATATTGATTTCGCAACAGCTGAGGAGATCGGAATAAATCCGACTACCGGAAAGCCAATCTATAAGGAAGGTACAGGTATTGTGAACGCAAATCGTTTTCTCAACAGAACATCTGTTCGGATGGTTAATGGTGTGTTAGAGGTAAACTCCTCAGATATCAGCGACGAGAATGAGTTGTTTACCTACATCGTGCTTACAGATGATGCATTTCGCGCAGAAACACTTAAGCTGACAAAATATTACACTTTAGGCTCTCAGGACAGCACTGACAGTATTACAAGGTTCAGTGTGGTGAAGGATCTGGTTTTCAAAGGAGTTTTAGATTCAGATAATTTTCCTGCAGCGGCTTATTCAATTGGGGACAGCGTAAGATTTCATCTGGACAAATCCGCTATTGTTGAAACGCATCAGGTGAGTAATGGGGTCGTTTATGTAATGAACAGCATCAACTACGATCTTACAGGTGCCGGAGACAACTTCGATCTTTACACCAAGATCAAACCTATCTTAATTGAGGGCGAGTCGGCGTCAAATAGTACGGACTTCCTCTCGGTAAAAACGAATAGCAGACCGACCAGACGGGCGCCTGACGGAAGTGTGTTTACTCAACTTCTGGTTCAAAACCATGGAACGAATACCTATTGGGTGAGGTATAGACCAAATGTTGTAAACTCTACCAAGTATAAAGTCTACTGGAGGGTAGTCAGGGATTACAATCTTGTTCCTGCAGCAAATGCAACTGACTTGGTTTATTCTAAGATGAGGTTGGCTTTTAAAAGTGTGAATCCAATAGTTTCACCGTTTGACTATGTTGAGAAGCCGGGTGTTGTTAAAGATGGCAATTTATATCGACCTGATTATACCGACTACTATCTAGGTGAGTTTACATCAGATAAATTTTACTCCAAAACATTGAAATCAGGAACTGAAGGTGCTTTACCTGTATATCTGGTGGGTAATAATGTAACTACAAACGGGCAGACCGACCTTTTGCTTGATTACATTAAAATGGTTCCGGTACCATGATCAATTTTAATAAGCTTAAATATCACCTGAATATGCATAAATTTAAGAAAGCACTGAAAAGTTTTGCAATGCCTTGTATTCTGATGGGAAGCATTACTTTTCACCTGCAAGCGAGTCAGCAAGACTCAATACAAACGGATTCAATTAAACCAATAAGTTCGCAAGCCAAAACGGGACCACTAGTTCAAGGTGAGATAAAGGATGCTGTGAGTGGCAAGCCCCTCGATGGTATAAATGTCAGTATCCCCGGCTTTTCTGCAGCTATAACTGATGAGGCTGGCAGGTTCTCGATCACAGTTCCGAGTCTATATACAACGCTCATGGTTGAGGGAGAAGGATTTCACGTAAAAGAAATAGCTCTAAAGGGACGAAACATGGTTTCTACTGTGTTGTACGAAACAACTTTCGAATCTGTATACGACCAGGTTAATCTACCTTATTTTAGGAAACTGGCTAGTAATGTCACCGGAGCTGTTAAGTCAGTGAATGTACACGATGCATGGAACCGTTATTCCGGCGAGAGTGCCGACACATATCTTCAGGGAAAAGTGACAGGATTAAACGCTGTGAGACGTTCAGGCACGCCCGGTGTTGGCGCGAGTATGTTTTTGAGAGGGTACACCTCGTTGAACAGTTCAAATCAGCCTCTGATTATTGTTGATGGGATTTTGTATGACAATACTGATTTTGGAATTTCATTGCTTTCGGGTCATGTGGACAATCCCCTTGCCAACCTTGATCTCAAGGATATTGACAACATCACCGTCATAAAAGACGCCACAGCTTCCAGCTATGGAGTAAAAGCAGCAAACGGGGTCATTTTAATTACAACATCAAAAACAAAGAATCTGGCCACCAAGATTGATTTTGGAGTTATGGGTGGATTTAATTCCCGTCCCACCGACATTCCGGTATTAGGTGCCGGTGGGTTTAGGACGTATCTATCTGATGCACTCGGACAGTATGCTCAAAATGCGGGACTTTCACCGGTTGCTGCGCAAGAGTTTGTGCAGTCGCAGAAGTATATGATTGATGATATGGATGATCCGGATTTCTTCCGTTATCACTACAATACTAACTGGCAGAAAAAGGTATTGACGGATTCCTATAATCAGAATTATTATCTTAAAGTGACTGGTGGTGATAATATAGCAACCTACGGTTTATCTGTTGGCTACTTGAACAATCAGGGAGTTACTGAAAATACGGATCTCCAACGCTATCAGACACGGTTCAATGCTGACCTTAACTTTACTAACAAGTTTAAGGGTGTTGCTAATCTATCTTTTATCTCAAACCGCCAGAATCTGAAAGATCAGGGATTATCAATCAATACTAATCCAATTCTGTTAGGTTTGACAAAAGCACCTTTTCTGGGCCCGAAGGATGTATCTGATACCGGAGTAGAGTCTCCTAACTATGCTGATGTTGATGTTCTGGGTAAAAGTAATCCGGCAGCATTGATTGAAAATATGGAGGGAGTGAACAGCAACTATCGGTTCATGGGGTCTATCGGTTTCAATTATGAATTCACTAAGCAGTTGAATTTAATGGTTCTCGGAGGAGTTACGTATAGCAAGGTAAGGGAAAATATCTTCGTGCCGCAACGCGGTGTAGTTCCTGAGATGCTCGACAATGCTGTTGCGCTAAATCGCTCGGGAACCAACGTGGAGAGACTGTACTCTTTATTCTCTGACGCACGGTTATCTTATGCCAGATCCTTTAACGATTTGCATAATCTGAATGCCAGTGTGGGTTTTAGATACAACACCAACAAGATGGAAGCAGATTACGGTCTTGGCTATAACTCCGCTACAGACGACTATGTAACTGTTGGTAACGGACAAGCAGCATTAAGGAGGATCAGCGGTGAGAATGGACAGTGGAACTGGCTTAATACATATGCAAGTATAGATTACGACTTTTCTAAGAAATACTTTGCTTCTTTTAATCTTGCTGTTGATGGATCTTCAAGGTTTGGAAGGAATATTCCTGATGTGCTGACCGTTGGTGGCGCTAAACTCGCTGTTTTACCTTCTGTTTCTGCAGGTTGGTTGCTTTCATCTGAGAACTTTTTCTCCTCTGTAAAGGCAGTTGAATTACTGAAACTCAGGGCGAGTTATGGACTGGTAGGAAATGATGACCTCGGAAATTACACAGCTAAGCAATATTATGTGTCACAGAGCTTCCTGGGATCGCAGGGTTTAGTGAGAGGAAATATCGCCAACACTGCATTACGTTGGGAAACGGTTGAGAAACTAAACCTGGGAGTAGATGCGTCATTTCTGAAAGAGCGTCTAAGTTTTAGTTTTGACTGGTTTCAGAATAATACTCGTGATATGCTCACTCAGGAAGCGGTACTTGCAGTCACAGGTTTTGATTATGCAGTCAGCAATAATGGAGGAATGAAAACTAATGGTGTTGAACTGGCAGTATCAGGACGAGTTTTGAATCAGGGCTTAAAATGGGACATGGGACTGACCCTGTCCAAGTACCGAACTGAGATCACCAAGATTCCGGAAGACAGATTAATCACAGGTTATGCTGGAGCAAGCATCCTGACACAAAAAGGCATGGCTGCCAATCTATTCTATGGATACAAAACAGCCGGTGTATATGCCACGGATGCTGATGCCTCAGGTTTACAGAGTCTGTCAGCTGATGGAACAGTAGTTCCATTTAAAGGTGGGGACATGCGCTTTGTTGACTTGAACAATGATAAGTTCATCGATGAGAATGACATGCAGGTTATCGGTGATCCAAATCCTGACTTTGTGGGTATGGTAAATAATAGGTTTGGCTGGAAACGGTTCTCACTGGATGCCTTATTCACTTTTTCTGTAGGGAACGACATCTATAATTTCATGAGAAGAGAGCTTGAGTCGATGTCTGGCTTCCAGAATCAAAGCCCGAAAATCCTGAACAGATGGAAGGCTCAGGGACAAATTACAGATGTGCCACGAGCAATAATCGGGGATCCTGCAGATAACTCGCGCTTTTCAGATCGTTGGATAGAAGATGGTTCATACTTGCGTTTACGCACCTTGACAGTGGCTTATGACTTCCCTTTGCCTAACAAGGCTATAAAGACAGCCAAGGTTTATCTAACCGGTAACAATGTTTTCACATTAACCAAGTATTTAGGATACGATCCCGAGTTCAGCGCCACAGGTAGCGTATTTACCCAAGGAATTGATACTGTTCTCGAGCCACAATTCAGAACGATCCAATTAGGTGTCAGAATCGGATTATAAGACAATAAGACTAAGATTATGAAATTCAATATAAGAACGTCAATTAGTGGAGTATTGATCGCACTACTCTGCACAAGCACAAGCTCGTGCAAAAAGATGTTTGACTTTGCACCGGAAGATGCTTTAGAGCTCGATCAAGCCTATCAGAATGTATACGACGCAGACGCGGCCATTATAGGAATTTACGGTAAGTTAATGAACATTGCTGACCGGTATATGATTTTGAATGAGCTACGTGCGGATTTGGAAGACGTTACTCCCAATGCGGATAAGTACCTCGTTCAGATCAATAACCACTCAGTTACGGATGGGAATCCCTGGGCAGATCCAAAGCCGTTTTATGAAATAATCGTGAATTGCAATGATGCCTTGTATAACTTTGACCTGATGCTTCGCGACAAGCGGCTGGTGCAGACGGATTATAATATTCGTTATTCCGAAATTGGGGCGATCAGGAGCTGGCTGTATTTACAATTAGGAATACATTACGGTACGGTGCCATATATAACTGATCCTTTGGCAACGATTCAGGATGTTCAGGACGAAGCAAAGTACCCACGCGTACCTTTTGAACAGCTTATTGATCAACTTACACAGTTTACAGAGGCGCTTCCAAGTAAGGATCCGATGCCTGCTGGTACATCCCTCGTCACAACAATGGATTCATACAATACAGCGAAGATGTTTGTAAATAAGTATTTGTTGCTAGGCGACCTAAACCTCTGGAAGGGAAACTGGTCTGAAGCTGCGAGATATTACCACCAGATGATGGACTACAGTACGGTTTTATATCCTGCAGCTAATTCAGAGAATTATTATAACACTTATACATTAGGTAATAATCCAACCCGTATAGATAACGCCAACTGGGTGAATATTTTTACTGCTGCATATGCAGAACGGTATTCTAACTACGAGATTATCTGGCATTTGCCCTTTGATAAAAAGTTCAGTCCGAATAATCCCCTGGTTAAACTTTACAGTTCTGGCGCTGATAGCTATAAAATCAAGCCTTCGGCCTTGTCCATATTGAAATGGAAAGAGCAAACCAGAAATGACGGAACTCCCTATGATACCTACCGTGGTGAGGGAAATAGCTATAGCATGGTTGGGGGGACTCCGATTATCTCCAAACTTGTGCCTAATTATAACATCTCAACACCCTTTGAAACAGACGGTAAATGGATTTTATACAGAGCGTCAATGCTGCATTTGCGTATGTCGGAAACAGCCAATCGCGATGGTAGAGACAAACTAGCCTATGCTTTTATGAATGTAGGATTGAGAACCACATACTCTCCAAGAAGTGTGCCTGGTAACGTCACTGATATTATGCAGAGCTTTGACGATAACCCGGCCTATTATTTTGATGCGCGATTTGGTAATTCGCCAACTTTCAGAGCCAAATTTACTTACACCCAAGGTGTTCGAGGTCGGGTCTCACTTCAGCCACTTGTAGTTGATTCCACGCGGTATTTTGATATGAGTGTACCTGGTAGTGAAAGTAAAGCTGTTATCGACAGACAAGGCCTAACAATCGCGATGGAGGATTTTATCATAGACGAAGCAGGTCTTGAGCTAGCTTTTGAAGGAAACAGATGGCAGGATTTACTACGGGTAGCATTGAGAAGGGAGAAGGAGAACCCAGGTTCTGGAAAGTCATTCCTGTACGGAAAGATTGCTGCAAAGTTTACAGCGGCAGGGCTACCGATTCCTGAAGGTGTGTCTCGACTGGCTAGTGACGTAAATAGCTGGTATCTTCCCTTTAAATGGAAATAACAAATGTATGATATAACCGTAAACAGGAAAACCGCCATGCGAGGCGGTTTTCCTGTTTACGGTTATATTTTTGAACGGTTTACCGTTGATAAGCAGCTTGTCTCAAATAATGATCCGCTATAACCAACGCAGCCATAGCCTCGACAATTGCTACTGCCCGGGGAACCACGCAAGGGTCATGTCTGCCTTTACCTTTAATCTCGGCAGCATTTCCTTCCTTATCGATGGTTTGCTGATTGTGCATGATGGTGGCCACGGGTTTGAACGCTACGCGGAAAGTGATATCCATACCATTGGATATTCCTCCCTGGATTCCTCCGGAGAAATTGGTACTCGTACTGATTCCTGCTCCCGCTTCTGATGGAAGGAAAACATCGTTGTGCTCTGACCCGCGCATTTCAGAGCCTGAAAAACCTGAACCATACTCAAAGCCGTGAACAGCATTAATGCTCAGCATTGCCTTGCCCAGATCTGCGTGCAGCTTGTCAAACACCGGCTCACCTAAGCCGACCGGGCAGTTTCTGATGATGCAGGAAACCTTGCCTCCGATGGTGTCACCGTCTTTGCGTACGCCGTCGATAAGCTCAATCATTTCATTGGCTGTCGCCGGGTCTGCGCAACGAACAATATTGCTTTCACGGATCTCCAGTAACTTAGCTAAGTCTTCAGATGGAAGATTAGGTGCATCTACCGTTCCTGCCGATGAAACATGCGCGAAGATTTCTACACCCTTTTGTTTCAGGAAAAGCTTAGCTACGGCACCTGCAGCTACACGGGCGGCTGTCTCCCTTGCAGATGACCGTCCGCCGCCGCGGTAATCGCGTATGCCGTATTTCTCCTGATATGTATAATCCGCGTGAGAGGGGCGAAAGATATCTTTGTTGTGGTCGTAATCCTTGGATCGCTGATCCTCGTTTGGGATAAGGAGCGCCAAAGAGGTTCCCGTGCTTTTTCCTTCAAATACGCCTGATAGGATACTTGCTGTATCGCTTTCTTTCCTTTGGGTAGTGATCTTCGACTGCCCCGGGCGCCTTTTATCAAGCTCTCCCTGAATATATTCAAGATCAATATCTATATTCGGAGGACAACCGTCAATGATAACACCAATGGCCTTGCCATGCGATTCTCCAAATGTGCTTATACGGAAAAGTTGTCCGAATGTATTTCCTGCCATAATTTAAGAATTGATTGTGAAGCCTGCTTTTTGAAGGTCATCCCAGAAAGCAGGATACGATTTAACAACCACACCAGGCTCCTCAATTTCGAGTTGCTGAATCTTTAAGGCCAGAGGAGCAAACGCCATCGCCATGCGATGATCTTCATACGTTTCTATCGCGATACGCCCAGGGAAATGAAGGTTAGAACAGTCAAGATGATACTGTTCGCCATCTTCCTCCAGCACAACTCCGATCTTCGCCAGTTCATTTTGAAGCGCCTTAATGCGGTCTGTTTCTTTGATTTTTAGGGTTTCGAGACCAGTAAAGGTAGCATTGTGTCCCAGCGCTGCACTGACCACGATAACAGTTTGTGCCAGATCAGGGCAGTCTTTCAAGTCGAAAAAAATACCTGTGGGAATATCACCGGTTTTAACTATCTCCAGGCCTTCGTCAGTAAATGAAGATCTAATACCGAAGTGCTCCATGATCTGCGTTATCCGGCTGTCGCCCTGCAAACTGTGCGGTTTAAGATACGGAAGGATGATTCTGGCTTCCTTTGAAAGAGCCGCGATAGCATACCAGTATGAAGCAGCGCTCCAGTCTGGCTCTATAGTGATCTGCGAATCTTTAAAATCCTGGTTGTTGACCGATATTACAGAGTCGTTCCAGTTATAGCTGATTCCTGCCTCTTCCATCATCGCTAACGTCATTTCCACATAAGGTCTTGAAGTTAGCTCACCTTCAATATGAAGTTCGAGCCCTTTCTCAAGAAATGGAGCAACTAAGAGTAGGGCAGTGATGTATTGCGAACTTACATTTCCGCGGATGCTGACCTTATTAGCTGCTTGCTTAAACTCATTGCTAAACCTAAGAGGGGGGAAGCCCTCGATACCCGCATACTGAATTTCTGCTCCTAGCTGACGTAAAGCATCAGTCAGAATTTCGATGGGCCGCTGCTTCATTCTTTCCGTGCCTGTAAGTACAGCGTTAGCTCCGGTTACAGACAGGTAAGCTGTAAGAAATCGCATCGCAGTACCTGCCGGACCAATATTAACTGTGAGCTCACCATCTGAATGCGTAAGACTTCCGCTTCCAAAAGTTGCGTTATCTTTTCCTGCTTCGAGATTACGAAGCACGCCGTTTAGAATAACAGTGTCATCAGCAGATGAAAGGTTGTGCACGACGACCTTCCCTCTGCTTAATGCGTTTAAAATCAAAGCTCTGTTACTTTCGCTCTTCGATCCTGTTAGTTGAATCGTACAAAACGTGTTGGTGTCTGACTTTGAAAGAATTAAAGAATTATCAGACATTTTATTCTACTACTTTTGTCACGTTCATGATTTCGGTCTGCTTCTTAATAGACTCAGCATGGATCAATTCCAGTAATTTAGTAGTAAATTCAGCGTCTAACTTTAATGCTTTACCGAATTCAGCTCGTTTATTGATGATCTCATCCCAACGGTTCAGCTGCAAGATCGTCATATCATTATCTCTTTTATGCTCACCTATCTTTTCAACGATGCTCATTCTTTCAGCAATCTTCTGAATTACCAGGTCATCGATCTTATCGATCTGCTTGCGTAGTTCAGCAAGCTTATCAGACACACCTTTGTCTTTAGGCTCAGGCTGACGAACAGTTAAGTTATCGATCAGATCAGACAATGCTGCTGGTGTAAGCTGCTGCTTAGCGTCAGTCCATGCGACAGAAGGATCGATATGCGATTCAATCATAACACCATTCATTTCCAGGTCAAGGGCTTTCTGAGAAATGTAAGGAATAAGCTCACGGTTTCCGCAAATATGACTTGGGTCGCAGATGATGGGTAATTCCGGACAAAGCGTCTTCAGCTGGATAGAAAGCTCCCACATTGGCTCGTTACGAAAAGCAGACTTTTCGTAAGAAGAAAAACCACGGGAAATAGCTGCCAGCTTGGTGATACCAGCCTGGTTGATACGCTCCAGTGCTCCGATCCACAAAGAAAGATCAGGATTAACCGGGTTCTTAATCATTACAGGGATATCTACGCCGCGCAAAGCATCAGCAATTTCCTGAACAGTGAAAGGGTTAGCAGTAGAACGTGCGCCGATCCATAAAATGTCAACTCCTGCAGCAAGTGCTTCTTCTACGTGCTTAGCATTAGCAACTTCTACAGTAATAGGCAAGCCCGTTTCTCTCTTAGCCCGGTTCAACCACTCAAGTCCGATACTTCCTATACCTTCAAACTCACCCGGACGAGTACGTGGCTTCCAGATACCTGCGCGAAGTGCAGTAATCTTTCCTGTTTTAGCCAGTAAATGAGCTGTTGCGACAAGTTGATCCTCTGTTTCAGCACTGCAAGGACCTGCAATTACCAGAGGCTGGTGTTTTACGGATAACCAGTTTTCAAGTGGTTCTATGTTAAAGTTAAGTTTCATCGGATTGTTATTTGATATGTTGTTGATTTAATTATTAAACGTGGTCATTTTTAAGATATTCGCCCATCAAAGTAAAATTGATTGTATATCTCAGTGCTTTACTAATGGCTTCGGCGTATTGTGTATGGTTATCCCATTCAATATCGACGTAGAAGTTATACTCATGGCGCTTGCCCAAAACAGGCATTGATTGAATCTTACTCATGTTCACATTGTGCTCAGCGAAGATGTTCAGTACTTTAGCCAGCGAACCCACCTCGTCGTTTGTCTCAAACGATAAGGAAGCCTTATTTGCATTCGGAATATCGCCTTCCTTATGTTCAGCCAGAATCAGAAAGCGGGTATAGTTTTTCTTGTTTGATTCGATTCTACGCTCTAAAATTTCTAACCCGTATAGCTTGGCAGCAAGTTGATTGGCAATCGCTACTGTATCCGTCAGTTGTTCGTCACGTATACGCTTAGCACAAGCAGCAGTATCCGAGCTCTCCTTCACGTTCAGGTGCGGATATTCGTCAATAAAATCAATGCACTGGCGAATAGCGATCGGATGAGATTCTACGTTTTTAACCTGCTCAAACTTCACGCCCGGCAAAGCCAGCAGGTGTAGTTGAATAGGGAGATAGACTTCACCAATGATGCATAGATGGTAGTCGCGCAGCAGGGTGTAATTCGGAAGCAGGCTTCCTGCAATAGAATTCTCAATTGCCATCACCACATAGTCAGCCTTTTTGTTTTTCAGAGCATCACATGTCTGCTTGAATGAGCTGCATTCCACTGTTTCTATATCTTCACCGAAGAATTTAAAAGCGGCTTCTTCGTGAAACGAAGCCTTGATTCCTTGTATCGCTACTCTCTTTTTTTTCATTAAATACGATTGTTTTAATGGCGATGAAGCTATCATGAACATGGTCATTGCTGCTTTTGAGCGGCATGCTCATGATGATTTCATGTCAAAAAAAAAGTCCCGGCGTTCGGCCGGGACTTTATATAGTTCTTTATTTCAAAACATATTCGTCCCGTCTCTTACTGATAATAGTAAAAGTAACCGAACAGATATGTGTTGTTGTTTTGCATCTTTGCTTTGTTATTCCAAATATACAGTTATAATTCAAAAGGTCAAGAGCTAAATGAAAAAATTAGCGACCCATTTCGGCATAAAAATTCAGACTCTCAATAATTTGCTCATTGGTGAGATAGATGTTAAAGTCACATTTGCCGATTTCGGCCGGCAAAGCAAAACCTATCTGGCCGTTGATGTTCTTTTTATCGTTTTGCATAAATTCCAGGATGTCAGTATATGAATCTGTCTTCAGATGATAATCAGGGAATACAGAACGAATGTACTCCGTTATTTCCACCAGCTCTTGAGAAGAAAGACCGTTGTGGTGGGAAGCCAGAAAAGCTTCACATATCATTCCAACAGCAATTGCTTCGCCGTGCAGAAGTGCCCGGTTGTCATTCTTAAGTGAATAGGTTTCTACAGCATGTCCTATAGTATGACCAAAGTTTAACGTCTTGCGTATGCTTTTCTCAAAAGGATCTGTGGTAACTACGAAGTTCTTAATTTCGACAGAATGATAGATGATCTCTTCATCTATTTTTAGGGGGTCAACTTCTTTTAGCTTCTTGAAATAATCTCGGTCAGCGATTATTCCATGTTTTACAATCTCCGCGAAGCCGGAAATGATCTGACGGTCGTCAAGAGTCTTGAGAAACTTTGAAGATATAAAAACGGCTTTTGGTTGAGTGAACGTACCAATGATGTTTTTGATATTACCAAGGTCGATACCTGTTTTTCCACCAACAGAAGCGTCTACCTGAGACAAAAGAGTTGTTGGAACCTGGACAAAATCTATACCCCGTTTAAATGTCGAAGCTGCAAATCCTCCCATGTCAGTGATAACACCACCACCCAAATTGATAAGCAAGCTGTTGCGGTCGGCACCAAAATCGAGGAGCATTTGCCAAACACCTATGCAGTAATCAATATTCTTATTTTCTTCACCCGGGTCAACCTCAATGATATCATAATTATCAAGTGAAGGCAGCAATTGCCCTATCAAGGGCATACAATGCTCAGATGTATTCAGGTCAGTCAGGAAAAATACTTTCGAATAATCAGAATTGTCGAGGAAGTCTTTCAGGTCTTTCAGTTCGTCATCAAAGAAAACTTCGTACCCATTACTTTGTATAGGAGTCATATTATTTCACTAAAATAGTATTGCCGTTAAATTCAACAGTGTCACCGCGCTTTACCTTTAAGCGTTTTCTGTAGTCTACAACGCCGTTATATTTCACCAACCCGTCTGACACAACTATTTGCGCCTCTCCACCTGTTTGGACGACGTTGGTTGCTTTGAGTAATTGAATGAGAGGTATAAAATCACCCTCAAGTTCGAATTCTATCATATAACAAAGTTAAAAAGATTCTTTTCCCAGTTCCGTTAATAAGCATTAATTTTGATGCCATGATCACTCCGTCTGATAATTCTTTCAAGACAAACAACGAACTCCCCGACTTTAATAACACTCAAATAGCTTTTCAAGGCAAATCAAATAACTTTCTGAACAAGTCTTATTGGTTGTTTAAAGCCATGAGCAGTCCGGCTTTAACGAAGATGGGAATGAGAGTGCTGACCTCGTTATTGAATGTCGGGCTGCCGATAGTTCCTCTGATTAAGAAGACCATATTCGCGCAGTTTTGCGGAGGCGAAACTATCGCAGAATGCGAGGCGACTATCAATGATCTTGCAAAAAACGGAGTGGGTACTATACTTGACTACTCCGTTGAAGGCGAACAGCAGGAGAGGAATTTTATTACTACAACCGAGGAAATTCTGGCCGTTATCCGTAAATCTAAAGATGATAAGAGAATTCCCCTGGCAGTTTTCAAGCCGACGGGACTTGGAAGATTTGATCTGTATGCAAAAGTAACAGCGCGGCAGACGCTGACTGTTGCCGAGCAAGCTGAGTACTTCAAGGTAAAGGCGCGATTTAATCAGATCTGCAAGCTTGCCCATGACATGGAGGTGCCTGTAATGATTGATGCGGAAGAATCCTGGATCCAGGGTGCCATCGACAACATAGCGCTTGATATGATGCGAATGTATAATCGCGACAAGACTTTTATATACAATACCTACCAGCTTTACCGGTCTGACAAACTCGCTTCACTTAAAGCAGATATATATCTGGCAGCGACTGACGAGTTTAAGTTGGGTGCTAAGCTGGTGCGGGGTGCATATATGGAGAAAGAACGTGAAAGGGCAGGTCAGAAGGGCTATCCCTCACCTATACATAAAGATAAAGCTTCTACTGACGCAGATTTCAATGAAGCCATCCGCTTTTGTATGGAGCACGTTACTAACGTATCATTGATCGCGGGTACCCATAATGAGGAAAGTTGTGCCTTGCTTTCCCGCTTGATGCAAGGTGCTAATATGCAAAGGAATTCCTCCTCTGTCTATTTTGCACAGCTTCTTGGTATGAGCGATCATTTGAGCAATAACCTCGCCCATGGAGGATATAATGTCGCCAAATACGTCCCTTATGGTCCAGTAAAAGCAGTTCTGCCCTACCTGTTTCGCAGGGCAGAAGAGAATACTTCAATAGCTGGTCAGACAGGAAGAGAGCTCAGCCTTATAGTGGCAGAAAAAAAGCGCCGCAAAATGTCTTAGCCTGGGGTATTTAACTTTTTTAACAGGTCTTCAGAAAGATCATCAGAGTAAACTCCATAACCGTTTACAAATACACCCTTCACATGGTATTTTTCAGATTCAATTCCATAAACGATTGAATTGTCCGCGGGATCTGAAGGTCCTTCAAACCGATGTAATTCTGAGATGTTGAAATCATCCGGATTCAAAGTTATATTATGTTCACTATTGTGGAGCACGCCATTTGCAAGGTTAAAGTCCAGGGTGAAACCTCGTTTTTTCAAGTCGTTGAGCGCATCGACCATAGTTTGATAGTTTTCCATAGTCGTTTAACATTCACGAATTGTGTTTTGTTTAAGGTTTTAAGAGCCCTGACCGGTAAAGGAACTTTTCCAGTGAATCATCAGCAGTCATCAAATGAGTGTGCAGCCCAAGTTCTTTGGCTGTCTTCAGGTGCTGCGGACTGTCATCAATGAAAAGCGTTTCTTCAATATTCAGATCGTTTTCATCAAGAACCAACTGGAATATTTCTTTGTTAGGCTTTCTTATCTTAACCAGGTGAGAATAGTAGATCTTTTCGAAAAATTGGTCATTAGATTCCAGCTGATGTTCTTTTTTCAAATAGCCATGAATGAAGTCGAGGTGAATCTCATTGATATTGCTTAGAAGAAAAGTGCGGTACTGGGTTTTAGCCTTTAACAGGAGCTCATGATTGACAGGAGGTACTCCAATAAGCAGACTGGTCCAGGCCTTGTCAATTTGCTCATCCGATAGCTCCGGCTGACCAGTTGTTTCTCTGATCCCGTCTCTGAACTCAGCTGCCGAAATACTGCCGGTTTCGAACTTATCAAAAAGAGAATGATGACCTGAATGAGCGAAGAATGTCTCCACGTTATGGATACCTAGTTCAGTAAAGGAATTTTGTGTTTTGAGGAAGTCAATGAGAAAGATGACGTTACCGTAATCGAAGATAATATTTTTGATGTTTTGCATATCTACACTTGAGATTTTAAATGCAAAAATGTACATTTGCCATCGCAAACAGAAAAGTTTGTTAACCGCGCCTATAGCTCAGTCGGTTAGAGTAGAAGACTCATAATCTTTTGGTCCCTGGTTCGAGCCCAGGTGGGCGCACTTCACAAATAAAGCCGTTCTCCGCAAGGAAAACGGCTTTATTTGTTTCTAAAAGCGGTTTTGAGTCTCCGCACAACTGGCAAACATCGGATCAATGCCAAAAGTTGTGGGGAAGGTCCTAAAAAACTAGCTTTGCATTTTGTAAATCCTTACCATAAATGGCCTCAGCTACCCTGTCTCTGCTCCGATTATTTCTTCCTGACTTCATTCTGGAAAATTTTGAGTTTACTGGTACTATCGAAGAAAATGATACGCTTCATATCCACCTGGAAGAAATCAACAGGGTACCCACAGAATGGGAGTCCATTAAAGTAGAGTCAAAGGGTTTCTTTCCGGAAGTTACGGTTCAGGATTTTCCTATCCGTGGACATAAGGCTTTTTTCATATTAAGCGGCGGCGATGGCTGGATCTGGAGAGCGGCAAAGTGATTTACAGGGAATGGACTTTAGTGGAAAAGGGAACGCGATTGACAGGGGAATTCGCGGCTTTTTTAAAAGAAATCAATCGATACAGCCCCCAATAGTGTTGAAACCATCAGTTCGTTTTACGGGGTAAAGGTCAAAAACCTGCTTCGTCAGTATCGTGATCATCTAAGTGATTTTAAAAGCTGGGACCAAAGGCCCCATGCAAAGAAATGGCTCTTATATCCCCAGAACCTGGGAGAGCAGCTCTCTATTGATGAAACCAGTTTATCCCATGGAGAACTTTATACCATCGTTACCAATAAAGCAGCTAAGGGTAAAAAAGGAGCCATAGTAGCCCTAGTAGCTGGCACCAAAGCAGAAACCGTGATTTCCGTACTGCAAAGAATTCCAGAAAGAATAAGGAAGAAGGTAAGAGAAATTACCCTGGATATGGCCGGTAGTATGGAAATGATCAGCAAACGTTGTTTTCCGCAGGCAGTCCGGGTGACCGACCGTTTTCACGTTCAGAAACTGGCTACAGAGGCATTGCAGGAAATGCGCATCAAGCATAGATGGGAAGCTATGGATGCCGAAAATGAAGCCATGGAGCGATCCAAAAGATCGGGAATCCCCTATCAGGCAGAGTTGCTCCCTAATGGAGATACACTCAAACAGCTACTGGCTCGTAGCCGGTACGTACTGTATAAAAAACCTTCGGCCTGGACAGAAAGCCAAAAGGTTCGGTCTGAACTGCTATTTGATCGCTTTCCTGACCTAAAAACAGCATATGGTCTAAGTATGAGCCTTAGCCAGCTAGCTATTTGAGACTACAAAGGATAAAGTCTTTGGGTTAGCTGGTCTGGCCAGATGGCACGAGAAAGTAAGGCAAACCGGATTTAAATCGTTCAATACGATCTCCCGCTCCATACAGAATCATTATCAAACGATTTTGAATTACTTTGATAACAGATCTACTAATGCTTCGGCTGAATCGTTCAATGCTAAAATCAAGATGTTTAGAAATCAGTTCAGAGGGGTCAGGAATGTGGAATTCTTCCTCTACAGGCTCACTCAACTTTATGCTTAGAAGTGAAAATCAAGTACTCACCCCACAGCTTTTGGCATTGATCCTGCGATGATCTGGTAAATTACCTGAGGAGAAAGACACGGAAATCGATTTTATCAAATTCTGTAGCGAGCATATTGACTGGCTGAGAAGAGAAAAACGCAACGGTACCGCTATACTGATCGCTCCGTAAGAAACAGTTTGATTGATTATTTCGGAAGAGCTTCTGTTTCTATCACCGAAATCCACTCTAATATGCTTCACTCCTACGAACGCTACCTAAGGAGGGAACGAACCTTAAAACGAACCAATCAATTAGGAAAAGAGGTAATAACGGTTGAGAAAGGTTTATCTAACGCCGGACTTCATAGTCACATGCGCGATCTCCGCACTTTATTCAATGCTGCCTGTCTGTGCTACAATAACGAAGATTTAGGACTTTATAGAATCAAACACTATCCATTTAAAAGATATAAAATTGGCTCAGCCCCGATCTCTAGGAAAAGGAATAACTCAATAGAAGACGTTATAAAAACTCGTGATTGCGCTACGCCTCCGGTAAGTAGGGTTGAAATGGCGAAGGAACTTTACATGCTTTCATTTTATCTCTGCGGAATGAATACAGTGGATATTTATCATGCGACTATCAATAGTATCCGAAATGGACGCACTGAATATAACCGGGTAAAAATGAAAGGTAGACGAAAGGACAGGGCTTTATCAGTATTATGATTGTCAAGGAAGCCCAGCCATTAATTGAAAAAGTATCTTGGTTGCCTTTCTTCCAAATATACCAGGCGCGAAGGTTTGGATAGTGCATTAAGTAAAGGGATGAAGGTTTTGAGAGATTTGGCTGGAGTGCCTGATATTACCTTTTACTGGGCTCGTCATTCTTTTGCCCGTCTGGCTCGTAATTCCTGTCGTTTGAGTAAAGATGATGTTGCTCTTGCTCTTAATCATGTTGACAAAGGCCATCGAACGACGGATATCTATATTGCCAAGGATTGAAAATTGTGGACGAAGTACAGGAGAAAGCTGTTGTGTTGTTTAGGGAGCTAGATAAGCAGGGTGAAATGAGGTAAAAAGCTCAGATAAGCTTAAAGTTAATAAACCAAATTTGATTACGTCTTTGGAAAAAGGTCAGATTTAATTACTTTCATGTCCTTTAAGAGACACTCAAATATTCCGCTATTAAATACATTTTATGAGTAATGAATTGAATTCGAATTTTCTGTTACAAGAGGTAAAGGTATTAATAGAGCAAAGTAAAAAGCAAATAGCAGTTTCGGTAAATTCTACTCTTACACTTCTTTATTGGGAAATAGGAAGACGTATTAATGAAGAAACCATACAAAATCAACGTGCTGAATATGGAAAGCAGATTGTTGCCACATTAGCGCGACAATTAACTGTTGAATTTGGAAATGGTTGGAGTGAAAAGCAGTTAAGGCATTGCATCCGCTTTTCGGAAGTTTTTCCTAAAGAGCAAATTGTCTCGACACTGTCGAGACAATTAAGCTGGTCGCATATTCAATCATTTATTTATATCGATGATTCTCTAAAGAGAGAGTTCTACATCGAAATATGTAAACTCGAAAAATGGAGCGTGCGAACCTTGAGAGAACGCATTCAATCTATGTTATACGAAAGAACAGCAATTAGCAAGAAACCGGAGGAAACGATAAAGAATGACCTAGAGTTGCTAAGAAACGAGCAGCAATTAAGTCCCGACCTGGTATTTAGAGACCCTTACTTTCTGGATTTTCTAGGCTTGAAGGATACCTACTCGGAAAAAGATCTTGAAACTTCTATCCTCGCCGAACTTCAACGATTTATTACAGAGATGGGGAGCGATTTTGCTTTTTTAGCCAGGCAGAAGCGCATTATTATTGATAACCGTGATTATAAAATCGATCTGCTTTTTTATCACCGTCGTTTAAAATGCCTCATAGCAATTGATCTGAAAATCGGAGAATTCGAAGCTGCTTACAAAGGACAAATGGAGCTCTATTTAAGATATCTTGAACGCTATGAGAAAATGGAGGGTGAGAACACACCAATAGGGTTGATTCTTTGCACCGGTAAAAATGAAGAACATATTGAACTCATGCAACTAGATCGGAGCAATATCAGAGTAGCAGATTATTTTACTGTTCTCCCTAGCCAGAAGCTCTTACAAGATAAACTTCATCAGGCGATCATTATAGCCCAAAACAAGCTTAACAGTCAATAGCGGCTCTCATAGCTTCAACCCGATAAGTTGTTATACCTGTATGCTTATATACCCATATCCAAATAAACAGCGATAAATATAGGTATATATACAAATGAAAGGGCATGTCCCGATAGCCACAATCAGAGTATTTCAAAAGAGACAGACTAATTCACTTTCCTATTGTCAAAAGGTAATTCAAGCCTCATCGTTGGAGGGAATGTAACGCGAGTCTGTAAAATAAATTGTGTCACAGGCGTCGAGTCCCCTGCCCTCCAAGGCTAAGGGGGCGGTGTAAATACAATTCAAATCTAGCTTCATTCTTCCAGGAAACCAAATGGCAAGCTTTTGAGCAGTCTGCCCCCGGTTTGCCAGGGGCATTGTCCATTTTCGTTTAATGTTATTGTAAGCCAGGTACATGATTTAACAAAGCCATGTCAGAGGTAAAGGCGCCTTTGGTCTTGGTGATCTACGAATCTGGCGACGCACACCCTCGATTGGATTGGTGGTGTAAATAATTTTTCGGATACCTTGGTCATATTCAAAGAATGCGGAAAGACTCACCCAACTGTCCAGCCAGGACTTGCAGCTCAGGGGGTATTTCTTGCCCCATTTTTCTTCAAGCTCCAGCAACTTTTCATAACCCTGATGCTCATTATTTGCCTGATAGATAGGCTTCATATCGGTCATTACGGCTTTTTTATCTTTTTCAGGAACATACTGGATATTCCGGAGCATATTATCTCCGCAATCTCCACATATCGCATCGAAGAACGGATCTGGTGAACAATGCAAAGCTGTACCTGGTCTTTGGAAAGATAGCCTCCACTGCTTCTGGAAAGCCTTTTGACCCATTTATGCAGGCTATCAGGATATCTTCGACACCAGGCGTTTTTAGATCAGTTAACACGGAAAGCCAGAATTTGACACCTTCGTTTTCAGCTGTATACAGGCCTAGAACATCTTTTTGCCTTCAATATCTACACCCAGGATATTGTAGATCGCACGGGTTTCTACGGCTCCATTTAGCTTCCTTTTTAAATCTTTTGAAATCAATATCTTCTTGTTGCCATATTCAAGTCGATAGTTTAAAGTTACACTATTGACACAGTTGATGAAACACCCTCAGGTTTTTAAGATTAATTTGTCCATTTTGGTTTGTTAAGTCCTATTAAAGGGTCTTGTCCTCGAGTTTTCTCAAGTTCCTTTGCTCCCTTTTTTCTTCTTTCGCATTTTGTCTTCATACTTATAAAATTTAAGTGGAAAGCAAAATATCTTAAATCTATCTCTGCTTTCATCGTGTTCATGTTGTCCTAATAGTACTTTCTTTTTAAATTTTCTACCATCCATGTCGATTAATTCCACTTTTACTGCATTAACTTGCTTTCCTTTCATGAAGTAATTAGAAAATATTTCATAAGCTTCGATAGTCATTTTATTGACTTTATCTATTTCGAGCGGTTCATCGCAGAGGTGGCCGACGGTAGTAGAAAAATAAACTTGTTTTTTTTCTGGTAAAAGAGTGTTCCAAAATTTAAATAGGCTCCATTTTTTCCGTTTCTCGTAAAGATAGAAACGCGTATCATAAATATGAACAGTTGAACTACCGATATTAACGATGGAAAATATTAGAAAATGAGTAAGTATGTCATCCTTAATTTCTATGTGTGGTTGAAAAGAAATTTTAATTTTCTTTCTTCTTGATTCCCAAAATTGATATAAGCTGATACAAAGCGATAAAATGGAAATAATAATTGTGAAAAAATCTTTTGCAGCCATTTGAATATTTCGGTTTGAAGCTTTAAAATAGATAGTTTTACCGAATTACTTCCTTTCGAAGGAGGTGTCTGATTATAAAATCTTAAACTTAGTTGATCCCAGGTTACAAACCCCATTTCCATCTCTCCAAAAATCTTCGTAAATTCGCCCTCAGTTGAACGGAAACAAAGATTTTCGACACTAGCGCTCAAACCCTCCCAAATGCCTCATAATCTTTTGGTCCCTGGTTCGAGCCCAGGTGGGCGCACAGAAAAAAGCTTAATCTTAAGGATTAGGCTTTTTTAGTTCAGTGACATATTGTACCATTCAAAGCGTGTTTGAAGCGTTCCCCTGTCAGATCGATGAAATTTCGCAGAGTTAACGGAACATGTGAAGCAAACTGCTTTCATCTTTACATCTCTCATCTCAAAAGTCACATCTAACACCATTCGCGGTGGGATAGTAAAAAAATAGCTTGGTTCATCCCGAAATTTCTTATATTTCATTAAGTTTTTATAGTTTTAGTAAAACGGTCCTGCTTTCTTAAAGGAAAGAAAAGTAATAAAATGAAGCATCGGGATGAATTTACGCTTCTTCAGGAGATAGCAGCAGGCAATACTATTGCTTTCAGGGTCATTTATGACCATTACAGTCCCCCGGTTTGCTCTTTTATTAAAAAATATCTGCGATCTCAGGAGCTATCCGACGATATCTGTCAAAACGTTTTCATCAAGATCTGGGAACAGCGGGAACAGCTAGCCGGAGTTACAGAGTTCGGTGCCTGGGCTTTTACTATTGCAAAAAGACAGTGTATAGACCTCCTGAAGAAAGCTTCCCGTGAAGAAACAGCCATGAGCATGATCCTCTCTGCATACCAGGGAGAAGTTAATCAGAGTGAAAATATGCTTCACACCAGGGAGTATCTCCAATTTATTGAAGACGTTCTTAGCCGCATGCCGCCCAGGACTATGGAGGTCTTCCGGCTCTGCCGCCAGCAATCCAAGACTTATGATGAAGCAGCAGAGGAGCTCGGTATAACTCGCGACGCCATAAAGAAACATATGGTACGTTCTATGCGCATACTTAAAGAAGCTGCTGAAAAAGAGCTCGGTGTATCCTTTTCCCTGTTGTGGATAATATTAACTTCTTTTTAAGATTATTTTAACAAAGGGGTACCCTCCTTTCATTCCCGGTCGACATACTAGTAAATGCCGTCCTCATGTCTCTTTCGGATGAAAAACATATAAAGGAACTCGTTGCCAGGTATAAAACCGGCGAAGCCACCCCCGCGGAGCTGCAAGCGCTGTTCGGACTGATCGGCGAAGACCGGTTTGAACAGCTCCTGGAACAGGACATGGATGAGGAGATCGAGCGTTACCTATCCTCCGGAAACACAAAGCAGACGCAAATCAGGAAACCATGGCGTCGCTATTTTGCCGCAGCATCCATCTTTCTCCTCTTAGGGACGGGGATTTACCTCCATCAGAGAAGCTCGACCCCCGGCAAAGAGAAGGAGAGCAAAACGATCGCGACAGCAACAGATGTTGAGCCTGGATCATCCAGAGCAACGCTTACCCTCGCAGACGGAAAAGTCATAGATCTGAATAACGCAGTTAATGGTGCTATCGCAGGGCAGGATGGAATAAAGATTTTCAAAAGCAAATCCGGACAGCTCATCTACCAGATACAGGATCAAGGGCAGGGCCAGCCGGCAGCCGGGGAGGTATCCTACAATACGATTACAACTCCCAGGGGCGGGCAGTGGCAGGTTATCCTTCCCGACGGCTCCGGCGTATGGTTGAATGCTGGGTCGAGCCTTCGCTATCCCACGCGGTTCAGTAAAGATGGGCGACACGTAACGTTAACAGGGGAAGCTTATTTTGAAATCGCCAGGAAGATCAATCCGGGTACAGGGAAGCGGGAACCTTTTCTCGTGATGACAGAAAACCAGAAAATAGAAGTGCTGGGTACTCACTTCAATGTGAATGCCTATAGCGATGAAAATGTTGTCCGAACCACACTGCTGGAAGGAAAGGTAAAGCTATCTGCCTCGCAGCTATCAGCATCCATTGAACTAAAGCCCGGCTTCGAAGCTGTGCTGACGGATCAGCACTTCAAGGTTGCTGAGGCAGATACACAGGCGGCACTCGCCTGGAAGAACGGAGACTTTATTTTCGATGGTCAGGATCTGAGGGTTACGATGCGACAGATCGCCCGATGGTATGACATAGATATTATATATCAGGATATGCCTGACAAAGTGTTGATCGGGGGGACGGTTTCAAGGTCAAACAAGCTTTCTGCGGTACTCAGGGCACTTGAGCTTACTGGGAAAGTAAAGGTTAAGACAGAAGGCCGCAGAATAACGCTAAGCAGATAATCTAGTATTCACCATAAAATTTAAAAGTATGTCCCAAATTCTACGATGTTAATTTAAGGAACCACCCGGGCGAACAAAAGAAACGTAAAGGTGCTGGTAACACCTTCACGTAATTATCTGAGTAAGCCCCGTCCGGCTTTGCCGGCAATTGTCAGTAATCAGGTATTCACTCAAATTCAAGCAAAAGTATGCATTTTAATGCTATTAATTTTGGCGGGCCAATCCTATGGCTGCCAACTAAACTACTCTTGGCTGTGAAACTAACTATTCTCTTGCTTATTGTCGGCGCCATGTCCGTCAGTGCGGGATCCTTCGCACAGAAGATCAGTATGGAGAAGAGAAATGTTCCGCTCAAAGCTGTGTTCCAGGAGATCAGAAAACAGTCAGGTTATGATTTTATTTTTGATGAAAGCCTCATCAGCCGGGCCCGGCTCGTAAGCGTATCGGTTAAGAATGCCGATGTGGCCCAGGTTCTCGACAAATGCCTGGAAAACCAGGCGCTTATGTACGTCATTCAGGAAAGAATAGTAGTCGTCAAAGAAAAAGAAAACCGCGCCTTCAGGCTGCAGGGTGTCATCAAAGACGAAAAAGGTGCTCCACTTCCCGGAGTTGTGGTGTTTAACGTGAATAAAAATCTTTCCATAGCCAGTGATCAGGCCGGCCGGTTCAGCATTGACGCCGATAAAGGGGACGTTATTCGCTTCCGGATGATCGGCTTCTCCGAGAACTCTGTGGTTGCCGAAGAGGGGCAGCGCGACATTACGGTTATCCTGACAGAGTCGACAGTTCAGTTGCAGACCACTGTGGTAACAGCGCTCGGTATCAAGCGCGAACAGCGTGCGCTTGGATACGCTGTTTCGGAGGTGGATGGCGAAAGTCTGAAGAAAGCCCGTGAAACCAATGTGATCAACTCGCTGGCAGGTAAGGTGCCCGGACTGATCATCAACAGCACTGCATCAGGACCTGCCGGTTCTTCACGTGTGATCATCCGTGGAAATACAACAGTTACGGGTAATAATCAGCCCCTGTATGTGGTCGACGGTATTCCGATAGATAACTCCAACTACGGTGGCACCGGTTCCGGAATGTATGCTCAGGGTTATGATTTCGGAGATGCTATTTCGGCTATCAACCCGGATGATATAGACAAGATAAGCATTCTTCGCGGACCGTCGGCTGCTGCTCTCTATGGTGCAAGGGCCGCAAACGGAGTTATCCAGATCACGACCAAGAAAGGGAAGGGGAATTCAGGAATAGAGGTGAACAGCACTACCTCATTTGAAGATCAGCTCACCAGCTTTGACGGCTATCAGTATCAGTACGGACAGGGAAGGAACCAAACCATTAATACTTCAGCGGATCAGGCCAGGACATCGATGTTTAATAATTTCGGTGCGAGACTGGATCCTGATCTGAGTGTGATCTCCTACGATGGCGTCTACCGGCCTTATCAGAAAGTGGATGACAATATTGGCGGATTCTTCCGCACCGGCGTCACTACAACCAATACAGTATCTCTGAACAGCTCTACAGAAAGAGGATCGTTCCGGCTTTCAGTTTCAGATCTGCGGAACAGCGATATTATACCTGAAAGTGGCATGCGCAGAAACTCCTTCACATTTAACGGAACCTCGAACTTCGGTCCCAAACTAACAGTAGAAGCCAGGGCATTCTATATGAATGAAAATGTAGATAACCGTCCGGCACTTGCAGATGACCCGGGGAATATCGGTAATGCTTTCATCGGACTGGCTAACAATGTCGACCAGAACTGGTTTGCCCAGAAATATAAAAACCAGGACGGTTCATACATTGAGTGGGGTGGTGGCCAGTACCGTCTTAATCCCTACTGGGTGATCAATGAAATGCGAAACGAGACAGGCAAGAACAGACTCCTGGGTGCGTTTCAGCTAAACTACAAGGCCACTTCCTGGTTAAGTCTGCAGGGGCGTGCTTCTACAGATCTTACCTATATCGAGTTCGAGAAGTTCAGTCCGCGTACTACCCCAGGATTTATCACGGGCGCCCTTGACCAGATCAATCGCAAGCATGTTACTACCGAAGCGGATGTGCTGGTCACCGCGGAGAAGCAAGTCAGCAGGTCATTGCATTTGTCTGCTCGTCTCGGAGGAAGTATCTCCCGTGTGCATAATCAGGCAGACAATATGCAGTTCACCAACCTGACAGTGCCAGACGCGATTACACCAACCAGTTTTACCGACAAGAATATCGTTCAGGTGCCCTATCGTAAACACCTGAACTCTGCCTATGCATTGTTGAGCGCCTCTTTTAAGAGCTATCTCTATGTCGACGCAACGCTGCGACAGGATGCTTACTCTACACTATCTAAATCGTATACTTATCCATCGCTGGCCACAAGCTTTGTTTTTTCTGATGCCTTTAAGCTTGGCAAAAAGTTTCTGAGCATGGGTAGGATCAGGGCCGATATATCCGAGGTCGCCAGCGACACCGATCCCTATCTTCTCGATCTTTATTATACCGTAAACCCGCTACCATTTGAATCTATTTCTTATGGCGGACTCAGCACTGATGTGATGGCGAACCGCAATCTTGTTCCCACGCGCACACGTTCCTGGGAAGTCGGTACCGAGCTTCAGTTCTTTGGCAACAGGATAGGACTCGATATGACCTATTACAACCAACGCTCGCGCGATCAGATTAACCGCGTACCGGTACCCGTTTCTTCGGGTTTCGCCACACAGACGATCAATGCCGGGGTGGTGACCAACAGAGGTCTTGAGATCATGCTGAATGCAAGTCCCTTTACCAAAACGGCTTTGAGATGGAACTTCAGCCTGAACTTCGCCAGGAACATCAACAAAGTGGAATCCCTTGCCGAGGGCGTTCCCTTTCTCACCTTGTCTGAAGCCAGATGGATGGGCGTTGCTGTTATAGCCAAACCGGGAGAGGACTACGGCTCCATACTGGCGTTCGACTATCAGCACGACCCGGAAGGCAATCTTATCCTCGATCCGAATACACTTTTGCCCCTGCAAAGTACAGAAAGACAGGTGCTGGGCAAAGGTATATACGACTGGACCGGCGGTATGAGTAATACATTAAATTACAAAGCCTTCACTCTGAATGCCCTCATCGATGTAAAATACGGCTCAGACCTGTTTTCCATGACTAACCTCTTCGCAGCGAGTCGGGGAAGTCTCAATACTACTCTGGAAGGCCGGGAAGAATGGATCGCTTCTGAAGAAGAAAGACAGTCGCTTGGCTATACTGCAGAACAGTGGAGAGAGATGGGACGGGTGAAAGGCCTGGTTCCGCAGGGGGTTGTAGCAGGTGAGAACGGAGAGTATGTGCAGAACACCCGGGCGGTTGATCCGTCGGTATACTGGCCGCAGATTGTATCTAGCGGAGGCGTTGCAAGACCCTATATCTATGATGGTTCCTATGTAAAGATGCGTGAGATCTCACTGGGTTATAGCTTCCCGTCTAAACTGGTTTCCCGGTTTGGCATACGCGACCTGCAGCTTTCAGTGGTCAGCAGGAACCCTTTTATCATCTATAAGGACACTCCAAATGTTGACCCGGATTCGAACTATAATAATGGCAACGGTCAGGGGCTCGAATACGGTTCTCTGCCAACCAGGCGCAGCTGGGGCTTCAACCTGAATTTCAGATTTTAAATTTTTATCATGAAACATAGCATGAAGACGAAATTAACTCTATCTCTGCTCCGGTTACTGGTCATCGCCGGGGTATTGAGTTCATGTAATAAGTTTGACGACACCAATATAGATCCTTCCAGGTCAAATAATCTCGATCCCTCGTTGCAGCTTACCAATGTGCAACTCCGTTTTTCCGGTGATCTGGAAGTAAACGAAAAGTTAGGTCTGGTTTTCACCATGCCTCTTGTTCAGCAGATCGGCGGGATCTGGCTCAACAGGAACGGACAGTTTTATGTATACGACAGGAACTACCTTTCTTCCTTGTGGGATAATACTTATGACAATGACGTAGTCAATATCGTCGATGCGGTAACTCGGACGAGTGGAGACCCGGCAAAATCAAATATGAATGCCGTTTGCAGAATTATGAAGGTGTACGAGTTCGCGCGGCTTACCGATGTTTATGGCGATATCCCCTATAAAGAAGCAGGCAAAGCCTATTCGGATGGTATTATCAGACCGGTGTTCGACAAACAGGAAGATATCTATAATGATTTTTTCAAGGAGCTGACAGAAGCCGCGGCCCAGCTGGATGCATCGAAAGATGCGGTCAACGGCGACCTGTTCTACCGTGGGAATATTGAGGCATGGAAGAAATTCGCCAATTCACTTCGCCTGCGATATGCCATGCGATTGGTAAAAGTTAATCCGGAGAAAGCACGCCAGGAGGCCGAAGCTGCAGTTCAGGCAGGGGTATTTACCTCCAACGCCGATATGTGCAAGATGGATCATCAGAATATACAAAACACGTATGTCGATGTCCGCGGAAACGCGGTTTCTGCTGCATTCTGTCAGGCGGAAGTTATTCCACGTGTACAGACTACATTTATTGAGCAACTTAGAGCGACAAACGACCCACGTCTTTCACGACTGGTGAAGTATTACATAGACATCGTAAACAGGCCTTTCGACCGGATCGACATTACCGAGCCTTTAGTTGCGCAGATCGGATACAACGGCGTTCCCTCAAACGAATACATCTGGGACGGATGGCTGAACCCGGTTACGATCGATGTCCCCGGAAGAGGAACAATGCAGGCCGTGAATAATGACCAGAAAGCGCAGCTCGCCAACTTTATGATCCGGAATAACGCACCTTTTCTGCACCTTACTTATGCAGAGGTAGAATTCCTTCTAGCCGAAATGGCCGTGCGTTGGGGTGTAAACAATGGGGGGACGGCAGCAGAACACTATGCAAAGGGGGTTCAGGCCGCTATGGCACAGCTCAGCCTCTTTCCCGGGGGACCTGTGATCCCGGACGCTGAAGTCCAGAACTTCATCAGGGCGAACGGACTCCTTGCAGGCAGGGAGATCGAAATTATTAATCAGCAATTGTGGATCGCCCTTTTGCTAAACGGTCCTGAAGCTTATGCCAACTGGAGAAGGACAGGATTTCCGCGCCTGACCCCGTCGCCTAATTACGACTCCTCCATCCAGACCATTCCGCGCCGGTTTGAATATCCCTTGCTGGAACTGGAGCAAAATGCAGCTAACGCAGCAGCGGCAGTCCAAGCCCTCGGTTCCGGAGGTAATACCTGGACCAACCGTGTATGGTGGGACAAACCCTGATTATTAACGAAAAAAGAAAGATGAAACAGATCAAAATATTATTCCTGCTCAGCCTGCTTTTTACTCTGCTGGCAGGCTGTGAAAAGTCTAAGGCTGATGACGGACAGAACGATGATAAACCTGCAGCTGGCAGTCGACCCTTTGTCGTCGGATATCTGTATAGCAGTAGCGATGACCTGCCTGCAGCGTTTGCAACGTTAGATCTCAAGCGTATCACGCATCTCAATATCGCTTTTCTAAATCCATCAGAAAATGGTCTTTATACTCCTGTCAATGGTCTTGCCAGAATAGTGAAGCAAGCCAGGGACCAGCAGGTGAAGATTTTATTCTCGATAGGAGGAGGAACCCCTCCACCGTATCTGAAAGACCTGCTCAAACCTGATAAACGAGCTGCATTGATCAATGAACTGGTGAAGTTTGCAGTTGCTAATGAATTCGACGGCATCGATGTGGATATTGAAAATGAGTTTATAGACGAGAATTATGAACCTTTCGTGCTCGGTCTTTCCGACGCGCTGAAACCTCATAAAAAGATGATCACGTCTGCGCTGTCTACCTGGACTGGTAAGGCAGTATCCGACAAGGCGCTGGCGGTTTACGACATCATTAATATCATGTCGTACGATCAGACTGGCCCATGGAACAAAGACAGGCCCGGACCGCACTCCACTTTTGAGGCAGCTCAGGCAGACCTGGATTACTGGATCGACACTCGTAAGGTGCCGGCCGCTAAGGTCACACTGGGACTTCCCTTCTATGGCTATGGCTTTGGCCCTTCCATACCCGAAAGTTTCGCCTATGGGGATATTGTTAAGCAATGGCCCGACGCTGAACTTAAAGATCAGGTTGATGTAGCCGGACAAGGCACCGTTTATTATAACGGACTGCCCACCATCCGTAAAAAAGTTGAACTGGCACGAGCGAGGAAAGCAGCTGGCGTGATGATATGGCAGCTACGCGGTGACGCTCCGGGCGATAAGTCCCTGCTCAAAGCGATCAATGAAGTTCTCTCCGATTAATTACTGTTAATCTATTTCAACATGAAGAAGCTTACTTATTTTCTGTTATTTATATCTTACTTACTGGCATCGTGTACCAAGGAGGATGAGCCAGATACCTCGAATTATTTTCCGCGGATCTTTGATGGCGGTCTGGTTTTTCAATCACCATCTCGCATTATCCAGGAGGGTGACTCTGCGGTGTATACCGGACTGCTCTTTTCACCGAAACCTTTAGAGAAGACTAAGGTTAGCTGGAAGGTAAACGGGCAGGAAGTATCCACGGATACCGCCTTCGTATTCGCTCCGCAGGAGGGTGGGGAATTTGAAGTAAGACTGGAGGCCAGCTACAACGGCCAGACTGCCACCCGGATCTCGAAAGTGCTTGTCAGTCCGGCAAGCTATACCCCAAAACCTTCCCCGCACGTCATCCTGTCTTACCTTTCCGAAAATGCGACAGCTGCAGGTATCAGCTGGAGCGATGTAACGCATATTGCTTTCAACGGAGCAAGAGTGTTACCGGGAGGGACTGTCGATTTTTCCAAGTCTAACCAAAACCAGAATCTCGATGAGCTTGTCGCACGCGGACATATCAACGGCATTCCTGTTCTGCTTGGCGTCAGCGGCAGGCTTTCAGGAGTTGACGGCTGGTCGCTGTATAACAGCAACGATTTCGGATCATCGATCAGTGATCCTGTTCTCAGAGCCTCGCTCGTTCAAACACTTGCAAGCTACGTTCAAGACCATCGTCTGGACGGAATTGATATCATGATGACAGACCTGGGCAATGACGATTACGCCACCGCCGCAGGTAATGCTGCTGCAGTGGGACCGTTCCTGGCGGCGCTAAAAGCCGTACTGCCGGAAGGAGCAATCGTCACCGTTACCGCGACCACCAATTTTATGCACTGGGAATATACCGATCTCTCGGCCGCAGACTGGATCAATGTTCATGCATTTGAGAACGGTGTGACCGTTGGTCCCGGTGCTAAACCCGGACAACCATCTCCGTTCGGCTTTATGACTGCAGGAGGAGCTATCTGGGTCAGCAAGGGGATTCCCGCCAGTAAACTTGTCCTTGGAATCCCTGCTTTCGGTTTGAGGTACAATGAGCTCGATGCAAATGGAAATAACGCAAGTTGGGGATCTTATGACTATATGCCGTTCTCGGCCATTGTCGCCGCTGATGCGAGCGCTTTGGAAAAAGACTCCACCATGACCATTGCAAAAGGAGTCTACTATAACGGCAAACCCTTGGTAACAGAGAAAGCAACGTACATCAAAGATCAGGGATTCCGTGGAGCATATCTATGGGCCAGCGACTACGATGCCCCGGAAGGAAACTCGCTGTTGAAAGTACTATCAGGCATATTGAAGTAAACGAAAAGACTGTGAAACCGCCCCGCTCCGTTGCGATCGATGCCTTTAGAGCACTGATCATGCTTCTAATGATCCTTGTGAATGATCTCTGGACACTCCACAATATTCCCGGCTGGCTCGAGCATGTGCCAGCCGATGTGGATGGCATGGGTTTGGCAGATATTGTTTTCCCGGCCTTTTTGTTCATTGTGGGTTTATCTATACCATTCGCTGTAGAAAGCCGCCGTCGTAAAGGTGATACCGTGCCCCGGATATTTATTCACATCCTGTCGCGCACAATCGCCCTGCTGTTGATGGGGATCTTCCTGGTAAACGCGGAAGTGTATGGAAAGGCGGCGATGCTCCCCAGAAACATCTGGATGATCCTGCTCATCATCGCATTCTTCCTGATCTGGACGGCGTACAAAGATCCTGGAGCCACAAGTGTCAAAATAAAGAAGGCTTGTGGCTTGCTGCTGCTTGTTGCTCTGGCGTTTCTTTATGGCAGCGACGATGCTTCCGGTATCAGGGCGATGGGCATCCATTGGTGGGGCATTCTCGGACTGATCGGTTGGGGCTATTTCATCGCTACCAGTGTGTACCTGTTTTCCGGTGGAAGGTTCTTTGTGCAGCTCATCGCCTTCGTATTATTCCTCGCATTCAGTGCAGCATCTGCGCTGGGCTGGCTGGGATTCCTGGAATCTGTCCGCCCTTACGTCTGGATCTCAGGCGATGGGGCGATGCCCGCTTTGTGTATGGCCGGCGTGATCACCGCGTTTATTTATAAGAAATATGGTGCCGGCCAGTCTATGTTTTGGATCTGGCTGGGCGTTTTTACGATGGTTCTGTTCGCCTTCGGCTTTATTACCCGTCCGGCTTGGGGAATCTCCAAAATCCGTGCTACACCATCATGGGTATGTATATGTTCAGGAATAAGTCTGATCTGTTTTATGTTGATTACCTGGACAACGGATCTGCAGCAAAGAACCAAATGGTACAACCCGATCAGGCCAGGGGGCACAAGTACGCTTACCTGCTACCTGATCCCCTATATTCATTATGCATTGATCTCCATGATTGCCGTGCAATTACCTTTAGAACTGAGGGACGGAGTTGCAGGCATCGTGAAGTCACTACTGTATGCACTGGCGATTATTGTATTTACCGGTTTACTGGAAAAGAAAAATATTCGCCTGAAAATTTAATTGTATGAAGATAAACACGACCAAACGCCCAAAAAGCTTGTTACCAGCCCTGGTTCTCATCGCTATCCTCACGGTGTGTGCAGGAGTACGAGTACCATTCCGACTAAACAACAATACAGAGATCAATTCCTTTGAAGCAATGGAACAAATGCAGAACAAACGGTCGGCGCTGGCTACCGACAGCATTCCGCTTACACTCACATGGGAAGTCTTGGAAAATAACTATAACAGAACAAGTGAAACCCGCTCCGTTCTGAAGATCAGCAATACCGGCACAGAAACCTTTCCATCTTCCGGCTGGACGATCTATTTCAATGGCCCGGAGATCCGGGAAATAGGTGCGGATACTGCAGCAGTTTCAGCTCAACTTATAAACGGCGATTTTCTCAAGATCATGCCAGGCAATGCCTTTCCTGTATTGGCTCCAGGTAAGACATTTCAGGCCGGTTTCCTTTCAAGAGGCCTGAGGAACATTACGGATTATCCAAAAGGTTTTTATATCGTATTTAATGACCGTCCAACAAAAGCATACGTACCAAGGTTGATAACAACCTCGCTAACAAATCTTCCAAAACACGAGGAGCGGCTTGCCGTCCGGACGTTCCAGCAGAACGCGCTTGTTGCCGATCTGCCCCTGGATGCCCTGCCTCCGGTGTTTCCAACTCCCGCGAGCTATAAGAAGAACCCCGGGTATTTTGAGCTGAAGGCATCTTTAAGCTTATACGCTGACGAGGCATTCCGTACATACGCCGAGCATCTCAGGGCAGAAGTGCTGAGACTGGCAGGTATAAACATGACATCTTCAAAAGACAGATCCGGCGCCAGCATCGTGATAGAAAAGAAAGCTATGCCCTCGGATGAAGCATATGAGCTTATCGTCAGTCCAAACCGGATAACGATCAACGCATCTTCGCCTGCCGGTATCTACTACGGAATTCAATCGCTAAAAATGTTGCTTTCCTCAGGCTCAGCTATAACAGCTGGTCAAGCTAAAAGGATAGCTGCCGTAGAAATAAAAGATCAGCCGCGCTTTGGCCACCGTGCCTTGATGCTCGATATCGCCCGCAATTTCCAGCCGGCATCGCAAATCATAAAAGTTATCGACCTGATGGCCTTGTACAAGCTAAACGTTTTACACCTTCATATGAGCGATGATGAGGGCTGGCGACTCGAGATAAACGGACTGCCTGAACTTACCGAAGTCGGCTCCCGGAGAGCTCACCCGTTTCAGCCACATACGGCCATCCAGCCATCTTACGGGTCCGGTCCCGACACCCTGAACCCTTCAGGAAGCGGTCATTTAAGCAGAGCGGACTATATCAATATCTTAAAGTATGCTACCGCACGACACATCAAGGTAATACCAGAAGTGGAGACGCCCGGTCATGCAAGAGCAGCCATCAAAGCGATGGATGCCCGTTATGACCGCCTGCTAAAACAAGGAGATAAAGCTGGCGCCGAAAAATACCTGCTTCGCGATGTAAACGACAAGTCAGTCTACCGTTCCGTCCAGGGATTCAACGATAATGTACTAAACCCTGCGCTACCATCCGCTTATACCTTCCTGGAAAAAGTAACAGATGAGATCATAGCCATGCACCGTGAAGCAAACGCGCCTTTAAAAACGATCCACTTTGGTGGTGACGAGGTACCCGGAGGAGTTTGGGAACAGTCGCCTGCCGTTAAAGCGCTAATGCAAGCAGATAAATCCGTAAGCACCGTCGACGAGCTCTGGTACTATTTTTTCAGCCGTATCAATACCATGCTGGGCTCCAAAGGTTTGTACTTCTACGGCTGGGAAGAAACAGGCATGCATAAGGCAATGGTATCCGGACAAAAGAAAATGGTCGTAGAGCCGCTCTTTGCAGGAAAGAACTTTCATGTAGACGTATGGAACAATCTTTCAGGAAATGAAGACCTTGCTTATAAACTGGCGAATGCCGGATACAAAGTCATCCTGACCAATGTGACCAATATGTATATGGATCTGGCATATAGCGAAAGCTACTATGAGCCCGGACAATATTGGGGCGGTTACGTGGATGTAGAAAAACTCTTCCGTTTTATTCCATTCGACTACTACAAGAACCAGACGCAGAATGAGCGGAACGAAGCCCTTCCCAAATCTCATTTTGAGAAAATGGAACGCCTAAGTCCGGAAAGCACCGCGAATATTGTCGGACTGCAAGCACCCCTCTGGAGTGAGATCATCACCAGTGCGGAGCGGATGGAATACCTTCTTCTGCCGAAGGTGCTGGGCCTTGCAGAACGCAGCTGGGCGCCGGACCCTGCCTGGGCGAACGAGAAAGACGAAAACAAGGCAGCTTCTTTGTACAAGAAAGCATGGTCAGAGTTTGTCAATGTCCTTGGAAAAAAAGAGTTGCCGAGACTGGATCATTATGCCGAGGGATTCCAGTACAGGATTCCGCCCCCGGCTTATGTCAAAGAAAACGGTAAACTAAAGACGAACGTTCTTTATCCGGGATTGACCATCCGCTATACAAAAGATGGTTCAGAACCCACCATGCAAAGCAAGGTCTTCAACGGCGAGATGAATTATATTGAGGGTATATCGTTACGGGTGTTTAATCAGGCAGGTAGAGGAGGACGGACTGTAAAACCATAAGAGAACCCATAAAAAAGCTGGCTGCGCAGGAATCATGTGTTTCCTCTCAGCCAGCTTTTTTATGAGACATTGTTCCTAGTAGACCTTCTTCCCGTTAACAGTTACGTTCTTCAATTTGAAGTTTTCTATAATGGAAGTATCAATCTCCAGGTACTTCTTCGCAGTTACATTGATATTTTCAAAGCTAAAGTTTGACAGTTTAGCCTTATAACCCTGGCCCTCACCTTTATCAGTTGAAACTCCCACATTGAAAAAGTTCTCACAGTCTATCTTGATATTACGCATGGTAATATTTCTTCCGTAAGAAACTCCTGATACATCTTGCCCTTTCATATCGAAGAACTGAGTCCACGGACGAATAAATATAAAGTTGCCGATATTACTACCCTCAATATCTTCGACAAGAACGTACTCATAATTCTGCGGCGTGTCAGGACGCATCTTCAGCCAAAGCAAACGTTCCGCATGGTTTACTTTTATCCTGCGTAATATAATGTTGCGATCATGTACAGACTCACTACCAAAGGTCAATGCACCGTGGCAGTATCCATAAGTGCAGTCTTCAATGATGATATTCTGGTTGCTTCCGTTATCCGGATCTTTGTCGGCACCCGGACCCTTACCACCTTTTAGTGCTACAGCATCGTCGTTTACAGACATATAGCAGTTTTTGATAAGTACGTTTTTACATGCGTCGATATCCACCGCATCACTGCTTGGTGCTTTCACAGGCTTTTCGGGAGAGTATATATATAGGTCTAAAAGCTTAATATTTTCGCATTTATACAAGTGAGTAGTCCAGAATGGAGAATTGATAAGCCTTACACCCGAAAGCTGCACATTCTTGCTGTTCGATATATAAACCAGCCTTGGTCTCATTTCGTCCATATTCGTGCATTTCGGATTAAACTGACGCCTTAACCAAAACGCCTTCCAATACCGCAGGCCGTTACCATCAATGGTTCCTTTTCCGGAAATAGTAAACCCGTCAAGCCCATCAGCATTCACCAAAGCAGCAAAATACTTAAGTGATTGCCCTTCCATGCGGGTCATAACCAAGGGGAAATTGCTAATATCATCGCTGCCTTTTAGCTTGCCGCCTTCTTCCAGGTGAAGGTGTGTACCTTTCTTAAAAAACAAAGAACCGCTCAGGAAAGTTCCCTTTGGAATAATCACCACACCACCGCCGTTTTCAGATGCCTTATCTATGACGTCCTGGATGAGCTTGGTCTGGATCACCGTACTGTCGTTGCTAAGGTTATAATCCGTAATGCGATATTGTTTTCCAAGTTTTGTTATATCTGTAGGTTTATTTTGCCTGAACCAATCTGGTATAGGCGTTCCATCTGGAAATACCTCCTTTGCAACAGCAACGAGATTTAGCGTTAGAGTAAATGCGAGCAGAAGCGCAAGCCTGAGTTTTTGTGTAGTCATCGGGTACAGTTTCTTTGGTTAAATTGGTCCTGGCCACCTGAAGGCTGCGAGGGATTTATAAATTGTCATACAAATCTACAAAATCCCACCAGTTTAAACCCTCGGATGACAGAGACTTCCTTGTTTACCAATTTTGTTACTTAAAGTTAATGGAAGTAGTTCAGAATATCCATATTTTCATCTCAACCAATAGTTGTAAACCAATGTGCTGAAAAATCGCTTGCTACTTATAAGCAGGACATCAAACGACCACTTTATATTTTAACCTAAGTACTCAACAATGACTTCAAGACGCGAATTTATCAGGCAGGCGGCGGTGGCTGCTGCTGGTGGCTATTTAAGTACTTTGCCATTTACCGCAAAGAGCTACAGTCGAATTATCGGGGCCAACGACCGTGTGAGGGTAGGGGTGGTCGGATTTTCTGATCGGTTCCTGAACTCCCTGTTCCCGGCATTTACCGCTCATCACAAAAAGCTGAATTTTGATATCGTAGGAGTGTCTGATATCTGGAAGCTACGCCGGGAAGAAGGGCAGGCCTTTCTTGAGCAGAAGCTTGGTCATAAAGTAAAAGCATGTGTTAATAACGAGGAGCTTTACCGGATGAAAGACCTTGATGCCGTTATCATAAGTACAGCCGATTTTCAGCATGCTCTTCATACCATCGAGGCTGTTCAGGCAGGTTGCGATGCTTACGTTGAGAAACCATTTGCAGAAACCATGGAAGACAATAGAGCAGCGCTTAAAGCTGTCAAGGCTACCAACAAAATTGTGCAGATAGGGTCTCAGAGAAGAAGCGGTGCTAATTACCACGCTGCAGCAGATTTTATCAAGCAGGGGAAGTTCGGAGACATCACGATGGTAGAGCTGACCTGGAACGTGAATCAGCCCGGACGCTGGCGAAGACCCGACTTGCTGGCAAAGCTGAACGAAGCAGATACAGATTGGAAGCGGTTCCTGATGAATCGCCCTTTTGAGCCCTGGGATCCCCGTAAATATCTCGAGTACCGTCTGTTCTGGCCCTATTCTTCCGGCATGCCGGGACAGTGGATGAGCCATCAGATAGATACCGTCCACTGGTTTACCGGGCTGAAACATCCGCGAAGCGTTGTCGCAAACGGTGGGGTCTATATGTGGAAAGACGGAAGGCGAAACTGGGATACGACCACTGCAGTGTTCGACTACGGCGACGGAAACACCGGAAAGGGCTTCCAGGTAACGTTTAGTTCCAGGATGCATAACGGTACAGAGAAACCTGCGGAAATATACTATTCCAATGGTGGTGAGCTCAATCTGAATACAAATCAGATCTCTCCAAACGGAGGACTTGAGCAAAGGCATGCAGCGGCAATGGGAATGAAAGCAAATTTGCTCCCGAGTATTAACCTTGCTGATACATCCAGCCAGGTTGTTGCCAGTGCTAATACAGGAGGCGACCGGCTCACAACCAATCATATGTTAAACTGGATGGAGTGCATCAGAAGCCGGAAAGAACCCAACGCGCCCGTCGAGGCCGGCTATTATCACTCAATTGCCAATGTCATGACCACTGCTGCTGCTCATTCCGGCTCAAAAGCCACCTTTGATGAGCAGAAACAGGAAGTTATGGTTGGCGACAAGATCTTCACATACTAATAAAAGAGACTATCAGATTCATTTAAAATTATGACTAAGCTAAAACGAGTTTATCTGCTTGCCCTGGGAATCTTGCTCCAGACCAGTGTATCTTCCGCCTCGAATGACGAAGGAGGGTGGACGAATCTGTTTGATGGAAAAACATTGCAGGGCTGGAAAGTTCTGGGTGGTCAGGCACCTTTCAAAATAGAAGACGGAGTTATAGTCGGGACAACGATCCTGAGCACCCCCAACACCTTTCTGGTAACCGAAAAGGAATACGGCGATTTCGTTCTCGAACTCGACATTAAGCTGGGTGCTGAAATCAACTCGGGCGTCCAGACCCGCAGCCACTTCAATCCAAATCTGAACAACGGCAAAGGTGCAGTATATGGCAGACAAGTTGAAATCGACCCCAGCGACCGTAAATGGAGCGGCGGTATCTATGATGAAAGCCGGCGGCAGTGGCTCTATCCGCTTTCATTAAACACGGATGCTCAGAGCCTGTATAAGGCAGGGGAGTACAATCACATCAAAGTGGAGTGTATTGGGAATGAAACCAAAACCTGGCTTAATGGGAAGCCAGTCGCGTATGTGATAGATACCATCGATCAAAGCGGTTTTATCGGTCTGCAGGTGCATAGCGTTAGTAAGAAAAGTGATGCCGGCCAGAAGATCTATTTCAAAAATGTCCGCATCAAGACAAGTAACCTGCAGCCGGAGCCTTTTCCTTCAAATGTCTTTGTAGTGAATATGCAGCCAAACAGCTTGAGTAACCATGAAAAGGAAAGTGGATGGAAACTCTTGTTTGACGGGAAAACCACTGAGGGATGGGTGGGTGCCTACAAGACAAAATTCCCTGAGAAAGGCTGGGTAGTAAAAGACGGAACGTTAACGGTATTGTCTTCAGACGGCGGCGAATCTACTAACGGCGGCGATATCGTCAGTCGCGATACCTACAGCGCCTTTGATCTCACGTTCGATTTCAAACTTTCTCCCGGCGCCAATAGCGGTGTTAAATATTTCGTCACCCTGAAGGAGAATAATCAGGGTTCAGCAATAGGTTTGGAATATCAGATCGTTGATGACAAACTACACCCGGACGCGAATCTTGGACGTGACGGAAATCGTACCCTCGCCTCCTTATATGATTTAATCACAGCGAACAAACCTGCCCGTTTTCTTCATCCTACCGGAGAATGGAATAGTGGCCGGGTCGTGGTGTATCCGGATAACCGCGTAGAGCATTATCTGAATGGAGCAAAGGTTTTGGAGTATGTCCGTAGCTCAAAAGACTTTCGCAATTTGGTAGCTATCAGCAAATACAAAAAGTGGAAGAAATTCGGTGAAGCACCTCAAGGCCACATCTTACTGCAGGACCACGGGAATGAAGTGAGCTTTAGAAGTGTCAAGATCAAAAAGCTCAACTAATGAGGGGTACATCTAAACAACCGATTTAAACTTACTCCCAATGAAAAAGGCTAATAGAACGCTCGAATATATCAAGAGCGTTCTATTAGCCTTTTATAATTTCTAACTATGAATGTTATCTGGCAACATCACGTAACGCTTTGATGCGGTCGTGTGCCTCATAAATTTCCTGTGCTTGAGCAGTAACGGTTTGTAACGCATCACCATTAAGAGCCCCTTCGTTCAGAGCTACCTGATAAGCTTTTTTTATAGCGTCTTCCCCACGTTCAGCTTCATTCAGAATGCTTTCCCGATCGCTGCCTCCAAAGAGTGATTTGACATCGATCCAGGCACGGTGCAATGTGCCGCTTACGCTGTTTCCCGTATCTGTGTCTGCACCGCGTAGGGCAGAATAAGCTGTTAACTCCTGACTGAACTTGCGGCTCTGGAGTGCATACGCCTGAAATACACCTTTAAGGTCAAAATTTTCATCGTCTATGTCAGCCAATACTTTTTCAAAACCTGCAACACGATCGTTATTAATCTCAATAAGGTCGTTTATAATGTCTATTTTTTTATCTGTCGTTTCCATAATATAGATTTTCGCAGTTTGTTGCAAGTAGCGTGCCAATCCTTCAATTAAGATCTCGCCCGAATATTTAAACTAAAATGTGACAGACGTCATTTTTTTTCGCGAGGATAAATCCCTCTTTTGCATAGAAGACAAATTTGTCTTCTAATGGAGAAATAACATTAGACACCATATCTGTGCTTATGAAAAGGAATAAGAATCTCGTGGAATTATCTAAAGACCACCATCATGGTTTACTGCTGGGATGGAAGATAAAACAAGGCTTAAAGCTAGGAGTAAGCTTAAAAGAAATGATCAACTACATCAATCACTTTGCTACAGAAGCACTCTTTCCTCATTTTGATGAAGAAGAGAATCAGTTGCTTCCTTTCATTGATGCAGAGGATCCTTTCGGCAAACGAACCATTGAAGAGCACCGGCAATTAAAAAAACTCATTGCGTCGCTGTCGGATTCAAGCACCGAAGACACTTTGCTCAACCTTGCTGCAGTGCTCGAGGCACATATCCGTTTTGAGGAACGTGAACTCTTTCCCTATATGGAAATGTTGCTCAGTGAAAAACAACTGGACGAAATAGGGAAGTTGATTACTGATCTGCACCAGCCATACATAGAAAATTATCGAAACGAGTTCTGGAACCGCTAGTATTCTCCAATCTTTTAACAAGATGAACTTGATCAACAGTATAAATTTTGAACGCTGGGCTTTCGCCAGTTTCATTATTCTCGCGTTCTTTGGAGCTATCCTGAGGTACATGTTATGCTTTCCACTTCCCGGACTTAGCTATATGAACATCCTCCATGCTCATTCCCATTACGCTTTTGGTGGTTGGGTATTTCTTGGACTGACGATCCTCCTCAGCAAGCATCTTTCGCTGGCATCATCTTCAAGCTTTAAGTGGCTTATGCTTATAGCGCTGCTTAGCTCCCTGGGGATGCTGATCAGCTTTTCTGTTCAGGGATATAAGCTAGTTTCCATCGCCTTTTCCACATTGTTTTTGTTTGTTACCTATTGGTTCGCCTGGCTGGCCTACCCGAAGTTGAACCTGAAGAATGATCCTGATTCCAACTTACTCCTAAGGGCTGGTATATGGTGTCTCGTTCTCTCTTCAATAGGACCTCTGGCCTTGGGCGCACTCAAAGCTACTGGCAATACCGGGCCTGTATACCAAAATGCCATTTATTTTTACCTGCACTTCCAGATGAACGGATGGATGCTCCTTACGGCGTTGGGCCTGATATTTAAAAATTATCTGCAACCCGTTAAAGCCACCATCAAATCGGTCCGTCCCTATTTGTGGGCCTTTATCCTCTCAGGATTTCCGCTGTTCTTCATCTTCACCCTCTGGTCAAAACCATCACCCTGGGTAGGCGAAATCGCTTTCCTCGCAGCATTGATTAACGCCGTCAGCTGGTTCGGCATCCTCCAGAAGACTTTCTGCATGCTAAGGAAAGCACCCCTGATGATCCAGGTCGCCCTGCTGGCCGTATCGCTTAAGGTGCTCTTCCAGATCCTGGTATGCATACCGCAGATAGGAGAGTGGACATTCTCCAACCGCAATCTGATCATCGGCTATGTACATCTCCTGACGCTTGGTTGCGTCACCCCGGTGCTTCTGCATCTGTTTGCTCGTCATCTCGACATAAAATACTTAGAACGGTCTTACATAACTCTGGTTGCCTTGTACCTCGTTCTTCTTTTTATTCAGCCTGTACTAAGCCTCTACCGGATCGAAATCCCTAACTACCAGCATCTTTTGCTCTGTGTCTCTCTTTTATTCTGCTTGTCCGGCCTCTGCTATTACCGAAAACTTTACCCTTTTCCAAAACTGAAAAACTTCACTAAACAACAATTTCAAATATCATTAACCCGACTATTTTAATCATGAAAGCAACAACCAGATTGTGGATCGCCTTTGGGCTCGTTGTGGGTTTATCCTTTGCGGTACTCCTCTACTATGGATTCGAAATCTATCAGAAAGCGCCGCCAATACCGGTTAAAGTATTGACAACCGATAATCAGGAGCTGTTTGCCGGACAGGATATCAAAGACGGACAGAACGTCTGGCAAAGCATGGGTGGACAGGAAGTTGGCTCCATCTGGGGTCATGGAGCGTATGTAGCCCCTGACTGGACTGCCGACTGGCTGCACCGCGAAGCTCTTTTTATTCTGAACCATTGGTCAAAGCAGGATCTCGGAAAAAACTACGACCAGCTTACACAAGAACAGCAGGCCGGATTGCAGATCCGTCTTCAGAAGGAGGTTCGCACCAATACCTACGATCCCGAAACAAAGATTTTAACGGTATCGCCTGTCAGAGCTCTGGCTTTCGAGCATCTACGCCAATACTACTCGGCTTTGTTTACAGACGACCCCGCATTCAATCAGCTGAGGGACGACTATGCTATCGCAAAGAATTCTATCAAAGACCCGGGAAGATTAAGACAAATGAATACTTTCTTTTTCTGGGCAAGCTGGGCCTGCGTTACTAACCGTCCCGGTGAGTCGGTGTCCTATACCCATAACTGGCCGCCTGATAAGCTGATCGGCAATATCGCAACAGGCGACCTCATCATGTGGACAGGTTTCAGCGTGATCATGCTCCTGCTCGGTATCGGCATCCTGGCCTTTTATAACGCAAAAACCAATGAGGCTGAGCATGAAGAAGAGGTTCCGGAAACTGATCCGTTGATGAACACCACCTCCACACCATCCATGCGTGCTACCCTTAAATACTTTTGGATCGTGTCGGCTTTAATGCTCGTGCAGGTTATCCTGGGAGTTGTAACAGCGCACTTCGGTGTCGAAGGCGGAGGCTTTTACGGTATTCCTCTCGACGAGATCATGCCTTACTCCCTTAGTCGGACCTGGCATGTGCAGTTGGGAATCCTCTGGATCGCTACCTCATGGCTCGCAACGGGTCTGTACATTGCTCCGGCGGTTTCAGATTTTGAACCGAAATTTCAAAAACTCGGTGTCGACGTTCTCTTTATCGCCTTGATCATCGTTGTCGTGGGTTCAATGGTTGGCCAGTGGTATGGCGTTATGCAACGCCTTGGACTTGCAGAAAACTTCTGGTTAGGTCATCAGGGCTATGAATATGTAGACCTTGGACGTCTGTGGCAGATTCTCCTGCTTGTAGGACTTTTCTTATGGTTGTTCTTAATGATCAGGGCTTTGCTGCCTGCGCTAAGGAGCAAGACCGGAAGCCGTCATTTGTTGACTATGTTTGTCATCGCATCTGCCGCCATCGCACTTTTCTACGCAGCCGGTTTAATGTGGGGCCGTCAAACAAATCTGGCTATTGCCGAATACTGGCGCTGGTGGGTTGTACACCTGTGGGTTGAAGGCTTCTTTGAAGTATTCGCAACAGTGGTCGCTGCCTTCCTGTTTGTTCGCATGAAGTTACTCAACGAGAAATCAGCCACTATGAACGTGCTTTTTGCTACGATCATCTTTTTATCAGGTGGTATCCTCGGAACTTTCCATCACCTCTATTTTACCGGAACACCTAAAGCAATCATGGCTCTTGGAGCAAGCTTCAGTGCGCTGGAAGTAGTACCATTGGTGCTCATCGGTTACGAGGCTTACCATAACTATCGCCTTAGCGGTAAAAAAGGCTGGGTTAGTGGTTATAAATGGCCGATATATTGTCTGATCGCGGTAGCGTTCTGGAACTTCTTTGGTGCGGGTATTTTCGGGTTCATCATTAATCCGCCGATCGCGCTTTACTACATGCAGGGACTGAACACTACGCCACTTCATGCTCACACCGCCTTATTCGGTGTTTACGGAATCCTTGGTATCGGCCTGATGCTGTTTGTACTGAAAGGACTGTATCGCCAGAACGAGTGGAAAGATGGTCTTATCGGCTTTGCATTCTGGTCTATCAATATCGGATTAATGCTGATGGCGTTGTTAAGCCTTCTTCCAATGGGAATGATGCAGACTATAGCGAGTGTGAACGAGGGTATGTGGTACGCCCGTTCTGCTGAATTTATGCAGCAACCGCTCATGGAAACCTTCCGTTGGTTAAGAGCGATAGGTGACACCATATTCGCCATCGGGATAGTAGCTTTCGTGCTATTCGTAATCGGACTGAAGTTCGGATGGAGCTATAAAAAAGGTCAGTTTGATATTCATTCTGACAAGAAATAAAAAAAGCGAGCAGAGGCTGATAAACCTCTGCTCGCTTTCTAACTTACCTGGTCCTTCGACGTTAAATACTTTCGTAATTAATGCTCGTCCCGTCTTTTTGCTTATTCCAGGCTTTCATGCCACCTTCCAGATAATGAATGTTGTCAAATCCGTGTCGCTCATTCAGCAAGGTTGCCAGTTTTTGTGCACTTTCTCCGTTTTCGGATATCAGCACAACGATGATATCCTGGTGGATCTGCTCAAGGTCAGCCAACAACATCTGTTCTGGTATATGCAGGTAGTTCCATGACGCATCCCCTGGTTCGGAAGGATTTTGTCTGAGATCAATAAGTTGCAATGGTTCTTTGTATTTAATTTTTATGTCAAGCAGTTTGGGACTGATGGAACGAATTCTCGAAGGTTCGGAAAGGCTTTCCGGTTGCGCTGATATATACTGAGACTGTAAAGTGGTCAGAGTCTGATATTCAGATACAGGTTCCAGTCTCGTAGATGTCAGCTGATTGGTGAAGACATTGAAGCTAAATAGCTTATTGCTCGCAATATTGCCTATTTCGCTAACAATCTTTATCGCTTCATTAGCCATCATACAGCTTATCAGAGCAGGAAGAGTAGCAAGGCCGATTTTTTGTGGCTGCTGTATCAGCTGGCCTGCTTCCCGGTTTTGCAGCAAACATCTCAGGGTAGCACCGCCTTTGTAATTCAATACACTGAAATGCCCGGAAGGAAAATCCAGTGCACCGTAGATCATCGGCTTGCCCGATATAACGCAGGCATCATTGATTAGGAGAGACTTCTCGGGAACGTTAGTCGTGTCGATCACCAGGTCATAGCCGGCAATCAAGCTCAGAACAGTGTCCCGGTTTAAGCCTTGTTCATGCCGGTTGACCTTTATTTCGGGATTGATCTCTCTGAGGCGGGATGCGAGTATCTGACTTTTGAGTTTTCCTTCCTGACTGCTGCCGAATACAGGCTGCGAAGGCAGGTCGCTCTTCCGTATCTTCTCGTCTGACACGATGCCGAGAGAGCCAACTCCCATTGATGTCAGGTAAGACAACATGGGAGATGCAAGAGCACCGGCTCCAATGATAAGCATCTTTGATTTCGTCAGCGCTTCCTGGCCGGGAACTCCGAAGCCTGTAGTCTGAACGTGATTCTGGTACCGATTAAGGAGTATTTCTGTATCTTCCATGATTATTTGATAGGCCGTTGAGGGATCTGCCGGGTCTCACCGACACGATTTTTAAAAAACAAAACCATAGGAGTCTTGTTTAAAAAATGTTATAAGCGATATTTACCTAACACCAAAATAGGGGGTCTGACCAAGATCGAAGTCAATCAGTTCATTAATACTATAACGGTATGTTTTCATTAAATAAACAAGCTTTTATCAACGCAACCGTAGTCTCCATTATTACAATAGCACTCGTTTTTTACGGTTCCCGGGAGCTTCAAAACTTTGACCCCGCACTGATCGCTTACCTTTTCGGAACCGTGTTTGCCTTCTTCGGAGTGGTATACCGGTATTCTGTCTGGCTGCAAAGACCTCCCACACGTATGTATTACAAACGTACATGGGAGCTGATCTGGAACCGCCAGTTCTTTTCGCATCTTTGGTTTTTCATTAAGGAATTCGTCCAGAATATCGGTTTTCAGAAATTCATTTACCCACGAGGGAGAAGCCGCTGGATAGGACACTTTATAATGGCTCTCGGCTGTACTCTCGCATTTGCCATCACCTTCCCGCTAACGTTCGGCTGGATCCACTTCACACTGAACCCTGACTCGGGTCTCGATCCAGGAACCGTGAAGCTGTATGAGGCTCATTTCTTCGGCTTCAAAATGATGGAGTTCGAAGTGGGATCTTTCCTGGCCTTTCTGATCTTTCACGCCCTGAACTGGTCGTCATGGATGGTGATCATCGGTGTGCTTATCTTCATGCGCCGCCGCCTTACGCAGCCGGGACTTATTTCTACCCAATCCTTCGAAGGTGATTTGCTACCGCTGATATTGCTGTTGGCTATATCCGTAACCGGCCTGGGCCTTACGTATAGCTACCAATTCATGAAAGGCTTCGCCTATGATTTCATGGCTGTTACACATGCTATAACCGTCATTATGTTCCTGATCTGGATCCCCTTCGGGAAGTTCTTCCACATCATCCAACGCCCTGCTCAGCTTGGTGCGCATATTTATAAACGCGAAGGCGTTCGTCGCGGCATGGCGGTTTGTCCGCACACCGGAAAAGAGTTCGCTACTCAGATGCACATCGACGACCTGAAAGACGTAACAAAAGAACTGGGCTTCGATTTTACCCTCGAAGATGGCACTTCCCACCTCGATTTGAGTCCCGAAGGTAAACGTTCACGTCTGGCTATGGCTCATTTAAAAGCACGCCAGGAGAACGGAGGAAAATTATTTGGTTAACATGTTATAAAACTATAATTATGGCAAGACTGCCTGTTTCAGCAGAAAAACTTATTGAAGAATTTGGCCCCCATTTGAATTATCCTCCCAAGGAGGGTTATGCAGGAAGGGATGAACCTGATAAAGAAGTAAAAACGCATTGCTGCTTCTGTGGTATGCAATGCGGGATGAAGCTCCTGGTGAAAGACAATAAAGTGGTGGGCTTCGAACCATGGATGGAATTTCCATACAACCAGGGACGCCTCTGTCCTAAAGGTGTCGAACGCTATCTTCAGAATAATCACCCCGACAGGCTCATGCACCCGCTCCAAAGGGAAGAAGGCAAGGGTTTTAAAAATGTCTCCTGGGATGCCGCAATGGAGAAAACCGTATCCGAAATCAAGCGTATCCAGCAGCAGTATGGCAATGATGCCTTTGCGATGCTTTCGGGGGTTTCACTCAGTAATGAGAAGAGCTACCTCGTAGGCAAATTTGCCAGGGTGGCTCTGAAAACGGCCAACCTTGATTACAACGGCCGCCTCTGCATGGTTAGTGCGGGTGCCGGAAATAAGAAGGCCTTCGGTCTTGACCGTATCTCTAACAGCTTTGAAGATCTGGAACGTGCCGAAGTCATCATCATTACCGGAGCTAACGTCAGCGAAACATTTCCTACGCTTACTCATTGGATCTGGAGGGCGCGTGATTACGGTGCGAAGCTGATCGTGGTAGATCCGCGTATGATTCCGCTGGCGCGTACAGCAGATCTGCACCTTCCGGTAAGGCCGGGAACTGATTCTGCCTTGTATGGAGCCATGCTCAAGTACCTGGCAGATCATGATATGCTTGATCACGACTTTATTGATAATCATACAAGCGGTTTTCAGGAAGCACTTGACGCCGTACAGGACTACAACCTCGAATGGGCAGAGCAAGTCACCGGTATCGAAAAAGAGAAGATCGAACTGGCCGCACAGTGGTGGGGAAAAGCCAGCACCAGCTTCTTGCTGCATGCCCGGGGTATAGAGCACCATACAAAGGGTGTGGATAACGTTTTAGGCTGTATCAACCTCGTACTGGCTACCGGAAGAATAGGCAAACCTTATTGCGGATATGGTACAATAACCGGACAAGGTAACGGTCAGGGTGGTCGTGAACACGGCCATAAATGTGATCAGCTGCCGGGAAACCGGGATATCACCAACCCGGAACACCGTAAAATAGTATCCGACATCTGGGGTATAGACGAAAAGGATTTGCCGGGTAAGGGTCTTACTGCTTACGAACTCATCGAAGCTATCCACCGGGGGGAGGTAAAGGGACTCATATCCATCTGCTTCAACCCAATCGTTTCTTTGCCCAATAATAACTTCGTACGCGAAGCCTTCGAGAAGCTTGAGTTTTACGCCTGTATCGACTTCTTCATGAATGAGACGTCCAGGCACGCTGATATCATCTTCCCGGGTTCTCTTCAGGAAGAGGAAGAAGGCACGGTAACTTCTGCCGAAGGTCGGGTTATCCGCGTGAGAAAGGTTGTCGACTGTCCGGGCGAAGCAAGGCCCGACACATCAATTATCCTAGAGCTGGCCGACAGGCTTGGCGCAGGTGATAAGTTTAAGTTTGAAACGAGCGAAGACATCTTCAACGAATTGCGCGTAGCTTCAAGAGGAAGTACGGCCGATTACTACGGTATCACCTATAAGAAGATAGAAGACAATATGGGTATTTTCTGGCCATGCCCAACTCTTGATCACCCCGGAACAAAAAGACTATGGGAAGACAAGAAGTTCTGCACGCCAGATCAAAAGGCGCATTTCAACCCGGTTAAATACCGCGAGCCCGGAGAAGTAACGGATGAAGAATATCCGGTGGTCATGACAACCGGCCGCGTCGTTTCACAGTATCTGAGCGGAACGCAGACGCGCCGCATAGGCAAGCTGGTGGATAATTTCCCGGAACCAAAAGTGGAGATACATCCTCAGTTGGCCAAGAAATATAACATCCGTCAGGATGAGGTAATAAGGGTCGTAACCCGCCGCGGAACGGCTGAATTCCCCGCCAATATCGTCGAGACGATACGCACCGATACGATCTTCCTGCCTTACCACTGGCCGGGACGTAAGTCGGCAAACCAGTTTACTACGGGAAATCTAGACCCTATATCTAAAATACCCGAATTTAAGGTATGCGCATGTCGCCTGGAAGGCACGGGAGTTTTCGCGGAGCCGTCATCTGAGTCGAAGGCTTACGCCAGTACCTAAACTATTAAACATTACTAAAAACGAAATACATATGCCTGTAACGAATTATAGTACCAACCAGGAGTTCTTTGTAGATATGCAGCGCTGTATCGGCTGTAAAGCATGTGAAATGGCTTGCGCCGAGTGTGAGACAAACGGACATGAATCCATGATCCACGTAAATTACGTCGACAGGGCGGTTACCATTCAAACAACCGTACAGGTTTGTATGCACTGTGATGACCCGGCCTGCGCAAATGTATGTCCCGCCGACGCCATATCCAAAGATGAATTTGGCGTAGTTCACACTGCCAATACCTCCAGGTGTATCGGATGTTCGAACTGTGTAATGGCATGTCCATTCGGCGTTCCTAAGAAGAACGAAGCCTATGATCTGATGATGAAGTGCAATATGTGTTATGATCGCACCAGCGCAGGTAAAAAACCGATGTGTGCCACCGTTTGCCCTACACAAGCGCTTTATTACGGCACACGGGCGGAAATGGCGATGATGAGACCTAACAGCACGCCGGTAAATAACTTCATCTTTGGAAAAGAGAACGTAAGCACCAAGGTTAATATAATGATGCCTAAAGGCTCAACAGTTTTACGTGTAGATTAAATATTATGGCAACAGATAATAAGGATAACCACTGGAAGGAGGATTTTCCGATACAACAACTCGAAGCAAGACAGGTAACAAGAAGGGATTTTGCCAAATTCTTATGTCTGGTATCGGGTGGATTAGCAACAGGCAGCGGCTATGTCGCTGCCAAGGCGCATCTTTTTCCGGGAGAAGAAGTTCAGGGCGAGCATTTCGTCTGCAAATTAGACGAAGTGCCTGTAGGTGGCACCAAATCGTTTGTAATCCCCGGAAGCATGATCCCTTACGTACTCATTCATATGGAAGATGGAGAGCTGCGTGCCTATGAGCAGAAATGTACGCATTTGTCGTGTGCAGTTTTCTATAAGCCGGGAACCGGTAAGATCGAATGCCCATGCCATAACGGTTGGTTTGACGCTTATACGGGAGAGGTACTGGCCGGACCGCCGCCACGAGCCCTTCCGCGCCTGGATGTCGTTCTCAAAGACGGCAGCATCTTCGTCACAGCTTATGAAGGAACAAGTGAACAAGTTCAATCTTAATCCCCAAAAATTATGAGTACTTTCAGAGAAGGGCAGAACCAGGCACATCCCAATAAAAGCAATACCCTGATACTGGCGCTGATCGTCATTTTGATAATGAATGTCAGCATTCAGATCTGGCTGTTGTACACCGCCCTGAATAATGCCCTCGCGCAGAACAAGGACATTGCCATTCCAGCATTCCTGGGATCCCTCTTCCTCTTTCTTATCGGGTTCTTGTGGTTATATTATCTTCCGACGGGAGCTAAGAAAAGAAAGGTTAAACAGAACGTTAATTTTACAGATACCTATCATTAGGCCCTTACTTATCGGGCAAGTGTTCAAACTTATCTTGAAGGTCAGGTGATCGCCTGGCCATCATTTTCGTAATCACCAGGTGCATCCAGACGATACATATCATGGAGAGTATCCATACGAACATCCATGAGCTGGTCCATAAACCCGTTCCGGTGAGCAGGTAGCCAAACAGGATAGGCCCAACAAAGCCACCCAATCCACCCATCAGGCCGACCATTCCACCAACCAGACCAATCTGTGTAGGGAAGTACTCCGGAATATGCTTAAACACTGCCGCCGTACCAATTCCCCAGGTTACTCCTACAAGCATCACAAGTACAATAAACACCCACATATTTGCCTGAAAGTAAATTCGTGTGGTACCCTGGGCTATCAGCTGCTTTTTGGTGACCTGGTCTCCTGGCTTTACGAGCACCTCATGCCAGGTTTCCTTGTTCGGAAAAATCATCACTGTATTTCTGGTATGTTCGAAAACGCGATTCTTAGGATGAATCGCATAGGACTTCCCGTCAACAGAAATGGAATTCGCATTTACGGCGGTGACGGTACCCGCCTTAGTCGCCATGATACCGGCACCTGGCGAAGCAATTTCCATTCTCGGTATGATCAATAGGAAGCTCAGCACCACTGAGGCGCCAAGCACTCCATACATTACCTTCCGTGCACCATACTTATCGGACAAAAATCCCCCCACAGCACGGAATAATCCGGCAGGAAGGCTGAAGCACGAAGCGAATAGTCCCGCCAACACGAGGTTAGTCTGGTAAACATTCACAAAATAGGGAACAAGCCATTGTGAGAAGGCAACGAAGCAGCCGAACACAAGGAAGTAATATAACCCGAAGCGCCATACACGAACCTCGCTCAGAGGCGACAGAAGCTGCATGAGCGTCTTACCTGTGGCTATTGGTTTCCTATTTTCTGCAAAGAAAAAGAAGAGCAGGCCCACGACAAGCAAACAGGCTGCATAAATAATCGGCATTTGTCGCCAGCCTTCCGGGTTAGCTCCGTTATCAGTCAGGAAATTCAGTAGGGACGGTCCGACTAGAGTAGTCACCGATGCGCCGGCGGCACCTGTACCGAAGATGCCGATGGCTCTTCCCTGCCAGTTCTGCGGATACCATACAGAGGTATAGCCTACGCCGACGGCAAAACTCGTTCCCGAGATACCGAACAAGAAGCTTAATATTAAAAAGGAGGTATAGCTGTTTGCAAACGAAAGCAGGAAAAGCGGGATCGCACAGAATACAAGCAGAGTACCAAATACCCATTTGCCACCGAACTTATCTGTGAGAATTCCTACAGGAAGCCGTAAAAGAGATCCTGTAAGTACCGGCACTCCTAAAAGCCATCCTATTTCCACCATGGTCCATTCAAAGATCCCATTATCGGTAAGGTAAGTAACCAATACGCCATTTATCATCCATGCGGCAAAGCTGACGAGGAATCCGAGCGTGTTAAGAAATAAAATTTTATGCGATTTAAGTCCGACTTGAATCTCTGTTGTCATGGTTAATTTATTAGAGTTCCTATAGAATACACCAAAGTTAGCTTGAATGTTTGAAAGATGAACGCAGATCCGCTTGGGGAACGGGATAGGACGGAGTGGTATGAGCAAGTAATCAGCTAGTGGGCAGCTAGTGATAAGCTAGTGGGTGTAGCCACAGTGTTGCCACGATGCGGCCACAGTGTTGCCACGTTTTCTCAGGGAAACGTGGCTGCAACGTGGCAACACCGTGGAGTTACTGTGGCAACACCCACACCACAACCTAAGCCTGGTCACTACCAGATATACAGCTGTCCTGAACGTTGTTAGGCTTTAGTCAAAGTATGCATCTCCGAAGGATATACCAATAAAAATTGTTACAACAATCTTATACAAGTCTTGTTAGAGTTATCTAACTTTGTATCTTTGACTACCAAAACTAATAAATTAGGTTGTATGAAAACTTTATCAGCATTTTTATCTACTGCTCTCATCCTTAGTTCTTTTTTTGCAAGCGCTCAATCAGGAACAGTTATGGGAAAGGTAACAGATACTTATGGTCATCCTGTAGAGCTGGCTTCAGTATCATTACCTCAATTGAAGATGGGAATGTTGGCAGACAGTCTCGGATACTACCGTATCACAGGAGTGCCTAACGGACACTGGAGAATCCAGTCAACTTTCACGGGGTACAAATCCTGGTCAGGACATATAGACGTATCAGACTCTGCAGCGGTAATACGCGACATTGTTCTTGAAGCGTCAAATGCATCTCTAAACGAGGTGGTGGTATCAGGAACCATGAAAGAGGTTTCAAAACTTGAGAGTCCAGTCCCTGTAGAAGTTTACACTTCTAAATTTTTCAGAGCTAATCCAACACCTTCAGTTTTCGATGCTTTGCAAAATATCAACGGAGTTCGGCCCCAGTTGAACTGTAATGTATGCAGTACCGGCGATATTCATATCAACGGTCTTGAAGGGCCGTATACCATGATTCTCATCGATGGGATGCCGATTGTGAGCGGACTGTCTACAGTCTACGGGCTCAGCGGTATACCGCAGTCGCTTATTGAAAGGGTAGAAATAGTGAAAGGGCCAGCATCAACGCTGTACGGTAGTGAGGCGGTAGGCGGTCTGATCAACATTATTACCAAGAATCCTTCAACCGCGCCCGTTCTATCTGCAGACGTTTTCAGTACAAGCTGGGCTGAGGTGAACGCAGACCTTGCAGCCAAGTTTAAGGTTGGGGCGAAAGCACATTCCCTCATTGGGGCTAATTATTTTAATTATCAAAATCCGGTTGACAATAATCATGATGGATTCACAGATATCACCCTTCAGAACAGGATCTCGGTATTTAACAAGTGGAGCTTCGAACGAAAGGAGAACCGGGTTCTTTCCATGGCAGCCCGATATGTTTACGAAGATCGTTGGGGCGGACAAATGAACTGGAACAAGAGTTATCGCGGAGGCGATCAGGTGTATGGTGAGAGTATTTACACGAAACGATGGGAGTACTTCGGTACGTATCAGCTGCCTGTTAAGGAGAAAATCACTTTCATGTTCAGCGCAAACGGACATGACCAGAATAGTGTTTACGGTACTACGCTGTACAACGCAGACCAATATGTTGGCTTTGGTCAGCTTTCATGGAACAAGCAGATCAAGCGCCACGATATCCTGGCGGGACTTGCTTACCGTTATACCTATTACGACGACAATACTCCTGCTACCCGGTCGTTTGAAGAGCCTGGCAAGAACAAGCCATCACATACTAATCTCCCAGGGGTTTTTGTGCAGGACGAAATCAGTATCAACGATAACAATAAGGTGCTTTTGGGCTTGAGGTATGATTACAATTCTCTTCATGGAAGCATCCTCACTCCAAGGATAAACTATAAATGGAACTCCGCAGATAAGAACAATGTTCTTCGTCTGAGCTTTGGTAACGGTTACCGGGTTGCGAATGTATTCACCGAGGATCATGCGGCCTTGACGGGATCGAGAGATGTGGTGTTTGCGAGTGAGCTTAAGCCGGAAACGTCATGGAATGGGAACGTTAACTTTGTAAAAAAAATTTTCATGTCTAATGGTGGGATGATCGGTTTTGATGCGACGGGATTCTATACCTATTTTGACAACAAGATCATTGCCAACTACGATATTAACCCGAATGAGATTGTATATGATAACCTGTCTGGACATGCGGTATCAAAGGGTATTTCCCTGAATGTTGATATTGCTTTGCCTAACGGCCTGAAGTTTTTGCTTGGCGGTACAGCAATGGATGTGTACAGTAAAGACGGAGGGACTAAGGTAAGGCAACTGTTCACTGAACAATTCACCGGAGTATGGAACGTGGGCTACGCATTCAAGGGCCTGGGTCTGACGGTTGATTATACCGGAAATCTTTATGGTCCGATGCGTCTTCCGCTTCTAAGTGATACAGATCCGCGTCGTGAGAATTCGCCTTGGTGGAGTATTCAGAATATTCAGCTTACGAAGGCAGCAGGTGAGGGGTTTGAAATCTTCGGGGGAGTTAAGAATCTTTTGAACTGGACGCCCAATAAGGGCAATCCTTTTATTATCGCCCGTGCTCATGACCCGTTTGATAAAAATGTGCAGTTTGATGCTGGCGGACAGGCAATGGTTACACCAGAGAACCCTTACGGACTGACATTTGATCCATCTTATGTCTTTGGTCCGAACCAGGGCATAAGAGGTTTCCTTGGAATACGTTATAATCTATATAGATAATACATGATGGGGATACCGGGGAACTTAACGAGGTTGTGCATATTGCTGTTTGTCTTTTCAGGATCGGCACTGGTCAGTCCGTCTGTTGTGAACGGACAGGCCCGCCCGCTTGATTTTAAGTACTTGCAGGATAGCATGAGTGTCCAGCCGAAGCCTGTTTTATTGCTGCTCTCCACGGATTGGTGTGTTTACTGCAGAATGCAGAAATTCCAGACCCAGCGGAATAAGAAGTTTCAGAAAAATAGCAGTCATTTTTATTATGCAGAGCTGGACGCTGAGTCGAAGGACCCCCTGAAGTTCAGAGACAGAACATACCGTTTTCTGCCGAACGGCGAATCGTCCGGTGTTCATGAGCTCGCCGTAGCACTTGGAAAGCATAACGGCACGTTGGCTTACCCCACATGGGTGGTTATGGATAAAGATCTTAATATTCGTTACCGGCATAGCGGGGCGCTGAATAAACAGGATTTACAGCTTCTGACAGAGTCGCTTATGAAATTGAATTGATTTGCTTATGAGTGTGGTGGATCGATTCTCACTGATTAAGAATGTGAAATTCTTCGGTGACCGAAGTTACGGTTCGCTTCTAATAAATATCAGATCTTTGTTCCTCAACCATTGAGGTCTGGAAATTTAGGAAAATTGAATATATGATAGAACTACTTAAGCAACCCTGGCCCTGGTATATATCAGGTGCTGCCATCGCTCTCATTATGACGCTGCTGATTTATTTCGGTAAATTCTTTGGTGTATCATCGAACTTGAGAACGATATGCACTATCGCAGGTGCTGGCAGAAAAGTGAAATTTTTTGACTTTGACTGGAGAACACAAAAATGGAACCTGCTGTTCATACTTGGTGCGGTGATAGGTGGTTTCATTTCCTCTACCTTCTTGAACAGTCATGAGCCAATTCAGCTTTCCAGTGCCACTGTAGCTGATCTTGAAAGCGTGGGAATTGCCTTCGATGGCAATCTAAATCCTTCGCAAATATTTGGATCAGACGCCGTATTCTCTATGAAAGGCTTTCTTATTCTATTGGTGGGAGGTCTGCTTGTCGGATTTGGTACAAGGTATGCAGGGGGCTGTACTTCCGGGCATGCGATATCCGGTCTGACTAATATGCAGTTGCCGTCTCTGGTTGCAGTTATCGGATTCTTTGTCGGTGGGCTTGCGATGACGTATTTTATCTTACCGTACCTGTTCTAAACTCTAGCTTACAAAGAATGAAATCTATAAAATTTATATTAGCAGGTATATTGTTCGGTATAATCATGAGTAAATCTGAAGCGATATCATGGTACCGAATACAGGAAATGTTCCGTTTTCAATCTTTCCATATGTACGGAATTATTGGAACAGCTGTGCTGTTGGGTTCAATTATAGTATATCTGATTAAGAAATTTAAGATCAGGGATTACTACGGAGAGCCAATCGTCTTTCGTGATAAAGATAAAAGTTATCCGCGCTACATCATTGGAGGAACGGTTTTCGGCCTGGGATGGGCATTGACTGGTTCCTGCCCTGGTCCGATGTTCGTGAATGTGGGCTATGGGTATCTGGGGATGTTGATCGTTATATTTGGAGCTTTAATTGGCACGTATGTCTACGGTCTGATTAAAGATAAGCTTCCACATTAAATACTTTTGTTAAGTGCTGTTTGAGTTACCGTTTATAGGCACGGTTTTTTGAACTTTAAAATATCGAAACAAAGACATGAAAGTTGAACAATTTGAAGACAAGAACCTTTCCCATTACAGCTATGCCATATTGAACGATAGCCGGGAAATTGTACTGATTGATCCTGCCCGTGACCCAAAACCCTATTATAATTTTGCTTCTGAGAATGAAGCGAAGATCATTGGGGTTATAGAAACGCATCCCCATGCAGATTTCGTGAGCAGTCACCTTCAGATTCATCAGGAAACGGGAGCGAAGATATTTGTAAGCAGTATAGTGAACGCCGAGTATTCTTTCATCGCTTTTGATGAAGGGGCAGTTTTGGAGTTTGGCGATGTCAAACTTAAATCGTTGAATACGCCCGGCCATTCTCCGGATAGTATTTCGGTGGTGTTGGAACATGAATTAAAAGACGTGGCTGTTTTTACGGGTGATACGCTGTTTATCGGTGATTGCGGCAGACCAGATTTGAGAGAAAAAGGTGAGGATCTGAATTTGAAACGCGAGGAGCTTGCCAGGAAAATGTACAGCTCACTGAGAAAGAAATTGATGCTCCTGGATGATGATGTCACGGTCTATCCTGCGCACGGGGCCGGAACTCTTTGCGGCAAGGCCCTGAGTAAAGCAAGCAGCAGTACAATAGGTGCCGAGAAATTAGCTAACTGGTCTTTGCAGCAGATGTCTGAATCTGAATTTATTTCAGCCCTTACGGCTGATCAGCCTTTTATACCCAGGTATTTCCCTTATGATGTTGATCTGAATAAAAAAGGGGCTCCGTTTTTACATGAAAGCCTTGTGAAAGTTACTTCAGGCCGTAAAATCGATAGTGCAGAACAAGCAGCGCTGCTGGATCCGGAAGTCTTGATCGTTGATACCCGGAATTCTGAAGTTTTTAAAAAGCGACACCTGAAGAACTCCCTCAATATAATGGATGGCGAGAAGTTTGAAACATGGTTGGGTACGTTGGTAGCTCCGGGAGACTTGTTTTATCTCGCGGGCGCTAATGATAAAGTATTAACTGCTTTGACAGAGCGGATAGCGAAGATTGGCTACGAACCGTTTATCAAAGAAGCCTTTGTATTGGATTTTGGAGATGAGGTGTCGGATATATTGAACTTTATTGAGTTTAAGGAAGATCCTTCTGCTTATACGATCGTCGATATAAGGAATGAAAGCGAAGCAAGGGAAAAGCCTGCTTTTCAAGAAGCCATTAACATTCCGCTACCGGAGCTTGCCCAGCGATTTAGCGAGATTCCGATAGACAAACCAGTTGTGGTTCATTGTGCGGGTGGGTATCGAAGTGCGGCAGGGAGCAGTTTGTTGGAGAGCAGGCTGGATGCTAAGGTGTATGATTTGAGTGACGATATTAAGGAGTTTTATTGATAAGGGCGGTGTTTGTTTGGAACCTTTCAGGGGATATTTAATAAACAAACAAGGACAAGCTCGAATGCTTTAGAGCATGGTCTATTTTCGGAAATCTGTTATGTGATTAGCATCATTTTTGTGTTTCGGAAAATCCGCTAGATTGCAACCGGTAATAGAGACTAACCTTTATGAAGCGTAATGCCAGCCGCTATATTGATCCCCTGACCGATTGGGGATTTAAACGTCTTTTCGGGAGTGAGCCGAACAAAGAGATTTTAAAAGAGTTTTTAAACGAGCTGTTCCAAGGCGAGAAGCATATAACGGACATTATCTACGGCCCTACCGAACATCCGGGCGATCATCCTGACAGCAAAAAAGCGATTTTTGATCTGTATTGTACAGGAGGCCAGGGGGAGCGGTTTATTGTGGAAATGCAGCGTGGAAAGCAGGAATTCTTTCGCGAGCGTTCCGTGTTTTATACCTCGAGGCTGATTCAAGAGCAGTTACCGACGGGCAAGAAAAGTAATACGTTTGATCTGCCGGAGGTGTATTTAATTGCCGTATTGGAATTTGTGGTCGATGGTCTCGGTAATGAACAATACCTGCAGGATATTTGTTTAATGGATAAGGATACGGGTGCAATATTTTACAAGAAGCTGGGTTATAAGTTTTTGAATTTGCCTAACTTTACAAAAGCGGAGTGTGATTTACAGACGGACCTTGATCGCTGGTTTTATCTGTTGAAGAATTTGAGCCGTCTGGAACGAGTGCCGTTGTATTTTGATAAACGCGTATTTCAAAAAGTATTTCAAATAGCAGAAGTAAGTAAATTGACAAAGGAGGAGCTTATGTTGTATGAAAATAGCTTAAAAGAGAAATGGGACTATGAAAATGTGCTAGCCTATGCTGTGAAGGAGGCCGGGGAAAAGAAGTATGCAGAAGGAGCAAATTCCAAAGCATTAGAAATAGCACGTAAGATGAAAGCGAAGGGTCGTTCCATTGATGAAATTTGTGAAATTACTGAGCTTTCTATTGCAGAGATAGAAAAGTTATAAGATCTGCTTGTTAACATAACTTATTCGATGCTTTCAACCGTGGGGAAGAATTTGTTATTCTCATTCACCGGGATGTCTGGAAACTTGTTCCTTAAAGTAGCATTTGAAATTAACAAGCTGGTAAATCGGAGTTGTTCGCCATCTTTAAAAGTGATGATAAAGACCTCGCATTCTCTCCACGGGCTTTTATGTGATGGTGTAACGTATGTGTTGATGCTTGTTATGTCCTGCTTTTTGTATAGCTTTTTATTGTCCTTGGTACCATAGATGAACTCTTCGTGCCCCTTTGAAATCTGTAGGTAATAATCTCTGTCGGCTGACAAATAGTTGAAATAGAGAAAGATCAAAGGACTAAATAAGATCAGGAAAAACGATAGGATTACTCCGATAAAATGTAAGATGCCTGATGCGTTCGGCTGGCCGATAAACCTTAGCCCGAAGAGAACAATACTGATAAGCACTATAGTAACCGGTAAAGTGAAGAATTTTATCGAAGCTTTCGTATCAGTTAGATACTCAAAGGTATCGGTTTCGAAATGGGAACCAGGATTTATTGTAAAGCTGTACTTCTTCAATCCATCTAACGTTCCCTCTTGTTCAAAATATACCTTTACCCATTTATCGACGTCTTCAAGCGTGTCGACAGTCTTATAATAAACCTTCTTGTTTGTGGTCAGGTAGTACAAGGAATACTTACCCGAGAAATAGGGGCCAATTTTCAGGTACGTGCCGATGGGATGCTCGATTGTTATAGAGGGGCAAGTAAGTTCAACGGATGCCAGACTTCGCTCTGTTTTCCACGGATAGCTGCGGATCAGTGATATTGTCTCCTCAACTGTGCGATGTGCGATATGATGAAACTCGCCTTTTTCGCTTCTTTTATATTGAGCTTTTGAAAGTAATTGAATCACGCCTCGACCGGTTGGGTGTATTTTTATATAGTGCAGCGTATGAATTTAGGAAATTTTTTAAGTTGCGGAGAGAACGATAGTGGTTTTTATCGTCAAAGTATAACTTCTCTTAAAGCAAATAATTCCAGCTTTTTTATTGCTAAGCTAAAATTTGTTACCTTGACCGGACTTAAACTAACCAAATTATAATGCTCTTAATTGATCCGAAGGACAAGCTTCCGAAAGTTGCTCAAATCGTGCAGGGGATTGTGCGTGATATCGAAAAAGGTTTACTGAAAAAAAATGACCGGCTGCTATCCATCACTGACTTCAGTAAGAAACATAAGATTGCCCGTGATACGGTTGAGAGAGCTTACAAAAGACTGAAAGAAGAGGGCTACATTATTTCTGTTCCGGGAAAAGGCAATTATATTGATGAGGTTGAGCGGTCGAGTATAAAGATCCTGATGATTCTGAATAAGCTTAGTTCTTATAAAAAGGATGTTTACGAGTCTTTCATTAAAACGCTTGGGCGCAAGGCGAAGGTGGATTTACAGGTTCATCACTATGATCTGAAGACGTTAAAAGAGATTCTGGATGGGGCAAGAGGCAGGTATCACTACTACGTTATCATGCCCCATTTTTTTCAACATGTAGACAAAAAGGAACTAACGGACATTCTTAAAGGCGTGCCGGCCCATGAGCTTGTCCTCCTGGACAAGAATGTATTATTAGACTTTGATGGCTATATTGCGGTTTACCAGGATTTTAGGAAGGATATCTACGATGCACTGCGGTCTGCTTCAAACCTGGTGGCTAAATATAGTAGCATCACTATCATATTTCCCGAGCACAGGAATCATCCTACGGAAATCACAGACGGTATACAACAGTTCTGTCGCGAGTATAATAAACACTTTTCGATTGTTTCTGATGTAAGCGAAATTGAACTGATAAAAAAACATGTATATATCACCCTTACGGATTCAGATCTGGCATCTCTGATAAAAAGCGTCAGAATCAGGGGGCTTTCGATAGGAGAGGACGTGGGTATTATTTCCTTTAACGAGACGGCTTTGAAGGAGTTGCTTGATATCACCGTGATTACCACAGACTTCGAGGCTATGGGAGAAACTACGGCGCGTCTGATCTTAAATAAAGAGTTCGCGCAGGTTCATAATCCTTTCAAACTTATCAAAAGACAATCGTTGTAAATCTGATAAGATCCTATGATAGAACGGGAAGATCGTACAAAGATGGCTACCTGGTCCGGATTATCTTTGGTATATACTAGCTGCAAAAGCAGAATCAATTATTGCCATTTTATGAAAGGAAAAATTAAATCAGGTATTTGTGTGGCCGCTATTTTGACGGCTGCTTCGCTATCAACGCAAGTTTATGGGTATAAAGCTAACCATGTGGAATTAGGGGCGGCTTCGTTAATTAAGACATGGAGAGTCGACGACGAACAGGATAAGAAAGCCGCAGAGTGGATCGAAAGTTTGAATTTGAATGATAAGACGAAAGAGGCCAGGTTAAAGGTTGCGGTTGCAAAGCATTTAAAAGCGGTAAGGAACTGGCACAATGAACATCCTGCTTCCACAGTGCCCGCTGGGATCAATCCTCTGACAGGGCTTAAACTCTCAGAGCTCGACAGGCAGATTATTGCAGATTCAGCCATGCCCGCCACCGTTCATACCGATTTGATGAACAGCCTGAAAGCAGATCTTTCAGAATCGCAGGTTGAAGCTGTGCTGGACAAGTATACCATCGGCAAGGTTGCTTTTACGATGGCTGGATATAAGGCTATTGTGCCCAACCTTAGCGAAAAAGAGGAGGCCACTATTCTTGGGTTTTTGAAACAGGCCAGAGAGCAGGCAATAGACTACAAGAGTATGAAGCAGATCTCCGCAATCTTTGAAATTTACAAAACGAAAAGCGAGCAGTATTTGAATGCAAATGGTCGCAGTTGGAGGCAGATGTATAAAGAGTATACGGATGCAATAAAAGCTAAAAAGGCACTTGCAGAAGGCAAAAAATAATATTGTTCGCATTCAGGGAAGTAAAGCAGATAAAAATTAAACAACTAATGATATTTGCAGTAGTTTTGTTGTAATGAAGAGCAGCTTAAATACAATTCAGGAGGCGATATCTGACATTCAGAACGGTAAGATCGTCATTATTGTGGATGATGATGACAGAGAGAATGAAGGCGACTTTATGGTTGCCGCAAGATTCGCCACTCCGGAGGCTATTAATTTTATGGCGACTCAGGGGAGGGGACTGATTTGCGTTCCCCTGACGGAAAAACGCTGTGATGAGCTTCATCTTGAATTGATGGTTGGTACCAATACGGCCACTCATGAGACCAATTTTACTGTTTCTGTTGATCTGATCGGCAAGGGCTGCACGACCGGGATTTCTGCGTCTGACCGTTCCAAGACCGTCCTCGCGCTGATAGATGCTTCAACTAAGCCTTCGGATCTTGGCAGACCGGGACACATTTTCCCCTTGAGGGCGAAAGATGGCGGAGTGCTGAGACGAGCGGGACATACAGAAGCAGCGGTAGATCTTGCGAGTCTGGCGGGACTTGAACCTGCCGGGGTGATCGTTGAGATCATGAATGAGGACGGTGAAATGGCTCGTCTTCCGGATCTTCTTAAGCTTTCTGAGCAGCTTGATATGAAGGTTATCTCCATTAAGGATCTGATCGCTTATCGTCTGAGCTCTGAAACTTCTATACGCAAAGAGGTGGCCATTACACTCCCTACGGAGTGGGGTAACTTCAATATGGTTGCTTATACTCAGCTTGATTCGGGGGACCATCACCTGGCGCTGGTTAAGGGAGAATGGGAGCCCAATGAGCCGGTAATGGTGCGTGTGCATCGGTCTTGTATAACCGGAGATATTTTCGGGTCTTGTCTGTGCGACTGTAATAATGTGCTTCATAAGGCTATGCAAATGGTCGAAAAAGAAGGTAAGGGTGTTATCATTTATATGAACCAGGAGAGCTTTGGAACAACGCTGCTCGACAAGTTGTATAAATATAATGGAATGGAGGCCGGAAAGCGTGCTCCGTCTACACCAACGGCTGTAACCGCAGATCAACGTGATTATGGCATCGGTGCTCAAATCCTTCGGAGTCTCGGGATTTCGAAAATGAGATTGCTTTCCAATAATCCAAAGAAACGGGCGGGTTTAAAAGGTTACGGAATTGAGGTAGTGGATATTGTACCGATTTCCTAAATCAGGATCCTGGTTGCATACTATTCAATTTGGGGTAGCGTTTTAGAAGGGAGATGTATAAATATTTTAATGCCGTATTCTTTACTGTTCTTCTGCTCTCTGTATCTGCAGCTTATTCTCAGGATTATGTCCTTACTTCAGAGGGAGATACGCTTCGCGGAAAAATTACCGAGCTAACCTCCTCATCGCTGAAAATCAAAACGGAGGATAAACGAACAGTTAAATTAAGCCCGGAGAAGGTACTTCGGCTGTCTGATAACGGAGCCAGCTATCTGAGCAGACAGGTCTATCATAAGCAGGGCAGCGTTTGGCGTTTCCTCCGCCTGGTAGACAGTGGGGCGGTAAATCTGTTGACCCTCGATGATGGTTATTCTCCATCGGTTTCCGTTTCTTCGGGTGTTTTTGGGGGTGGCATGATGGGCGGCTTAGGAGTTTCACTAGGGTCAGGAAGAGGCAAGTCTCCGGCATACTATGTGGAGAAAGATGGCGAAAATACAGTTCTCAAAGACGTAGTAACGCGATTCATGGCTGGGGATAGCCGCAAACTGGAGGTTACAGAGATCCTTCTTAGCGTAATGGGCGATATACCGGAGATTGCCGATAAGATCAACAACGCTTCCCGGTTTACCGAGAAGACGTTGAGGGATCTCGTTTACGATTACAACGATATATCGGGCTTATAGATCTTATAGCAGCGAGTCAAAATGGATAGGGAACTGGTTAATTCTCTTTCCAGTAGCATGAAAGACGGCATTGGCAATGGCGGGCGGAATAGCCACCAGTCCGATTTCTCCTACTCCCTTTGTTCCAAGTTCGTTGACAATCTCGTCCTTTTCTTCTACAAATATCACATCAAGATCGTGCAGGTCGGCATGTACAGGAATATGATATTCCGCCAGGTTCTGATTCATATGCTTACCCATTTCGTAGTCAGTGATGGTTTCTTCCCGCAAGGCCTTACTGATACCCCAGATCATTCCACCTAATATCTGGCTGCGTGCTGTTTTGGGATTAATGATCCTCCCGGCTGCTACGGTGGTGAGTGCCCGCGTTACGTTGATTACTCCGAGCTCTTCGTCAACCTCTACTTCCACGAATGCGGCGCTATGAGCCGCCCGCGTATATTTCTTTAGTTTCAGCGCTTTAGGAACCGAAAGATTCGTGGTTTTGATTATCCGGCCTTTGTTGGCTAAGATGATATCGGTGAACGAGATTTTGTCTGTCGGGTCTGTTTTAAGACTAACGTAGCCTCCGTTGAAGATGACTTCCTCGATTTTCAGATGCTTCCATGAAGTTCCCCTGATAGCCTGCGCCTTCTTGAAAATCTTATTGCGAAGCGCAGATCCTGCGGCCTTAATTGCAGATCCTACGGTAGATACCGTAAATGAACCGCCCTGGATGGGAGCAAAGGGCATTTTACTATCTCCGTAGGAGAAAGACACGTCTTCCATCGCCAGACCAAGTTCATCAGCCGCGATCTGCGTCATTACCGTAAGTGTTCCGGTGCCGATGTCTGTTACCGCACTCAAAACGTGGAGCTTTCCTTCTTTTGTGAGCTGAGCCTCTGCACGTGCAGGTAGCTGCATAGACTCCCAGATGCCGGTAGCCATACCATATCCTACCAGCTTATTTCCGCGCTTCATACTTCTTGGCTGCGGACTCCGCTCACTCCAGCCGAACTTTTCTGCGCCTTGCAGGTAACATTGACGGAGTTCTTTACTGGAATAGGGGCGCCCGGTACTTTCGTCGATTTCCGAATAATTAACGAGGCGTAGTTCCACGGGATCCATGTTTAACGCATATGAAAGCTCATCCATAGTGCTTTCAATAGCATGACTCCCTGTGCTGCCTCCCGGCGCTCGCATATCAAGCGGAGTGAACACATCCAGTGGCACCAGCTTGTACTCCATCAGGGTATTTGCCGAAGGGTAGAGCATATTGCTCCAGTTAACAACAACTTCCGTATAGTCTTCAAACTGCGAGGTTTCGGCGTATGCGGCATGATGCAGGGCCTGTATTTTGCCGGAGGCATCTGCTCCGAAATGTGTATGCTGCAGCGTGGGAGGACGATGTCCGAACGTAAACATCTGATGCCTGTCGAGAGTAACGCGTACTGGTCGCTTTAGCTCGAGGGCTGCCATCACGGAGAAGAAGAGCTGGAATTGGGGGCGGAGGCCTGAGCCGAAAGCTCCGCCTACGTAAGGTGATATGACTTGTACGTTTTTGTATTTCAATCCGAATACGTTAGCGACATATAGCTGGCAGTTTACAGTGCCCTGTGTTTTATCATATATCGTAAGCTTCCCATCCTTTTCATAGACCGTTGTTGTAGCAAACAATTCCAGTGGATTGTGGTGCTCCGTGCCGTGGTAGAATTCTCCGGATGCCTTTGCGTAAGATTCCTCATAAGCCTTTCTGTAATTGCCGACTGGCTTCGTCGGGAGCGGCTTCAGAAATGTTGCCAGGCCGAGTTTTGGTGAGCGGGCTTTGTCCAGGTTGTCGATCAGGTTTGTTTCGAAATCATCTTCCTCATACTCAATATTGACCAGTGTTGCGGCGTAGCGGGCCAGTTCGAACGTTTCTGCAATTACCAGTGCTATTGGCTGCCCGTTATATTTGATCTCAGCGTCTGCCAGCGGTTTGAAAGCGGCGCCCGGAGGGGCATCCATGTCGGCATACTGGAAGTCGAACCAAGCCAGAGACGGCCGGTTCTTGTGGGTAAAGACTTCAATAACACCGTTAAGAGACATTGCAGGCCCTGTATCTATATTTTTAATTTTTCCTTTCGTGATAATGCTATTGACTATATAGCCATAAACAAGGTTCTCTGCCGGATATTCTCCTGCATACTTTGCTGCTCCCGTAACTTTCAAATGTCCTTCCAGACGGCTAAGGGATTTTCCTATTGATGGTTGAACTGACATGCTTTATGGTTTAAACTGAAGGCTGCGCGCCGGGTAATTGGGATGATGGATCGAGAGCCATCATGCAGTTGCGGACGATTGCTCTTTTGGCCAGCTCGATCTTAAAGCTGTTGTATTTGTAGGGTACCGCGCCCCGCAAAATGATGTCTGCGCACGTGGCGAAGCTTTCTCTTATAGCAGGCTTTCCTATTAAATATTGTTCTGCTTCCAGATTTCTCCATGGTTTATGGGCTACTCCTCCGAGGGCAATGCGGGCATCTTTGATGACGTCACCATCAAGCTCCAGGCCCGTAGCTACAGAAACCAGGGCAAATGCATAGGAGTTCCGGTCGCGTAACTTTAAATAGGAGTAATTATCAGAAAATCCTTTTTGCGGGAGATCGATGCTTGTTATAAGCTCTCCGTGCTGCAAATTGTTGTCCAGGTGCGGAGTATCTCCGGGCAGGCGATGAAAGTCGGAGAAAGGAATGCTGCGCACTCCTTGCGGACCGCTTACATTTACTACCGCATCAAGAGCAGCCAGGCCTACACTCATATCTGAAGGATATACGGCAATACAGTGTTCGCTGGTACCAAGAATAGCCATAATCCGGTTATAACCTGGAATGGCAGAGCATCCTGTACCAGGCTCCCTCTTATTACAGGGGCTGCTTACATCATAAAAATAGTAACAGCGCGTCCTCTGCAGAAGGTTGCCCCCGTTTGTTGCCATATTACGGATCTGTGCAGATGCGCCGGCAAGAATCGACCTGGAAAGTAGTGGATAGCGACTCTCGACCAGGGGATGGTAGGCAGTTTCCGCGTTGGTGGCCAAGGCTCCCAAACGCAGGCCTCCCGACTCTGTTTCTTTGATGTCCTGATGATTGCCGGTATGATTGATATCTGCAAGCGTGTCGGCAGATGTCAGAAAGTATTTCAGCAGGTCGAGGATATTAGTGCCGCCCGCAACGACTTTGGTGCCTTTATCAGCTGTTACCTGACTGATCGCCTCGTCAAAGGAAGCAGCCCTTAAATACTCGAAGTTATTCATTTGGACCTCCTTCCATTACTTCCATTATAGCGTCAATTATTCCTATGTTGGCGCCGCAACGACAGAGGTTGCCGCTCATAAGCTCCTTAACTTCAGCCCGGGTTTTCGCCTTTCCTTCCTGGATCATGCCGATAGCGCTGCATATCTGTCCGGGTGTACAGTAACCACACTGGAAGGCGTCATGTTCGATAAAGGCCTTCTGCAGCGGATGCAGCTGTTCACCTTCAGCAATGCCTTCGATAGTGGTGATACTGGCGCCGTCTTTCATGACGGCGAGCGTCAGACAGCTAATGATCCTTTTTCCGTCGCACAGAACCGTGCAGGCTCCACACTGCCCATGGTCGCAACCTTTCTTGGTGCCGGTAAGCTGCAGGTGCTCACGCAGGGCATCCAGTAGGGAAACCCATGGTAGCACCTGAAGGGAATGCTGTTCCTTATTGATGTTCAGATTAATGGAGCGAAGCTCGGGTGCTGCCATACTAAAAAATTAAAAGGTAGATGATGTGTAGGTTAGCAGGAGAACAGACAGTTTGACAAAAAGGTTTTACCCGGGGTCAGCTGCTTTGTTGATATATCTGCTGTAATCTTCAGGAGTATCGAGGTCTATGTGGCCATTTGGAAAGGGTACATGAAGTACGTGATGAGTTTGGCTGCTTAATATTTTTTTCGCGCCTTCCTGTCCGCTCAGCTCCATCAGGAGTGGAAAGTAGTGACGATCGAAGAGTACGGGTACTCCTGAAGTATCTTTGTAAACGGATGCGACGATGCTGCCAGGGTTCTTTTTATGTGTGGATATCAGCTGTGCATATATTTCTGCTGTAAGGAAGGGCTGGTCGCAGACGCTGATCAGGCATCCTTTGAGGGCTGAATTATCGGATTGCGCAGCCTCGAGTCCGGTTTTAATGGAAGACGCCATGCCTTCGCGCCAGGAAGGGTTGTAGCAGATACGAATACCCCGCTCGTTGTTTAACCCGAAGGTGACCTTGTCCGCATTTGCACCGGTAACGACGTAAACGGAGGTGGGCAGCAGGGTTCGCGCCTCGTCTATGGTGTGTTTCAGCAATGTCTTGCCGTGTATTTGTAAAAGCTGTTTCGCCTGCCCCATTCTGCTTGAACTCCCGGCGGCAAGGATGATGATAGCATACTCTTCCATCTGTGTTCTTTATGCAGGCAGCTTTTTGCTCCTGGCGTGTATGGATTCTTCTTTGTCGCGAAGAAAGTGTGGATTGCGGAAGGAAAAAACCGCTTTTATTTCTGAGACAACAGATAGGGCAATCTCCTCGGCAGTTTCAGCACCTATATCCAGGCCAACGGGGCTGTAGATGTTTTCCCGCATGGATTGAGGTAGTTCAAAGCCGCTGTCGGCAAGATCTTCAATCATACGAAGGTACTTCTTTTTAGGCCCGAGGATGCCGATGTAGGCGCCGTTGATCTTTGCGAGTTGTTTCAGGACTTCAAGGTCGTAGTTATAGTTATGGGTCATCAACACAAATGCTGTCCTGTTGTCGATCGTTAGTTCGTCCAGGGCCGATTCAGGCTTGGCGACACAGATCCTATGTACGTTAGGGAATCGCTGCCTGTTAGCATGTGTATGTCTCCCGTCTACAAGGGTTGTGCTCCAGCCGAGGATATCCGCCATTTGAGTCAGGGGGATGACATCATTGCCTGCTCCCATTATTACCAATGCTATTTTGGGTTCCACTACTTCTACAAAACCGATAAGGTCAGAGCTGTAATCTTTAACCAGACTGGTTTGCGTGGATAGAGCCGTTTGTGCATCGTTGCGTAGGTTCAGGGGCAGATTTTCATCCTGTCTGCTGTCATTTATAACAAATTCGCTATCGTTCAGCAGGCAGGCAGTTCCCGGTTGATTTTGCTTATTGAGGAGGGAGAATAAAGTTACGATAACAGAGTAGCGGCGTTCTGTAGCGGCTTTCTTTAGTAGTGTAATGGGGTTATGTTGAGCCTGCGGGTTAACGGGTTCAAAGAGGATGTGAATGACTCCGTTGCATCCAAGCTGTACGCCAAAACGTGCGTCATCTTCGTTATTGGTGTCATACGTCACAAGCTTATTCCGCTCTTCATGTATTGCCAGAAGTGCTTTACGCAGGGCGTCACCCTCCAGGCAGCCCCCGCTGATCGCGCCTGTTAATTCTCCCGTTTCAGTGACGAGCATTCGTGCCCCTGGCCTACGGTATGAAGAACCTTCAACATGGACAACCGTTGCCAATGCGGTTTTTGTCTTTTGTGCCGAGGCACTTTCATATGCTTTGATAATGTCGTCTATTTCTTTCATTCGCTGACTGCAGAGCGGCCTTAGCGGCCGGTTTGATAAAACATCCAAAGGGCAGGTATGTTTTTATTTACCTTTATGAGGGATTTATATTATGATACATCAAAACCTGCTGCTGATTCTTACATTGTTTTTTGCCATGGCCATGCTTTACCTGCTGAGTCAGAAGCTAAAAATTTCTTATCCCATTTTTTTAGTGATCGGCGGACTGGGTATTTCGCTACTGCCGGGGATGCCGGTGATCAGCGTTGATCCTGACCTGGTGTTTTTGATATTCCTTCCACCTCTGCTGTTTGAAGCGGCCTGGAATACTTCATGGCAAAGTTTCTGGCGCTGGAGAAGGCCTGTGTTTTCTCTTGGATTTGGCCTTGTTTTCTTCACATCGCTGGCTATTGCTTATTTCTCGGCCAATATTATACCCGGTTTCACGCTTGCGCTGGGCTTTCTCCTGGGAGGGATCATCTCCCCGCCGGATGCGGTGGCTGCGACCTCTGTTTTGAAGGGGCTTAATATGCCTAAACGGGGTCTGGCCATACTGGAGGGGGAGAGCCTGGTTAATGATGCGGCTTCGCTGACGGTGTTCCGCTTTGCTACTGCGGCTGTGCTAACAGGGCACTTCGTTTTGCAGGAAGCGGCGGTAAACTTCATGGAGCTTGCGGTGATGGGTGTGTTTGTAGGACTTGTCATTGCACATGTTCTGTATTTTATCCTCAGGTTCTGGGCACGGTCATCCAGCATTACGACGCCTATTACGCTGATTGCCCCTTACCTGATGTACATCACCGCGGAAGAGTTTGAATGGTCGGGCGTACTTGCTGTAGTTAGCGGCGGGCTTTTCCTATCATTCCGCTCCCGCGAGTTCCTGAATTACCATACACGCATACAGACAAAAGAGGTATGGGAGACGGTCGGTTTTCTGTTAAACGGCTTTGTGTTTATTCTGATCGGGCTGGAGCTTCCGCTGATTGTAGAGGGGCTGGGCGACTACTCCAGAGAGGAGGCAATCACCTATGCTTTGATGATCAGTGCGATCGTAATTATAATCCGGATAGTACTCGTTTACCTGTCGACCTTCCTTCCTCGTATCTTTAGCAGCAAGGTTCGCCGGAATGAAAACCATCCAGGGTATAAACTTCCTTTTATCATTGGCTGGGCAGGGATGAGAGGAGTAGTATCGCTTGCGTCGGCATTGGCGATTCCGCTTACGCTGGACAATGGAGAGGCATTTCCGCACCGTAACCTGATCTTGTTTATCACTTTTATAGTGATCCTTGTGACGCTCGTATTTCAGGGTCTTACGCTGCCGCTGTTTTTGAGATGGTTGAAGGTAGAAGAGGTTGACGACTACACGCCTGCTGAGGAGCAGTTTGAGGCAATAAGGCTACAGCTTGCCAGACAGTCTGTTTCTTACCTGGAGAATTATTATGTTAAAGAAATGTCTGACAATGAAGCAATAAGGCGTATACGGGAGCAGCTCGAGCGTACCATCCGGGTGTCTGAACTGTCAGAGAGTGGAGATCTGAATGTTGATCTGGGCTCAGTAAAGAAACTTTATAAGAAGGTCATGCTAGAACTGATCAACCTGCGTCGTAATGCGCTACACACCATAGCCGAAGAGAAGAAATATGATGAGGAGGTACTCAGGGATATTGAGCATAATCTTGACCTTGAGGAGGCGCGTCTAAATAAGAAATAGATTGTTATATTTAGGCACCTAAACTTATCATAAATGAAAGGATCTTTACTTGGTGTTTTGCTATTTCTAGCACCGTTCTTAACCATCTATGCTCAGGATTTTGAGTTTGGACAGCTCAATCTTGAAGAACTTGACCTGAAAAAATATGCTGCCGATACGACGGCGAACGCAGTTGTGTTACGCGAGTTTGGAACAGCGAGAATCAGTAGTGGCCCCCGCACTCCCTTACTCTTTGATTATCATGTAAGGATTAAAATCTTCAACAGTAAGGGATTTGATCAGGGAGATGTTATTGTTCCTGTTTACAAGACAGACAATGATCGGTTTGAATCGGTATCTCAGATTAAAGCAGTGACTATTTCGCAGGATGAGAACGGCAATGTGGTGACGACGCCTCTGGACGTTAAGAAGGTGTATAAGGAGAATAAGAACAAGTACTGGGACCATGTGAAATTTGCCATGCCTAACATGAGGGATGGATGCATTATTGAATACAGTTATCAGGTGGAATCTCCCTATGTTTTCAATTTCAGGAGTTGGGTTTTCCAATGGGATATTCCGAAGATGTATAGCGAATATATTGCCAGGATACCGGCGGTGTACAATTACAACGTGGCTTTGAGAGGAAGTCAGCAGCTTAAAACTAATAAAGCGGAGCTTGAGAAGGATTGCTTTAACCCTGCAGGTGGCGTCAAGGCAGATTGCTCGAAGATCTTGTATAGTATGGAAAATATTCCTGCACTGGTTGAGGAGGACTATATGACGGCTGCGAGTAATTTCCGATCGGCCATTACTTTTGAGCTGTCAGACTATGTAGACTATAACGGTTACAAGCGTAAGGTAACCCAGGAATGGAAGGATATTGATCTGGAATTGAAAAGAGAAACATCATTTGGGTCACAGATCAAAAAGACGGATCTTTTCAAGGAAAGACTTGAGCCGGTGTTGCAGGGAACCACTGACGAGCTCAGCAAAGCGAAAGCCGTGTATGCTTATATTCAGAAATGGTTTAAGTGGAACAACTCCAGACATTTTTATAGTGAAGACGGGATAAAAAAGGCGCTTGAGAATCATACGGGCAACGTAGCGGATATTAACCTCTCCCTGCTGGCTGCTTTGGGAGCCGCAGGTGTGGATGCAGATGCTGTTCTGTTATCTACGCGTGAAAATGGTATCATCAATAAGTTGTATCCGGTCTTGAGTGATTTTAACTATGTAGTGGCGAAGGTAAATATTGGCGACAAGAGTTATCTGCTTGATGCTACCGATCCTCTCTTGCCTTTTGGTCTGCTTCCCATTCGCTGTATAAATGATCAGGGGCGGGTCGTTAGTCTGACGAAGCCGTCGTACTGGACTGACCTTAAAGCTTCGCAAAAAGAGAGCAAGGTCTATTCTCTGAATCTGGTACTGGCGGAAACCGGCAAAATAAAGGGTACTATCACTGGCTATTCAATGGGTTATGAAGCTTATAACAAGCGCAGTGCAATCAAAAAGTTCAACTCGATAGAGGAATATGTGGAGAATATGGACGAGAAGATGCCGCGAATAAAGATCCTGAGTTCTGATTTCAAAAACGTCGACAGTCTGGATAACTCGCTGGTGGAGACGTACGAGGTTGAAATTGATGCTTTCGACAACCTGAATAAGGAGCAAGTCTCGTTTAATCCTTATTTCATGGATCCGATACAGGAAAATCCGTTCAAATTGAACAGCCGGTCTTATCCGGTAGACTGGGGGGCACCTTCGGATACGAGAGTAAGTGTAGTACTTAGCTATCCGGAATCCTTCGAACTGGTAAATAAGCCAGGAAATGTGGGACTTGCACTTCCCGAAGGTGGCGGTAGGTATATCGCGAGTGTGGAACAGGCAGACAATCAGCTAACGGTGTCTCAAATGACGCAATTGAATAAATCTATATACTTAACGGATGAATATCCGGCGCTGAAAGAATTATTTAACAGGATGGTGCAGACACAGAAGGCTGAGGTGATTTTCAGGAAAAAATGATGAGATTATTTGTGTTGATCTGTCTCTGCTTTTTGCATAGCGTAGCGGTGAAGGGACAGCAAAGCTATGCTGTTAGTCTGATTTCTTCAGATCTAAAGGTTCGCGCCGGGGCGGTAGTTCGCAATGAGGAACTTACTATCGAAGTGAAGTCGTTCAACCAGGTGGATTACCGGTACAAGAGGGCGGTTACGATTTTGAACAGCAGTGCAGACGCTGAGGCGAAAATTGCCGTCTGGTATAATAAAACCCGGAATATAAAATCGATAAAGGCTACTATCTATAACGAGTTTGGCTTACCCGTAGGTAAGATTTCAGAAAAGGATTTCAGGGATGAAAGTGCAGCCAGCAACTATACCTTATTTGAAGACTCCCGTGTGAAGCGCTTTAGTCCGGCCGTGGTTACATATCCTTTTACGCTGGAATATGAATACGAGATCCGCTCAAAGCAGAGTCTGATATTTCCGGAGTGGTCTGCTATTCAGGGAGAAAGTGTTTCTCTTGAGCTTTCGCGGTTTACTTTTCTATGCGGTGCCGACTTCGGCATCAGGTTCAAAGAACTTAACTATCCGGGAAAAGTACTGGTGAGTACCGGTGCTAAGGAGCAAAAAAGCTATGTATGGGAGGTGAAAAATGTGAAAGCGTTCAAAGCGGAGCCTTACAGTCAGGATCCGTCTCTGGTAATGCCTTCAGTTAAGGTTGCCCCGGAGAAATTTACGTTTCAGGATGTAACGGGATATTTTAGCAACTGGAAAGAATACGGGGTGTGGATGAATGAAGCACTGCTGAAAGGTAAAGATAAGATTCCGGAAGAGACACTCGCAACGGTGAGAGAGCTGGTAGCGGAGATAAAAGACCCAAGAGAAAAAGCCCGGAAGATATACGAGTTTATACAGCAAAAAACGAGGTATGTAAGTGTGCAGATAGGCATTGGGGGATATGAACCTATTGCAGCGAGTGAAGTAGACCGCCTGGGATATGGTGATTGTAAGGGCCTCGTTAATTACGCTAAAGCGTTGCTGGCAGGAGTGGGTATCAGGTCGTATTACACGCTTGTTGAAGCAGGAAACTATAAGACAGACGCCATAGCAGACTTTGCCAGCATGAATCAATTTAACCACGCCATTCTGTGTATACCTTTTGAAAGTGATACTGCCTGGGTCGATTGTACCAGTAAGACGCTTCCGTTTGGCTATCTCGGTGATTTTACGGATGACCGCCTGGTGCTGGCGTGTTCTGAAGATGGTGGGGAGCTATTAAGAACCCCAAAAATGAGCACGGAGGAGAACTTGCAGTTGAGAAAAGGGACGTTTGCACTAAGTGCTGCAGGTGAACTTAAGGGGAAGATGACAACAGATTTTGCCGGCTGGCAGTATGACAACAGGGAGGCATTGATAGGAGAACCGTTTAAGGAGCAAGTGAAGATGCTCAGGGAGATTTACCCCTTAAATAATCTGGAAATACAGTCGTTCAATCTTCAGCAGGACAAAGGTGATCGTCCGAAAGCTACTGAAAGTCTTGAATTTCATGCGCGGGATTATGCGTTGATCAATGGTGATCGCTATACGTTGTCACTCAATGTTATTAACCGGGGCCGGAGCCTCAGGGAAGTAGTTAACCGTAAAAATCCGGTGTATATCAGTCGTGGTTACATTGATTCTGACGAAATTGCTTATTCATTGCCTGCTGATTATCGTATAGAGTCTAGACCAGTCAACCAGAGCCTGAAAACTGATTTCGGTGAATTTAGTGCTGAAATTACACTGGTAGATAGTACATTGGTTTACAAACGGAAACTGCGTTTGAATGAGGGCTTGTATCCTGCGGAAGCATACGCCAAACTTGTTGACTTCTACCAGCGTGTTTATGAGTCTGACCGTGCCAGCCTGACTTTAATCAAAAATAAATAAGACACTTCTTGATTGTGGAAAATTCTGTTAGGATATTGTGATTCAATGCTTTTATGAATATCCTTATATTTAGCTTCGCTTATGGTAAAGTACGAAGAAGAAGCCGGTTTAATGCTGCAGTTCTGGCAGTATAAGATGAGAAGGAAGCCCTCCTTAGGCAACCGGCTTTCTAAGCATATTCAGAATAAAATCAACGGTTATATTCCTGAAAAGGCGCATAAGGCGATTACTTTAACCATAGAAAAGATGGTCAAAGCGGTGCTTTTCGGGTCGAAACATACAACATTCACGGGCCTTGATGAAAGCTCCTCTCTATTTCTGCGAGAGTCGCATGTCAAACAAAAGATCGCATTTTATCAGAAGACAGCGACAGTGGAAGGGGCAGTTACCGGCGCAGGAGGTATACTTTTGGGCTTAGTTGATTTTCCAATTTTATTAGGTATAAAGGTTAAGATGTTATTTGAGATCGCAGCCTTATACGGCTACGATGTGAAGGACTATAAGGAGAGGTTATACCTTCTGTATATTTTCCAACTTGCTTTCTCCAGCCAGCAGCGCAGAAATGAAGTGTACAAAATTATTGAACGCTGGCAGGGTTATAGCGGTTCACTGCCCGACGATGTTGAGGAGTTCGACTGGCGGACATTCCAGCAAGAATATCGTGACTATATCGACCTGGCAAAGATGGCGCAACTGGTTCCTGTGATCGGAGCAGCGGTGGGTGCGGTGGCTAATTATAAGCTCGTCGCCCAGTTGGGGGATACCGCTATGAACTGTTACCGAATGCGAAAAATATCCCCATTGACTATAATAAAATAAACCTGATGAAAACAAACCTATTGAAAAAGAGCCTCACTGCAGGTTTCCTGATGATGATTGCCTTCGCCTTGTCTTCCTGTAATGGGGAGCGATTGGTAGCCAACAATAACGTTATTTCGGAGACGAGGGATCTCTCTGGATTTGAACAGGTTGAGGCAGGTGGCGCAAATAATGTACATGTGGTGTATGGTGAGAATTTCAAGGTTGAATTAAGAGGTTCTTCCAACTTAGTTCAAGCATATGAGACGAAGATTGATAATAAGACCCTTACGCTGAGATACAACGATGATGTGAATGTAGATGACGATGATGTGGAGGTGTTTGTAACGCTGCCTATGTTGAATGGCGTGACGCTCAGCGGCAGCGGTGACATGGACATAAGGGGTCGGTTTCCGGAGGCTAAGGAGTTTGTCGTAAATATTAACGGTTCAGGGGATATCAACGTTAGTGAAAGTTTCAGTTGTGTATCGCTCGAGGTGGATATTTCCGGTTCCGGCAAGGCTGAGCTGTCGAACCTTCAGACGGTGCGTTCAGATGTTACAATATCCGGTAGCGGAGATACATATGTTCATGCTGAAGAACAACTTGATGTAAGGATCAACGGTAGTGGAACAGTCTACTACAAGGGTTCTCCAAGAGTCAAAAGTGACATCAATGGATCCGGTCAGGTGAAAAGGTTGTAAACGAAACAAGTGAATGCTCGCTTGTTTCGTCGTAGAAGTTTATCTGGATATTCTGAAGAAGTCAAAATCGGCATATCCTTTTGAGGGTAACAGATGAGGGTTAAGGCTGGCGATTCCTACTTTGGCACCGATCCATGTACCTTTCTCCGTGCGGTATTCTGATCCTATATTTATGAAGTTCTTACCGTCTGTGCTGTAGCTGTAACGGCACATTTCCTTGTCGTTCATGCTTACCTGCAGCCATACGTTGTTCGATTTTACAGGAATGCTGACCAGGGTTTTAGGAGCGAGGAACTTTCTGTTCTCTCTTACGGCCTCATATATTACCAGCGCGTTTCCGCTTTTCGTTTTTTCAATACAAAGGAATGTATAGTAGTTGCCTGTTATGGTTATTCCGGCGCGGTCTCCCGTATTTTCAGGATGGAACTCAAGTTTTGTGGTAGCGGTGAAGGCTGGTGCGGTGATTTTCTGAAGCAGGAGGTTGGGAGCGTAAAACAAGCTTGCGCTGTCCGTAGGATTAGATACTGTATTTAGACGGATGTTACCCTTTGAAGCGGTTAGGTCGAACCATTCTCTTTTTGGCGCTGCCTGCCATTGCCATTGTAGCCCAAGTACAGGAGAGTTGAATTCGTCTGTTGTTTGCGGTGCTGCAGGCGGATAGGTCTTTCCGACGTTTGGCTTTTTATGGTTCATGACAGGTTCGCCGATACCGTCACCATCCGGGTCATTGCCCATAACAGGCCATCCGTCTTTCCATGTAACCGGCTGCAGATGTGCGATGCGTCCGTAAACGCCTTTATCCTGAAAATGAATGAACCACCACTCGCCGGTTTGCGTTTCTACCAGTCCACCCTGATGAGGACCATTGACAGAGGTCTTCCCCTGGTGGAGAACAATTTTATCCTCATAAGGGCCATAAATATTTTTCGAGCGGAAGACAGATTGCCAGCCTGTAGCAACACCACCCGCAGGCGCTGCGAAATAATAATAGCCGTCACGTTTATCCATAAATTTAAAGCCTTCTAAAACGGGTTGTTTTTTGAGATCCTCATAGATTAGTCTTCCATTGTCGAGCAGCTTTTTTCCGTCTGCCGACATCTTGTGAAGAATTGCAGGGCCTGCGCCCACTTTTCCGCGAAGGAGGTAGGCCTGTCCGTCCTCATCCCAGAAAGGGCAGGGGTCTTCCCAGTTTGCTACATCCTGAACATGGGTTAAAGACCATTTGTCTTTTGGATTTGTGGCGGTAGCCACGAATAGTCCATCCTCCGGTGTACAGAAATATACATAAAAAAGACCTTTGTGATGTCTGATGGCAGGTGCCCATGAGCCCTGACCGGGTTGCATCTTTTCATATCTCTGGAGAGGAAGGCGATCATAGACGTGATTGATGATTGTCCAGTTGACCAGGTCTTTTGAATGCAGGACCGGAATTCCTGGCTGTGTATTGAAGCTGGAGGCGACCATATAATAGTCGTCACCGACGCGGATAACGTCAGGATCTGAATAATCTGCATGGATAATAGGGTTTTTATATGTCCCGTTTCCATTGTCGGGTACCCAGACCTGAGCCTTCATGCATATGGAGAAACAGCACAGAAGAGCAGTGAGAAGAGGTTGTTTATACATGTTATAATGGTTAGCAGGTTAAAGATGGTTGACAAAAAGCGGCCGACTTGAGGGTATAATGGATTGCCGGGAACTGATGTCTGTTAGCTTACATAAAGAAGATCAGCTTACACGAAGCGATCGCCAGAACGGCGGTCAACAGATAGCGTATAGTGATTTGAGGAAGTCGCTGGCTTCCGATATAAGATCCCAAAAATCCCCCGGCTGCAGCACTTGAAAACCATACTGCTGCTGAGGGGCTTATGTTTATTGGATCTGAACTTCCGAGTAGGCCGCCGAAGGAATTGAGAACAATGAAAAGCGCTGATGCCGCTGCTGCCTCTTTCGCGTTTGCCCAGGATAGAAGGATGAGAACCGGGCTTAGAAAGATTCCTCCACCAATGTTTAGCATTCCCGACAGGAAACCAAGCACTGCCCCCCATACAAGCGGTGCTACAACAGGTATCGCTTTTTTACCTTGAGAGTCTGACGGTATCACCCCTAACAGCTTTATGATAGGAACTACCAATGCCATTCCAAGTAACAGATTATATAAATCACCATGTAGGGGAAACCTTGAACCGATAAATGCAGCCGGAACTGATGTAAAAAGAAAAGGTCTGCATATCTCCCATTTGAAATATCCTGCTTTTCTGAATTGATAAAAGGCCATTCCGGCCACTAAAATATTGAGGATTAGAATCATAGGCTTGTAAGCACCCACGGGGACCGCATACAAGGATAATACAGCGATATATCCACTTGCGCCGCCATGCCCTACAGATGAATAAAGGAAGCCGATGAGGAATAGTGATAATGCAATGATGATGTCTAAACTCATTTGTTCTGCTGAGGTTTGAAGTTTTCTAAGTTCTGAAAATTATTCTAAATTACTTCTCAAGACAACGGCTTAAGTGCAGTTCTGTTTTCTTCGATACTCTGGATATAGATACAGGATGCTACGGGTTGCAGAAATGGTAATAAGGTTGTAAGATAGCATAAGATTAATCGATTTGCCGCAGGCGATAGACGAATTTCTGAACCAGTTATTTTTAACGTGCTTATTATAAACACAATAGAGATAAATCTCGCATATAAGATTTGATTAGCCGCTACCGTTTTTAGTTACCTGTTCGCGTTGAGAGGGATTAGAACGCTGACGAAAATCACGGGTTTTTTGAAAAAAAGCTGTTACAAATAGCTCATTGTTCCAAGGATATATGGGCTTTGAAATACATATTATAACCAAAGTAATAACCAAAACGAATAGACATTGAAAAGGAAGTCAATTTACAACACCTGCCTGTTTTTAGCTTTAATTCTGTTTTCCTCATTTGTTCTGATGAGGCCGTCTGATAAACCAACACTTTTTCTGATTGGTGACTCCACTGTGAAAAATGGGCAGGGTAAAGGGGGCGGCAACCAGTGGGGCTGGGGTAGTTTTATAGGTGAGTACTTCGATACAACGCGTATTAATGTGGAAAACCATGCACTGGGAGGCACAAGCAGCCGCACTTTCAGAACGAGAGGATTGTGGACTAAGGTACTCGACAAAATAAAGCCGGGCGATTATGTGATTATGCAGTTCGGTCACAATGATGGTAGTCCGCTTGACGATACAGCGCGTGCCCGCGGTACGATAAAGTCTACGGGTGATGAGATCAGAGAAATTTACAACCCTATTACCAGGCAACAGGAAGTTGTACATACCTACGGTTGGTATATGTCAAAGTTTGTCACCGAAGCGCGTGAGAAAGGTGCCATACCTATCGTTTGTTCTCCGGTTCCAAGAAGTAACTGGACTGACGGAAAGGTAAAACGGGGCGGGGAAGGTTACAGTACACTCGCTGAGGAAACTGCCAGAACAGCAGGTGCGCACTATATTGATCTCAATCTGCTTATTTCAGAAAGGTATGACGCTTTGGGAGAAGAGAAGGTAAGACAAATGTTCCCCGCAGATCATACACATACCAATATGGAAGGTGCAAAATTAAACGCGGCAGCAGTTGTAGACGGTCTCAAAGGCACACCTGGATTTTCACTAAATAATTACTTAAATAAATCGAAAAACTAAATCATCATTTTAATATGAATAAGCCTCTTCTGGGAAAATTTCTTATCCTCCCGATCCTCTTTGCTTGCCTTATCCTTCAGTCGTCCGCACAAACGCTTCCTAAAAAGAAGCAGATCTTAAAGCAGATGCGATTAACCAATCAATACTTCATGGATAAATGGCCTGACGCCGGAAAAATTATCGTAACGAATAAGGCCCGCCCAAGTAATATCTGGACCAGAGGTGTTTACTATGAGGGACTTATGGCTCTGCATGCTATTGACAAAAAGAAAGTTTACTACGATTATGCGGTTCAGTGGGGTGAAAAGCATAATTGGGGTTTAGCAGGAACAGTTAAAACCCGGCATGCTGACAATCATACTGCAGGCCAAACCTATTTTGATCTGTATATGATTGAAAAGAAACCAGAGCGCATCAAGGACATAAAAGAAAGTATAGACCTGATGGTGAAGAGCGAGCAGAATGACGACTGGTGGTGGATTGACGCTTTCCAGATGGCAATGCCTGTCTTTACCCGCCTGGGAGTGTTATATAACGATAATGCCTATTTCGATAAAATGTACGACCTATACAGCTATACCAAGCACAAACACGGTGGTAACGGACTCTATAATCAGGCGGATAAATTATGGTGGAGAGACAAGGATTTCGTAGCTCCTTATAAGGAACCGAATGGCGAAGATTGCTACTGGTCGAGAGGAAACGGATGGGTTGTAGCAGCTCTGGCACGTACGTTGGAGATGTTGCCTAAATCAGATCCTCACTACAACGAATATTTACAGGACTACAAGGATTTAATGGCAGCTGTACTTCCGGTGCAGCGTTCAGATGGCTTCTGGAATGTCAGCTTACATGATCCGAATCACTTCGGAGGTAAGGAAACCACGGGTACCGCTTTATTTGTGTATGGTATGGCCTGGGGTATTAACCATGGAATTTTGGACAAAGCTACATACCTGCAGCCGCTAACCAGAGGCTGGAATGCAATGGCTAAAGAATCTGTTCATCCAAACGGGTTCCTTGGTTACGTGCAGGGGACAGGTAAGGAGCCAAAAGACGGCCAGCCGGTCAGCTATACCAGCAAGCCGGACTTTGAAGATTACGGTCTGGGCTGTTTCCTGCTTGCGGGTACGGAGGTTTATAAGCTGAAATAGCTTCAATAATAGGAATTCATAACCTGCATGTGAAATGTTCATGAACAGAAGACAAGGAATTTTAACAGCTGCAATACTGGGAGCGATACTCCTGGGAAGCTCCAGGCTAGAGGCTCAGACCGCTGGTTGGCCCGTGGTTAAGAAAGAGATGAAACCATGGACCCGCTGGTGGTGGATGGGGAATGCGGTAAGCGAGGCTGATATAAAGACGTCGTTAACATCCTTCCAGCAAGCTGGTCTGGGCGGTGTAGAGATAGCACCTATTTATGGGGTAAAGGGAATGGAAGATAAGTACATTTCCTACCTGACACCTGAATGGATGAAGATGTTGCATACTACTGCAGGCACAGCGGAGTCCCTTGGTATGGGCGTGGATCTTACAAACGGAACCGGATGGCCGTTTGGCGGACCCCAGATTAGCCTGGGCGAAGCAGCATCCAAACTGATCGTGCAGACGTATCAGTTAAAAGGAGGGGCAAAGCTTGCAGAAAAAATAAAAGTGAAGGAACCCCGGCAGGAATCTGCTTCTTTACAGTTCCTGACAGCCTATGGAGATAAGGGGGAGGTACTGCAGATTGCCGATAAAGTCACTGCGGACGGTACCCTGAACTGGTCTCCCAAATCAGGTAGCTGGGAGCTATATGCAGTCTTTAATGGCAGAACACGACAAATGGTAAAGCGCTCTTCTCCCGGAGGCGAGGGATACACTTTGAACCATTTTTCCCACAACGCGCTGAATATCTATCTTAAGCGGTTCGACGATGCCTTCACAGGCTCTGCACCGAACGTCAGAGCGTTTTACAACGATAGTTATGAAGTTTATGGAGCAGACTGGTCTGAAGAATTTCTGGCATTGTTTCAAAAGAACCGAGGCTATGATTTCAGGCCATTCATCAAAGAGTTTGTTAGTAAGGAAGCCACGGCACATCAGGCCAGACTTAAATCTGATTATCGAGAGACGATGTCTGAAATGCTCCTGGCGAACTTCACGCAGCCCTGGACAAGCTGGGCACGTAAGCATAACGGTATTACCAGGAATCAGGCACATGGCTCACCCGGAAATCTGTTAGACCTATATGCTGCAGTAGATATTCCTGAATGCGAGACATTCGGATCGAGTTATTTCCCGATCCCGGGTCTGAGAAGAGACAGTGCGGATATCCGCAACGTCGATCCCGATCCGGTAATGCTGAAGTTTGCTTCATCAGCAGCCCATGTCGCAGGTCATAACCTTGTATCCTGCGAAACCTTTACCTGGCTTACGGAACATTTTAAAACATCCTTATCTCAGTGTAAGCCGGAAGTGGAACAGGTTTTTTTATCAGGTATCAATCATGTGTTTTTTCATGGTACGACCTATTCGCCTCCTAAGGCAGCATGGCCGGGATGGCTGTTCTATGCTTCCGTTGATTTTACGCCGGCAAATAGCTTCTGGCAACATATGCCAGGGCTTACGTCCTATATTACCCGGGTTCAATCGGTATTGCAGGCAGGCAAATCTGATAATGAGATCCTGATGTATTGGCCTGTTTTCGATGCCTGGAACAAGGCGGAAGGAAGGGATATGCCATTTAAAGTTCATGACATCGACGATTGGTTACATCCGACACCATTCTATAAGAACGTAAAAACCCTTCAGAAATCCGGGTATTCGCTTGATTTTGTCTCGGATCTGTTATTGAAGAAGGCGTCTGCCCGCGAAGGGATGATCAGTACCGCGGATAATGCCTCACCTTACAGAGTGCTCGTAGTTCCGCAATCGCAAATGATGCCCGTTGAAACGTTGCAGCAGATGTTGTTACTTGTCAAAGATGGGGCAACGGTGATCTTTCAGCAGCTACCGGCTGATGTGCCGGGGCTTGGTGAACTGGATAAAAGGAAGGCTTTGTTGAAAGATATCTTGTCAGGCTTGTCTTTTGCAGACGCAGGCAACGGTGTTAGGCGAATGAATCTGGGGAAGGGTAAAGTTGTACTGTCAGAGGATATTCAAAAGGCCCTAGTTGCCGAGGGAATACAAAGAGAAACTGTCACCGACTCAGGGTTAGGGTTTATTCGCAGACAAGATGGAACAAGCAAGTACTATTATCTGGTAAATCATACGGCTCAGACGGTTAATCAGGAGCTGGCCTTAAATGTTAACGCGAAAGCTGTAGTTCTCATGGATCCGCAAAGTGGCTACGCGGGATCGGCGTCGTTTACATCTGAGGGAAGCGGTATAAAGGTTAAAATCCAGATGCAACCCGGCGAAGCGATGATCATCAGAGCTTCTTCAGAGGAGCTGACTGATATTAAACCCTGGGTGTATCTGGACCGGGCACAATCTTTGGTAGAAGTGGAAGGGAAATGGCGACTGCATTTCAGTAATGGAGGTCCTGTTCTTCCTGCGGATAAAAATCTGGATAAGCCGGCAGACTGGACTACGTTTGGCGATACCGATATGGACAATTTCTCAGGCGCGGGAGAGTATAGTGTTACCTTTAAGATGCCAAAGAGCAAGGCTTCCGAATATATCCTTGATCTGGGTAAGGTACATGAGAGTGCCAGAGTATGGGTGAATGGACAGGACGCGGGAGTGTTATGGAGCATTCCTTACAAAGCCAGGATAGGAAAATATTTACGTCCGGGTAAGAATACCATTCGTATTGAGGTGACAAACCTGATGGCGAATCGCATTCGGTACATGGATCAGAAAGGAATTGAGTGGAAGAAGTTCCATGATATCAATATAGTGGATATCAACTATAAGCCGCTTGATGCTTCGAATTGGAAAGTTCAGCCTTCAGGTCTTGCCGGACCGGTTACTATCACACCGTATTAACTATAAAGCATAGACGCTGGGCAAGTCGTAGTCCTGGAGGACAAAGTTACTATCATGGCGTTGAAAACTAAAAAGAGCAGGATCCCTGCTCTTTTTTTCGTTTCAGATGAGCACACCCTTATCCCTTTATCCAAATTCCAGTCAACAAAGCGCTGCTTTTATAGTTAAAAATAAGTAATATTTAATATTCCGGCGCATGGCATCCGATCCACTCATAAAGCAAGTTAAGATCCTACAGATTCTATCCGAGACGAATGACGCAAAAACATTCGTTCTGGAACCTTTGGAGGATTGGCAGCCATCATACACCGAAGGTCAATTCCTAACCCTGGTATTTTATACCAAGCATGGCGAGAAGAGGCGCTCTTACTCGATTTCTTCGTCACCTTCTTCAGGAGAACCCCTGTGCATTACGGTAAAGAAGGTCGAGAATGGTGAGTTCTCCCGGCTGCTCCTTATGTATGCTAAGGATGGCGATGTACTTTATACTTCCGGAATAAACGGTCTCTTTATATTGCCGGAGAAGTTTCATGCTTCCAATCAGTTCTTTTTTCTTGCTGCAGGAAGCGGTATCACACCCTGTTTCTCCATTCTAAAGCGGATACTGAAGCATCATGAAAATCAGGTCGTCCTTATTTACAGTAATAAAAGTGAAGCAGATGCTTTATTCTTTGAACAGCTGAAAAGTTTGCAAAGGGAATGCGGCGAGCGCTTTCAGATCCATTTCCTATTTAGCTATAAATTGGATCTTTATCATAGCAGACTCAGTAGCTGGCTCCTCCAGCAACTCCTCGACAGGTATCTTAGGGTGGATAATAAAGATGCTTTTTTCTATGTCTGCGGTCCGCTGGACTACATGAGGATGGTGAATATTACTTTACTCGGAAATATTCCTCCAGGCAATATATTCAAAGAGAGCTTCAGTAGCGAACCCAGACAGGTAGTTCCTATCCCGGAAGACACCTCGCCTCATCAAGTCACTATTCTTTTTCAGGAACAAAAGCACGTTATCTCTGTGCAGTTTCCGCATACCATATTAAGCGCAGCAAAGTCACGGAATATCAATCTACCTTATAGTTGTGAGACCGGAAGATGCGGCAGCTGCCTTGCGTTATGTAAATCGGGACAAATTTGGATGGCCTATAATGAGGTGCTGACGGACGAAGAGGTTGCTTCGGGACAAATCCTGATTTGTCAAAGTTATCCAATTAAGGGCGACGTAGAAGTAGTGATTTAGGAGTGGTTCTATCAAGTTTCCCCAGAAACATAAGAATATATTATAGACTATTATCTAATTAAGTAAGTCATAGCTTAATTAGATAATTTGTTGCAGTAAATTTTGATTTTTAAGTGAATTACGTACGATATAGCTCGGATACTGTGCTGTTTCGAAATAATAATTTCTATTATTGCATGTATTTTTGAAAAATAGGTAGATAAAATGGTTCTAAATTGAAGAAAATCTAAATAAATAGTTATTTATATATGAATAATTCAATATATTTAGGTAATTAGTAAATGATTGACTGAACTAGGTTTTAATTTCCAAGGTATTTATTGTAAAAGAAGGTATATGTATGAAAACAAAAGAAAGAATCCAGTAGGTGTACGTTAATCTGGAGAAAAGTGCTATCAATTGAAAAACATGAAACGCCCATTAGAACGTATAACAATTAACAAGGAAAAGGTATGGAATAAAAAGAAGAGACCTTCTGGCCAGGTAAACCAGACCAGAAGGAAAACCAAATGTAAAGCATCAGATCTGTAAGATGCCGGGCCTCGGAAACCTGATGGCATTCTTACACGAAAATTACTTTAACACCTAACGCAACAAAATTATGAAAAATTCTCTATTTGATAGAGTTAAATACTACAGGTATGTCCTCGCACCAACGGGTAAGCTGTCATCCATAGCTGTCTGTCTTCTAATCACTACCCACCCCGTCCTATCTTCAGCTGCTGAACGTTTTTCTGTACACATATCAACCCCTGCAAATATTCCAAGCCGTCCGCCTCTGAAGATTACGGGCGTTGTGACAGACGAAAAAGGTGAAACGCTGCCAGGAGTATCGATCAAAGTGAAAGGAACTACCAGCGGCACCATCACTGACCTGAACGGCAAGTTCTCTATCTCTGTTGACGATCCTAAAGCCACACTTATATTTGCCTACATCGGGTATGTTGCGCAGGAGGTATCTGTGGGAAATAAGGGCGCCCTTAAGGTTGCACTGAAGCCCGACTCGAAAATGCTCAACGACGTTGTTGTTGTAGGTTATGGTACGCAGACCAAGGAGGAATTTACCGGTTCTGCGGCCAGGGTTTCTGGTGAGGCATTGAAAGACATGCCCGTTCAGAGTTTTGACCAGGGATTGGCAGGCAAGGCAACTGGTGTCAGTATTGGCCAGCCAAATGGAGTCTTGAATAATGCACCGGTAATTAGAATTCGCGGTATTAACTCGATCTCTCTAAGCTCCTACCCACTCATTGTTGTAGACGGGGTTCCTATTAATACAGGAAACAGTTCTGGCAACTCACAAGTAGCTAACAACCCCCTGGGTGATATAAACCCTGCAGATATTGAGTCGATCAACGTCCTTAAAGATGCTGCCTCGACTGCAATATACGGATCACGTGCCGCGGCCGGCGTAATTCTGGTCACAACGAAAAGCGGAAAGTCCGGCAAGCCAAAAGTGAACTATGAAGGTTGGGCAGGTATGACAAAAGCCACGCGTTTACCCGATCTTCTTGATGCCGAGCAATTCATGGAAATCAAGAATGAAGCTGTGCTGAACTCAAAGATCCTGTCGAATAATCAAAATAACGCATCAGTTCCATCCGCTTCCTTCTTTCCAACTTATAATGAAGATGGATCGTTGGTAAATACAGACTGGTTTGACGAGGTGTATCGGACAGGTGTCTCTCAAAATCATAGTTTGAACATCTCTGGTGGTTCAGAATCTACAAAGTATTACTTCTCAACTAATTACAGTAACCAGAAGGGTATCCTTAAAACAAACGAGTTTACACGGAAGTCTGCACGCTTTAATGTCGATCATAAGCTGTTGTCGTGGGTGAAACTGAGTGCCAATATCAATTATAATAACAGCCTGAATGCTTCTCCTCAAACGGGGTCCCTGGAAGGAAACGCATTTCAGTTGACAGCTATAGCGCGGTTAGCAACCTTGTCAGCTCCTAACGTATATGCACAGAATCCGGACGGTTCCTATAATATGAGCGCCACTAATACACTGGGTATGGGTAATAATACCGTATCAAGTAACTTTTACAACCCCGCAGCTCTTCTGGAATACAATAATTACTCGTCGGAGAACGACAGGATTATCGGAAACTTCTCGGTCGATGTCAACCTGGCAAAGGATCTCGTGTACAAGCTTAGCTATGGAATTGACCGGTTCAAGATCGAAAATAAAGCATTCGATAGTGCAACTCACGGACCAGGCTTCGCTGCAGGAGGGCAAGCGAACAACAACAGCATCTTAATAGACAATTGGAACCTAACGCAGACATTGTCTTATCAAAAGAGCTTTGCAGAGCTTCATAACCTTTCTTTTCTGGCTGGTTATGATGTTCAAAAATTTAATAACTCCTCATGGGGAGCACAGAGAACCGGACTAGCAGATACGTTCTTTGATAGCTATCAGGGTTCATACCTCAATATTATTCCGGGAACGGGTAATAATTCCTTAAGCGAGAAAGCATTTGCTTCCGTATTCGGAAGGTTAAGCTATGACTTTGATAAAAAATACTTCATCACGCTCAACTACCGCCGCGATGGTAACTCAGCTCTGGGTGCCGGTAAGAAATATGGCGATTTCGGAGGTGTTTCAGGAGGATGGTCCTTGTCACAGGAGGAGTTCTATAAGTCATCACGACTTTCAGATATTATGAACAATGTAAGGTTCAGAGCAAGCTGGGGTAAGGTGGGTAATGGGAACCTGACAAATAACTACGGATCACTATCTCTTTATGAATCCGGTCTTTACGGTTCTGTTCCGACATTTGCCTTCACTCAGGGAGGCAACGAGGAGCTAGGATGGGAAACCAGTAAGCAAACCAACATAGGTGCCGACCTGGGTTTCCTGAATGACAGGATCACTGTTGATTTGACCTATTACAATAACAACGTAGACGGCCTGATATTGAATGTGCCACAGGCACCTTCCAAGGGCATTCCTGGAAATGCCATTCTTCAGAACGTAGGTGCCATGTATAACAAAGGTATAGAGGTCGGAATATCTGCCATGGTAATTAAAAAAGGAGATTTCACATGGAATACCAACTTCAACTATACGCATAACAAAAATCAGGTAACAGAGCTTTTCGGTGAAGGTGCTGAGATAGTGGGCACAACTGCTACCGCTTCTGAGACCACCAATATTACCCGCGTAGGTTATTCGGTAGGTAGTCTTTATGGAGCCGTAACAGATGGTGTAAATCCTGAAAACGGGCAGCGTATCTTCATCAACAAGGCAGGCGAACGGATTCAATATAGCCATTCTGCACCATCTGGCCAAAGTCGCTGGACATATCTTGACGGCACAACTGCGGCAGCAATAAGTGTTGATGATTACGCACTTCTTGGCAATGCACTTCCAACTTTTTACGGGGGCTTTAACAATACTTTCAAGTACAAAAACTTTGATCTCGGTATCAATTTCACCTATTCAGGAGGCAACTATATACAGAATGGAACCAAGGGTACCTGGAGAGATCAGCGCTTCTGGAATAATACAACAGAGGTGTTGGAGCGTTGGACCACGCCGGGCCAGAATACCGACATACCACGTGTAGTTATCGGGGATCTTCTGTCAAACGGTTCATCCTTCCCGATATCCGAAAATGTAGAAAAAGCCGATTTTATCAGGCTTCAAACAGCATCTCTGGGATATCGCGTCCCCGCAAAAGTGCTCGGCAAATCAGGAATAAGCTCTGTAAGGCTATATACGCAGGTGTTCAATGCGTTCCTGATTACCAACTACAGCGGTCAGGATCCGGATATCTCAGTGAACGGAAATACGAACACCACTCCCGGAGTCGACAAGAATTCAGTACCTCAGGGAAGGACATTCACTTTCGGAGTTAACATCGGTTTTTAGGTCCCACAAAATCATTTCACATGAAAACTACATATAAAGGTCTATTCAAAACATACATCTTCAGGTTAAGCTGCATGGCAGTTGGATTGAGTTCCGTGCTTACAGCCTGCGATGAAAAAGAACTGCTGAATCCTCTGCCCGAGACGTCCGTTCAGGCAGACCTGGTGTTTTCGACACCATCCCGTGTGCTTGGGCAGGTTAACGGCTTATACAAGTCGCTCAAACACGCAAACTTTCTAGGCGGCCGCTACCCGATGCTGAGCGATATCCGCGGGGAAGAGTTTCTTAATCGTCTGAACAATATCTTTACAGGTTACGATGCCTGGAACCATACTATTAACTCAGGTTCCAATGATGCATTGACAACCTGGAGCTCCGCCTATGCAGCAATCAATTTATCCAATCTTCTGATTGACGGACTTGCAGCGAACCCGGATGTCGTATCAGCAGAGATAAAGGCACAATATATTGCAGAGGCAAAATTTGTAAGGGCACTCTCTTACTATAGCCTGATTACGTTCTACGGTCAGCCTTATGTGAAAGACGGAGGTGCCTCTCCGGGTATTCCCCTGCGCTTGTCTGGGCAGATGACCTCTGAGAATAACAATTTGCCTAGCAGTACTGTAGCAGAGATATACACTCAGATCCTAAAGGATCTTGATGAAGCAGAAGCGGGTCTGCCACTTACTTACAGCTCAGCTATGCTGAATACAACAAGGGCGCATAGGAATACCGCCGTTGCGCTAAAGACCCGGGTTTACCTTACTATGGGGATGAACGACAAGGTTATTCAGGAAGCACAGAAAATCGTCCCGGTAGCAGCACCTTTCAGGTCAGCAACCGGAGTTGCTCATCAGCTTCAGCCGAGCATCCTGACCATCTTCCGGTCAGACTACACGACTACAGAATCAATCTTTTCTATGCCCATGACCGCTCTTGACTACGTATCCGGTCAAAGTTCGTTGGGTTACGAGTTCAATACCAATCAGGAATATAGTATGAACCCTACCGGAATCTACGGTGACCCAACCTGGAGAAGTTCAGATGAGAGAAAAACGATGTTCAGGACTAACACTAGTGGAACATATTTGACCAAGTACATGCATCCTACATTTCTAGACTATGTGCCGGTGTTAAGGTATTCAGAAGTTCTGCTTAATTATGCAGAGGCAGCTGCCAAATCCGGCAATCTTGCCAAAGGAGCGGAGTTGCTTACGACTGTGAGACAACGGTCAGATGCAGGGTATAGCTTCCCCGCTTCCGCGATTTCCAGTATGGAAGCACTGGTTAACACCATCCTGGTAGAGCGCAGAATTGAGTTTCTCGGTGAAGGCTTGCGATCTAATGATCTGCTGAGAAATTTGCTTACGATTCCGTCCAAAGGTACAGCACCGTCAATTTCTCCTAGCCAGCCTGAGTATATTTTCCCGATCCCGAATGCAGAGATCTCGGCAAATAACGACTTATAGCAATCGGTATTCAAGGAGTCAGAACCACGACAAATTATCCATTCATTTTCTATATCATGACTGCTAATGAAACTATATTCTAAAATTTTTCTGGGCCTGATGGCCTTGACGGCCACATCCTATTCTACAGCCTTCGCACAGACGAAGCCTGTAGAAAATGCGCAGGGGCCGAATGTTCGAAGTATGCAGAAATTCGAAGGCTACTTTGATTTCTATTACGATGACAAAAGCGGAAAGGTCTATCTTGAAGTAGATAAGCTGGACACCGAATTTTTATATTTCAGATCGCTTAGCAGCGGTGCCGGTAATGGAGGGCCTGAAAGGGGACAAGCGTCATCTGCAATAGCCAAGTTTGTCAAGGCAGGACCGAAAATTCTCTTAGTACAGCCGGTGTACAATTACCGGGCTATCACAACTAATAAAGATCAGATCAAAGCCGTAGATAATAACTTCGCAAAGTCTGTAGTCTTTGGCTTCACACCAGTCTCCACAGCCGGTGGTAAATATCTCCTTGATCTGACTCCCTTCATTATCCGGGATAGTCAGGGTATCACCTCCAGATTAGGCGTTGCCCGTGTAAGCGGACCTGTCTCGGCAAGGAGTGCAACCCCTTCAGGCTCCTACAAACTTGACGAATCACGTTCGGCGGTCTTCATGGAGAATACGAAGAACTTCCCGAAGAACACCGAGTTTGAATCCCTGCTTACTTTTACCGGAGGCAATCCAAACGCTAATCCCTGGGGCGGGGGCCTGGACATTGCTCCTGACCCAACAGCAATCACCATCCAGATGCACCAGTCGTTTGTGGAGCTTCCCGAAGCAGGATATACACCGCGAGAGTTCGATCCACGCTCGGCCTTTGGCCAGTTCTCCTATATGGATTTCTCAGCACCCATGACTGAGCCGATCGTGAAGCGTTTCATAAGACGCCACCGCTTACAGAAAAAGAACCCCGGATCTGCCGTTAGTGAGCCTGTAAAGCCAATTGTGTATTACGTCGATCGTGGCGCACCCGAGCCGATAAAAAAGGCTTTGATTGACGGTGGCGCATGGTGGAATCAAGCTTTTGAGGCCGCCGGATATAAAAACGCTTTTCAAATTATGGAACTCCCTGAGGGTGCTGATCCCATGGATATCCGATACAATGTTGTAAACTGGATTAACCGCTCAGGCAATCCAAACAGAGGGTTTTCTTCTGGAGCCTCTTTTCTTGATCCACGAACCGGTGAAATCATCAAGGGCGTTGTAACGCTCGGTTCAGACCGTCACCGCCAGGATTACCTGATCGCCGAAGGTTTGCTTCTCCCTTACGAAACTGGTAAGCCCGTTACAGATGCCATGGAGAAGATGGCTCTCTCAAGAATCAGGCAGCTATCTGCTCATGAAATTGGCCACACCCTGGGCTTCAATCATAACTTCGCTGCCAGTCCGAAAGGCCGTGCTTCCGTAATGGACTATCCCTATCCTCGCTTCTCCATGAAACCGGATGGAACCGTCGATATTTCCGATGCCTACGGTGAAGGAATAGGAGAGTGGGATAAGCGTGCCGTAATGTGGGGTTACAGTGAATTTGACAAGGGTACAGATGAACATGCCGGACTCGAGAAGATCATGCATGAAACGCTGGCTCAAGGGTTTATTTATATCCCTGATATCGGCGGACATGTCCATCCTACCTCTCACCAATGGGATGATGGAGCGAATCCTATTGATCAGCTCAGCAATATCATGAAGGTGCGCAGAAATATCCTGGATAAATTCTCCGAAAAAGCGATACCAGACGGTCAGCCTATGGCTAATATCGAAGAAGTACTGGTTCCGGCCTATCTCCTGCATCGTTATCAGATTGAAGCAGTCGCCAAATCGATCGGAGGCTTATACTTTACCCACGCCGTCAAGAACGACGGTCAGGTGGTAACCCGGATGGTGGAACCAAAAGAACAGTGGCGTGCCTTTGAGTCGCTGATGACTACAATCAGTCCCGACGCCCTTAGTCTGCCTGAAAAACTCATCCAAATGATTCCCCCAAGGCCATCCGGATACCCGGCATCCGTAGAGACCTTCAAGGGGTATACAGGTCCAACATTCGACCCAATTGCCGCGGCAGAAACAGCAACAAGCAGCACCCTCTCATATCTACTAAATGCTGAGCGGGCAAGTCGCCTTATAGAATACAACGCAAGGGACAGCAAATATCCCGGCTTCATAGAAGTTGCCGACAAACTCATAGAACGAACCTGGAAAACGCCGCTGGCCACTGGCTACAAAGGTGAGCTTCAGACCATGGTCAACAACCAGGTGTTAAAATACCTCATCACGCTGGCCGCCGATACAAAAACTTCAGAAATCGTCAGAGGTCAGGCTCTTTATGAACTAGGAGAGCTTCAACAATGGATGAAAGCAAAACTCAGCAGCTCTGTACCGCGACAAAAAGCAAACATGCTTTTCGCACTGGCGCAGATGGATGAGTTTAAGGCGAATCCCAACAAATTCGAAACACCTGCTTCAGCTGATATGCCTCCGGGAGCACCTATTGGTATGCCTGGAATGGATTTCCTGAATACAGATGCCTCTACCCATGTATGTTCTTTCAACGAAATGTAAACCTAAAATATTCAGTATGACAACCATGAAGAAAATAGCAAACATGAGGACCCTCAGCAGACATCTTTTCGCTCTGATCGCTCTGTTCGTGCTTAGTCCAGATACCTCATTCGGCCAGGAAATGAGTCCCGCTAAGCTGGATGCATTGAAGACCGAGCTGATCAAGGAGATCGACAGCAAGCAAAAGATGACCCAGGAAATGGTCGACATGGTATTCAGCTTCGGTGAACTGGGTTTCCAGGAGGTAGAAACCTCCAAATACCTGACCGATATTCTCAAGAAAAACGGTTTCACCATCGAGCACGGCATCTCAGGCATCTCCACTGCCTGGACGGCGAAGTGGGGCTCAGGTAAACCCGTCATTGCAATCGGAAGTGATATCGATTGTATCCCAAAAGCCTCTCAAAAGCCAGGTGTTGCCTATCATGACCCCATAATTGACGGAGCTCCAGGACATGGTGAAGGCCATAATTCCGGTGCACCGTTAAACATCACTGCCATGCTTGCGCTTAAAAAGATCATGGAGCGAGAGAAGCTGTCGGGTACCCTTGTATTGTGGCCAGGGGTTGCAGAGGAGCAGCTAGGTACAAAAGCATATTACGTCCGGGACGGTTACTTCAAAGATGTTGATGCCTGTATCTTTACCCACGTAAGCAGTAATCTCGGTACAGGGTATGGACCCATCGGAACCAGCGGGATGATCTCTGTGAAGTTCAATTTCGAAGGTGAAGCCGCTCATGCTGCAGGCGCTCCCTGGAAGGGCAGAAGCGCATTAGACGCAGTGGAGATCATGAATACTGCCTGGAATATGCACCGCGAACACATGCTGCCTAGTCAGCGCTCCCACTATGTCATCACAGATGGAGGAGACCAGCCGAATGTTGTTCCATCCAAAGCTTCCGTTTGGTATTACTTCAGGGAGCAGGACTATCCAAAGGTGATGCAGATGTACAAGGATGGCATCAAAATCGCTGAAGCAGCAGCTTCCATGACTGATACCAAAATGACTTACGAGGTTCTGGGTAGTGCATGGCCCGGTCACATGAATCAGCCTATTGCCGAAGCGATGTACGAGAACATCAAGCAGGTTGGTCTTCCTTCATGGAGCGAGGCGGATCAGCAACTGGCTATTGCTACCCAGAAAGAGCTTAATCCCGACAATACTGATTTGCATAAAGGGCTCCCAACAACATTAAGCCCCATAATGAAGATAGTTCCCGGAGCTTCTTTCAGTGGTGGTGGATCTGATGATATTGGAGATGTTTCATGGAATGTGCCGACGATAGTTCTTGGTTATCCGTCCAATATTTCCGGACTGAAAGGTCATGACTGGGCAAGTGCTATCTCTATGGCTACACCTATTGCACACAAAGGCGTCGCCGCAGGAGCAAAGGCAGAGGCATTGACCGTTTTGGATATGCTGGTTAAGCCTGAGATTATAAAGGAGGCCTGGACCTACTTCAAAGATGTACAGACCAAGGAGGTTAAGTACACTCCTATGATCTCCAATACAGATAAACCCGCCATTTCCTTAAATAAAAAGATAATGAGTGAGTACCGGGAGGAGATGAAGAAGTTTTACTATAACCCGGCTAAATACAAGACCTATCTGGAGCAGCTGGGTATCAAATACCCTACCGTCCGCACCCAAAGCGTAAATACTCAAATCAGCAAATAATCAAGGATCCCGACATGGTAACAAAAATGACAATTTCAAAGAGGTTAAGCACTTTCGCGAAGGCCTGCCTGATAACCGGTGCTGCACTTGTGTCCTACAAAGCCCCTGCACAGACCATTTCTCCCGCGAAGCTGGATGCATTGAAAACTGAACTGATGAAAGAGATCGACGAACAGCAGAAATCCACACAGGAGATGGTCGATATGGTATTCAGTTTCGGAGAACTGGGCTTTCAGGAAGTGGAAACATCGAAATATCTTACAGGCATCCTGCAAAAGAATGGTTTTAAAATAGAACAAGGTATCGCCGGTATGCCAACCGCCTGGACAGCAAAATGGGGATCTGGTAAGCCATTTATCGCCATAGGAAGCGACATCGACTGCATTCCAAAGGCTTCTCAGAAGCCAGGCGTGGCCTACCACGACCCCATCATAGAAGGTGCCCCGGGACATGGCGAAGGTCATAATGCCGGCGAGCCTTTGAACATCACTGCAGTTCTGGCTTTAAAGAAGATCATGGAACGCGAAAAGATCCCCGGAACAATTATGCTGTGGCCCGGAGTAGCCGAAGAACAGCTCGGGTCTAAAGCCTATTACGTCCGCGATGGCTATTTCAAAGATGTGGATGCATGTATCTTTACCCATGTAGGCAATAACATGAGCACCAGCTATGGCGACGGCGGAGGCAATGGAATGGTCTCCGTAAAATTCAATTTCGAAGGTGAAGCTGCACATGCTGCCGGTGCTCCCTGGAAGGGTCGTAGCGGTCTGGATGCAGTAGAGTTGATGAACCTGGGCTGGAACTATCACCGGGAGCACATGGAAACCACACAACGTTCTCACTATGTAATTCCCGATGGGGGAGACCAGCCCAATGTGGTACCGTCTAAAGCATCTGTATGGTACTACTTCCGCGAAAGATCTTACCCCAAGATCATGAAGATGTACAAAGACGGGATTAAGATCGCGGAAGCAGCAGCGAAGATGACGGATACTAAAATGACCTATGAAGTACTGGGTAGCGCATGGCCCGGTCACTTTAATCAGCCCATAGCCGAAGCTATGTATGAAAATATTAAAGCTGTAGGTCTGCCCGAATGGTCAGATGATGATCAGACTCTGGCAAAAGCTTTACAAAAAGAGCTCGGTTCAACTGTAGAAGGCCTTCCGGGAACGCTGAGCGGCCTTGCAAAACCGGCCATATCGCTGTCTGCAGGTGGCGGTGGTTCTGATGATATTGCCGATATCTCCTGGAACGTACCCACAATAGTGCTCAGATTTCCTTCTAACATTCCCGGCTTACCAGGTCACCATTGGGCCAATGCCATTGCCATGGCGACTCCAATTGCCCACAAAGGCGTAACGGCAGGAGCAAAGGCTGAAGCGATGACACTGCTGGATATGTTCACCGATCCGGAAATCCTGAAAAGTGCAAAAACTTATTTTGCCGACGTTCAAACGAAAGAAGTAAAATATACCCCGCTTATATCGGAAACTGATAAACCAGCCATATCGCTCAACAAGAAGATCATGGAAGAATTCAGACCGGAAATGAAGAAATACTACTATAACCCCGCGAAGTATAAGACCTACCTGGAGCAGCTGGGCATTAAGTATCCTACTGTTAAAAAGGACTAGGTTGTGTAGTGAGCCAGCAGCCGCACCGCTGCTGGCTTTAAATACAAATAAAGAAATCATGAAATTGAAGCTAATCGTAATACTTGCCCTGGTTATATGCAGTGCTGTAATTGCAAAAGGACAGGCTCCTACCCACGTCCCTTTGATGGATGATACCTGGAGGCTGATTGCACAGAAAAAATATGTCAAGAATGCCCAGTATAAGATGGTACCTACTTTTCCGCAAAGGCTTCAGGACATGGAGAACAAGGTTATCGAACTTAGCGGATACATCATCCCTCTGAAGGCGGAGATGGAATACACCAATTTCATGCTGGCTGTGGTGCCGTATGACCAATGTGCATATTGCGGACAGGGTGATATTCCCTCAATGATCGAGGTGTACGCAAAGCGTGCAGTTGGTGCATCAGACAGGCCGGTCAGGATAAGGGGCAAGCTGGTGCTTAATAAAACAGGTGATAAACGCTCAGAAATCTTCCTTATGGAAGCTGAGATGATAAAATAACGATATGAATTTTCCATCAGAACTTAGATATACGGCTGACCATGAATGGGTGCAGCTGAAAGATGGCCTCGCTAGGATAGGCATCACTGAATTTGCTCAGAATGAACTGGGCGATATTGTATTTGTAGACATTCCTGTGGATAATACGGAGCTTAATCAGCACGACATTTTCGGCAGTGTAGAGGCGGTCAAAACCGTGTCCGATCTCTTTATGCCGGTTTCAGGAACGGTCATCGAGATGAACCGGGAACTGGATCAAACCCCGGAGCTGATAAACAGCGATCCTTATGGAGCGGGCTGGATGGCTGTTGTGTCATTAAGCGATCCCGGGCAATTCGAAAAGTTGCTTACAGTTGGTGAATACAAGTTGTTAATTGGTCAATAAGTCCTGTTTTTAGAAATACAATACTTACTCGCACATTTTATGAAATTCAGGAAACCACTCGGTATTTTAATGAAGGAGGCCGAAGAAACCGGTGAAGGAACTTTAAAACGGACGTTGGGAGCCGGAAACCTGGTCGCATTAGGAATTGGCGCTATCATAGGGGCCGGCTTGTTTGTTCGCACCGCCGCCGCCGCTGCGGATCATGCAGGACCCTCTGTAACGCTGTCCTTTATTCTGGCAGCTGTCGGCTGCGGCCTTGCGGGCCTTTGCTATGCGGAGTTCGCGTCCATGATACCTATTGCAGGCTCCGCCTACACATACTCGTACGCAACCATGGGCGAAGTGATAGCCTGGGTAATCGGTTGGGACCTTGTGCTCGAATATGCAGTAGGTGCTGCCACTGTATCCATCGCCTGGTCTGAATATCTGAATAAGCTCTTAGAAACTTTTGGCGTGTCCATACCCTATGAACTCTGCCATTCTCCATTTCAGGTTTCTCCGGACGGTGTAAATGGTATTATCAATCTCCCAGCCCTGTTTATCGTGATACTCCTGTCTCTTGTACTCATCAGAGGCACCAAAGAATCAGCCAATATCAACGGAATAATTGTAATCCTGAAAGTGGCTATCGTTATCGCTTTTATACTTTTGGGCTGGTCTTACATAAATCCCGTCAATCACACACCTTATATTCCTGTAAATGTGGGCGAACAAGAAATGATAGCTGGCAAAAAAGGATTTCTTGATTATTTCGAAAATGACTTCGGGAAATTTGGAATGAGCGGTATAATCAGCGGTGCAGGGGTTGTCTTCTTCGCCTTCATAGGTTTCGATGCGGTGTCTACGGCGGCCCAGGAGGCTAAAAACCCGAAAAGGGATATGCCGATTGGAATTCTGGTATCGCTCGTGATCTGTACTGTGCTTTATGTCTTGTTTAGTCATGTACTGACAGGCGTGGCCAACTATAACGAGTTTGCAACCGCCGGAAAAGAGGCCTCAGTAGCCTATGCTATCGAACGGTATATGCCAGGTTATGAATGGTTGTCAATATTGATCACTGTAGCAATTCTTGCAGGCTTCTCCTCGGTGATCCTGGTTATGCTGCTGGGGCAATCTCGTGTATTCTTCTCCATGTCAAAGGATGGCTTAGTGCCGAAGATATTTTCAGAGGTCCATCCTAAATACCAGACTCCATATAAGTCAAACCTTATTTTCCTGGTATTTGTCGGCCTGTTTGCAGCATTCGTACCTGGCGATGTAGTGGGCGATATGACGAGCATAGGAACTCTTTTCGCGTTTGTACTGGTATGTATTGGCGTAATTGTTATGCGGCGTACAGATCCACATGCCCCAAGAGCCTTCAAAACTCCGGGAATGCCTTATTTGCCAATTATTGGTGCTGCCGCATGTCTTCTTATGATGGTTGGTCTGGGCAAGCACAATTGGGAGCGACTCATTTTATGGATGGCTCTCGGTTTCGTAATCTACTTCGCGTATAGCGTTAAGCATTCTGTGGTAAGAAAGCAAAGTCGTAAAGATCTTAACTAAAACGAGTTAAAATACAAAACAGGCCCGCTATTTATGCGGGCCTGTTCGTTTATGAATCTGTATTTTCCTGATCTGTCGAAGAAGCGTTCAGGCCTTCCTCCGGATTATTGTTACCCGCATCTGCGGTAGTTGGTTCTACTTTTACTGCAGGTGTCCGGGGCGTTCTTTTTCTAACCGGACGAGCTGGCACCGCTTCAGCTTCGGCCGTTGTCTGGCTGGCTGCTTTTCTGCCTCTCTTCACCGGAGGGGCAGGTGTCGATTCAGTCTTGGCTATAGCCGCGCTTGCAGGTTTTCTTACCCTTCTGGCCTTAGCTACAGGTGGGTCTTGTACTACAGGAAGCTCGGGTGCTGGTATCGATGGTACGTCAAAAGATTTAACACTTTCTCTTACCAAAGGTGTCTCAGGAGCGCTCTTTTCTGCCGCAGGCTGTGATAAAGATTCCTTCTGTGCTAGTGTTTTAGCGATTAACGAGACCGATTTCTTTATCTCTTTTGCAGCCTTTTTTGGATTTCTTCCCTGGCCGACTATGGCTTTTTTAATCTCTTCTGTAAGCAGATCTTCCAGAGAGAGGCGTATTTGCTTTCTGGCTTTTTTCGTCAGTTCCTTTTCTTTTTTCTTCATTACTATTAGTTTCTTCAGTTGTATTTGATAAGGATCACCCCAACTTCCCTGCTGACTATTGCCTGAGGATTCCCCTTTAGCAATAGTAGCGTAACTTATTGGGCAATATAACTAATTTTCTCTTAAGGGTAAATAGCTCGTCTGCAAAGTATTTGAGATATTAATTTCTAACAAAAGTTAGTACCTTTGCAGCCCTTAAAATGGGGGCGTGGTATATGAGTTCTGAAGCGAGTAAAACAATAAAATTAGCACTGCCAATCATCATTGGCGAATTGGCTCAAATGGCACTCCATCTTATTGATGCAGCGATGGTTGGCGCTATCAGTTATAAGCAACTTGCCGCTGCTGCCCTGGTACTAAACGCCCTTAATATTCCGTTCGTGTTTGGCATCGGTATTACAATCTCTGTTTCGCAGATGGTGTCTATGGCTCACGGCAGGAGGGATGGCAATCTGGTGTCGCACTATTTCTTCAATGGCTTCGTGCTGTGTGCTGTTGCTGCCGTTGCCATATCCTGTCTCCTGGTCTTCGGACGCAATATATTATATCATCTCGGACAAGATCCGGAGGTAGTAGAGCTGGCGCTGCCCTTTATGAAACTGATGGGGATGTCGCTTGTGCCGATGTTGCTATTTATGACACTGAAGCAATTTACAGACGGATTGGAATATACGCGCACAGCGATGCTGCTGTCGCTCATCGGCATGCCTGTAAATATTTTCCTCAACTGGCTGCTGATCTACGGTAACCTTGGCTTCCCTAGATTGGAACTGGTTGGCGCCGGATGGGCTACGTTAATTACCCGGACGTTTATTTTCCTGCTTCTTGCACTCGTTGTATTAAAGCACAGCACTTTCAGGAGATACATTCTGGTAGGTAGAAGTCAGTGGAAGCTTAAAGCCAGGACAATGAAAGAACTGCTTCACATCGGCGTTCCAAGCAGTCTGCAGATGGGAATGGAAGCCGGAGCATTTGCTGTTTCGGGTATTATTATCGGAACGCTGGGAGCTGTTTCACAGGCCTCACATCAAATCGCTCTGAGCTGTGCTTCTTTTACATTTATGGTTTCCATGGGGCTTGCTCAGGCCGGATCTATTCGGGTGAGCAATGCTTACGGGGGACATAATTTTTCGCTCATCTCCAGGATCGGTCGCAGTACACTGATAACGGCTCTTTGTTACGGAATTTTCTGTGCAGTAATCTTTGCTGTCTTTCGATTCCAGCTACCTCAGCTGTTTAATGATAACAGTGAAGTTGTGCATCTGGCTTCCGGCTTGCTGCTTTTCGCAGCGGTATTTCAAATTTCCGACAGTACGCAGGCCATCGGTGCCGGCTTGCTCAGAGGAATCAAAGATGTCAAAATACCAACTATACTGGTAGCAATTTCTTATTGGGTAGTAGGTTTGCCGGTTGGCTATGTGCTCGCGTTTCATTTTAAGATGGGCGCGACCGGCATGTGGCTGGGACTGATAACCGGACTCACTTTAGCGTCTATCTTCCTTATTCTAAGATTCCTGAGAATGTCAAAGCGGAATGAACGGATATCTCTGGCTGGATAGCCCGGACATAAAAAAAGCATCTGTCGTTGACAGATGCTTGAAAGCTTAATGATATATGTATTAATTAAATAACTTCTACATTCACCGCATTAAGGCCTTTTTTGCCTTTTTCAACTTCAAACTTTACGCGATCATTCTCACGAATCTCGTCGATAAGTCCTGTTGAATGAACAAAGATATCCGGCTCACCATTAGCTGGTACGATAAATCCGAAACCTTTAGTTTCATTGAAAAATTTTACTGTTCCTTCGTTTTGCATTGTATTAATATTAATAAAGCGCGCAAGGTAGGAAATATTATCCAATAAGGCACTATTAAATGAGCCTGTCAAGGAAGGCTTACCGTATAACTAGAGTTCCTTTCTTAGCCGTGCCACAGGGATATTCATGGCCTCCCGGTACTTCGCTACGGTACGGCGGGCAATATTATAACCTTTTTCTTTTAGTATTTCAGCCAGCTTCTCGTCAGCCAGCGGATGGCGTTTATCCTCATTTCCGATACACTCCTCCAGGATTTTTTTAACCTCCTTGTTCGAAACCTCTTCTCCGCTTTCCGTCTGGATCGCTTCCGAAAAGAACGATTTCAATAAGAAGGTGCCGAACTCGGTTTGTACATACTTGGAATTCGCCACCCTGGAAACGGTGGAAATGTCCATACCTATCCGGTCGGCTATATCCTTCAAAATCATCGGCTTCAGGTTCCTGTCATCGCCCGTCAGGAAATAGTCGTACTGATAATGCATAATCGCATTCATCGTCTTAAGCAAAGTTTGCTGGCGCTGTTTTATCGCATCAATAAACCACTTTGCCGAGTCCAGCTTCTGCTTTACAAACTGGACAGCTTCTTTAAGCTTTTTGTCCTTCTGTGAAGTCTTATCATAATGCTGGAACATCTCCTGATAGGAACGACTCACTTTAAGCTCCGGCGCGTTTTGCGAGTTAAGCGTCAGAACCAGTGTTCCTTCTTTATTGCTGATATGGAAATCCGGGATAATCTGCAGTTGCTTAGTTGTCACTGCACCTGAATCCCCGGGTTTAGGATTCAATCTCAGAATCTCCGCGATGATCTCCTTCAGCTCTTCTGATGAAATATTAAGGGATTTTTCGAGCTTGTCATAGTGCTTCCTCGTGAATTCATCGAGATAGTCTTCCACAACGCGTATAGCTTTCAGAATATAGGGGTTACTTTGATCTTTCTTCCGGAGCTGAATAAGGAGACACTCCTGCAAATCGCGGGCACCAATACCAGCCGGTTCAAAATTCTGAATCACTTTCAGCATCTCCTCAACTTCCTCTTCTTCGGCAAATACATTCTGCGAGAAAGCAAGATCATCTATTAAAGAAGCGATAGAGCGTCTGAGGTAGCCATCATCATCAAGGCTTCCTATAAGCTGCTGTCCGATCTGAAAGTCCTTGTCCGAAAGAGGAATCAGATCAAGCTGTTCCTGGAGATTTTCATAGAAGGAACTTTGTACAGCAATAGGCATCTCCTTTTTGTCTTCCTCATCATCGCTGTTCTGGTCATACTTAGAGCTGTAGTCGTTTATGTTGTCTTCCTGGAGATAGTCATCAATATTAAACTCGTCGAAATCATCTGTTTTTTCTTCAGAATCATAAGTATCATCGGGGTCCTTATCGGGATATTCTTCAACCGGATCGTTAAGATTAGATAAACTAAGATCTTCAAGGGCAGGATTCTCCTCTAGTTCCTCCTTTATCCGGGCATCCAGTGAGACTGTAGGCACCTGCAATAATTTGATGAACTGAATTTGTTGAGGCGATAGCTTCTGAAGTAACTTCTGTTGTAGGTTCTGTCTTAACATAAATATTGATTGCCAAAATTACATATTAAAATTAATACGAGGTGGCGGATGTTTAAATATACGAAGACAACTAACAGTTTGAGTGCATTTAGGTTTTGTTTACCTTCGCATCATGTTTACAGGCATTATTGAGACCTTGGGTGAGGTTGTTGACTTACAAAAAGATAAGGGAAATCTTCAGATAAAAATATCTTCATCATTTTCATCTGAATTGAAGGTTGACCAGTCTGTTGCTCATAATGGAGTATGTCTGACTGTAGTAAACGTGCAGGATGACACCCATACGGTTACGGCAGTTGAAGAGACCCTAACTAAAACCAATTTGGCCAGACTGCAGCCTGGTAGTCTCGTCAATCTGGAACGGTGTATGCAGATGAATGGAAGGCTGGACGGACATATTGTTCAAGGCCATGTGGACCAGGTGGCTACCTGCACGGACGTTCGCGGTCTCGAAGGAAGCTGGGTTTATTCTTTTAGCTATGACCCGGAACTCGGAAATGTTACGGTCGAGAAGGGGTCAATCTGCGTAAATGGGGTTAGTCTGACGGTAGTAAATTCTGATACAGCTAGTTTTTCCGTAGCAATTATCCCTTATACCCATGAACACACTAACTTCAATGCTTTACAAGCCGGAGATCAGGTTAATCTGGAGTTTGATATTATAGGAAAGTATGTGGCGAGATTGTTGAAAGTATAGCCATACGCTGCTAAATATGCGTTTTTATTAATGGATGTTAATTTTTGTTAAATAATTTGCAATTCCAAATTATTTTCTGATATTTGTATCAAGCAAACGGGAACGCTTGCTTAAATACTGTAAGGTGGTGAAACAGGCAGACACACCTCCTTGTCTCGGTGGCGGAGAAAACGGGAAACCAGCAATGGCTAACCACTCCTTGAAGGTTCGATTCCTTCCCTTACAGCTCCTTTCAATAATTTAGGTTTATAATTGGTTAGTTTGAGCTCTCGCCCATCGAGAGCTTATTTTTTGCTTATATAATTCGTAGGAATACGGGTGCCCAATTAGTGTATTGGTAATTAATATTATTTTTTCTTAAAATTTTTGTAAAATATATAGCAGAGTTGTTATCTTTGTATCAACAACTTCTGAACGAAGTCATACTGTAGGGTGGTGAAACTGGCAGACACACCTCCTTGTCTCGGTGGCGGAGATCATGGGAAATCCGGAAACGGCCTAACCACTCCTTGAAGGTTCGATTCCTTCCCCTACAGCCCTTTCATATAATTTAGGTTTATAATTGGTTAGTTTGAGCTCTCGCCCATCGAGAGCTTTATTTTTTTCCAGACATTAGGGCACTCCGCCAGGTATCACAATTGCCTTTGTTTTGTTTCGCGTTTATATGAGACCGATAAAATACCGCTGTCTATCACAGATGTAAGTTTCCCTTTTCCGGAAGATCTTGTTGAAAATGCTAAATAGTCGGAAGAGACTACTAGTTCAAATTATACTTGTTCGATTTAACACTGGTTACTTTCGCAGCAAAGACTATCGCGATGATCAGCAAGCCAGTTATAATGCAAACTATAAGCTGTAAATTGGAGATAAGATCAGACTTTGCTACATCGTTTTTCAGGCTGTTTACCAGAGTGGCACCTACATTCGATTGAATCCGTGTTAGTTTGGAAAGATGATCCATCATTTTATGATGACTTTCCAGGGCTCGCGTGTAAAATTCAGACTGTGCAGCTTCTTTGGAGTTTCGTATTGAAACGTTAACGATTTCTTTTTCCAACAGAAGATACTCTTTCAGGTTATTTTTAAGTCCGTTAAAATGAAGGAGTTCTTCGTCAACCAAATAGGTCTTTTCGTACTTACTAATCAAAGAGTCTATTCTTTCATTTTGTCTTGTAAGCTGTTTACTGATCAGAAGAGTTGACGGATCGGATGACTCGAGGTATGATTCAAGCTGATCTCTTTTCTGATATGATACTTCCGCTAAGAAAAAGAGGTCAGTAGCCGGAATAAGTCTGTCTTCATAAATTGAAAGCACCGCCTTGTTGATATTATTAATGTTGCGGGTTTCAAGTAAAGTAAATATCGTTATGCAAAAAATTATTGATCCCAGAACACAGGCGATCTTAAATTTCTGCGGAATAGCGTATATCCATTTCATAGGGTGGGACTAATTAGGATGGTTCAATAGTAATATACATAAAAAACTTCTTACGTTTTTAAAAAGTAAAGACCGGCTGTTGCCGGTCTGTTACTACTTAATACTCCAACCCCTTGGTTCTTTACTGCAGAAGGGACTGCAGTTTATTTAGTTCTTCCCAAAAGGGATAGATAACAATGGTACTTTTGATCTTGAGGCCATGATGCGGGTTTTGCTCCTGTGAACGATAGAATCCCATAAACCATGTTTCTGTGGAACCATAACAAGGAGGTCTGCATCGAATTCTGCAACACCTTTTTCAATACCTTCGATAATGCTGTTTCCATCAATATCCCGGTATGTGTGGCTTAGGCCCTGGAATTGCTCCTCAAGTGCAACGTTGCCGCTTAGTTCTGGGTGAAGGCCTCCGGTCGCTTTCTTTATCAATTTGTCGACGTGTAAAACCTGAACTTCAGCCTTCATGTCGGAAGCGATCTCACGAAGCTTCGTCAACGTTGTATTGGCTGTAGGGCACTTCTCATCACAAGCGAACAAGATTTTGCTCATTCCTTTAAACTTTACATCCTGAGGGATAACCAGTACAGGATATTTAGCGTGAGCAATTATAGATGTGGTTGTATTTCCAAATAGTTTTTGGTCGATACTATCGCCCCTCATTCCCATTACAACAAGTTCGGCGTTATATTCAGCAACGAGTTTATCTAACTCTTCCTGAATCTCCGCAAGCTTACTTACGGTAGTTACTTCGATGTCATATTTCACTGATGTTTTCAAAGCGATATACTCGAGTGAAGCCTTATTTGATGCAATCATTTTTTCAATTCCGGAAGCCGGCAGAAGCGTGTTTGCTGCATGGGGCGGAATAACAAATGAGTTGTATAAAACTAACTTCGCATTTGCAAGTCTGGCCAGTGCAGCTGCATATTCCAATGCGTTGTTTGCGTCTTTTGAGAGGTCTGTTGCTACGATGATAGTTTTCATAATTGTGGGGGTTTTGTATATTCAAAGATAAGCCGGTTAGATAGGATAAAATATGACTGCGGTTACTTAAAACCGTAATCTGGGTTGCCATTACCTGCCGTCCTGTTAATTTCTCATGTTTATGTATTGCAGGGGTTGACCAAAGTCCTCGGTCCTGCATAGTGATATCACAGCCTGCAGGTCGTCTATCTTCTTTCCCTGAATTCTTACCTGCTCGTCCATGATAGAAGCCTGCACCTTGATGCCGCTGTCCTTGATCTTTTTAACGATCTTCTTTGAGGTCTCCTTATCGATTCCTTCTTTAATTTTAATCTCTTTTCTGATCATATTACCCGAAGCATAGTGTTCTTTTCCGGTTTCAAGAGAATTTGGGTCCAGACCTTGTTTTAGCATTCTTGAAATAATAGAATCTATAATAGCTTTCAACCGCATGTCGTTTTCGGTAACGACAGTGATTTCGTTAGTTTTCTTATCCAGATCGACGGTACTCTTTGAGTCATTAAAGTCATATCTGTTCAGGATCTCTTTTTTAGCGTTGTTGATTGCGTTATCAAGAGTCTGAGCATCAATTTTACTTACAATATCAAATGAAGGCATAATACTAATTTTATATAGAGGTAAACTTACAGATTTATATGCATAAACGAGATTCTGTAAACATGTTCATGCTAACCGGGTTTTATGAATGGAACGCAGCGGGATCAATGTTTCGGGTTCTTTAAGGAACTTGCTTGAACGCCAATTTCTTAATGTAGATTTAACATTAAAATCTACAGATTTGCGGAGTATCGGCTGCTGTCGTTATATAAACTATCTAAATGGCTAAGGGAAATATTCAGCTCACAAATCGTGAAATAAGTTGGTTGTACTTCAATGAGCGTGTATTGCAGGAAGCTGCCGACGTTTCGGTGCCTCTTATTGAGAGGATCAGATTTCTGGCAATATTTTCATCAAACCTCGACGAATTTTACAGAGTGCGCGTTCCGACGTTAAGCAGGCTGGCGAATATTAATGCCAAAGCGAAGGAGCTTCTGGGTTATAATCCGAAGAAGATTTTGAAAGAGATAAAGGAGATAGTGGTCAATCAGGAGTATCGCTTTGATGATCTCTATGAGAATGTCATTATCAAAGAGCTGGAGGCAGAAAGGATCTTCATTATTAACGAAAAGCAGCTTAACGTAAAAAGAGGTGAGTTTATTCGTAATTACTTCAGGGAGAAGCTCTTGTCGACACTGGTGCCTGTGATGCTGGATGATAATAAGCCTTTCCCTGAATTAACCGACCGCGGAATCTATTTTTTTGTAAGGCTAAGCAAAAAAGACAAGCGGCAGAAGGTGCAATACAGCCTGATAGAAATCCCGTTGAAAAGTCTGGAACGTTTCATCGTATTGCCGGAGACCAATAACCTTAAGTTTGTTATCCTCCTTGATGATATCATCCGCTATTGCCTTGACGATATCTATTTTATATTCGATTATCCGGAAGTAGAGGCTTATTCTATCCAGCTGACCAGAGATGCGGAGCTGACTCTCGATACTAACGTTAGTGAAAAGTTTATAGATACCCTGGCAAAAAGTCTCCAGAAGCGAAAAAAGGGAAAGCCGATGCGCCTGCTGTATGATAATAATATCCCTTTGTCGATGCTCAGTTATCTGGTGGCTAAGCTCGACCTTACACCTGATGGTCTTATTCCCGGTAGCCGGTATCATAACTTCAAAGATTTTATCAATTTTCCTAATGTAGGCAGACCAGAGCTTGAGTATCCGAGGGAAGTTCCACTGAGGGTGAAGGATCTTGACCTGGGCAAGAGCATATTCAGTCAGATGGCAAAGCGGGATTACCTCATTAATCTGCCGTACCAGTCATTCGACTACATCATTCATTTTATGCGCGAGGCGGCTATCGATCCTAAGGTGACGGAAATAAGCATTACGCTCTATCGCCTTGCCGCCAACTCCCGGGTGATTAACGCACTGATTAACGCGGCCAAGAATGGAAAAAAGGTAAACTGCCTGGTTGAATTAAAGGCGCGGTTCGATGAACAGAACAATATTTACTGGATGAATAAACTGGAAGAGGAAGGTGTTAATGTAAGCCATGGCCTGCACGATTACAAGGTCCATTCCAAGATCTGCCTGGTAACCCGAATGGAGAAAGGCAAGCCTGTATATTATGCCAGCCTGGCTACAGGTAACTTCAACGAAAAGACGTCCAAGATATATTGCGATCACAGTTTGTTTACTACTCATCAGGGTATTGCCAATGAACTGAAACGCCTGTTCAGAGGTCTGGATAAAAAAATGTTTCTCGATGATTACAAATATCTGATTGTGTCTCCTCTGGAAACCCGTAAGAAGGTTTATGGCTTTATTGCCAATGAAATTAAGAACGCACAGGAAGGTAAGCCAGCGTATATGGTGTTGAAGATGAATAGTCTGGCTGATGAAGAGATGATCGGGAAACTTTACGAAGCAAGTAATGCAGGGGTGAAGATCCAGCTTATTATTCGGGGGATGTGTTGCCTCGTTCCAGGGATTCCGGGAATGAGTAAGAATATTGAAGTGATCAGCATCATAGACAAGTATCTGGAGCATGCCCGCCTATGGATCTTTGGAAATGTGGGAGATGAGCTGATGTTCCTGTCGTCAGCAGACTTCATGACACGCAATCTGGATCAGCGTGTAGAGGTTGGATTTCCGATCCTGGATCCGGAAATTAAAAGAGAGCTGAGGGATATGATCGACATTCAGTTGATGGATAATACCAAGGCCCGCGAAATCAATGCCGCTAATACGAACCGCTATCGGCGAACGCAGGAAGTGGTTAAACACCGGGCACAAAAAGATATATACACTTTTTTAAAAAATAAAGCACAGAAGTGAGATACGCAGCAATAGACGTCGGATCAAATGCCGTCCGCTTGTTAATAGCAGATATTAATCAGGAAGGTAAGGAAATTACATACAAGAAAAATACATTCATCCGGGTGCCTCTCCGTTTGGGGGATGATGCCTTTATCGACAAAAAGATCGGTGAGCGGAAAGCTGATGAGTTGGTGAAAACGATGACTGCGTTCAAGCTCCTTATGGATGTTTACAAAGTATCAGATTATATGGCCTGCGCTACCTCAGCCATGAGGGAGGCTGAGAATGGTCGGGAGATAACCAGGCGGATCATGGAAGAGGGAAATCTTGACCTGCAGATTGTTGAAGGTCAGACCGAAGCTAATATCATTTATTCAACACATATCGCTGAAAGCCTCGAGCTGGATAAGAACTATTTATATATTGATGTAGGCGGGGGTAGCACGGAACTGTCGATTTTTACGAAAGGAAAGGTTGAAGTGTCAAGGTCTTTCTCTATTGGGACGGTTCGTATGCTGGATAACGCAGATACGCAGGAGGAATGGGATGAAATGAATAAATGGATCAAGACAAATACGCGTGTCTACAAAAACTTAATTGGGATAGGAACCGGTGGAAACATCAATAAGCTCTTCCGTTTGTCCAATCAAAAGGATGGTAGCCCGTTAAGCTTTTCAGTACTCAACGACATGTACCTGAACCTGCGATCTTACTCACTGAAGGAAAGGATCACCCTGATGAAGCTGAACCCTGACCGGGCGGACGTCATTGTGCCCGCATCCGAAATTTACCTGAGTGTAATGAAATGGGCATCGGTAAAACAGATATACGTGCCAAGGGTTGGAATGGCTGACGGAATTATTCAGGTACTTATAGATAAGAATTTAAAATCATAAGTTTGCATGTCTTAACCGGGTATCAGGCTTATGAGCGTATTGCTTTTTACATCTATCCTCTTCATGGGCGCTATAGCGGCTGGCCTTGTCGGCGCTTTAACGGGACTTGGCGGGGGAGTGGTACTTATTCCGCTGTTAACGCTGGTCTTTAACGTAGATATCAGATACGCGATTGGTTGTGCGCTCATTTCGTCTATTGCCACATCATCCGGATCGGCAGTTGCTTATATTAAAGAAGGAATCACAAACATCCGTATCGGGATGTTTCTGGAGATTGCGACTACAACAGGAGCGATAATTGGTGCTTTGATTGCTGTTTATATGCCTACTAATATAGTGGCGGTAATCTTTGGCCTGGTGCTGCTGTTTTCTGCCCTCATGGCTTTGCGTAAGAAGAACGAAGCGGCGGATACTTCTGAAAAAAGCAAGCTTGCCCGTGTTCTTAAGCTGAATGGTTCTTATGCCAGTCCCGTGGGACCTGTTGAATATAAGGTTCATCGGGTTATTGGCGGCTATTCGCTGATGACTGTTGCCGGAGTTATATCTGGACTTCTCGGTATAGGGTCCGGGGCACTCAAGGTATTGGCAATGGACACCGTCATGCGGATACCGTTCAAGGTAAGCACCACAACCAGCAATTTCATGATAGGCGTTACGGCAGCTGCCAGCGCGGTGGTATACCTTCAGAGGGGTTATATAGATCCTGATCTGGCTATGCCGGTTGTAATAGGGGTATTGATCGGAGCATTTGCGGGCTCTAAGATTCTTTTGAACGCAGATGTTAAAAAATTGCGGCTGCTTTTCAGCGTGGTAATCGGTTTTCTTGCATTGGAGATGATTTATAACGGCTTAATGGGGAGTCTATGAGCAGATTAATAAAAACAGACAGAGATGTGGCCACGGTTGTGGGAAAGCTCCTCAGGTTTGGAGTGCTTTCAGCCTGTCTGGTAGCTATTGTCGGGGGCGTTATGTTTCTTATTCTGCACAGTTCTGAGATTTCAGATTTTACTCAGTTCAGAGGTGCGCCGCCATATCTGAGGAGCTTTGAGGGTATCTATGGAGGCCTTCTTGCTTTCGACGCGAGAGCGGTTATCCAGGCGGGGGTAATCATCCTGATTGCTACGCCGATATTGCGGGTAGCACTTTCTATATTCGCCTTCGCCCTGGAGAGGGATTATCTATATGTGGCGATAACGGGTATTGTATTGCTTATTATTTCTATTGGTATGTTTGGAGACCTGGCGGGATGATGAAAAAGGGATCAATAGGGGTTTTCGACTCGGGATACGGGGGACTGACTGTCTTTAAGGAGATCGTGAGGCGCCTGCCACAATATAATTACATCTACCTGGGAGATAATGCCCGGGTGCCTTATGGAACCCGTTCGTTTGAAACGGTTTACCGGTATACCTGGGAGTGTGTACAGCATTTATTTGCTTTAGACTGTAATCTTGTGGTACTGGCTTGCAATACGGCCTCCGCAAAGGCCTTGCGTACTATTCAGCAAAACGACCTACCTCTTTATGATTCCTTTAGGCGTGTGTTAGGAGTGATCAGGCCGACGGCGGAAGTGATCGGTCAGTATACCCGGACCGGGAAGGTGGGGATCCTGGCGACACAGGGCACGGTGAGTTCAGAATCATACGTTATCGAGATCCATAAATTCTTTCCTGATATACAGGTTTACCAGGAAGCTTGTCCGTTGTGGGTTCCACTGATCGAGAACAACGAGTTTCGTACCCCTGGCGCTGAGTTCTTCATCAGGAAGGATCTGGCTAACTTGTTCGCAAAGAGTCCCGATATCGACACCGTTGTTCTTGCATGCACGCATTATCCCTTGCTTACGGATATCATCAATAAATATCTTCCCGCCGGTGTCACTCTGATCTCTCAGGGGGAGCTGGTAGCCGACAGTCTGGCTGATTATCTGGAGAGGCACAGCGATTTACGTGAATATTGCTCCCAGGGAGATAGCAGGCAGTTCTACACCACAGGTGCGGTGCCCGACTTTGATGAGAAGGCCTCGCTGTTTCTGGGTAGTGCAGTGCAGTCGGCACAGTTGCTGCTCTGATTTTCAAAACGCTTTATATTATTCCATATTTCGCATTAAAGGTTATTTTTGCGCATATATAATTTATACTCCCTCTAAAATGAGCATTTCTAAAACATATAATCCCAAGGAAACAGAAGATAAGTGGTATAGTTACTGGTTGGAAAAAGGTTTCTTTCATTCAGAACCGGATGATCGTGAACCTTATACCATAGTGATTCCTCCACCTAACGTCACCGGGGTGCTTCATATGGGGCATATGTTGAACAATACCATTCAGGATGTTCTGGTTCGCAGGGCGAGAATGCTTGGTAAGAATGCTTGCTGGGTTCCTGGTACAGACCATGCTTCTATAGCAACGGAAGCGAAGGTTGTTGCTATGCTGAAGGAAAGAGGCATAGAGAAAAAGGATATATCCCGTGAAGAGTTTTTGAAATATGCCTGGGAATGGAAAGAAAAGTACGGCGGCATAATCCTGAAGCAGCTGGAAAAACTTGGTGCTTCCTGTGATTGGGACAGAACCAAGTTCACAATGGATGAGGACCTGTCTGAAGCCGTAACAGATACTTTTATTCATTTATACAATAAAGGGCTGATCTACCGTGGAGTTCGTATGGTTAACTGGGATCCCAAAGGGAAAACAGCGGTATCAGACGAAGAGGTGATCCGTAAAGAAGTAAACCAAAAGCTATATTACATCCGCTATCAGGTTGCCGGTACGGTGTCTGCTGATCCGGAATATATCATTATTGCCACTACTCGTCCCGAGACGATAATGGCGGATAGCGCGATCTGCGTGAATCCTAATGATGAGCGGTATACGCATCTTAAGGGTAAAAAGGTCATTATCCCACTAGTCAACAGAGAGATCCCTGTTATTGAGGACGAGTATGTAGAGATGGAATTCGGTACAGGCTGCCTTAAAGTTACTCCTGCGCATGATTTGAACGATTATGAGTTGGGACTTAAGCACAAGCTCCCTGTTATAGATATCCTGAACGATGACGGAACACTGAATGAGAAAGCCGTTATTCTGGTTGGAGAGGAACGTTTTGTAGCCCGTAAAAAGATTGCGCGCCTGCTTGAAGAGGCAGAACTGCTTGATAAAGTTGAAGATTATAAATCGCAGGTAGGCTTCTCCGAGAGGACCGACGCTGCCATCGAGCCTAAGCTGTCGCTTCAGTGGTTCTGCAAGATGGAAGAGATGGCAAAGCCTGCGCTGGAATATGTGCTGGAGGGTGATGTAAAGCTTATTCCGGATAAGTTCATCAATACCTATCGTCACTGGATGGAGAACGTTAAAGATTGGTGTATCAGCAGGCAGTTATGGTGGGGGCAGCGTATTCCTGCCTGGTATAACGACAAAGGTGAGTGGGTAGTAGCGAAGACTGCTGAAGAAGCTGCCGGGTTATTTACTCAAGCTGGACAGTCTGCCCAGGGTATTGTTCAGGATGAAGATGTTGTGGATACCTGGTTTTCTTCATGGCTATGGCCGGTATCAGTGTTTGATCCGTCAGTATGCGGACATCCTGAGAAAGAAGGGAATGCAGATCTGAATTACTATTACCCTACCAACGATCTTGTTACTGCTCCGGAGATCCTTTTCTTCTGGGTAGCACGTATGATCATGGCGGGACATGAGTTCCGCGGAGAAGCGCCTTTCAAAAATGTATATCTGACTGGGATCGTACGTGACAAGCTGGGCCGTAAGATGTCCAAGTCTTTAGGTAACTCACCTGATCCTATTGAACTGATTAATCAATACGGTGCAGATGGTGTGCGCGTGGGGATGCTTCTTTGCTCCCCTGCGGGTAATGACCTGATGTTTGATGAATCATACTGTGAGCAGGGACGTAATTTCACCAACAAGATCTGGAATGCGTTCAAACTGCTTAAAGGCTGGTCTGAATCTACAACCCCGGGAGAGAACCCGGATAATAAAGCAGCGATCAGCTGGTTTGAGAATCGTTTCAATGAGTCCTTGGTGGAGATTGAATCCCATTACGCGCAATATCGTTTGTCTGAAGCCTTGATGGCGACATACAAGCTGGTTTGGGATGACTTCTGCTCCTGGTACCTGGAGATGGTAAAGCCTCCTTATCAGCAACCGGCAGACGAGTTTACGGTGTCTGCAACCAAAATATTCTTTGAGAAGATACTAACGTTACTTCACCCTTTCATGCCTTTCCTGACAGAGGAATTATGGCATGATGAAATATTCGGAGAGCGTATGGAGCTTGATTGCTGCGTTGTTGCTCCGTATCCACAGCCTGCTGCGACGGACGAAAAGTTGCTGAAAGAGATTGAGGTTATCAAGAAAATAGTTTCTGAAGTTCGCAATACTCGTAACAGCAAACAGATATCGCCGAAAGAGGCGTTGCCTTTAGCCGTAAAGACAAACTCTGATGTGGATTATCAGGCCTACCTGCATATCCTGAACAAGCTTGCCAATCTGAGCGAAGTGACGTTTGTTGAGGAGAAGGTCTCAGGCGCATCTTCGTTTATGACAGGTCGTGATGAGTTCTTTATCAGTCTGGAAGGCAATGTCGATCCGCAGGCAGAATACGACAGAATGATGAAGGATATCGAATACTTCGAAGGCTTCCTGGCTTCTGTAAATAAAAAACTTTCTAATGAGCGCTTTGTTCAAAACGCTAAACCGGAGATCGTTGCTAATGAGAAAGCCAAGCAGGCAGATGCAGAAGCAAAGATTGCGACATTGAAAGAAAGCCTGAAGGCATTAAACCTGGGATAATATGAAATATCTATTCTATTCATTTTTACTGATTGCTTTTACGAGCTGCCAGCAAGGGGGAACGACAAAGCAGGCTGCTAGTAACGCAGAGGAGAATCAGGTTGATTCAGCTATCCTGATCTCATGTGAAGGCGTTGGGGAGATTAAAATGAACATCAGCTATGACGAGCTTGAAAAGCAGGTTGGTGCTAAGGAGCTGACGCCTCATGAGAATACGGTTTATGGTAATTTCACAACTGTTTGGGAGAACACACCAAAAGCTGTAAATGTCTACTGGAGGGAAAAGACGCCTCCATTTAAGACCGTTAATTACCTGGAAGTAGTAGACCCGGCGTCCGTTTACCGTACAGGGGACTCCCTGCGTGTAGGAGTAGGTCTGCGCGACCTGGTGCGCATGAACAATAACATGCCCCTTACTTTCCGTAATTTTTATGCTGAGGAGAGAAGCGGTTTGATCACGAGCTTTAATAACGGTGCGATCGCGGAGAGAAATCCTTGTCTTACCGGCGTACTGGAGTGGTCGAGCCAGGAGAACGTTTATAAAGATCAGTATGAAGCATTCAAGAAACAGGAGATCGTAGAATCTCACGAGAAGATCTTGCAAAGAATTGAGGTAAATCTTAGTGCTATAAGGGTGCTGAACAAACAATAATGCCAATTTTGCTTTGTATTAGAAAAAGTTCCTTATGAAGAGAGTCGCTTGCTTTGCCCTGTTATTGTGTATCATGTCTTGTACGAACTCACCGAAAGTGAAAGAGGAGGCCGGCGACTGGCTGCAGGGAGGTGATCCAACGGAGATTACCTGCTGGGGCATCGGTGACATAGAACTGGAAGATTCTTATGATATATTGGTAGAAAAGGCCGGTCTTGATCATGTAAAACAAGACTCCCTCTTCAAGGAAGGAATGTTTGAAAGAGTTATTACAAGGGTTTGGCCCGATACGGAGAAGGAGATAATCGTCCACTGGAAGGAAAAAGAGGCTCCTCTTGCGACTATCGAAATGCTGGAGCTCCGTGATTCATCTTCCGTTTATCATTTTACTAATGGCCTTAAGATTGGCAGCACTCTACAAGATTTAATAAAGGAAAATGGTGGAATAGAGTTCTCATTCTATGGTTTTGGATGGGATTATGGGGGGACTGTCACAGATTTTAATTCAGGTAAACTATCCAACAACCTTCCATGTTTTCAGGGGGTGCTGGCATTACCGCGAGAGGCTTATGAGGATGCCGGTGCCGGAGAGGTAATGGGCGACAAGCTGATTAAATCGTCTCATCCTTTCTTCTCTAAGTTCAATCCGCGCCTGGTAAACATCAAAATAAAGAGTGTAGGCTAGCCTATAGACTGTTGTAGAAAGGAAGGGACTCCAGAAAGTTGTATCCTTTTGCCACGAAATCAATCTGGCAATAATAGTGCTCAAGTCCGTTTGTTACAGCTAACAAGGGGATCTTGTGTACGATATTGTATCTGGCAATCTGGTCGAATACCTTCTGGCTAATCTTAACCGAGGGTGCCTTACACTCCACAAGCAGGACTTTCTGTCCCTTTGAATTGAAGGCTACAATATCCGTTCTCTTTTGCAGGGAATTAAGTTTTAATCCGCCTTCCAGCTTGATCAGTGATTTGGGGTAGCCTTTTTCCTGGATCATGTACTGTACGATATGCTGTCTTACCCATTCTTCAGGAGTAAGCACCAGGAATTTTTTCCTTATCTCATCAAAAATATAGGTAGTATCATCGCCTTGTCTGAGTTTAAAAGGGTAGGCTGGTAGATTGAGCGGAAAGGGTTGAAACTGCACGTTCAAAGTTCATAAAAAAAAATCATTTTCCGGCTTTCGGCAATCTGACGTATCTTCGCTAGCTCTATGACGGCTTCCGCTTTATTAAATGATCTCAAGGCCCGAAAGTTCAGGCCGGTTTATCTTTTCCATGGCGAGGAGCCCTATTACATTGATCTTTTTAGCGACTACATTGAGAAGAATTTGCTTTCTGACGCTGAAAAGGGATTCAACCAGACTGTTCTCTATGGCCGGGAAACAGATGTGCTGACTGTTCTGAATTCCGCCAAGCGCTATCCAATGATGAGCGATTATCAGCTCGTACTGATCAAGGAGGCACAGGATATGAAGTGGAGTAAGGAAGGCGACGATAAGAAAAATCAGGATCCCTTGTTAGCCTATCTTGAAAAGCCTCTGGAAAGTACCATCCTCGTTTTTTGCTATAAGCACGGGAAGTTTGATAAGCGGAAGAAAACCTACAAGGCTATAGAAAAGTCAGGCTGTATATTTGAGTCTGCCACTATTTACGATAACAAGGTGCCGGGCTGGGTAGAAGATTACGCGAGGGAGAAAGCCTACAGGATGAATCCCCGGGCATCAGCCCTTATTGCTGAGTATCTGGGAACCGATCTTTCGAAGATTTCTAACGAGCTTGATAAGCTGATGCTGAACATTCCGAAAGGGAACGAGATCACAGTAGATGATGTTCAGAATAACATTGGTATCAGCAAGGAATACAATGTGTTTGAGCTGCAGGACGCTCTGGCAAAGCGCAATGTTTTGAAGGCGAATCAGATCATTACTTATTTTGCCTCTAACCCAAAAGCTAATCCTATACAGATGGTGCTGGGAGCTTTAAATACCTGGTTTACCAAAGTATTGAAGTTCCATTATATTCAGGATCGCAGCTCTTCCAACCTGGCGCGTGAGCTCGGAGTCAATCCCTATTTTGTCAAAGATTATGAGCTGGCGGCGAAGAACTACAGCATGGGCAGGTTATTCGACATCATGAGCATACTGCGGGAGTATGACCTGAAAACCAAAGGGGTAGACTCCACAGGAAATACCGATAGTGGAGAGCTACTGAAAGAGATGGTCTTTAAGATCATTCACTAGGTCCGGGCTAGTTGAACAGCAGTCGTTCACCTTGTTTAGCCTCGTTGAAACGTCCGTGTTCATAAGCGAGGTGTCCCGAAACAATAGTATGTGATATTGTGGAACCGAACGTATAGCCTTCGAAAGGACTCCAGTTACACTTGGAAAGGATGTTTCCCTTAGAAACCGTTGTGCTGTTGTTCAGGTCAACAAGTACCAGGTCTGCCCAGTAACCTTCTCTTATAAATCCGCGTTTTTCTATGTTGAAGCAGATTGCGGGATTATGTGCCATTTTTTCTACGACCTTCTCGATGCTGATCTTTCCTTGTTTGCTCATTTCAAGTATTGCTGAAAGGGCGTGCTGCACTAACGGACCGCCTGAAGGAGCTTGCAGGTACGGCTGGCTTTTCTCTTCTATCGTATGAGGAGCATGGTCAGTAGCGATGACGTCAATCCTACCGTCAAGAACTGCTTTTAATATAGCGTCCCGGTCTTGTTCTGATTTAACTGCCGGGTTCCATTTTATCCAGTTGCCCTTTTCCGTGTAGTCTTTATCAGAGAACCACAAGTGGTGTATACAGGCTTCGGCTGTAATACGCTTTTCTGCCAGGGGCAGGGTGTTGCTGAAAAGGTCTGTTTCGAGTGCTGTAGAGATATGGAGGATGTGCAACCTGGAGCCATGCTTCTTGGCAAGTTCGACGGCAACAGAGGAAGACTTGTAACAAGCTTCGGCTGTACGGATCAGCGGATGCATGTCTGCGGTGATGTTATCGCCATATTTCGCCTTGAAGACTTCCATGTTTCTCCTGATGGTTTCTTCATCCTCACAATGCGTGGCTATCAACATGGGAGTGGAGCTGAAAATGGTTTGCAGTGTCTTCTCATTGTCGACCAGCATGTTGCCGGTTGAAGAACCCATGAAGATCTTGATGCCGCACACGTTGCGGGGATCTGTCTTTAGAACCTCTTCCATGTTGTCGTTTGTCGCGCCCATGAAAAAGGAGTAATTCGCCAGCGACCTTGCGGATGCAATCGCATACTTATCTGCCAGGAGTTCCTGGGTAACAGTATTCGGAACGGTATTAGGCATCTCCATGAAGGAGGTAATGCCTCCTGCTACGGCAGCGCGGCTTTCAGTGAAGATCTCTGCTTTATGAGTCAGTCCGGGTTCCCTGAAATGCACCTGGTCGTCGATACATCCGGGCAACAGATATAATCCTTCTGCATTTATCTCCTTATCGGCTTTCTTATCGATGCTTTGGCCGATTTGTTCGATCAGCCCGTCGCGGATAAAAACGTCGGCTTCAAAAGATTTTCCTTCATTTACGAGGATTGCAGATTTGATCAGAATGGATGACATAGCGAACTGAGTATATAGGAGCGAAGTTAAGCATTTATCAATCAATGGGCAGAGCTGATAACTAAATAGTATCTTTGCCGAATGCCTTCTTTCGAAGATTTTAAATTAAACCGGCAAATTCTTAACGCAATTGCCGACGCGGGATATACAGATCCGACGCCTATACAACAGAAAGCGATTACGCCGATTTTGTCTGGTCAGGATGTGATGGGTATAGCGCAGACGGGTACAGGTAAAACTGCTGCCTATGTGCTTCCTATGCTGATGAAGTTGAAGTATGCCCAGGGAACGGATATCAGAGCGCTGATCCTTGCTCCTACACGGGAGCTGGCTATGCAAATTGAGCTGAATATCAAGCAGTTTGCAAAGTATACAGATCTGCGGACTGTGGTTATTTACGGAGGACTGGGTCCTAAGACCCAGATCGCAAATATCGCTGCTGGTCTGGATATCCTGGTTGCAACGCCTGGCCGCTTTCTGGATCTTTATCTGGAAGGACATATATCCACCAAATCACTGCAGTTCCTCGTTATAGATGAGGCTGACAAGATGATGGACATGGGCTTTATCGGCTCTATTCACCGGATTCTTGAGGTGGTTCCACGCAAGCGGCAGAACCTGCTGTTCTCTGCTACTATGAGCGAGCTCGTTCGTAAAATATCGGGCGACTTCCTGAAGTTCCCTACGGTTGTAGAGGTAGACGAGCAAGCAACACCCGCTGAGACGGTGAAGCAGCTGCTTTACTTTGTTCCGAATCTCAAGACAAAGATCAATCTCCTGCAGCACCTGCTAAAGAACGTGGAAGAATTTCATAAGATCATGATCTTCTGCAAGACTAAAACTGTTGCGGACAATATCTACAGCTTTCTGAAAAGGCGGCATGGCGAGGAGCAGGTTAAGGTAATTCATGCTAACAAAGGTCAGAATACCCGTATCAACTCCATAGGTGCATTTAAGGAGGGTAGCGTGCGGATCCTTGTGGCAACAGACGTTGCTTCCAGGGGGATCGATGTGACCAATGTCAGTCATGTGATCAATTTTGATGTGCCGATCATTATTGAAGACTATGTTCATCGCATAGGACGTACCGGACGCGCTTTGCAGAGTGGCGACGCTATTACTTTTTGTAATGAGGCTGAACGCTATTATATCAATAAGATCGAAAAGCTGATCCGTCAACAGATACCTGTTGCCCAGATTCCTGATGAGGTTTTCGTAGAGGAAACGCCATACAATGAAAGACAGGACATCGCCCGTGAGATAGACATGCAATTGCGAAAGGAAAATCCTGAATTTAAGGGTGCTTTCCACGAGAAGAAGCATGTCATTGCTGCAAATAATAATCCGGGACGCGGCCGTGGCGCCGGTTTCGGTAAGAGTGCGGGAAAAAACTCCGGCAGTAAGATATTGCGTTCCAAATCATCAAGAGGAGGTAAAAAATAATGACTTCAAGGATTACTCCGCTGAACTTAACGTCGGCGGTGCTGCTGGTTATTCTCGGTTATACTATCTTTGGAGAGGAAACTAATGACCTTGGAAGCAGTGTCTGGCTGTTGTCGGGCGTACTGCTGCTAAGCGTAGTTTCTGATATTCTTTTCAGGGGAATTTTGAAGAACTTGAAGCGGATATGGCTGATAGAGCTGCTTTTTATAAGCTTGGTAGTGGCTCTGATGCTGATAATAAAACGGATATAGTGGTCCCTGGTTCCGGGGGAAATGAATGTTAAAGAATAAGAACAAATTGTACTCTAATGAAAAAAGCAGAAATTAAAATAACCGTTGAACTTGACGATAATAATGTTCCTGAAGTCCTCACCTGGGAATCCACAGATGCGGAAACGCAGGAAAAACTGGCGGCTAAAGCGATGATCTTATCGTTATGGGATCACAATTACAAGAATGCCCTGCGTATTGACTTGTGGACAAAGGATATGCCCGTTGATGAGATGAAACGTTTTTTTTATGAAACCCTGCAGACCATGGCAGACAGCTTCCTGAGAGCTACAGGAGAGACGAATATCGTAGAAGATCTTAGAGACTACTGCGCTCATTTCGCAGAGAAAATGGAAATCAAACAATAAGTAAATCATGAGCTCAAAGAATTACCTGGGTCTGTTTGGCTCCCTGCTTGTCATCGCAGGAGCGATGAGCCCAATGCTTCATGTCCCTGTCATGGGTAACTGGAATTACTGGGATCTGCATACCGGAATGGCCTCAGTGGTGTATGTTGTGGCTGGCCTGGGTGTGCTTGCTTCTGTGTCGGGTCGCGACGGGCTATTAAAATTCGCGGGATGGGCCGAGGTGGTTCTTATTCTGCTGACCTTGCTCGCAGTTTATTTGAAGGTGAACGATTCCTTTAGTTTCATCCCCTTTAAGAAGCTGGCCAGGGCTGCTACCGGTCTGGTTAAATATAGATGGCTGGGTTGGGCATTGCTTGCCGCAGGGTCTGTTATTATGATCATCGCTTCCCGCCGGGGTAGTAAGAAGGTGGAGATTGCCGGCTAAACAGTCTATTTTTACGAGATGGGGTTATTCGGTCAGGTAAAGTTTCTAATCCATAAAGAGATCATATTGGAATGGCGTTCAAAGTATGCTTTGAACGGCATTCTTTTGTATGTGGTTTCCACCATCTTTGTGTGTTATCTTTCCTTTAAGCAAATAAACCCTGTAACCTGGAATGCACTGTTCTGGATCATTATGCTGTTTGCTTCGGTTAACGCCATATCAAAAAGCTTCTCCCAGGAAAACAAGGGGAGGCAGTTGTATTACTACACCATAGCTAGTGCCAAGGCGGTTATTCTTTCAAAGATCATTTACAACGTCTTCCTGATGCTGCTGCTTTCCACGATAGCTATCGGCTTTTATACACTTGTGTTTAGTAATCCGATAGGCGATCCGCTGTTCTATTTTCTGGCGGTAATCATAGGGAGTATCAGTTTTGCATGCGTTTTTACGATGATTTCGGGAATCTCTTCTAAAGCGGGAAACAACGGGGCGCTGATGGCGGTATTGAGTTTTCCGGTGATTATACCATTGCTGATGGTGCTCATTAAGTTTTCGAAGAACGCTATGGATGGTCTTGACCGGACCGTTAGCTACAACGAGATCGGCGTTCTCGTCGCCATAAACCTGATTGTTGTTACCGCATCGATCATTCTTTTTCCTTTCTTGTGGAGAGAATAGGTTCTGGGGGCCGCATAGGGCTTCGGTACCTTTAAAACTAAGATGTGTTTTTTTGGTTATCATTAAAACACATTCTATGAAGAAAATATTCTCTATTAATCACGGACTGACATTTCTTGTCGCCCTAATGTTCATCCTTTCAGCATCATCATGCAGTAAGAGAAAATCAGGTGATCAACCCCTGATGGATAGTACTTATATTGTACAGTACATGAACGCAGAGCCCCGGTTCAAAGATGAACTATATTGGGGGAAATTATTTTACAAAGAAAGAGCTTATGAGTTAGCCTGGATCAAAGGCCATGAGCTTGTTCCGCAGGCGCAGGCTTTTATTGATGAGTTGGGCAAAGCCGGTGAGGACGGGCTTGATCCTAAGGATTACCAGGTGGTCGACTTTGAAAAGCTATTCAAAGATTTTAAAGGTATTAAACGTGATCTGGAGAAGCGGGACTCTCTGGAGCTGGAGATTGATGTAGCTTTGACAGCGTCTTACCTGAACTGGTCTTCAGATTATTATAGAGGGCTTCTGGGGCCTTCCGAATCGCGAAAAGCTGACTGGGATATCAACTTGAACAAGATGAACCTCAGCAGCGCTCTTACGAAGTTCCTTAACGAAAATGCAGAAGACGACATCGACTTCAGGCCCAATCATGCTGAATATGCCAACCTGAAAAAAGCTTTAGCCAACTTCAGAGAAGTGCAAAAAGCGGGAGGCTGGCCTCAAATCCCTGCCGGTGCTACAGTAAAGGATGGGCAGTCATCGCCGGTAGTGCCCCTCTTGAAAACGAGACTGGCGAGCTTTCTCGGTAAAGACAGCACCGTCATGAAAGACGATAAAGCAGTGTTCTCAAGTGATGTGAAGGCCGCACTGAAAAGCTTCCAGGAGATTAGTGGTCTCACTGCTAACGGACGCTTAAACGCTGAGACGATTCGCTTTATGAATGTACCTGTGGAAGACCGGATGCGGCAGATCATCATCAATATGGAACGCTGGAGATGGATACCCCAGAACTTTGGCTCTGATTATCTGATTGTAAACATTCCGGAGTTCAAGCTCAGGGTCTACGAGCAGGGTAAGGAGGCGATGAATATGAAGGTTATCGTCGGCAAGGAGCTGCATTCCACACCGATCTTCAATGACAAGATGGAGCATATTGTTCTGGCTCCTTACTGGAACATTCCTCCCGGAATTCTTAAAAATGAAATTGCACCATCGGTGATGGCGAACCCTGGCTATCTGGCTTCAAAGGACATGGAAGTAATCACGAGCGACGGCGCAGTAGTAGACCCGGGTTCAGTTGACTGGTCCGCTGCGGGCACCTCCGGCTTTAAATATACGGTCAGGAGAAGGCCAGGACCAAACAATGACCTGGGTAACGTCAAGTTTATATTCCCTAATTCCAGAAATATTTATCTGCATGATACACCCGCAGATCAACTGTTCAGTGCATCAAAGCGTGATTTTAGCCATGGATGTGTAAGGGTGGAGAAACCCATCGACCTCGCTGTCTATCTGCTGCGTAATGTAAGTGGATGGGATAAGTCTAAGATCATGGAGCAGATTAAGACCGGTAATGAGAAGCATGTTCCGTTAAAGGCTAAACTGCCTGTATATCTGGTTTACTTTACGGCATCTGCAGACGCAGAGGGACATGTCCGCTTCTTTGATGACGTTTATGATCATGATAAGAAGCTGAAGTCGATGTACTTCAGTAAGCTTTAGTCTTTATACAATAGTAAGAAAAGCGACCTGCTAGATATATAAAATGCCCTCATTAAGTTAGATGCTTAATGGGGGCATTTTATTAAGATACTGGAATAGAACGGTATTACTTTTTCTTGGAATGATCTTCCGGGATGATGTCGTTTTCTACTTCCAGCTGCTTTCTCAACCGGTCCGACTTCATCCTTAGCCGTGTATCTTTCATTGGGCTTTCCTTAGGAATTTCGTCGCCAAGCAGTACTCCCCAGGGTTTAAACATTTCGGAGCGGTCAAAGACGATCTTCATAACCGCAATGATAGGAAGTGAAAGGAACATACCGGATACTCCTGCGATTGCTCCACCCACAAGCACTCCTACTATAGTGCCCAGGGCGTTAATGCGGACTTTCGAGCCAACTATTCGTGGCATAAGGATGTTATTGTCAAGGAACTGCACAAAAGCGATTACACCGAGCACGATCAGTACAGGGGTAAGATCAGGTGATGACGCAAGGGTCAGGATTACACCAACAAGGTTGCCAATAAGTGCGCCCACATAAGGGATCAGATTTAAGAAAGCGAAGAGGACACCTATAAGCAAGGCATGCTTGATCCCCAGCACCAATAATATACCGCCAAGAAGAATGGTCATATATGTAATTTGGATCAGCAATCCTATCAGGTAGCTCTTAATGATGGCTTCACTTTCTCCGAGAACGTCTTCAACCTTGGTATGGTCCTCCTTTTTAAACCACATAAAAATGAATCGTAAAAGGAGATTTTTATAGGTCAGCATCAGGAACACATATATCGGCAGCAGCGCGATAAATACAAGCGTGGATGTCACGGACGTTGCAGCACCTGTAAGAAGTGTGCCGGCATAAGTCAACAGCTTATTACTCTGTTCATTTATAAAGGTCAACTGTTCAGTCGTAGAAAAATGACTTATGGAGTTGACCCATCCGCTCAAAGAATTCAGGTGCATGGATACATTTTTCTGTATCTGCGGAAAGTCTGATACGAGTCTTGCGACTTGGGAGGAGAAAAACCAGCCAATCAGCGCCAGAAAGGTGGCCATTAAAAGTATCGGCAGAAAGATCGCCAGCGAATTTGGGAATCTCAGTTTTCTGAAATACCGGTAGGCCGGAAGCAATACTATACTTATAAAGAAAGCCATGACTAATGGCATGACGATACTATTACCAAGGATAATAAGGGCGACAAGTAGAAATAAGCCAAGAAGTTCAATAGACCTTTTGACCGTAAGAGGCATTTCTTTCATTTTTATACTATATTAAGCAGAACACAAGATAGCTAAATAGGTTGTACCCCTCTTGAGTTTTTTTAATGACAGGAGATTTGGATCTTTATTGCTATACTTAAACAACATATACTCTCATGAATGTTTACCAGGAAAATATAGATAAGGCATCTGCGGAGATCAGTCGCCTGGACAAGAAAATCAACCTCTATTCTGTGCTGCGGGTCTGTACCCTTATAGTGGGAGGTTATCTTATCTATAGCGCGGTTAAGGCAGAGGCAGTCTGGCTCCTTTACTTGTCGCTGCTTCTGGTCATCATCATGTTCGCATGGTTAGTCAGCAAACAAAGCAAGTTCAGCGCATTGAAGGATTTCAACCGGGCGCTCCTGCAGGTAAATGAAAACGAACTGGGAAGTATCAGAAGCCGGACGAACATATATGACGATGGCACAGAATGGATGGACGACCACCATAACTACACTTCGGATCTGGATATCTTTGGCAAGCAGAGCCTCTATCACCTGATTAACCGGTGTGCTACGAAATTTGGACGAACGAAAATGGCTGCCTGGCTTGAAAATCCGTCTGAAAACGATACTATTCTCAAACGCCAGAGCGCTTCTCTGGAAATAGCAGGGAAGAGGAGCTGGAAGGTCCAGTTTCAGGCTGCTCTTTTATTTGCTAAATCAGACTCCGGCCAGACAGAAGTCTCAGGCCTTTTCAGATATCTTGAAACGGGCAAGGAATCGATACAGCCCTGGATAAAGTCCTTCCTAAAGCTTGGGCCCTGGTTGTTCTATGGTTCGGCTATAGCAGCCTATTTTTATGCGCCTTTTCTGCTGCTTATGTTTGCTACAGGATTAGCTAACATTATTTTGGTTATCGTCTTTAATGAGCGGGTGAACAGGGCGGAAAGAATGATGGGCAGAGTGGGAGAGACGCTTTTCCATTATTCCCGGGCCTTCCGCATGATCGAAGAGGAGAACTGGAATTCTCCTCTTTGTGGAGAACTTGCCGGAAAATTTACACTGCCCGAAACAGGTACGACACTTTCCGCCCAAATAAAGCATCTCTCTGAAATCATGAGTAAGCTGGATTACAGGTTGAATATGTTTGTCGGTACATTGCTTAATATCAGTTTTGCCTGGGATGTCAAACAATATGCGGCTATTTTGCAATGGAAAGAAATCAATAAAGATCATATCGAGGATGCTTTTGAAAGCGTAGGTTTCTTCGAGTGCCTGCAGAGCATTGCGGGCCTGCACATTAATTACCCCTCTTGGAGTATGCCGGTTATCAGTACCGGCTCCCGTTACACATTACGAGCAACCGAAATAGGCCACCCGCTCATCGCTGAAGATGTACGGGTGAACAACGATTTTGATTTATCTGATGACCTTAAAATTGATATCATAACAGGCTCCAATATGGCGGGGAAGAGTACATTTTTAAGAACTCTCGGTATAAACACTGTTCTTGCTCTAAGCGGTGCGCCTGTTTGCGCCAAAAGTATGGAACTAAGCAATATGAAGATCTTTTCGTATATGCGTATCAAGGATTCCCTGAACGAAAATATTTCAACCTTTAAAGCGGAGCTGAACCGTCTGCAACTTCTGTTAGACGTTCTCAAAGAGGATGAAAAAGTGTATTTTCTGATTGATGAGATGCTCAGGGGAACAAACTCTGTGGATAAGTATCTGGGTTCTAAAGCCATTATTGAAAGGCTGATTTCTCAACGGTCCGTAGGGATCGTGGCAACGCATGATCTGCAAATCGCTGAGCTCGAACAGGAATATCCTGATTATATCCGGAATTTCTATTTTGATATACGGGTTCTTGGAGAGGAGATGACTTTTGACTACAAGCTGAAGAACGGTGCGTGTAAGACCTTCAATGCCTCTCTGCTGTTGAAGAAGTTAGGCATCGAGGTGAACAAAGAAAAAGAAGGCTACAATCTGTAGCCCCTTAAAAATTCTGCAATACCGATCCGCTTTTTGCCTTCCAGTTGAATAGTCTCCAGTGAGATATAGCCATCCGGACAGGCAAACTTCAAAAAGGACTTGCCATCACTCAGGTATTGGCCAGCTTCCACTTCAGGCTTCACATGCTCATATCTGGCAGAATAAACTTTTAGCGTTTTGCCGTCCAGATGGGTGAACGCAGCCGGGTAAGGGCTCAACCCTCTGATATGGTTATATACATCGTTAACGGGTTTGCTCCAGTCGATCAGGCAGGTCTCCTTAAAAATCTTTGGGGCATGTTTTGTTTCCAGAGGATTACCCTCCTCGTCCAGAATCTCGTCCTGAGGCCTTTCCTGGTAGTCATTGTTTTCAATCGCCGTGACCGTTTTTACGACCAGGTCTGCACCTGTCAGCATTAGCTTATCGTGTACGTCACCCGCCGTCTCATCCTCACCAATATCTACTTTTTCAGCGAACAGGATGTTTCCGGTGTCAATTTCATGTTGAAGGAAGAAGGTGGTCACCCCTGTTTCTTTTTCGCCATTAATGATGGCCCAGTTTATCGGTGCGGCACCTCTGTACTGTGGAAGGAGGGAGCCGTGAAGGTTGATAGTTCCTCTGGGCGGCATATCCCACACGACTACAGGAAGCATCCGAAACGCTACCACTACCTGAAGATCAGCTTTAAACGCTCTCAGCTCTTCCAGAAATGTATCATCCTTTAGTTTTACCGGTTGAAGTACCGGCAGCTGATGTTCTACAGCGTATTGCTTTACTGCAGACTGCTGCAGCTTCTGTCCCCGGCCAGCCGGCTTGTCGGGCGCCGTTACTACCGCCACTACTTCTTTTCCGCTCCTGATCAGTGCGTCCAGCGATGCTACGGCAAAGTCGGGCGTCCCCATAAATATTATTCTCATGACTATGGATACAACAGGTATTTCTTTCTCATTTCTTTAAATGCCGAGAGCTCAGGTTCCCAGCTTGCGCGTATTTCCTGCTCGCTCAAGCCTGAGGCAATCTGCTTCTGCAGCTTATCATTACCGGCAAGTCTGTTGAAGTTGTTGATCTGCTTGCTCTGTTTGAAATCAAAAAACTTCTCCTTTTCAGGATACGCATTGTACATATCGATCAGCCAGCTAAGGTTCAGCTGTCCCGTTTTTTTGAATACTGAGGTATCATATTTACGCAGGTCCAGTCCATAGCACAGTTGGTTCTGATGCAATGGCGTCTCACTCATTCCCTTTATGCTGACGGGGGTAAACGTGAAGTCGTATTTTCCTTTTAGAGCCGGACTTCCGAGTATCTGAAAAGGCATGTGCGTTCCGCGTCCCTGACTGATAATTGTCCCTTCGAACAGGCACAAAGAAGGGTAGAGAAGGATGGACTGCTGCGTATTCAGGTTAGGTGAGGGCTTCACCGGAAGGGTATAATCCATATCATGGTTATATCCTTTAAGCTTGACAATCTTAAGATCGCATTTAATCTTTCCTTTTAACCATCCTTCGCCGTTCACCATTGTGGCGTATTCACCTATCGTCATGCCATGCAAAATGGGAATCGGATGCATTCCGATGAACGATTTAAACTTCTCTTCCAGAACCGGGCCGTCTACGTAGAAGCCATTCGGATTAGGTCTGTCCAGAACGATAAGCTTGATCTTGTTCTCTGCACAGGCTTCCATGATGTAGTGTAAAGTCGAGATATAGGTGTAAAACCTCACACCAACATCCTGGATGTCAAACACCATGATATCAATTCCCTCAAGGTCCTCAACAGTGGGTTTATAATGACTGCCGTATAAGGAGATCACCGGAAGGCCGGTCTTCCCATCGATGTTGCTGTTTACTTTGGCTCCCGCACTGGCTTCACCCCTGAAGCCGTGTTCAGGACCGAAAACCTTCACAATATTGATTTTCAAAGACCTCAGACTGTCTACGCTATGTGTGTTGCCGATTATAGAGGTAGGGTTTACAACCATCCCAACTTTCTTTCCTTTCAGGTCAGACAGATATTCGGATGTCTGGTCTGCGCCCGTAAGCAGCGTGCTTTCCGAACTTACATTTTTCACCTCGGCCTCTATTTCAGAGCTAGCTTTATCAGACTGCTGTACGCTGCCGGGCTGTTTTGTATTACCGCAGGATATAACCGGCTGGCTCAGTAGAACTCCGCCAAGCAGCAGAGATGTAAGGTGTTTTATCATGTGACTAAAGATATATCTGCGCATTTGCCAAGGCAGAAAAATGTGCATCTTTGCTAAATTACAAAAAAACTTTATAGCGTGACTTTCGCCTCCTTTATTGCTAACAGAATAACTTTCCGCTCAAAGCGTACTTTTTCCAGGCTCAGTGTACGGATCGCTATTGTAGGGATCATGCTCGGTCTTGCCGTGATGATCCTGTCTGTTGCCGTTGTTAAAGGATTCAAGTCTGAAATCCGTGAGAAAGTGCGCGGCTTCTCCGGTGACATCATCGTCATGAAGTATGACTTGAACGCATCCAATGAGGCCTCCCCCCTGAGTATACATCCCGACACCCTTGACTTGCTCTCGAAGCTTCCCAATATCGCCTACATCCATCCTTACGCCGTAAAACAGGGCATCATCAATGCCAATGATGAAATGGAGGGTGTAATGCTTAAAGGGGTAGACAAGAACTTTAACTGGGACTATTTCAAAAATGTACTCGTCTCAGGAGATGTAATCGACTTTACAGACAGCGTTAAGGCCAAGAGACAGATCCTGATATCTAAGGTGATAGCAGATCGAATGCGACTAAAAGTAGGCGATGACTTTCTAATGTATTTTGTGCAGGAGCCCCTGAGAAGAAGGAAGTTTGACATTGTGGGGATTTACGATCTCGGAATTGAGGAAGTAGATAAAGCGTATGTTATCGGAGACCTGTCCGTAATACAACGCCTGAATAACTGGGATTCTAACACAGTGGGAGGTTATGAAATCCGGGTCAATCATTTCGACGCCGTCGATCATTCCGCTTTACACGTCAACGATAGTATCAGCATGGGTCTGCGCGCCTATTCCATAAAGGAGTACTATCCAACCATTTTTCAGTGGCTTTCCCTTCTGGATATCAATACAGAGGTGATCCTTATTCTTATGCTTGCGGTAGCGATCATCAACATGATCTCCGCTCTGCTCATCATCATATTGGAAAGAACAAACATGATCGGCATACTCAAAGCACTTGGTGCGACTAACTGGAGCATCCAGAAGATATTTCTCCAAAACGCAGCCTACCTGATCGGTTTCGGTCTGCTACTTGGAAACGTGTTAGGTATAGGCCTCGGCCTGTTTCAAGCACATACGCACTTCTTCGAGCTTGATCAGGCGTCTTATTACATGTCTTTTGTGCCTGTAGAACTGGAAGTTGCTGATATCCTTTTACTTAATGCCGGAACGCTCGTTATCTGCCTGCTGGTGCTTATCATCCCTTCAACTCTGGTCAGCAGGATCTCCCCCGTCAAGGCCATAACATTTAAATAGGGGCTACCGGGAATTAAAGTTCCATTTCAGATTAAGCCCTGCAGAGCTGAACCTGATATCCTGCGAACCAAGTCCTCCCAGGGGGTATTTCAGGAAGGGTTCAAGAGATAGTTTGCTCTGTTTCCCAATCGGGTAACCATAACCGACAGACAAGTTCAGCATCCTGGCAAAGTCAAAGCTGCTGGTGTTGGTGGTTGTCTTCTCATTAGGGAACGACTCCACGGAACTGACATGAATGGAATTATATCCATAGTCATAAGTATAGGTTTCGTCGAAGAAGAAGTTCGAACTCAGCCCGGCTACAAGATATAACTCGTTTCTCTTCTCAAAGAATGTATACTTCAGGTTTACCGGAACATCAAGACCCATTAAAGACGCGTCATAACCATGAATAGAGTAGTTGATAGCCGAGGTCTTTGCATCCGGACCGGCAACCATGAGATTCTTGCTGGTAGACATGGTTGAGCTCAGAAAGGACGCTGCTGCCTGTTCCGGAATCCGGGAATCGTAGCGCAGCGAGTTTTGAGCTATGGAAACACCTGTTGTAAGCTTCAGCTTCGATGTCAGAGCCAGTTCAGAGCTGATACCGACACCGGTGTTCACCCGCGACTTACTACCTTCAGCATAAGATACGTGACTGCCTGCATACAGACTGAATGAAAGCTTTGAATCCTTGCTTTTTTCTTTACGGTTGGAGCCTTCGTCCGCCAGGAGTTCACGTTTAGCCTGCTGCAGCTGATCGTAGCTTTCAGGAACAGCAGCAGCCTGTGGCCTCCTGACTTCGCCTGGTACAGCGGTTGCCTGCTCCGGCATTTGTTCTTTAGTATCTGCAGAGACGATTACCGGGGCTTGTTCCAAAACAGTTGTAGTCAAAGTATCTTTCGCGGCAGAAATTGTAAATGAGACAGGCTGTTCTTCAGCCGGTAGGTTGAGTTCAACGTTCCGCTTGCCCGACTTTGCAACATAAAACGTCGTTTCCTCTGCGTTTTTACGTTCCGCAGTCAGCTCATCAGACCTATCTCCGTCTTTATCCCTTGTTTCAGAAATGCTTTTTTCCTGAGGTAAAATACTCTCCGTAGGTTTCTCCTGAGAAGCCAATTGAATCTGTTCATTCTTTGGATAAAGTAACCAGACACCAGCAATCAGCAATAATATGGCAGCTGCCGATCCAAGCCAATAAACGATTGAAGAGCGACGCTGAGGAGCCTGATACTTCAGACGCAGTTGCTCCCAGCCCTGATCAGCCGAGTCATCCTCGTACTCATCAAAGACCTGAACAATACGTTCAGCCAACTTTTTGTCAAAACTATCTTGCATAGCTACCCTCCTGATGATTCCAGTGCTTTCTTAATTTTTCTTTGGCCCGGCTTAAGTAAACCCGGGAGGAGCTGACCGGTATGGATAACATATCGCCTATTTCGTCATGACTGTAACCGTCTATTTCATAAAGGTTGAATACCGTCTTTTGTATCTCCGGAAGGTAGTTGAGCAGTTTAAGTATATCCTTCGCATTTATATTTTCCACAGCCTCTGGTGCCTTGCCAAGATAAATGGCTTCATCTATATCAGCCTGATTCATATGCTTCAGGTTTCGTCTTCTGTGATCAATAGACGTATTTACAATAATTCTACGAAGCCAGGCCTTAAAAGGTTGGTTTTCATCGTAAAAATTTATTGCCTTAAAAACCTTAATAAAAGAATCGTTCACCACTTCCAATACGTCATCCTTGTTTTGTAAATACCTCATCCCAACGCCCATAGCATATCCATAGAAATGCTTGTAAAGTTTTTCCTGAAACTTTATCTCTCCCGACTTGCACCCTGAAATCAACTCGTTTTCAGAAAAACTCTGAGGTTTATGCATGGACTTGGAATCGTTTTTAATCAATCCTTATTACTTTTTTGACTTAAAACGATCTGCTATCATAATAGTATAAATACGCAGATCCGGATAATTACGCTACAATAAATATCAGTTTTAAATGGTTTTCGCTTCGTTCCAGAATATATCCATCTCTGCCAGGGTCATATCCTGTAGTGACTTGCCATTTTCCGCAGCTTTAGACTCCAGATATTGAAAACGCTTGATGAACTTCTTGTTGGTCTTTTCAAGAGCATTTTCCGGATTGATCTTAATGAAGCGGGCATAATTGATCAGCGAGAACAGTAAATCACCAAACTCAGCTTCAGCCTTTTCAATGTCCACAGGAACTCCGGAAATAGTATTAAACTCCTCCTTAAACTCCTGCATTTCTTCCTCAACCTTCTCCCATACCTGCGATTTGTCTTCCCAGTCAAAGCCCACACCCCTGGCTTTCTCCTGAATTCTCGAAGCCTTCACCAGTGCCGGCAGGGAAGGAGGTACACCTCCTAAGACAGATTTATTACCTTCCTTCAGTTTGATCTTCTCCCAGTTCTGTTTAACATCTTCCTCATTTTGAACAACTGTGTCACCGTAAATATGCGGATGTCTGATGATGAGCTTCTCACAGATGCCGTTAAGAACATCCACGATATCAAACTGGCCTTTTTCCGAAGCTATCCTGGCGTAAAAAACGAGGTGAAGCATGATGTCACCAATTTCCTTCTTGATCTCTTCAGTGTCAGCCTCCAGGATCGCGTCAGAAAGTTCGTAAGTTTCCTCTATGGTCAGATGTCTCAAACTTTCCATGGTCTGTTTTTTATCCCATGGGCACTGCTCTCTAAGCGTATTCATTACCGTTAAGAGTCTTTCAAATGCAGAAGCCGGGGTATTGCCGGCAGACGGAATAATATTTTGAGACATATAGATTTATTTTAAACAAAAATAGAGAAAATTCCCAGAGCATATGAAGACATAAAGCGGGCCTTAAAACAGGAACGGCTGCCAACATCGTGTGCTGGCAGCCGTTCCTGTTTATGCTTACTGGTTTTACACGCCCAATTTCTTTCTCACGTCAGAAGAAATAGCCTTCTTATTGAGAAGAAGGGTGGTAGTCTTCAATTTAACAAAGTTCTTGGTTACATACAGAAACCCTTTGTAATCATTGGACAGCCCCCATGAATTCTTAACGATGTAATACTCCTTGCCGTTCTGGTCTTTCGCCAGACCAACAATATGCATACCGTGATCATCAGTAGTGCTGTAATTATCATACTCCAGCTGCCTTAACTCTTCAGTTATGTTCATCTCTGCCTTTGGTCCGTTGAACATCCCATTGATCTCCTCCGGGCTCATATCCTCATATTTCTTCTCCGGAATATAAGCAACTCCGTTCTTCCAGCTAAAGCCTTTCTCGCTCACGTCTGTTGCCCAGGCTACTGTATAGCCGTTCTTCAGCGCATTGTCGATAGTACTTGTCAGCTCGTCCATCTTCACATTGTAAACCTGATCAAATGACCAGTTGTCCGGTACCAGCAAAGTAAACTTCTTATAAAGAGGATATTCCTTAAACGACGACAACTCCACATAATCGTCCGCATTCAAGCCTACCACTTCCTTAGCGAAGCTTTGTGGTGTATAATTCTTTCCTTCAAAGTTGAATGACTGCGGAACCTTCCCCAAATAAGCATCAATAGCAGCTGTATAAGCGTCGAGCCAGTTTGGCGTCAATGTGCCGTTCGGGTTTTTAACCACTGCCTGAAGGATGCCCTGCGAAACCGCCGCCATCTCAGCAAACTTATTCTTTGACGTGCCATAATTCAGGCCGGTGTAGACACTCTGAGGCAACGCACCGTATTTGCGGTACATATTGATCACGTCGTGAAAAGCACCGCCATCTCCCAGGCTAACTGCACCCTGCATACGCACATAGTTTCTGCCTTTCTCAATATATGTACAGCGGGCAGGATAGATCTGAGAGAGCTCTACAGGCTTACGCCCCTGTTTGATCATCTCTGATTCCAGAAATGAATTGGTTGAATACGCCCAGCAGGTTCCCGACGATCCCTGATTCTTAATAGATGTCGTCTCCAGGTTGATGACTTCAGTAAATTTAAAACCCGCTTTGCTGTTATTGCTCTGATTAGCGTCTAATGATTTAACAAGATTGTCTTGCGCAAAGGAAAAACTGGCTGCCGAAACGAATACAGCAGCTAAAATGGATGGTCTGAACTTCATTCTTTAGTTAATGATTACAAACGCCGTTGCAAATAAGCGATGGTCGCCTTTTTGCAGCGGCGTTTTTTGATAGACCAAAAATACGAGCAATTTGCCTAATTTGAAAACTTAAGAACCCTTAATCACACTTCGGATGTGTAAAAATAAAGGTATCTGATGTTCCTTCCGGTCCCATCGTGTCACCTTTTAGCTGCTGCCACCAGAATTTAGAATGCTGCATCGGATGATTTCCCTCCTCATTCATGGTCTGCGCGTCGAACAAGCGGCCGTTCACCATTACAAACCGGATCTTATCGGTGTTGCGTATATCATCAAGCGGATTAGCGTCCAATACGATCAGGTCGGCAAGTTTACCAGGCTCCAGTGATCCGATCTCTTTCGACATACCCAGATAGGTCGCACCATTGATCGTACCCGCACGCAGAATGTCATGTGAACTCATGCCGCCCTGAGCCAGCATCCAGAGTTCCCAATGGGCTCCCAGACCCTGGATTTGTCCGTGAGAACCCATGTTAATCTTCGTGCCTCCATCCGCAATATACTTGACTGCCTTTGAAACTTCAATATGTCCGTAGTCACCAAATTCAGAGGTTGTCCTTCGTCTTGAACGGCTGTCTATGATTCCACGCGGGGTGAAGCTCAGCAGCTTATCGTTCTCCCAGACGTTTGTGCGGTCGTACCAAAAGTTTTCTCCCGACTGTGAGCCATAGCTCACAATAAGAGTAGGGGTATATGCCGTTTTGCTGCCGTTCCATAAAGATTTGACGTCTTTGTAAACCGGAATAACAGGGATATTATGCTCAATACCGCTGTGCCCGTCAAGGATCATCGACATATTGGTAAAGAAGGTAGAACCACCTTCCGGGAATACCTCCATCTTTAGTTCTCTGGCCGCCTGTATAATTTGCTGTCTTTGCTCCCTTCTGGGCTGGTTATAAGATTTTACAGAAAAGGCGCCCGATATCTTTAATCTCCTCAGATGCGAGCGAGCATCGTCAGCGCCGTTGATAACAGCCTTGAAGTCACCATCCGCACCATAGAGAATGGTCCCGGTAGAATAGATACGCGGTCCTTTTATCGTTCCTGCCCTCACCATTTCAGCCTGACTCAGCACCATCTCTGTATTGCTGCTAGGGTCATGAGCCGTGGTTACACCATAAGCGAGGTTGGCATAGTAGCCCCAGTCCTGTTGAGGGGAGATCCCGTCGGGACTTGTAGGCAAATGAGCATGTACATCTACCAGCCCGGGCATAATAGTCTGGTTGTCCGCACTGATCACCTTCGCATCATCCGGTACCTTCACCTGATCGGCCGGACCAACAGCCGTGATCCGGTTGCCCTCTATCACAATGGTTCCGTTTTGAATCACTTCCTTGCCTTTCATCGTGATGATCCGTGCGTTGGTCAACGCGATCTTTCCTTCCGGAACGTCGCTTTTGATCTTCAAACCGATATCAACGCCCGAAGTATCAATAGGAGGAAGGTTATTAGGTGCACCTTCAGCAAAGCTGAATGTGTTTTTCACTTGTCTGCTGAAATACTGCGAACCGAGCGTCCAGTTCAGGTTCTTACTGTCGTGGCTCCAATGGAGGTAAATTCCCGCATCCCGCGTCACCTTGGTCACCGGCAGCGACTTATTGGTTGCCGAGAGCTCAATTCCATTAGCCGTATTCAGGAGAGGGGTAATGTAAGCATTGAACAGCTCAGTGAAAGCGAGCCATTTGCCATCCGGACTAGGTGCAAACTGACTCGCATACTTGGAATGGTAGTGAACACGCTCACTGCCCCCGCCCAGGTCAACACTCATGAAAGCTTTTTTACCATCATGCGTACTCTGGAAAAATACGCGAGAGTCATTTCCATTGAAATAGGGATCCACACCCTTACCGACCACTTGCTGCGGCGTTCCCCCATTAGCAGGGATAATATAGATCCCCGCATTCTTCCCATGGGTGTAACCCAGCATAGCGTTTCCTCCACCCTTCGCATAAATGATCTTATCACCCTTATTGGAGTAACGTGGCGTATAATAAAAACCTTTTTCTGCTGTAAGCGGCTGCGAATCAAGTGTCCGAAGATCAAGCTTCTTAATAGAACCCTTGTCTTCATCCGTCCATGCAACATACACCAGCGACTTGCCATCAGGGCTGAAATTCGGATCAAACTCAAACTCAGTACCCTTAGAAATACGCTTAGGCTGACCATTAGGCAGTTCCTTCAGATAGACGAATCCCCCTGAATTAAAGGCAATCATTTTCCCATCCGGAGACGTGGCAAGCTGCCTGATCATCTTCGCATCAAACTCCTCATTAAAAACCTGGTGTTCAAAGTGAAGCGCCTCAGCAACAAGCTGTGTAGAGTTAACTTCAAAAGGAATAATGCTCACAGTCTGCGACAGGATATCCAGATTCCTGATCTTTCCCTTCGCATAAAAAATAATGTTCTTGCTGTCCGGAGTAAAAGCAAAATTCGGATAAACGCCGAAGATCGCCCATGTCTCCTGCTGATCGCGGGACAGGTCATCATAAACAGGCCACTCTTCTCCTGTGCTCAGGTCATGCAAGTAAAGCACCGATTTCAGCCGTACCCTCCTTACAAAGGCAAGCAGCTTTCCGTCAGGCGATACCCTCGGACGTACGGCGCCTCCCGGGCCTCCCGTTACTTTTTCTGTCTCCCCGGTTTCCCTGTTCAACCGCTTAATAGCATATATCTCTCCGTTCGGATCCTTATTGTACTGAAAATAAGGGCCCGGACTCACATCCTCGCTGTAATAGACATATTTCCCGTCGTGGGATACTTCCGGTTCGCCGGCATCCTGCTGATCATTCTTGCGTTTGGTCAGCTGTACGCCTTCGCCTCCCGAAATATGGTACATCCACATTTCGCCTGCTCCAAGAGAACGGGTATTAGTGAAGTGCTTGCGACCGATAAGAAACTGATTGTCGGGCGTCCATACCGCATTGTTCAGCAGGCGGAAGGTTTCCTTGGATACCGCCCGTTTACTCGAGCCGTTGCTGTTCATTACCCAGATATTGTCGCCACCCTCACGGTCGCTCGTGTAGGAAATCTGCTTGCCGTTCGGACTGAAACGCGGTTGTACATCAAAAGCATTACCTCCCGATAGTAAGGTCGCCCTACCGCCTGATACAGGCATCTTATAGATATCACCCAGCAGATCAAACACAATTTCTTTGCCGTCCGGACTAACGTCCAGATTCATCCATGTCCCTTCATCAGTAGTAAAAGAAACTGTTTTAGAAGGACCCCCCGGCTTTTCTACGTTCCAGTTCGACTTTACCTGTGCAGATGCGTATTGAAAAAGAAGTGTAAGAAGTATCAGTGTGTGTCTTTTCATTATATATATTGGTAAGGTCTGCAAATATAACCGCATTTATGCTCATATCTCAACGCACAAAAAATATGTATGTTTGAAGTCATGACAATATACGAGGCACTTAAAGCATACTGGAACTTCGACTCCTTCAGACCCCTTCAGGAAGACATCATCCAATCGGTGTTAGACGGAAAGGATACGCTTGCCCTCATGCCTACAGGAGGAGGGAAATCCGTCTGTTTCCAGGTGCCCGCTCTCGTACAACCCGGAATCTGCATTGTCGTATCACCTCTGATCGCGCTGATGAAGGATCAGGTAGAAGCACTGAAGGATAAGGGAATTGAAGCTGTCTCACTGGTTTCCGGCATGTCCAAACGAGAAGTGGACATCCTGCTCGACAATTGCGTGTACGGCAATATTAAGTTCCTGTACATCTCTCCCGAACGCCTGATGTCACAACTTGTCCGCGAGCGAATCAGCTATATGAAAGTCAACCTGATCGCCATTGACGAAGCACATTGCATCTCCCAGTGGGGTTACGATTTCAGACCTCCTTACCTGCAGCTGGCCGAGCTGCGTCAGCTCCAGCCGAAAGTACCCATCCTGGCACTTACAGCCACCGCTACGGTACGTGTCATCGCCGATATTCAGGAAAAGCTCGCCTTCAAAGCACCTAACGTCTTTTCCAAGAGCTTTGGCCGTGCAAACCTGAGCTATGTGGTTTCACAAGAAGAAAATAAAGTCCGAAAGCTGCTTTCCGTCGCCCGCAACGTTCAGGGAACGGGGATCGTCTATGTCAGGAACCGGCGGGAAACGCAAGAGATTTCCCGGCTCCTCAACAGTGCTGGAATAAAGTCTGATTTTTATCACGCCGGACTCGATACGCCGAAGAGGAGCCAGAAGCAGCTCGCCTGGATGAAAGGACAGCTGCGCGTTATCGTTGCCACAAATGCATTCGGAATGGGGATAGATAAACCAGACGTCCGCTTTGTCGTACACATGGACGTTCCCGAAAGTCTGGAAGCCTATTACCAGGAAGCAGGCCGGGGAGGACGTGATGAGAGGAAAGCCTATGCAGTCCTCCTGTATAATCCCGGCGACCGCGAGCTACTGGAGAAAAGACTGGAACTTAAATTTCCGCCTGTGCAGGAGATCCGGCACGTGTATCAATGCCTGGGCAACTACTATCAGATCGCCCACGGTGCGGGTGAGGGGCTTGTCCTTGATTTTGATATAGGCGACTTTTGCTCCCGCTTTAAGCTCGACGCCGTAAAGACTATCAACGCCCTGAAGTTCCTCGAGCATGACGGATATCTGATGCTCACCGAAAGTGTTTATCTGCCTGCCAGAGTCCAGATAGAAGTTTCTTCAGAAGAACTTTACCGTTTCCAGATTGGAAATGCATTCTATGATTCCTTCATTAAGGTGATGCTGCGCTCCTACGGTGGGATGTTTGATAATTACAGTCCCATTCAGGAGTTCGAGATCGCCAGGAAGACCGGCAAAAGCCTCGACGAAGTGGTGTCTGTGCTCAACAAGCTTCAGGATTATAAGCTATTAAGCTACCTGCCACAAACAGATAAACCTCAGCTGCAGTATTTGAGAGCAAGGATGGAAGCCGGAAGCATGTTCCTTGATACCAAATACATGAAGGAGCGTAAGGAGACCATGACGGGGCAGATCAATGCGATGCTGCATTACGCGGAAACGAATATCTGCAGAAGCGTGACACTCCTACGCTATTTTAACGAACTGAATGCTGATAAATGTGGTACTTGCGATGTTTGCCTGGAAGAAAAAAGAAAAGCCGCAACTGCTGGCCTTACCGAGCAGATGACCTATGAAATGATCGATACCCTTTCAGGTCAGCATCTAAACCTCGAAGAGCTGATCAGCTCGATGCATTCCGGCACCGAAAAAGAGCGCGTAGCCGTTCTGCGCAACCTTCTGGATGCCGGCAAGATCAAAACCGACGGCGAAAAGTATTATATCTAAGCCCGCTTAGGCCTGGTCAGGTACTTGATCAGTTCCATCGCAACTGCCGAGACAGCTGTAATTGCCAGTATGATCTCAAAGGCTTTCAGCTCCAGAGGTTTTGTCTTGAAAATGAAGTCGAGCGCCGGTACATAAATGATCAGCAGCTGCAATACTACAGTAAGCACTATCGCTCCCCACATTCCCGCATTAGAAAAAATAGATTTTGAGAACATACTGCGGCTTGATGACCGAACGGAAAGTGCATTGACCAGCTGTACAAAACAAAGTACCGTAAATACCATAGTTTGCTGAGTAGCCGTATCATAGCCGTGACTCATGGCATAGTACTGCGTAAACAGCGCCGCCGCAGCCAAAACTACCCCGGTTGCAAGGATCTTTTTCACCAGTCCGCCTGCAAAGAGGTTTTCCTGTGGAGGCCGGGGAGGGCGGTTCATGATGTCTTTTTCCGCAGGTTCCGCCGCAAGGGCAAGGCCGGGAAGCCCATCTGTTACCAGGTTAATCCATAAGATATGAATGGGGAGGAGAGGAATCGGAAAGCCGAGAAAAGGAGCCAGGAAGATTGCCAGGATCTCCCCCAGGTTACAGGATAGTATATACAGAACAAACTTTCGGATGTTATCGTAAATCCTCCTTCCTTCTTTAACCGCTTTTACAATCGTAGCAAAATTATCATCGAGGAGGATCATATCCGAAGCTTCCTTGGTTACATCAGTACCGGTGATACCCATCGCTACACCTATGTTGGCCTGCTTTAGTGAAGGAGCATCATTCACACCATCACCCGTCATGGCCACAAACTCGCCGTTTGCCTGCAGGGCTTTCACAATATTCAGCTTCTGCTCAGGAGACACACGGGCAAACACAGCAATATCTTTAATATCCCTTCTTAGTTCCTCTTCCGACATTTGCGAAAGCTCGACGCCTGTTCTGCTCGCCGCATTGCCGTCGCTGACAATGTTCAGCCGTGTCGCTATCGCCAGGGCCGTAAGAGGCTGATCACCCGTGATCATAACAGATTTGATTCCCGCCGTCTGGCATTCCCGTACCGCATCAATCACCTCCTCCCTTGGCGGATCGATCATGGCCGTCATGCCCAGAAAATCCAGTCCGCTTTCCAGTTCCTCCTTAAGCTCCGGCTTCTCATCAAATGTCCGGTATGCAAAAAACAATACTCTCAAGCCTTCTGCCGCCCATTTCCGGTTAAGTTCCAGCCATTCATTTTTCTGCGTCGCATACCTATCGCTCAGCACCTCAACAATTTTCGCCGGAGCACCTTTTACAAACATGATCCATTTTCCATCATGCTCGTGCAGTGTACTCATGCGCATACGCACTGAATCAAACGGCAGTTTTCCAACCAGCGGAAACAAGCTCTCAGAATTTTCTCTTGTGTTGCCACGTCCGTTTGCATAACTGACGAGGGCTGTCTCCGTCGAGTCGCCGAGCAATTCATCCTTAGCGGAATAGCGTACCTCATTGTTCAGCATCATCGCCTGAAGCAGCAGGTCTTCCCGCTCTTCAACGGACTGGAATTTCTCCACCGTCATCACGTTCTGAGTCAGCGTTCCGGTTTTATCACTGCAGATATACGTTACCGAACCCAGCGTTTCTACCGCCGGAAGCATACGTACAAGCGCATTTTGCTTCACCATCCGGCGGGCACCTCCCGCAAGGCCAATCGTGATCACTGCCGGGAGCGCCTCGGGGAGTGCAGCCACGGCAAGCGATAAAGCCGTGAGGAACATCGCAAAAGGCGGCTCACCACGCCATAGTCCGAAGCCGAAGACGATCAGGCAGATCAGTACTACAATAACCGCCAGCTGCTTGCTGAAAACCGCAAGCCTCTTTTGCAGAGGAGTCTGCTGATCTTTTACCTCCAGCAACCCCGCTATTTTGCCTATCTCCGTATTCATTCCGGTGCCGGTTATAACGGCCTTCGCCGTTCCGTTGCTAACGGTTGTACCCTTGAACACCATATTGTGCTGGTCGCCGGGAAGGAGGTCATCAGCAGATATACTTTCCGTGATCTTTTCGACCGAATGACTCTCCCCAGTAAGAGCAGCTTCTTCCGTTTTGAAGGAGCTCGACTCCAGAAGTCGCCCATCCGCCGGCACGATATCACCTGCTTCAAGTAAGATAATATCGCCGGGAACAAGCTCCGAAGCTTCCAGTTCAGTAGGATGGTTGTCACGCAAAACCAGGGCCGACTGTGCCGACATCTTTTGCAGCATACGAACCGACTCTTCTGCGTTATATTCCTGCACATACCCGATCCAGGCATTTCCAATGATAATAGCCAGGATTACATAAGCGTCGGTATGTTCACCAACCAGGAACGATATAATAGCCGCAACGATCAGGATAATGATCATCACATCTTTAAACTGAGATAGAAGTATGCTGAGCTTACTCTTCCGCTTAGCTTCTTTTAAGGTGTTTTTGCCAAACTTTTCCTGAAGAGCAGAAATGGAGGAGTTGCTTAGTCCGGAGGTGCCGGCATTTAGTTCTTTTAAAACTTCTTCTTTATTGAGTTGATACCAAACTTTCATGAACGATGCTTAATGACGAACTGCCAAAAAGTTAATCAATGAAGTGCCGTTTTGTTTTGGGAGATGTCTGAAAGGTTGGTTAAGATATATAATGCGGTCTTACACAGGTGTATAACCAGTATAAGACCGCATGAATTTATCAGGCCGGATTTTTCAGCGACTGAATGAATGCCAGGATTTTATCCTGGTAGTTTTCTGTTGCGAGTAACTTCACAAAAGCCGTTCCCACGATTGCTCCATTGGCATATTCACTCGCTTTGCTAAAGCTCGCATGATCTGAAATGCCGAAGCCAATCATGGCAGGATTCTTCAGATTCATATTACTGATGCGGGCAAAGTAATCGTCCGTCTTTGAAGAAAGGTCAAGGTTCTTTCCTGTAGTTGAAGCAGAAGATAGGAGGTAAATAAAGCCGTTCGTCAGTTCATCGATATGGCGGATGCGCTCGTCAGAAGTCTGCGGTGTAATCAGGAACACATTACTCAGGTTATGCTTTTTAAAGCAGTCCTGATAAAGATCCTCGTACTCATACATAGGCAGGTCGGGAATGATCACGCCGTCTACACCCACTTCAGCACATGCCGCACAGAAACGTTCCACTCCATACTGGAGTACAGGGTTAAAATAACCCATCAGCAGCACCGGAATGCTAACCCGCTTACGCAGATCCTTAAGCTGTTCGAACAGCACCTTGATGGTCATTCCGTTGTTGATGGAAGTCAGCGAGCTGTTCTGGATCACCGGGCCATCTGCCAGGGGATCCGAGTAGGGGATACCTATCTCCAGGAAGTCAGCTCCCGCCTTTTCCAGGGCTTCGGCGATATCAAGCGTGTCATTTAAGCCAGGATAACCTGCTGTGAAATATATAGATAGTACTGATTTATTCTTTTGTTCAAAAAGCTTGTTTATTCTATTCATTATAGTCCGAAATAGGTCATATATGTACTCAGATCCTTGTCGCCTCTGCCCGACAGGCAAACCACAACCGTTTCATCACCTTTAAATTCCATTTTAGAAAGGTATGCCAGCGCATGAGAGCTTTCAATAGCCGGAATGATACCTTCAAGTTTCGCCAGTTCCAGCCCTGCCTGCATAGCTTCATCATCTGTGATGCTCACATAAAGCGCGCGCTTGGAAGTGTGAAGGTGAGCATGCTGAGGCCCGATACCCGGATAATCCAGACCCGCAGAAATAGAGTAAGGCTCAACCACCTGTCCGTCTTCTGTCTGCATCACGATCGAACGGCTGCCATGAAGCACCCCTTCTTTTCCCAGCAGGGTCGTTGCAGCCGACTCTCCCGAGTCAACCCCTTTTCCCGCAGCTTCTATAGCGATCAGTTTAGCGTGCTCATCATCCAGGAAGTGGTAGAACATGCCCATCGCATTGCTGCCTCCGCCCACGCAGGCAAGAACGTAATCCGGACTCGAGGTTCCGGTCTTCTCCAGCAGCTGCCATTTCGTTTCTTCGGAGATGATCGACTGAAAACGCGCAACCATATCAGGGTAAGGGTGGGGGCCTACCACAGAACCTATAATATAGTGTGTATCAGTAGGATTGTTGATCCAGTCGCGCAGCGCCTCATTCGTAGCATCTTTAAGCGTCTGGCTTCCCGAAGTCGCCGGGATGACCGTAGCACCCATCATCTTCATACGCGCCACGTTAGGAGCCTGACGCTCAATATCGACCGCACCCATGTAAACGATGCACTCCAAACCCTTCAGGGCACATACCGTTGCAGTTGCCACACCATGCTGACCCGCACCTGTTTCAGCAATGATCCGCTTTTTACCCAGGCGCTCAGCGAGAAGGATCTGACCTACAGTATTATTGATCTTATGCGCACCCGTATGATTCAGGTCTTCACGCTTCAGGTAGATTTTTGCACCGTATTTTGCCGACAAGCGCTCTGCCAGGTAGAGAGGAGAAGGGCGTCCAACATAGTCTTTCAACAGCTGCAGATACTCCTCCTGAAATTTAGGATCCTGAATATATTCCAGATATTTTTCTCTTAGTTCCTTGACGTTCGGATACAGCATTTCGGGGACGTAAGCTCCGCCAAATACGCCGTAATAGCCTTTTTCATTTACTTGATAGCTCATAATATCTATTTAAATATCGCTTCTAATTTTGTGTAGTCCTTCATTCCGGGGAATATTTCGAATCTGCTGTTGACATCTATGGCATATAAACGGCTGTCGTCGATCTGCCGTATTTCATCCAGCTGTTCAATATCTATCCCCCCGCTTAAGAAGAACGGTTTTGTCGTTTTGTTTTGCTGCAGGAGCGTCCAGTCGAACAACTTTCCCGATCCGCCATGAGCGGGGGTCCTGGTGTCAAAAAGGAAATAGTCTACGCTGTCTGTGTATTCGTTCAGTATATTGAAGTCAAAATGCTCGTCTACGCCGAACGCTTTAATCACTTCGACGTTTAGTGTAAGAATCTCCCTGCAAAAGGCCGGCGATTCTGATCCATGCAGCTGCACAGCGTCCAGTCCCATTTTTCCAACCTGTTGTTTTATTTGTTCAGCCCCAGCATTCACAAATACTCCCGTCTTTTTAATACCAGCCGGAAGGTCGCGTAAAAGTTGAGGATCAACCTCAGCTGCGTACCTCGCCGAGGGCGGATAAAAGATGAATCCCAGATAGTCCGGTGACAAAGACGCCACCTCCCTGATGTTTTGGGCATCCTTCATTCCGCAGACTTTAATCTTAAACGAACGAACAGATATATTGTCGATTGCCGTCATTAGTTAAGGCTGATTAAAGTATTGAAGCTTTTAAGTGCCTTTTTAGACACGAGGGCTTCTTCCGCTTCGTAGAAACTGTCGGCGAAAGACTTCTCCGGACAGATGGTTTTGATTGCCAGCGCAGCATTCGCCAGTACTACGTTGCTTTGCTCCGCCGTGCCGCGTCCGTTTATCACCTCGGTGAATATCCTCGCCGATTCTTCAACCGTGCTTCCACCACCGATGGTAGCAGCGTCAATCTTATCGAAGCCTATCTTTTCGAGAGTATAAATTTGCTCACCGCCGTTGCTGAAAGTCTTAAAACTGCCGGTCAGCGAGATCTCATCATATCCGTCAAGGGCATGAATAATAGTATATTGTTTATCAGATTTCTGGTACAGGTAGGCGTAAAGCCGCGCTATTTCCAGGCTAAACACACCCACCACCTGGTAAGCCGGATTGGCCGGATTAACCATTGGTCCCAGCATATTGAAAAACGTTTTCACCCCCAGCTCCTTGCGGATAGGGGCCACATTCTTCATTGCCGAATGGAAAAGGGGAGCATGAAGGAAACAGATGCCTGCCTGTTCAACGCTTTTTTGCAGGAAGGAGGGATCGTTGCTGAACCTGCAACCCAGGTATTCCATCACGTTGGAAGATCCACAACCGGATGACACACCGTAATTCCCGTGTTTCGCGACATGATATCCGGCTCCCGCCACAACGAACGATGCCAGTGTCGAGATGTTGAAGGTGTCTTTACCATCACCGCCGGTGCCGCAAAGATCAACAAGTTTGTATTGCTGAAGTTTAGGATCCAGGCAAAGATCAAGCATGGCGTCCCTGAAGCCTTGAAGCTCTTCGACAGTCATGCTTCTCATACAATACGCTGTCATGAAGGCAGCCATTTGCGAGGTGTTATATTTCCCTGTCGTGATATTGGTAAGAATTTCTTTAGCCTCCCGGGAATTAAACGTTTTGTGCTCGAATAAGCGGTTGAGTATCTGTTTCATCTATTGTCTTTTCTGTCCCCCGGCAGGACAAAAAAAAGGTTGCCTGCCGGGCAACCCTGTTTATTTTCTTTTTATAAAAATATACATATACAGTTTGCCCTTACGATTGACCGAATTGCCACCACCAAAGCTTATGTATAGTATTTGTCTTCATACCTGTATTACAAATATGGTAAAATGTTTCAGATATAAGAAGGTAGTTCAGGAAATAATTTCCGCCTACAAGAAAGAACTCCTTAAGGATAGAGTCATTCATTAATGACTTCAGGAGTTCCAGTGTTGGCTCACTGATCGTTTCTTTTCGTAGCATTTCATCGAATCTAGCGGGATATTAAACTGGTGACTCACAAAGTTTATATCCCTATCATTTAAGTAAGCAATGTTTCTGATTGCAGTTTTTACGCCTTCGACCCCGTAAGTATTCAAAATAAAATACCAGTCATTTGGCCAGCCACGTTCAATTACCCGCTGCACAACTGTATCCCGCATGGCATGGAAATCAAATTTCTCCAGGTTGAAGTCCCAAAGCAGTCTTGGATTTAGTTTGGCGTCCTGATGTTGTTTAAAATCGTCAAAATACATAGGCCAGGTCTTATTCAAAGATACGTATATCAACTCATAAAGACAATTATCAAGCCATAACCAGCAAGTATATCCAACCCATAATGTCCAGCCTTACTTCCGTGATAAGTCCGACTGTGCCAGCCAAAAGTCGGACTTTTTGTTGCCTTTCATCTGAACCTATATGCTGCCATATAAAGGATATCCAGCCTAAGCATCCAGCCTCTTATATCCATCAAATTTTCAAAAATCCATAAAATTTTGTCGAAAAACGGATAAAAATCGACATGTGCCGCGAGCCGCTCTATCTTGTTTCCAGGAAAAGAAACAGAGCTATATAAAGGATATTCGAGCTGAGTATCGCATCCGTTTTTGGGAAAATCACGCTGTATTCGGGAAGATTCGGGAAAAAAACGCTTACAATTCGGCACCTGGATTCCTTCGCTCTATCTTGTTCTTAAAATAAAACAACGTTATGGCAAAAGTAGACAACAAAGGCAGGGTACGCGGCACGGCCGGTCCCGTTGTATACCGCGGGTACCGCGGTATGAATATCATTCAGGGGAAACCCCGCAAATTCAAACAGACCAGCGAAAGCATCCGTGCTTCCACGGAGTTCGGTCTTTCCAGTACAACGGCGGCAGTGATCCGCCAGGCCTTTCAACCGGCTTATATCCATAGGGACGGCGAGGCGGTCAGCCGCAGCACACAACTGGTGTACCGGGGCATCCGTAGCAGTCTGAGTGGAAGCGTTGGCCGGCGCGACCTGCATGATGCCGACCTTGACAGCATTATCGGCATGGACTTCAATATCAAGAGCCGGCTAGGCGAAGTGCTGCAGGTCAGTCAGCGGGTAGAGCGGGACGCACAGGGGAGAATCAGCGTGTTTATGGGTTCCCTCAATGCTAAAACAGACCTCCGGGTACCCCTAAGCATCAGCAAAGCAGTGAGCAAATACCGTGTCCGTTTCAGCCTGATCGGCTTCAATTTCAGACAGGAGTACTATGAATATCTGGAAGTCAAAGACGTAGAGGTGCGTAAGCACGGGCAGCTGGAAGCGCAGGAGATCCGATTTGAAACCCAGCCCGAAGCAGACCAGCTCCTGATGCTGAGCGTATCGCTGCTGGCTTATAGCGAAACACGGATGGAGGAAGGCTATGTGCTGCTGAACAGCAAGGAATTCAGTCCCTGCGCGATAATCGCCGCTTATGCTGCGGAAGAACCGGGAGAATTCCCATCAGGTCCTGTGAATATGGAGCTCAGCGAGGCGCAGCAAACACGAGGAGCATCTATTCATAATATGTGTTATGAAGGCAACAGGCTAATGAGAGATTTGGAGCGAAAGTCCGGGTCAAGAATAACGGCGATGAAAAAGCAAATAACGCATGAAGAAGATGCACAGTTTCTCAAAGTCGGGAAGCGGGTGTCGTTTTCTTCAAAAAAGTGAGCCCTGAACGCTAGCCATCATTGGCTAACAAAGATCGCGCGCTTTGCCCCGGTTGACGTTACCCTTTCTGTCCATCTTCTTTAAATTTGATCTCCATAAATGGTCCTAATACGGGGATGACGCCGTATCTTCCTTCGATGTACCGTTTTTCTTATCTGTCTTAATGGATAAAGATACGGGGGCAATATTTATACGAAGCTGGGATATAAGTTCCTGGAACTCCGTAAGGACTCTATCAGGCCTTTAAAAACGAACAACTTCTGATAAATTGCCTAAATTTACGAAAGCGGAGACAGAACTGCGGACGGATCTTGACCGCTGGTTTTATTTATTGAAGAATATGAACCGTATGGAAAAGATTCCCTTATATTTCGATAAGCGTGTGTTCCAAAAGGTGTTTCAGATAGCAGAAGTAAGTAACTTAACAAAGGAGGAGCGTATGTTGTACGAAAGAAGTCTGAAGGAAAAGTGGGATTACGAGAATGTGTTGGCCTATGCTGTTAACGAGGCTGGAGAAAAAAAGTATGCCGAAGGCATCGAAAAAGGCATAGAAAAAGGAATACACGAAGAGAAGCTAGTGACCGCCCGTAAGTTGAAGGCAAAGGGTTATTCTGCTGAAGAGATTAGTGAGATCACGGAGCTGCCAACATCTGAAATAGAGAGGTTAAAGCTATAATTGAGAACACAAGGGTTTCAGCTCTTCTGATTATGGCCAGATTGTTAATTATGGGATCGCTCAATCCTTCCACACCAGGTCCCGATGACCGTCCAGATATCTGGAGAGATCGGTAAGCAGTCGGATGCTGGCATCATCCGTTGATAGCAATGTGTATGTTTCAACTTTAGGAAAATAGAAATCCTCGTGAAGCTCATCCTCAGCTCCCTCACCATATATCATCTCATAGGCGTTTACGCAGCGCAGGGCTTCCCTTATACCTGGGAACTCAGAATTCAATGCCCCTACTTAATTGATGAACATCATCGCCAAAAGTGATGAGCGTCGCCCTGGTAAATCTTTGACTTGAAGTAAGTTGCTATCTATCTTTGAGAAGAATAGCTAATCAGATGTCACAAAGACCCCCAGGCAAGCGACAGGTTAACCAGTATGACAAGGCAATAAAGGAAAACCTCGAAATAACGCTTCCCCTTATCATTAAAGAAGTTTTAAGACTCGAAATAGTAGAGAGCGAGGAACTCCCGGATGATATCCAGCATACCAAGGAGCGGAAGCCCGATTTGTTGAAACGTGTTACCGACCGGGAGGGGAACAGGTTTGTTCTTCAGATCGAGTTCCAGTCTAAGAATGAGAGCGAGATGGTCTACCGGATGTGCGAATATCAAACTATGCTAATGCGGAAATACAAGCTTCCTGTCCGGCAGTATGTGATCTGCCTACATTTCTCCACTCCAACAATCCGGAGATCAAGATGTTAGGAATATTAGCTAAATTTGAAGGAGCAGACCGTTACGCAAAGGTAAAGCAGCTTTTGGAAGAGGTACAGTTTTTCACTAAAGGTGACTTTGCCGAAAGTCGTTACTTTAGTCAGTTGCGGATCCTGGTTCAGCTAAGACCCAGTATAGAAGAAGAGTTTTATAAAGTTATGGAAACAATAAGCAAATTTTATAAGCCGGAGCGGGATTTCCTGTACCGTCAGGGAGCAGAAAAAGAACGTGCTAAAGCAAAGCAGGAAATCGCCCTAGAGATGAAAAAGGCCGGGTTACCGCTTGCTCAGATATCCAAATTTACCAAGCTGTCTGAAAAGGATATTGAGGCATTATAAGCCCCTTCCATTCGACGTACATATTATTAGCTATTTGCTGCAGGCAGGCAGTTATAGGGTCTACATTCCAGGGTGGACAAAAAAAACATCAATCGTTCCACACCGGGTCCCGATGGCCTTCCAGATATCTGGAGAGATCGGTCAGCAGTCGGATGCTGGCATCATCCGTTGATAGCAATGTGTATGTTTCCGCTTTAGGAGAATAGAAATCCTCGTGAAGCTCATCATCAGCTTCCTCGCCATATATCATCTCATAGGCGTTTGAGTTACAAAAGTACATGGTGTCGCTTAAGCAAGCATAGACTTCCGATCTGAAATCTTCGAAAGATATGTCTATATCCGTTGACATTTCAGAGTTAACCTCCCGGGGCATCTCGGTCGTTAGATGCCGAATGTCTATCTCTTCTCTTGTGACGTTGTTGATATTTCCTAAGGATGAACAGATTTCCTCGAACAAAAGAATGACATGGGCGATAGCCCGAACCGCAGGGATGTCTGATACTTCAAATACGTCTATGTATATCGGAATTTCATCCCCATCTTAAAAAGGAACCAGTCCTGCTTGCCTGTCCTCAAACATGACCAGCTCCATCCCAAGAATCAATAGATTCTGATAGTTGCCTTCAATTACTATTATAGTATCTAC